>Ga0209491_10010038_pt1 | contig 11473 bp, 4 predicted proteins | sample BON02_FD_187213 | JGI IMG/M metagenome (GOLD analysis project Ga0209491, IMG submission 187213) | Freshwater microbial communities from Lake Bonney liftoff mats and glacier meltwater in Antarctica - BON-02 (SPAdes) (version 2) | ecosystem: Environmental > Aquatic > Freshwater > Ice > Glacier...
AGGCCGTCGACGGCCTCGGCCAAGGGGGCGGCGGCGCCATTGGTGCCATTGCTGCCGGTCGCGGCGGCCGGGCTCATGGTGGGGAGCGCGCGGCGCGAGGCGCCGATTGGGCGGGCGGCGGCGGCGGTCGCGGCGCGAGCGGCGGCCGCGCGAGCGGCGGTCGCGGCCGGCGCCCCGAGGGGAAAAGGGCTTCGCCGCGCGCCGTGGTGCGACGACGCCGACGCGGGCGCAAGCGAGGCGAGCGGAACGACGGTGGTGGTCGCGAAGGCGCGGCAGCAGGCGGCCGATCGCACGCGGCTGATCAGCGACGCGGACGGCGAGCCGAAGAGCATCGATTGCGTTGGGGGGCTGGAGACACGGGTGTGCGTAGAAGAGAGGACCTTGCGTCGAGTTGCATTCGCGATGTGTTGTGTCAGAACGTTGCCTGTGTGGTAGCGATTGGGGCGCGCTTTACGGTGGGGATTGGGGCCGTATATTCGATAGAACGAGAAGAGAAAAAAACCCTTCCGCTGTTTCTCATGGCTCGTCATCTCCTCCTCCTCCCGCCTACCAATCCTACCCATCGCCCCTCACCTCCTCGCCACGTCCTCCGGCGGCGTCGAAAACAGCACCGACGCGTTCGTCCCGCCAAAGCCGAACGAGTTGCACAGCGCCGCCACCGGCCCGCCGCCGCCGCCGCTCGCGTCGAGCGCGTACGGCCCGCGCACAAGGCCGGGCGTCGCCGTCCCCGCGCCTCCCCCACCCGCCCCGGCCGTTACGTCCCCAACCAGCAGCGGCAGCCGCGCCGCCACCAGCGCGTCGGGCGCGTCCAGGTTGGCCGTCGGCGGGGCCACGCGCCGCGCGACGCTCAGCGTCGTGAAGGCCGCCTCGACCGCCCCCGCCGCGCCGAGCAGGTGCCCCGTGGCGCCCTTTGTCGAGCTCACGGCCACGCGGCCGAGCGGCGGCAGGCCCGGCAGCGGGGAGAGCGGGAGGCCGCCCGAGGAGGAAGAGGGGACGGGGCGACCGCCGCCCCCGCCGCCGCGCATCATGTCGGACAGGTACTCGGCCGCGTCCTCGTCGGCCTCGCCGTTGCCGCACGCCTCGGCGTCCGACCCGCCAAACACGCGCGCGATGGCTAGCGCCTCCGCGGCGTCGCCCATCGGCGTCGACGTGGCATGCGCGTTGATGTGGCGCACGCAGCGGCGGTCGGCCTCGCCCGCACCAATGCCGCCGCCGCCGCCCCCGGGGAACGACAGCGCGCGCCGCATGGCCAGCGCCGCGCCCAGGCCCCGGGCGTGCGGCTGGGTGACGTGGCACGCGTCGCCGCTCAGGCCGTAGCCTCTCACCTCGGCGTAGGCCCTGGCGCCGCGCCGGCGGGCGTGCTCGAGGTCCTCGAGCACGAGCACGGCGGCGCCCTCGCCGAGGACGAAGCCGTCGCGGTCGCGGTCAAAGGGGCGCGAGGAGCGCGCGGCGTCGGACGCGGCCGGGTGTTGAGCAGGGTCGTTGTTGTTGTTGCTGCTGTTGTCGTCCGCTTTGGGGGAAGCGCGAGGCGATCCCGCCCCCTCGCCCTCAAGGCCACCGCGAGCCAGAGCGTCGAGAGTGGCCGACGTGTACGCGGTCGACAGCCCTTTCAGGCGCGCAAAGCCGCCGAGCGCGACGGCGTCGACGGCGGCCTCGGTCGCGCCCGCCAGCGCGACGGCCGCCTCGCCGCGCTGCAGCAGGCGGAAGGCGTCGCCGACGGCGTGCAGGCCCGTGGCGCAGGCGGTGGAGGCGGCGTGGTTGGGCCCGCGCAGGCCGTGCGCGATGGCCACCGCGCCCGCGGCCATGTTGGGCAGGATGCGCGGCACGAAAAAGGGCGAGACGCGGCGCACGCGCCCGCCGGCGATGGCGGCGCCGGCGGCGGCGATCTCGGCGGCGGCGGGCATGCCGGCGCCGATAAACACGGCCGTGGCGGCGCGCTGGGCGGCAGTCAGGGGGCGCCACTGGGCGTCGTCCATGGCCTCCTGGGCGGCGACGAGGGCGTAGAGCATGAAGGGCGCGGCGCGGCGCGGGTCGAACGAGGCGAGCGCGCGCTCGGCGGCCGCGGCGACGGCCTTGGCGTCGGCGGCGGGCGAGGAGGACGAGGCGGCGGAGGCCGAGGAGGAGGCGGCGGCGGCTGGCGGCGGGCCGGGCGACCCGACCGCGCACGAGCCAAACTCGCGCTGCCGCTCGCGCGCGCTGTCCGCGGCCTTCTCGGCGGCCTCCCTGGCGCGCGCGTGCAGCTCGTCGCGCGGCACGCAGGCGCCGACGCGCGACGGCAGGCTCTCAAAGACGGCCTGGCTGGGCGGGCTGAGGCCGCCGCCGACGCCGCCGCCTCCGCTCGAGAGGCCGCCGCCCCCTCCCGGCGGCGCCAGGTCTTCGGGCGTCAGCGCGCGCACGGCCGAGTCCCCTTTGAGGATGCGGTCCCAGGTGATGGTGGTGCCGACTCCCAAGGGGCTCACGATGCCGATGCCCGTCACGACGACGCGGCGCTGCGGCAGGTTGGGCAGGGGGCCGAGGGGGTCGGCGCTTGTCGCCCTTGTCGCGAAGGCGGCGCCCGCGCCGTTGGCGGTCGCGGCGACGACCGCAGGGCGCGGCGCCGACGCCTGCGCGCCGCCGTTGTCGCGGCGCTCCGACAGGACGCGGCGCAGCAGCCGCACTCGCCGCAGCAGAGCCAGGGGCTGCTGGGCCGACGAGGTGGAGATCGGCATGGTCGTCTTGCTGCTTGCAAGGTGCGGGCGATTGGGTGTGGGAGAGAGGGGAGGGAGGGAAGGAGGGAGGGAGGGAGGGGGGGCGTCGCGGACCCGCGGTCTATCTTTCAAGTCTCGCAATGCTAAGACGGTACGATCGTACGAGCAGGCAGTGCGGGTTGCGAGGTTGGATGAGATTTGAGACGCGGCCGACCATTGATGGCCGCTTGCGACCCCGAGAAAAGCAACGCGATCGCGGTCGGTGCGCGCGCGCCGCCGCTGAAACGCGCTGCGCGAAACACTCGGATTCAAACGTCTCATTTGCAACTCCCACGTTCAAATCCTGATCCTCACCATCGTCCTCCTTGCTCTCGCTCGTCCCTGGCCTTGCCTGCCGGACGTGATTTCCGCCCACGTCTCTCCGCGACGCAAAAGAGAGCAGTGCTCTCCCCATCTCATCTGCCCCCCCAATCCGATTCCACCGCCTCGAGCAGCAGCAAGCGTGTCCTCCAGGTGGTGCCGAGCCACCGGCGCCCCGCACGTTACCGGCTTCGCCGTCGCGGGCGGCGGTCGTGCCGGCGCCGGCCGCCGCCGCCGCGCGCGCTCGGCGATGGCGCCGACCGCCGCCGCCGCTGCCGCTGCCGCTGATGCGCCGCGGCGGCGGCGGCGCGACGACCCCGCCGCCGTCGCCCGGCAGCTGATCGACAAGGAGTACGACGCCATCTGTTTCGACTGCGACGGCGTCCTCTGGAAGGGGGACGCGCTCGTGACGCCGCGGGTGCCGGCTCTCCTCGAGCAGCTGCGGCGCCGCGGCGTCGCGTACGTGTTTTTCACCAACAACTCGCTGCGCTCGCGCGCCGACTACGCGGCCAAGTTCGCCAAGCTGGGCCTGGGCGCCTACGTGTCCGCCGACCAAATCTACAGCAGCAGCTACGCGGCGGCGGCCTTTCTCCGGCGGCAGGAGCAAGAGGCGGCGGCGGCGGCGGTCAATAGCGGTGGCGAGAACCCGCGGCCGCCGCCCGCCGCCAGGCCGCCGAGGAGGGCCTACGTGGTCGGCGGCCAGGGAATAATCGACGAGCTGCGCCTCGCCGGCTTTGACGCCTTTGGCGGCCCCGAGGACGGCGACAAGCGCGTAGACTTTGCAAAAGAGGTCGTCGTCGAGGACAACGTGTTTGCCGTGGTCGTGGGCGTCGACCCGCGTTTGAACTATTTCAAGATCCACTACGCCGCCCTGTGCCTTCTCCGGGAGCCACAGGGGCTCTGCGCGTTCGTCGCGTGCAACGAGGACGGCCGCGGCCACTTTTCTCCCAGCCAAGAGTGGCCGGGCGCCGGCGCGTCGGTCGCGGCCGTCGCGGCGGTCGTCGGCCGGCCGCCCGACGCCGTGGTGGGCAAGCCGAGCACGTTCCTGGCGGGCGAGGTGGTCCGGGCGCTGCGCGAGCGGCGTGGGGGCGGTAAGGCCGGCCCGCGCGTGCTGATGGTGGGCGACCGCCTCGACACTGACGTGGCTTGGGCGCACGCCGCGGCGGACGAGATGATGGCGGCAGAGGGAGGAAACGGGGGGGAGGGGGGCGGCGGCGGCCGGCGCGCGATGGGCGCGCTGCTGGTCATGAGCGGCGTCGCGACCGACGCGGACCTCAACGCGTGGCCCGCCCGGGCGCCCGAGTTTGTGCTGGGCGACGTGGGGGAGTTGGCCGACGCGCTGGAGGCCGCCGCCGCCGCTGACGCGTCGCGCTAGCTCCAAGCTTCTTTGACAAACGCCGCGCTGCCCACCATCATCCTCTGTGCTCGCGCCCGTCGCCTGCCTTCGAACCGCTGCCCGCCCCGTCACGTCTCTTCGCGCGCGCGCCCCCTCAAATTCGTCAGTTGTGGGCTCGCCCCTCCTTGTGCTTTCGCGCGCCGCGCGCGCCAAAACCCCAACCATAATCGCGTCCATTAGGCCTCGTGTTGACAGACCTGGCCCTCTACAGCTCATGCTCCCGCGGGCGCGTGCCTGATTGGCAGGAGAGAGAGAGCGCAGCAGCTCTCGGGAGGGAGGAGAGGGGGCTAACTGTCCTGTCGCGTCGCGCGCGGGCAAGCACAAACAACGACACGTGCGATCAGGAGCCCCGAGTCGGCCACCCCCGAGCCACCGTCACCAACATGATGCGCCTGCTGGGCTTTGCTCCGCAGCGCGAGCGGTTTAGCGACGCCGGTGGAGCGTTTGACGCCGACGCGCTCGAGCGGCAGCCGCTGGCGTCGTCCTCGGCGGCGGCGGCGTCGGCGACAACCGGGCCGGCTTCGTCAGCAGCAGCAGCAGTAGCAACGGCAACAGCAGCGGCAACAATAGCGAGCGACGACGGGTCGCTGGTCGTGCGCATGCTCCGGCAAGCGGACGAATCGCTGTATGGGGGCGGAAGAGGCGGCGGCGGCAGCCGACCGGGCTCGCCGTCGCCGCGAGAAGCGCGCGACGGCGCGACGGCGGGCCCGCGCCGGCCGCCCCCCGGCGGCGCCGGCAACGGTGGCGGCAGCGGCAGCGCCTCTGCCGTCGTCTCGCTGACGGCCATGTCGGCCAGCAGCCACAACGCGCTCGCCGCCGCCGGCAACGGGCACCACCACCACGGCCTGTCCCTCGCCAAAAAACCGCAGCAGCAGCAGCAGCAAGCAGGGGCGGCGCCGATCGCTGGCGGCGACGGACCCGCCGCGCCCGCCTCGGCCGCCGCCGCCGCCGCGCCCGCCTCGACCGCCGCCGCCGTCGTCTACGGCCTCGCCAACCTGTCGTCCGTGGTCGCCATCGTCGTCGCCAACAAGTTCGCCCTCAAGACGCACGGCTTCGCCTTCCCCGTCGCCCTGACCTGGTGCCACACGGCCTTCACGGCCGCCGGGATGGCCGCGCTCGCGCGCGCCGGCTTTTTCGCGCCGAGGCGCGTCGCCCGCGCGCGCTCGGCGCCCGTCGCCGCCGTTTACGTCGCCTCTTTGGTTCTCAACAACCTCTCCATCCAGCTCAACACGGTCGGCTTCTACCAGGTGAGCAAGATCGCCATCACCCCGGCCATCGTGGCCATCGAGCGCGCGTGCTACGGCAAGCGCGCCTCGCCCCGCGTGCTCGCGGCCACCGGCGTGCTGCTTTGCGGCGTCCTGCTTTGCAGCAGCGCGGGCGGCGGCGACGGCGGCCGCGGCGCGCAGCTGGCCGCCGGCCCTGTGGCCGCGCTCGTGGCCGCCGCCAACGTCCTCGTCAGCGCCCTCTACCAGGTGTGGGCGTCGACCAAGCAGCGCGAGCTGGGCGTGGACGGCATGCAGCTGCTGCACCAGATATCCGGGCCCGCGGTGCTGATGCTCGGCGTGCTGGTGCCGGCGGTCGAGCCGGTCGGGTGGGCGGCCTTTTTTGGCGGCGGCGGACAAGGGGGGCCGGGAGGGGCGGGCGCGGCGGCGGGCGCTACTTCTGCCGCCGCCGCCGCCGCCCCTTCCCGCCCGACGCTCGCCACGTTCGACTACACCCCCGCGGCCGTCTTCTGGATCGCCCTCTCGTCCGTCCTCGGCCTCGTGGTCACCGCCACCACCCTTCTCTTCATCGGCGCGACCAGCAGCCTCACGTACAACGTGGTCGGGCACCTGAAGACGGTCGCCATCGTCGCCGCGGGCGTGCTGCTGTTCGGCGACGGCGTCGGCGCGCGGCGGGTGGCGGGCCTGGCGCTGGCCATGGGCGGCATCCTTTGGTACTCGCGGATCAAGGTGCAGGAGCAGCAGCAGCAGCAGGGGCAGCAGCAGCAGGGGCAGCAGCAGCAGGGGCAGCAGCAGGGGCAGCAGGGGCAGGGGCAGCAGGCGCAGCAGCAGCAGCAGCAGCACGCGCAGGCGGAGGAGGAGAGGGCGGCGTTGCTGGCGCAGCAGCAGCAGCAACAAGGGCAGCCGCCCCCGCCGCCGCAAGGGGCGCCCCTTGCCGCCGCAGTCGCGCGCTGAGGCGCGCTGAGCATGGGGCGCCCGCCGCAGCCTTGAGGCGCCCGCCGCCGCCGCTGCCTTTCGCTCTCGCGCTCGTTTGCCTTTTTTTTTGGCAACGGCTTTGCTTTTCCGTTCACTGTGAGGCCCTGCGCCCGCCCACCTTTCACTTTTCTCGGTGGCCGCTGTCTCTTTCGTCACTTTAATAAAACTTACGTACACACGCCGCAGCGCAAACAACACGCAAACGCAACGAACAGCTCGAGTAAAAAGTAGCCCGCAGGCAGCGTGCGGGCCCGGCCGGCCGGCGCTCCGTCGGGCGTCGTCGTCGCCGCCACCGTGTGTCTACGAAGACAAAGTTTAGCGCCCGTTAGCTCTTACACCACACGGAACCTGACGCATCGACTGCCTTCACAAACAACGCGTTTGCATCATAGCAGCACCCTTCTTTGACCCGACAAAAAAGGTGGCGTAACGGGCGAACCTGAGAGGCGGCGCAGGATTGAGACGCCCGGGCGCCTGTCTCAATCCTCTCTCCCCGCTGGAATCAGCGCCCGGATCAGGTCTGACTGGTACTAGAGCCGCTAGATCAACCCCGGCGGCTTGCGCACCCCGACCCTTTTCGATCCCCTTCCGGGCGGGCAGCGGCGAAACGACACCGACCTCCCCTAAAAGCCTCTCTTTCCACAGCGATGGTCAAAGCCTACCTTCGCTACGAGTTCGCCGGCGCCTTCGGCGTCGTCGCCTCGGGCAACGGCAACGTCGCCTTCGACCGCGATGGCCGCCACGTCTTCGCCCCGGCGCTCGAGAGCGTCGCCGCGTGGAGCGTCCGCCGCGCCGCGCGCGCGCGCTCGTTCGACCCGCCCGCGTCGGAGGCCGCCGCCGCCGCCTCGGCGCCCGCGCCCGGCACCGCGGTCCCGGGCGGCGGGGCGCACGCGGCCGCGCCCGAGGCCACGCGCCTGGCGCGCGCGCCCAGGGGACCGCTGCTGGCCGTCGGCTACTCGGACGGGAGCGTGCGCCTGTGGGACACGGAAACCGGCGAGTGCCCGTGCGCTCTCCGCGGCCACCGGTCGGCGGTCACAGCGCTGGCCTTCAGCCGCGACGGCGCGCTGCTGGCGAGCGGGTCTAGGGACACGGACGTGATAGTGTGGGACGTGGCGGGCGAGGCGGGCCTGTTCCGGCTGCGCGGGCACACGGACCAGGTGACGGACCTGGTGCTGCTCGGGGGCGCAGGCGGCGCGGCCGGGGGCGGCGCCCGCCCGCTCGGCGCCGCCGGGCCGTCATCCTCCGCCTCGGCGCTCGTCTCGTCCTCCAAGGACGGCCACGTGCGCGTGTGGGACCTCACCACCCAGACGTGCCGGCAGGTGGTGCTCGGCGGCCGGGGGAGCGGCGGCGCGCGCGCCGAGGTCTGGTCGATCGACGCCGACCCCGCGGGCGGCCGCGTCGCGGTCGGCGGCGGCCCGGGGAGCGAGCTGGCCCTCTTCCGCGTCGACCTGTCTGCGCTGGACCAGGCGGCCGAGCAGCGCGCGCGGCGCGCGGGACTCGGGGCGGCGATGGCGAGCGAGGACGAGGAGGACGAAGGCGAGAGCGACGGGGAAGAGGGGGGCGAGGGCGGCGCGAAGCGCCAAGCCGCCGCCGCACCGTCCACGGCAGGCGGCGGCGGCGGCGGCAACCAGGTCCTCGTGCCGATGGGCTCGGTCCGCCGCCTCGCCCCGGCCGGCGGCGCGCCCGTCGACCGCGCCGCCCTCGTGCGCTTCGACGCCTCGGGCGGCCTGCTCGGCGTGCTCACGGGCCACGGGCGCTCACTCGAGCTGTACCGCGTTGTGTCGGACGCGCACGAGGCGGCGCGCCGCGCGCGGCGGCGGCGGCGGCGGCGCCTGGAGAAGAAGGCCAAGAAGCGCGGCGGCGGCGGCGGCGGGGGCGGCAGCGACGAGGAGCGCGAGGAGGAGGACGACGACCAGGGGGCTGAGGACGAAGGCGAGGAGGAGCAGCGGGCCAAGCGCCGGCGCAAGAGCAAGGGCAAGAGGGACGAGGACGAGGAGGACGACGACGAGGGCCAGGAGCCGCCTCTCTCGGCCGCCGACGAGCTGATCGCCATCGGCGTCGTCACCAACAAGCACAAGGCGCGCAGCTTTGACTTTTGCCCGCGCGTCCCCGCCACGCCCGGCGGCTTGCTGGCCTCTGGCGGCGGCGGCGGCGGCGGCGGCGAGGGCGGCGGCGGCGGCGGCGGCGGCAAAGCGGCCGGAGGCGGCACGGCGGCGCAGCGCCGCGCCGCCATGCTCGGGGGGGGAGGGGGCGGTCCAGGCGGCGGCGGCGTCTTGGCGCGCGTCGCGTTCGGTCTGGCCAACAACGTCATCGACATCGTCGACGTGAGCCTGACCACGGTCGCCCCTCCCCCGCCGCCGCCGACGCCGCCCGCCAAGGCCGGCAAGCAGGCGCAGCAGCAGCAGCAGCAGCAGCAGCCGCCGCTGCCGCCCAACAGCGCCGCCGCCGCCACCGCCCTCGACTGGACCAGCGCCCTCCGCCTCGAGCGCGACGGCCACCGCTCCGACATCCGCGCCGCGGCTCTCAGCCCAGACGACGCCACCCTGCTGACGGTCGGCGGCGGCGGGTCGGCCAAGCTGTGGAGCGCCGGCTCGGGCGCTTGCGTCGGCACCGTCGACGGCGCCGGCTATGGCCTCTGCGCCGCCTTTGCGCCCGGCGGGCGGCACGCCGTGGTCGGCACGCGCGAGGGGTCGCTCGAGGTGTACGACGCCGGCGCGTGCGAGCGCGTGCACGTGCGAGAGCGCGCGCACGGCAGCTCGGCCGTGTGGTCGCTCGCGCTGCTGCCCGACCGCAGTGGCGTCGTGAGCGGCGGCGCCGACAAGACCGTCCGCTTCTGGACGTGGGCCGTCGGCGAGGACGAGGCAGGGAGGGACGACGACGACGACGGCGGTCAGGAGGGCAAGGGGAAGGGTGGCGGCGGCGGCGGCCTGCGCCTCGTGCCCTCGCGCACGCTCGAGCTGTCGGACGACGTGCTGTGCGTGCGCCTGTCGCCCGATGGCCGGCTGCTGGCCGTCGCGCTGCTCGACGGCACCGTGCGCGTCTTCTTCGCCGACTCGCTCAAGTTCTTCCTGTCGCTCTACGGCCACAAGCTCCCCGTCCTGTCCATGGACATCTCGTCGGACGGCTCGCTCATCGCCACGGGCGGGGCGGACAAGAACGTGCGCGTGTGGGGGCTGGACTTCGGCGACTGCCACCGGTCGCTGTTTGCGCACGGCGACGCCGTCACTTCCGTCGCCTTTGTGCGCGGCACGCATTACCTGTTCACGGGCGGGCGGGACCGAGCCGTGCGCTACTGGGACCTCGACCGGTCCGAGCTGCTGCTCGATCTGCCAGGAGGATTTCACGGCGAGGTGTGGGCCGTGTGCCCGTCGGCGCACGGAGACTTTGTCTTGGCGGCCGGCGGCGACCGGTCCGTGCGGCGCTGGGAGCGCACGGACGAGCCCTTCTTTGTGGAGGAGGAGCGCGAGCGGCGACTCGAGTCGCTGTTCGAGGCGGACCTGGAGCGGCAGCAGCGGCAGGCCGAGGGCGAGGCGGCCGTCGGCGCGGGGCCAGACGGGCCGGGCGGCGCCGGCGGCGGCGGCCAGGGCGGCGCCGGCGACCTAGAGGCCGCGGCCGCGGCCGGCGCCGCCGCGCCTGCCGGGCGCCGCACGCTCGAGACGGTCGGCGCCGCCGACAGCATCATCGACGCGCTGGACATGGCCGCGCACGAGGAGGAGAAGATGGCCGAGGCCGCCGCCGAGGCCGCGCAGGCCGAGGCCGCGCAAGCAGCGCGGCAGGTCGACAACCCAGCCGCCCAGGCCGCCCAGGCCCTGCCGCCGCCGCCGAAGCCGCCGCAGGCCAACCCGGCGCTGCTGGGGCTCGAGCCTGGCGCCTACGTCCGCCGCGCCCTGGGCGCCGTGCGCGCGGGCGAGCTCGAGCAGGCCCTGCTGCTGATGCCGTTCGCGGACGCCCTGCGCCTGCTCGGCTACGTGGCATCGTGGCTGGACGACGAGGCGGCTCTGTGGCGCGAGCGCGAGGCGGCCGAGCAGCTCGATGCCGCCGAGGCGGCAGCGGCGGCGGCGCCGGGCGCGGCGGGCGCGTCGGGCGCGGCGGCGGGCCGCGGCCGCGGCTCCGGCGGCGCGGGCGGCAAAAAGGCCGCCGCCAAGCGCAAGGCCGCCGCCGCCGCCCAGGCCGCCGCCGACCTCCCGCCCGCGCCCAACCCGCTGGCCGCCGCCGCGGGCGCGGGCTGCGCCGACGTCGAGCTGTGCGCGCGCTGCGCCGCGCTGCTGCTGCGGCTGCACTACGCGCAGCTTTCGGCGACGCCGGCGGCGCGCCCGGTGCTGCGCGCCCTGCACGCGCGCCTGCGCCCGGCCGTGCAGCGCCTGAAGGACGCCCTGGGCTTCAACATCGCGGCGCTGCGGCACCTTCAGCGGCAGCTGCGCGAGGAGGCCGGGGCGTCGGGCGCGGCGGCGTTCGAGGCCGACGGCGGCGCGGGGGGCGCGTTTGCGACGGCCGGCGCGGAAGAGGCGGCCGTTGTGGCGGCGCGCAGGCAGATCGTCTCGGGGCAGGTGCAGGCGCGACGCGCGGTGGTCTAGGGAAAGGACTCACGTTGACGATGACGATGATGATGAGACAGGCACGTAACAAAAAAACGAAAACAAACGAAAACAACGGGACTAAAAAAAAGAGACAAAGTGCGTCTCCTCTCGTCCTCTCGCTCCCTCTCTCTCTTTTTTCTCCCTCTCACTCTCCACACGCGCAGCGGGCGCCGCCGCCGAACGGCGCTGAAAACGAACGAAGGGGGGGGGGAGGCGGTCGGGAAGGAGTGGGGGCCGCGAGTTGTGCGTAGGGAC
>Ga0209491_10010040_pt1 | contig 11472 bp, 8 predicted proteins | sample BON02_FD_187213 | JGI IMG/M metagenome (GOLD analysis project Ga0209491, IMG submission 187213) | Freshwater microbial communities from Lake Bonney liftoff mats and glacier meltwater in Antarctica - BON-02 (SPAdes) (version 2) | ecosystem: Environmental > Aquatic > Freshwater > Ice > Glacier...
ACAACTAATTGGATTTCGGCGCTTTGACACCCACTCAATTGCTCTAAACGCACTTTGGCCCCGAAAAATAAATTGAAATAATCGATTTTACCTGATTTATGGGGACAGAATTTTCAAGTTGGGTTAAGCAGTGGTTTGTGGACTTTGAATTCCCAAATGAAAACGGAGATCCCTATAAGACCTCTAGTGGTGAAATGATAGATTCTGAATTGGGGGAGATTCCTAAGGGGTGGGAAGTATCTGTAATCGGAGACATATGCAAATTGGTTACTAAGGGAACTACACCTACCACCATCGGAGGAAAGTTTACTGATGATGGAATTAATTTTATCAAAGTAGAAAGCATTTCAGAATCAGGGTCATTTCTAAAGGCAAAATTTGGTTTTATTGATGAGGAAACAAATGAGCTTCTGAAAAGGTCAAAGATTGAGCTAGGAGATGTTCTTTTTTCAATTGCAGGAACAATTGGAAGAGTTGCAATAGCAGATAAATCAATTTTACCTGCTAATACAAACCAAGCAATTGCTATAATCCGACCAAAAAATGTAGCGCCTCAATTTTTAAGACTATTAATGAAAAGTCCATGGATTCAACAAGACACAAAATCTAATGTCGTACAAGCGGTATAGGCTAATTTAAGTTTAGGGGTTATAAAAAGCACAAAATTTGTCTTGCCTCAAAAAGGAATACTTTCCCTATTCTCAGAGAACCTAAAATCATCTTTTGACGAAATTGATATTCTTTCTTCAGAGATTGAATCTTTGAAAAATTTACGAGATACTCTCCTTCCCAAACTCATTTCAGGAGAATTGGAAATAAACGAATCAATTTTGGACTAATCTTTTTAAACCATGTCAGCAGTAATCTCAGAAGACCATATTGAGCAAGTATTGATTCAAGAGCTGATTGAGCTAGGATATTCCTATGTCAATGGGGTTGAGATTTCCCCTGATGGGTTTAATCCAGAGCGTACCTATCAAGAGGTAGTGTTGAAGGAAAGGCTTCTAACAGCCATAGCTAGGTTTAATCCCAATATCCCCTATGAAGCGCAAGAGGAAGCCCTGAAGAAGGTGCTGAGAGCAGATAGCCCAGACTTGATGATGAATAATCATACTTTCCACAAGTACCTGACTGAAGGTGTGGAGGTAGAGTATCGTAAGGGAGATCGGATTGTAGGAGATAAAGTCTGGTTGGTAGATTTTACCAATCCTGAGGATAATGAATTTTTGGTAATCAATCAGCTGACTATCATTGAAGGAAATCAGAATAAGCGACCTGATGTCATTCTTTATATTAATGGATTACCACTGGTAGTGATTGAGTTGAAGAATGCATCAGATGAAAATGCGAATCTCCAAGCTGCATTCAATCAGTTACAGACCTACAAGAAAACAATCCCAAGTCTATTCCAATACAATGCACTATTGATTGCTTCAGATTGGTGGGATGCTTTGTATGGTTCATTGACTGCATCAAAGCAGTTTTTTCTTCTATGGAAATCCATTGATGGGAGAATAGTTGCTGATCCTGATATTCCTCAAATGGAAGTGATGGCAAAGGGTTTATTGAATAAGACGGTATTACTAGACTTGATTAGACACTTTACCATATTTCATAAAAACAAGGAAAAGCTATCCAAGATAATCCCCCGATACCATCAGTATTTTGCAGTAAATAAAGCAGTCATCACGACTGAGAAAGCTACTTCAGAGTCAGGAGATCAACGAGCTGGTGTAATCTGGCATACCCAAGGATCAGGAAAGAGCCTGAGTATGGTGTTTTATGCAGGTAAGCTGGTATTGAAGCTGAATAATCCTACACTCATCATCCTGACAGACCGAAATGATTTGGATGATCAGTTATTTGATACTTTTTCACTCAGTCAGGAGCTATTACGGCAAACACCTGTACAGGCAGAAAATAGAGATCAGCTGAAAAATCTATTGTCAGTAAAATCTGGTGGAGTTGTGTTTACCACTATTCAGAAATTCCTACCTGAGATAGCAGATCGGGTGGAAATGGAGGATGGGAAAACCAGAAATATCAGAGGGCAATTTGAGCAGTTATCAGATCGAAGGAATATCGTAGTCATCGCTGATGAAGCACATCGGAGTCAATATGACTTTATGGATGGATTTGCCAAACACATGAGAGATGCTTTACCCAATGCATCATTTATAGGATTTACAGGTACTCCTATTGAAAGCACAGATAAGAATACCCAAGCAGTCTTTGGAGAATACATTGACATCTATGATATCCAGCAAGCTGTGGACGATGGAGCCACGGTAAGAATCTATTATGAAAATAGATTGGCTAAGATCAGTCTAAAAGAAGAAGAGAAACCAAGAATTGATGAAGAGTTTGAAGAACTGACTGAATCAGAAGAACTCAATTCACAGCAAAAGCTAAAGTCCAAATGGGCAAGATTAGAAGCAATCGTTGGCAATGAGCACAGACTGCAATTGATAGCAGAAGACATCGTAGCACACTTTGAAGCAAGAAACAGTGTCCTTGATGGCAAGGCAATGATAGTTTGCATGAGTAGAAGAATTTGCGTTGACCTCTACAACGCCATCATCAATGTAAGACCTGATTGGCATGATGATGAGGATGATAGAGGGATCATCAAAGTAGTGATGACAGGCTCATCCTCAGATCCATTACTCTATCAACCTCACTTAAGAAGCAAGCAAAGAAGAAAAGACTTGGGAGACAGGCTAAAAGATCCCAAGGATGAGATGAAGTTGGCAATAGTGAGAGACATGTGGCTAACAGGCTTTGATGCACCAGCCATGCATACCATGTACATTGACAAACCCATGCGAGGTCATAACCTGACGCAAGCAATTGCTAGGGTGAATCGAGTTTATTCAGGAAAAGATGGAGGGCTAATCGTTGACTACATCGGAATAGCAACAGACCTCAAGAAAGCACTATCCACTTACACAGAAAGTGGAGGCAAAGGGAAACCAGCTTTTGACCAGGAGGAAGCAGCAGCTGTGATGATGGAAAAGTATGAGATCGTAGCTCAGCTATTCTCAGAATCACCGAGAGATAAAACTCAAAAGACAGGCTTCAATTACCAAGAGTTCTTTTCATTGACCCCAAAGGAAAAATTATATTTCCCAATTAAGGCAGCTAATTATATTTTTGGACTGGAAAATGGAATAGAAAGGTTCACCAATGGAGTCACCACACTGACCAAAGCTTTTGCTATTTCAGTTCCCCATCCTGATACTATAGAAATAAGAGATGAGGTTGGACTTTTTCAGGCTATAAAATCCAGAATTGTCAAAGTCAGCCAATCAGGAAAGGGCAAATCAGATGAAGAAATAGAAACAGCCATTAAACAGATTCTCTCTGATGCAATCGTGATGGACAAGGTGATTGACATCTTTGATGCAGCAGGATTGAAAAAGCCTGATATCTCCATCCTATCAGATGATTTCCTTGCAGAGGTAAAAGGCATGGAGCATAAAAATGTAGCCTTAGAACTCTTAAAAAAGCTTCTAAATGATGAGATCAAAATGAGGAAACAAACCAATCTGGTACAATCCAAGAAGTTCTCAGAAATGCTCGATGGTGCAGTTAAAAACTACCAAAACAATCTAATCTCTTCAGCACAGGTAATAGAAGAACTGATCAAACTAGCTAAGGAAATTAAAGAAGCTGATCGCAAAGGAGAAGACTTGGGATTGGATTTTAGAGAGTATGCTTTTTACACAGCACTAGAAGTAAACGACAGCTCCGTTCAAATCCTAGGTGATGAGATTTTGAGGCACATAGCACGAGAGCTTGTTGACACCATTAGAACCAACACCTCAATAGACTGGACAGTACGAGAGAATGTCCAAGCCCGAATGAGAGTCGCCGTAAAGAAGATTCTCAGAAAGCATGGCTATCCACCAGACATGCAAGAGCAAGCAACAGAAACAGTCTTAGAACAAGCTAGAATGATGGCTGACACAATCAATAAGGAGTATAAAATCTACCGACGACCAGAAAGTGGTGAGTTGGGAATGGCAGCAGAGGATTGAAAAATACCCTGTACTGGATCATAAATAAAAATTTAATTATAGAATAAATGAAAGAGATATTAGAAAAATCATTGCTCCAAAAAATTGAACGATTAGAAGCATTTGAAGATCGATTGAAAATTCGAATAGAAAAGTTGCAAATTAATATGGGCGAACATGGTTACTTCGAATTATTCTGTGAAATCAACCCACTCGTGGGAACAGAAATAAGTGATAATATTAAAATTGAATGTGTCATTTACGATACAACAGGGGGTATTTTGGACATTAAAAGAGATTTCATAATGAAGGATAATTTCTTTGGTTTTCGAATCCTTTGTTTCACTATTAAATTCAATGAGACAATCGGTAAAATCCGTATTTATCCTCAAAAAAATTAGCTTTAATGGATTTACATAAAATTAGAAAGAATTTATTAGATGAAGCAAAAGCTTCCCCTAACTTATTATCTGATTTAGCTGGATTAGAAAACTACATTGGTGAAAGCTATAATAATAGATCGTTTATTGAATTGTTGCAAAATGCAGATGATGCGAAGTCTACTAATTTTAAGATTCTCAAAAAAGATGGTTATTTATTTGTAGCAAATAATGGCCGAGTTTTCAACGAACTAGACTTAGAGAGCTTATGTCGAAGTGCATCTTCAAACAAGGTACGTGGAGAATCTATTGGGTATAGAGGAATTGGGTTCAAATCTGTAGTTGGTTTTGCAAATGAAATTCATATTTTAAGTGGAGAATTAGAAATTACTTTTTCGAAAGAAAGGACGGGAGTTGAAATCCCGCAAGCTACAAAAGTCCCTCTAATTCGAATCCCTCATCATTTTGACGAATCGGATAAAAAACAATTTGAATCAATTATCTCTGAATTTCATAAAGATGAATACACTACAATCTTTATTTTTTCAGGAGTTACTGCTCATGAAATTGAATTAGAATTTGATTCCTTTGATTCTTCATCTTTATTATTCCTTAGAAATATTTGCGAAACTGACCTGAGTATTGAGGGCCAAAATAAAACCAAAATTGAAAAGTCTATTCTTGATGAAAAAACCTCCCGAGTCAAAATTATTAGTGGTGACAGCAAAAAAACTTGGTTGATTATTAATAATGAAGATACATCTATTGCATTCTTTGAGGAAGGCGGAGAGATCAAAAAACTAGAAGAACCGAATTCCTTGGTTTATTCATTTCTACCCACAGAAGATAATACGGGAATAGGATTATTAATAAATGGGGATTTCAGTACTGATCCATCAAGAAAACATATTATTTATGACTTTAAGACACTTTCTTCGATAAAATCATGCAGTAAGCATATTTTAAGATTGTTTGAGGAAAATATTAAACATAACGGAGACATTAATATTGGACTAGTGAATGCATTAACTCCTTTTATGGACCCCAGAATGTTACAGTTTAAAAAGCCCTCATTTGAAAAATTTTTAATTGAGGAATTGAAGTCCAATGTCGAAAAATCATTTAGCACCTATTCGATTTGTCCCAGCTGGCTGAATATCAAAGATTATACTCTGCTTACAAAGCAAGTGACAAATCAAATCAACCCACAATGTTATGACCTAGTGGGATTTCTATCCTTTGCTAAATTTCTTGGTGCAAAAGAGGCCACTTTAAATTCATTTATAGGAAAGATTAATGATGTTGAAGTTTCAACTTTAGGTTGTGTTCAAATTTCGGTTCAATTGTTTAAAGGAATTATTTCAAAAAACTACGAATCTGAAACTTGGTTGCCCAAACTGAAAATATTGAAAGTTAATGACAAGAGATCTTCTCTAGATCAATTAAAAGATGAAACGGGACCTATTGATAAATCATTTATCTCATTGCTGATCGAAAATGGATTAACTGAATTCGATATCAAACAAGTACTTGGTAAATTTCTGACTGTCGAATCAACTGAAGGAATATTTGACGAGGCTTCTAGTGAGGTTAAATCTTTCCAAAATGGGAATGCGCTTCCTAAAAGTCAGAAGTGGTTTGATAATAGCGAAACAGAATTTTTTCCAGCAACAAAATCCAATGTCAGACGCTGGAGAAGTGCCGAAGAAAATGCCTTAGAAATTTTAAACTCAAATGGCTTCAAACTTACAGATGTAAGCAAACAAAATATAGGCTACGATATTGAAGGATTAGATCCTGACGGACGTGAGATTCAAATTGAAGTAAAATCCATAAATCTAATTGGGGAAAAATTCAAGTTAACCAATAACGAAGTCGCTGTAGCGCAAGAAAAAAAGGAAACCTATTTTATTGCAGTTGTTAGACAGCTTGATGGTTTTATAGAAATCGCCTTAATATCTGATCCAGTGAAAAATCTAGTTCTAAATCGGCAATGTGTTCAATGGATCTGGGAATGTTCAAGCTATGAATATAGACCCAACAGATTTGAAATATAGCATGGAAAATATGGTTGAAATTAAAATGCAGAAATAAAATTTATAAATAAAGATGTCGAGAAGAGAACAATTAAATAGGAACCCATTTCTTTCACTTCAAGATCTATCTATTTTTTATGATTTTAAATTTGACCCAATAAAGGCTTATCTCAAACACACAACAAATTTAATTCAAGGCGTTGAGCAAGAAGTTAAAGAAAAAATCAAAAAATGGGATAAAGAGAAAGATTCTGACTCTAAAATTCCAGATGGGTTTGACATTTACGAAAGTGAAGTGAATAATACGGGAGAATTTAGATCGCTTTTGAATAATTCAATGTTTCTCACAATTTACAGCCTTTTTGAAATTGAATTCGTGAGGCTTTGCGAGAATACCGCTAAAATCCAAGGATCTCGTCTTCAGCCTAAAGATTTATCTGGCAAAAACTACATAGATCAATGTCGAAGGTATATTGTTAATGTTCTTGAAGTTGATCTTGATGAGCTTAATACTGAGTGGACCGAGATTACCAAATTCCAAACGATAAGAAACTCTCTTGCCCACAACGACGGGATTTTAAAAGACAAAAACCCAAGTATCAAAGACTTTATTAAAAATACTGAAGGACTTTCAGCTGATGTAAAGACTTTCAAAATTGAGATCAAAAATGATGAATTTTTAATTTCTCTGATCGATAAGCTGGTCAAATTTTTAGACTCAACTATTGACAAAATAATTGAACAAAAGGGAAACAAATAATTTAATGGCTCGGATAGAATTTTAAGGTAGCATCTACCAGACATGCAAGAGCAAGCAACAGAAACAGTCTTAGAACAAGCTAGAATGATGGCTGACACGATCAATAAGGAGTTTAAAGTCTACCGACGACCAGAAAGTGGTGAGTTGGGAATGGCAGCAGAGGATTGAGAGAATTATTTAAAAAAAAACTATTTCACCTAAAAATCTAAATCAAATGAATGGTCACATTACAAAGATTGCTTTATTGTTGTTTTCCCTCATTCTTTTTCAAGGATGTTCCCAATCAGATCCATTAGGAGAAGTTGAATTTGGAAAAAAAAGTGTTGTTGAATTTAAAGAAGATTTTTTAACGAAAGGGATACTAGAGACCTTGGTGATAAATGATGAAGTCTATGATACAGTGTTATTTTATACATTAGATGAAGAAAGTCAATTAAAGGTTCCATTGTGGACTAATACTGATATTTATGATTTTGATACTCTTTATTCATTCAAACTAAATTTCGGATCTGATTCAACTCTATCTTTTGATAAAAGGGTATATTCACCTAGGATAGGAAATTTCAGCCAGGAAAGATTAGATTTAGTTATAAAAATTTATAAAGAGTGGTATGGAGAACCTGATTATACTGGACAATCTGCTATAAAATATAACAGTCTTATCAATGATTATTTAGAGCCAAATAAAGCAGAGGAAAAAGAAAATAAAAAAAAGGAAGCTCCACCTCTTCCCATTGATCTTCGCAATTTCGGTAAAATAGGAAAATGTTGCGAACATTATTTAGTTTGGGAACTTGAAAATTATCGTGTAATGATTTATTACACTTCAATTTTTTCAACTGGTGGATCCTACCGAAATGGTTTTATTAAATATGAGGATTTGAATTATGAAAATAAGATTTATGATAGATACATTTTTATCAGAATGAATGCGAGTACTAATGATTATATCTCAATGAGATTATACCTCGACCCCTTCACTGAAGCAGAGTTTCCTTACTCGGATCAACTCAATTTAGTGGTTTACGATGTTGGCCATAATCTTCTTGAAGAGCCTAGAAGTATTCGTAAATTTAAGTTCGATGTTACTTACGAGGATGAATACGGAGATGAAATTTTAAACTCCGAGGGTCTACAAATTACAAATGATCTCAATTTGGAGTTTCCAAGAAATGGAGTATCCACCTCTTTGTCGTCTAATTTTTTATTCAAAGCCTATTTCAATAGAAATGCACCAGGTTATGAAAAGTTAAGATTGATGAGAGAAAGTAATAATACAAAACCCTACAGAAGTGGAATAATTATAAAATATAGGATAACCCATATAATATTTGAAGATGGGGAGATACTAAAATCAGATGCGCAAACTGGATTTGTGGAATCAAAATAAACCTTATTTTTAATTTCAATGAACACTATTAAAATTCAATTAAAATCGGGTGAGACATTATCAGACTACAAAGATCATGAGTATGATTTTGGTAGAAATGGACTTCCTACAGGTATAATCAATAAAAGATATACAGGAATAGGAGCTACTCATTGTGAAATTGTATCCAAACGGAATAGTATCATAGTCTCTCCTACAAGATCTCTTGCAAGGTCGAAATATGAGGAATGGGTTGAGGAAGAGGATAAGGAAGGAATAGATTGTTTTTATCTGGGTGGAGGATTTGGGAAAATTAAAGACTCTGATCTGATAGAATTTTTTAAAAAGAAGGGAAATAAAAAGATTTTTGCTGTTGCAAATAGTTTTCCTAGGATTATTGAAGTTGGAGGAAAAAATATTTACAAAGAGTTTTCTCTTGTAGTAGATGAAATCGACACTTTTCAACAAGACACATCTTATAGATCCTGCTTAGAATTTGTGGTGGATTACTTCTGGAATTTTGAAAAGAAAACAGTTGTAACTGCAACCATGATTGATTTTTCTGATGAGAGATTTAAACCCTCAAAAAAACTTCCCCTTTTTGAAGTGGAAATTCCTAATTATCAAAAGCCCACCCTTAACTACTATTTGGTTGAGGATTCGGGATTAGCTGTGGCCAATTTGATAAATCAGTTGCAAATAGAGGACAAAAGTAAAAAAATATTTGTAGCCCTAAATTCAATCATATATATAAATCAGATAATTAAAACGCTAGTAAATGAAGAAGGGTATGATTTAAATGAATTTGGGGTTCTTTGTTCTGAAAAATCAATAATGTCAATTCTTTCCGGAGTGGAGAGAATTGAATTAAAAAAAGGGATTTTATCTAAAAAAATCAATTTTGCTACTTCTGCCTATTTTGTGGGAGTTGATATTTTAGAGCCTGTCCATTTAATTGTTTGTAACTCAAAAGAGAACCATTATTCAATAATATTTCCAGAAAAAATCCAGCAAATTATTGGTCGATGTAGGAAAGGGTCTCATTCATTAAACCTTGTAACCTTTTCTAAACTGGATAATCCATTTATCAAAAATAATTTCCCTTATGTTTCAAAAATACAATTTATTGAAAGGCTAGAACCATTTAAAAAGACTTTAGGAGACATTCAAGAAAATTTTAAAGACTCGAAAGTGGAAGACAAGGAGTCAATTGAAGAGAAGTTGATAGAGGTGGAAATATCTGGAATAAAAGGTCTAATTCGAAAGGATGTTTTTGGGAAAATTGTTATATCAGATTTCACCGTAGATTTAGTAATTTATAATTCTAAGAGAATTAGAGAATATAGTGATGGTATTACCCCATTAAAGCTATATTTGGGTAGTTTTTTTGAGTTAAAGAAATCAGAAATCTTTGTAACACAATTTACTAAATTATCGAAAGAAACTCCAAGAGATTTTGTGGAATCATTTCTTTCAAAATACCAGAGTGGAATTCTGAAATCAGCTACTTTTTTTCCTGGTGCAAATTTCTCATTAATTTGTCTTTTCGAAGCGGAAGCAAATATTAGTCGCCCTAAGACAGCTAGCTTTCTCTTGCAAGTCATTTATTTCAGTTATTTAGTGGGAGAAAATGAAGTTGATGATAAGATCAGAGAGTATAATGAAAAAAGTACACAAATTAAGCCTTTTGCTAGGAAAATTAAATTATTTAAACTAATTAATTCATATTATTTTAAAGAGAAAGTATTATTTGAATTTGAATTAAATCATGAGTATTCAGTTGATGCAATTCTTTTAATATTTTTCAAATTGAAAACGCTAAAAGTAAATAAAGGAGAGGCTCATATAAGTGATTTCATCACTGATGAAACTCTAGGTAAAACTCAGCTTTTTGCAGAATTTATTGAAACAATTTTTTATTTGAAGAAGAGAAGGGTAGGCAAGGTTAAAAAAACATTCTATAAAATTATATCATTTGAATCTGAAGAATTTAAACCAAAAAGGAAGTCAACAAATCAGAATTCTAGAGATAAAATAGATCAATTGCTTAGAGTAGATGACAAATCAATCCTATTAAATGTTTCAGGAAAGTTATTGGACTCTATGATTAAATAGGGTGGACGCAACCCATTTTTTTCCTTATATAATTTTCTCTCTTGTCCACCCTTTACAAAAAATTTAAAATAATTTTTTTTCATTTTTTATATAACGAGAAACGAGGATTACATTAGAATTATTACCCCCATTCAGTTCTGATTTGGGATATCCCCCCGTTGAAGAACTCGCTTTTTTAATTATATAATAAATAAAATCGTCTCTACAGCAGGTGTATTCCTAGGTTTTGGGCAGTCCGAGTGGGCTGCCTTTTGTGTTCCACATAACTATATTATAACACTTATGGAGAATTTAACCTTCCGAAGGGCTGCCCGTAGGCAAGCTAAAATTAAGGTAGGATTACAAGGGCCAAGCGGTTCTGGTAAGACAACAAGTGCACTTCTTCTAGCCTATGGATTGGTAGGAGATTGGTCTAAGATTGCAGTGATTGACAGCGAAAATGGTTCAGCTGATCTCTACTCACATCTTGGTGATTACAATGTTTTGGGAATTACAGCTCCTTATTCACCTGAAAAATACAGTGAGGCTATTAAAATCTGTCATGCTCAAGGTATGGAAGCTATCATCATAGATAGTATCAGTCATGAGTGGGAAGGAGATGGAGGAATCCTGGATATTCATGGGAATATGGCAGGTAACAGCTTTGCAAATTGGGCAAAGGTGACTCCAAGACACAATTCATTCGTCAATACAATCTTATCTACACCAGTACACGTCATTGCAACGATAAGATCAAAGCAGGACTATGTAATGATGGAAAAGAATGGTAAAGCTGTACCTGAAAAGGTAGGAT
>Ga0209491_10010042_pt1 | contig 11471 bp, 10 predicted proteins | sample BON02_FD_187213 | JGI IMG/M metagenome (GOLD analysis project Ga0209491, IMG submission 187213) | Freshwater microbial communities from Lake Bonney liftoff mats and glacier meltwater in Antarctica - BON-02 (SPAdes) (version 2) | ecosystem: Environmental > Aquatic > Freshwater > Ice > Glacier...
TCCACTTTTGATGGACAAACGCCTTATGAAGTATATAATCAAATTGCAGCATAAATATTCTGCTTTTCAATAGAAAATTATATCTTAATCTTGCTACTATCCTGTCCAACACATAGGGTCCACCTTAGTTAACAGAAGTAAGTTCTCCAATTCCTGTTAAATTTATGGGAGAAGGTAATGATGCGATCGGTTATATTGAAAGAGAAGGCAAAATTTATACATTACCTGTAACCCAAGGTAAATACCATGAAATGATGCAAGAAGTTGCGGTAAATAATGGTATGAATATTGATTTAACTGCTGCGGTCAAGCAAACAGAACAGAGGGCGACAGATAAAGTATATTCCCCTGTAATAGAACAAGCAAAACAAATAAAAGAAAAACTAAATCCTAAGGTTGGGATTAGAGATTTCGAAAAAGAGGCGATTGGAAAATTGAAAGATATTGGCGCGGAACAGGTGGCTGAGAATATATTGTCAGCTGTAAAAGCTGGTGATGAAAAGTTAGTGGGAGCAATGATGGAAGCTTTATCTAAGCCTCAAAAAGGAGTGGCACCTATCAGTGATGTAGCTTTGAAGGTAATATATTTTGAGGGTAGAGCACTTGCACATAAATCGTCTGGAGTAGAGGCTGCTAAGATAGAACGTGCTTGTGGAAAAATGGCTTCATTCGCTAAAGTGAAGCACGATGTGAGCAAGGATAAGGGTAGTTCTGCTTCTTTATAATAAAGTATTTGTCAATCTTTGTATTAGCAAATTATAAAAAACACCTCTATACTGCATGACTATAAATCATTGCAAATAAAGTATAGAAAGCTATGAAAAAATTATCATTTCAAGAATTAATATTGGAGTTGCAGAGATATTGGCAGGATTATGGCTGCGCGATATTGCAACCATATGATGTCGAAGTAGGGGCGGGTACTTTCCACCCTGCCACTGTTCTGCGTTCACTTGGAAACAAGCCATGGAATGTTGCTTATGTTCAACCTTCTAGAAGACCAACTGATAGTAGATATGCTCAGCATCCAAATCGTATGCAGCATTATTATCAATTTCAAGTAATACTCAAACCTTCGCCAGATAACATTCAAGAATTATATTTGAAGAGTCTAGAGCATCTTGGCATCGATATGAAAAAACATGATGTGCGTTTTGTTGAAGATGATTGGGAATCTCCAACGCTTGGAGCATCTGGCCTGGGGTGGGAAGTATGGTGCAATGGTATGGAAGTATCACAATTTACTTACATGCAGCAGATTGGCGGTATTGATTGTCGCCCGGTGGCTGGTGAACTTACTTATGGGCTTGAGCGTTTAGCTTTATATATTCAAGGTGTTGATGCTGTTAAAGATTTAGACTGGAACGGGCAAGTCGGAGAAAAGGCTCTAACTTATGGTGAAGTTGATTTTGCTGCTGAAAAGCAATTTTCTAAATTTAATTTAGAAGTAGCTGATACTGAAATACTTTTAAGGCATTTTGAAGATGCTGAAACGCAGTGCATGGCTTTGATCAGAGAAGATTTGCCTATGCCAGCCTATGATTATTGTATAAAAGCTAGTCATTTATTTAATTTGCTTTGTGCAAGAGGCGTAGTAAGTGTTACAGAGCGAGCATCATATATAGGTCGGGTACGTAATTTAGCAAAATTATCGTGTGAAAAATGGATGGAAGTGGAAGGAGAAGTGTAAATTATGAGTGAGTTATTATTAGAGTTATGTTCTGGAGAAATACCAGCCACGATGCAGCAAAAGGCTGCTATAGCGTATAAAGATATCTTTACAAAATATTTTATAGATAATGCAATAAAATTTGATCAAATTGATGTATATGTTGGTCCTAGGCGTTTGACGATCCATGCTACTGGTGTTGCAACGAAATTAGCAGCTATTACTAAGGAGTTAAAAGGTCCAAAAATTTCAGCTCCTCAAAGCGCTATAGATGGGTTTTGTCGTTCTAATAATATAACAGCTGAAGAACTAAAGCGTACAGAAATTAAAGGCGTAGAATTATATGTATATGAGAAAAAAACTCCTGAACAAAATACAAAGGATATTTTGTTAGATAGTTTGCATATACCAATTTCCGAGTATGTATGGCCAAAGTCAATGTATTGGGGGCGTTACAAGATTAAATGGGTGCGTCCATTACAAAATATTTTATGTATTTTTGATACTGAAACGATTCCATTTGAATATGGTCACATTACTGCAAATAACCAATGTTATGGCCATAGATTTATGGCACCAGAGGCGCATGCGGTGAGTAGTTTTGTAAATTATAAAAAAATATTGGAAAATAGTTTTGTAGTTTTAGATTCGGCAGATAGAAAAAAATATATTCAAGACGGGTTAGTAAAAGAAACAAAAAAATTAGACTTAATAATAAAGGAAGATCCTGTTTTACTCGAAGAAGTGATAGGATTGGTTGAGTATCCACAAGTTTTGGTAGGCAAGATTGATCAAAAATTTCTATCTGTACCAAGTGAAATTTTAGTAAATGCGATGCGCACTCATCAGAAATATTTTAGTTTGTTTGATAAAGACGGAAATTTTGCTCCATATTTTCTTTTTGTCTCTAATATTGTATCAACGGATACAGATGTAGTGGTTTCTGGTAACGAGAAAGTGTTATCTGCTAGACTTGCAGATGCATTATATTTTTATAATCAGGATTTAAAAACATCGCTGCAAACTAAGGCGCAGCGTTTAGATAAAGTTATATTCCACGCAAAGCTTGGTAGCGTAAGAGAGAAAACTTTACGTTTGGCGGAAATTGTAAAATTTATAGATCCAAGTAATAAGCACGCAGTGCAAGCGGCACTTTTGTGTAAGAGTGATATTGTATCAGAAGTTGTTGACGAATTTCCAACTTTGCAAGGTATTATGGGCTATTATTATGCAAAGGCTGAATCATTGGGCAGCGAAGTAGCTGTCGCTATTCGTGACCACTACAAGCCCCAAGGTCCTGCAGACCATTGTCCCACTAATACAGCTGCAATATTGGCTCTAGCAGATAAAATGGATAGTCTCTGTGGCTTGATGTTGGCTGGTGAAAAACCGAGTGGCTCAAAAGATCCATTTGCACTGCGAAGACAAGCTTTAGGAATAATTCGTATTATTTTGGAAAATAAAATACCTATAAACTTATTGAGTTTAGTTGTTTTTGTAGCTAACGAATATAAGGGTAAACTTGCAGTTAGAGATGAGCTAAAACAACAAATTATTAGTTTTTTAGAAGAGCGTTTGAAATATTTCTTTAAAGATCACTACGAAGTTGCTGTTATCACATCTGTGCTTGATTTAAATATAGAGTCAGATTTAATTGAAGTGCAAAGTAAATTGCAAGCTATTAAGGAATTCTTATCTAGTATTGATGGTGATAATTTGTTGATCGCCTATAAAAGAGCTAGTAATATTTTAGGGACAACGGAATTGCAAGGAAAAATTGATGAGTCAGCATTTATATCTGAGCATGAAATAGCGTTATTTTCTATTGTTAATATATGTGATGGCGAAATTACAGAGTCTATTGCATCGAAGAATTACACGGAAAGCTTACAGTTATTAGCTGCTATGCGTGATCCAATATCGAAATTTTTTGATAATGTTATGGTTAAAGATAAGGATGCAATTGTTGCTAATAACCGTATGTTGTTATTAGCAAAAGTCAGACATGTTTTTGACAAAATAGCTAATTTTGATAAGCTTTAATGAATGATATAAAAAAAGCTGCGCAAATTATTAGGTCTGGTGGGTTAGTAGCTTTTCCAACTGAAACAGTTTATGGGCTTGGCGCTGATGCACGCAACGAATCTGCATGTCTTAGCATTTTTCGAGCGAAAGGTAGGCCAAGTAACAATCCACTAATTGTGCATGTATCATCTATTGAATCTGCCTTGTTACTGGCAGAATTTAATGATGATGCACTATCATTGATAAAATTTTGGCCAGGCCCACTCTCTATGGTCCTTCCTAGAAAAGCAGATGCACAGATTGCAAATAGTGTAAGTGCTGGTCTAAGTACTATTGCAATTCGTATACCATCGGATCCTATTGCTTTGCAGTTAATAGTAGCTAGTGCTTGTCCTATAGCGGCACCAAGCGCTAATAAATCGGGGAGCCTGAGCTCCACATCATATAGGCATGTAAAACAAAATTTTGCAGATGAAATATTTATATTAAAGGCTAATGGTAAAGCTAATTATGGTTTAGAATCGACTATAATTGATTTAAGTACACCCATTCCGACTATTTTACGATATGGTTTTATTACACCGGATGTTATCGAGGCTGCGCTGGGAAAGAAAGTTTCTATCGCATCTAAATTATCTAAGATAAAAGCACCAGGAATGTTACATAAACATTATTCGCCTAGTACCAACCTAAGGATAAATGCAATGGAACTATATGATAATGAGATAGGGTTGAATTTTGCAAATAGTAAACTTCAGAGTCGTGGTGCTTTAAATCTAAGTGTTAGTGGCGATTTGACTGAGGCTGCAGCAAATTTATTTGCCTATTTGCATGAATTAGATGAATTTGCATTATCTCATGGTATAAAAACTATTGCAGTAGCTTCCATACCTAATAAATCAATAGGTTTAGCAATTAATGATCGTTTAAATAGAGCAGCAGAATAAAATTCTACTTGTATGTATTACCATTGCTTGCTAATATTTTATTAATGCAACTTTAGGAAGAAAATATTTATGTTTTATAAAACTATTATTTTAATTTTTATGTTTTCTAGTTGTTGTAACATTGCTGGTGCTGCTTCAGAAGAAAAGACATATAAAATGCAGTTAACCCATTTTTTACCACGCACTTCTGTCGCGCATAGTAAGTTTTTGGCTCCATGGGCTAAGAAGATAGAAAAGGAAACTAACGGACGTTTGAAGGTAAAAATACATCCAGCAATGAGTTTAGGCGGCGCACCATCGGAACTTGTCCAGCAAGTACGTTCAGGTGCTGTTGATGCAATATGGACAGTAGTGGGGTATAGTCCTGGTCAATTTCCGAAATCAGAAGTATTTGAATTACCATTTATGGCTGAATCATATAAAGCTACAGAACTTAATATGGCTATCAGTGAATTTTATAAATCATATTTAATAGATGAGTATAAAGATTTTTATGTAGTCTTATTGCATACTCATGCTCCTGGAACGTTGCATTTATATGGTAATAAAATCACTAGATTAGAAGAGCTTAAAGGGCAGAAAATAAGAGTCCCTAATAGAATCATGGGCAAGTTCGTAAGCAATATAGGCGCAGTTCCTGTTTCTATGCCATTATCTGATGTGTATGAGGGGCTAACTTACGGTATGCTTAAAGGAGCTATGATGCCTTTTGAAGCAGCGTATACTCTTCGTTTGCATGAACAAACTAATTACCATGTGATAGCGCCGTTTTATACAACAGTGTTTGCATTTTTATTAAATAAGGAATTTTATGAGTCATTACCTAAAGATATACAAGAGGTAATAAATAATAATTCAGGAAAAAATATCGCCTATGAAGCCGGTCAAATATGGGATCAAGCAGAAGCCAAAACGATTGCTACTATAAAAAAGAAGGGCGACAATTTTTATTACCTAAGCCAAGAAGAAACGGATAAGGGGAGACTCATAGCAGAAGAAGTTTCGCGTGAATGGATTAAAGTTAATGGGGTTACTCTTTATAAAAAAGCCAAGGCTTTATTATTTAAATATAAAGGGCAAAAATAATAGCCGTTATGTATAAAATCTCTGGAGCAATGTTTTTGTTAACCGCTGTGTTTACAGCCGCGTCTGTATTAGCAAGAGCTATATTGAACATAGAGTTTATTGGTTATTATGAATTGATGGGAATACTTTCTGGCATAGCTATTATATGTTCATTAGCCTCCGCTGAGGAGCATTCTGTACATGTAAAAATTGACATTATAAAGTTTTCTGACCATAAGTTGATCAGAAGTGTGCGCTATTTTTTATTAGCGGTTATGTATTTAGGACTCATGCTGGGGCAATTTATAGCGGCCTATGAAAGTTGGTTTAGATCATATAAAACTAGCATGTTAGAAGTTCCAATATATATTTTCTATTCGATTAGTGCCTGCTGCTTTATGTTTATCAGTGTGATTGCAATAAAAAAAACAATAAAAAGTTTGATAGAATTAAGATGTTAGAAGGGATATTGCTTTTTATAGCATTAATCATATTGTTGTTATTACGAATACCTGTTTTTGCTGCATTAATTATTTCTGGTAGCGTGGCATATATATGGAGTTTTAATTTGAATGCTTGGTGGCATTGGGTTTCCTTTTCTCCATGGAGCCTAGTCAGCAGATATCATTATTCGGTAATACCATTATTTCTTCTCATGGGTCAGATAGCTACTTCAGGTGATATTACCAAAGATTTATTTGCCTTTGCCGAAAAGGTAAGTAAAGGAAAACGAGGCGGAGTTGCTGTTGCAACTATTGTGTCTTGTGCTATTTTTGGTAGTTTGTGTGGATCCTCTCTAGCAACTGCGGCAACTATGACTCCTGTTTCTTATAAAGAAATGCGAAGTCGGAATTATAGTAAAGAGATAATTTTTGGTACTCTGGCTGCCGGCGGGACTCTCGGAGTTTTAATACCACCATCAATTATTCTAGTAATTTATGCAATTATTGCAGAAGAATCGATAGCGCATTTATCGGTAGCTGCCATTATCCCGGCGATTTTTGCATTTGTAGGATATATTTTAGCAATCAAGTATTTTGCTTATAAATACCCTGAAGAAGTGCCATTATCTATCTTGCCGATTAAGGTAGAAGAGAAGATAGATTGGAAAAGTATATTTTTACTAGCTGCAGTATCTACATTATTCTTTGTAATGATAGTAGGATTATATACGGGGAAATTTATTCCAACAGAAGCAGCGAGCATTGGTGTTATAGGTGTGCTAATAATCGTTATATCTATGGGTAATTGGAAGCAGATAGAGTGGGCACATGTGTTTCTAGAGACTTCGAAGACAACAGCCATTATTATGGCTATTTTTGTTGGAGCAGAAATTTTTAATACTGCGTTATCCGCGCTTGAATTTCCAGATGCTATTTGCGAGTATTTTTTAGGCTGTTCAAACTATCCTATGCTTATTATTATGGCGATGATAAGTACGTTGTTGGTACTTGGATGTTTTATGGATGGCATCGCTATAGTGCTCTTAATAGTGCCTTTATTTTTGCCAATAGTTAGCACTTTGAATTTAGGAGTTGCGACTGGAAATATTGGTGTTTGGTTTGGTATTATTATTCTAACGGTAGTCGAAATTGGTATGATTACACCACCTCTTGGAATGAACCTTTTTGTAATACGTGGTTTAGAACCGGAATTAGAGCAGGCCGATACTATAAAATCGATTAAATATTTTATAGTATCGGATGTGTTTAGAATTGTGTTACTAGTTATGATTCCTGGTATTATGATTTTGCCGTATTAATTGGCTTGTTATTTTTTCCAAACCTGTCTGAAAGTACGTTGACCGTAATAGAAGCTAATAATGCCTGCGAAAATAGCTTGATCATCAATGTTCCAGATTATTTCTAAATGTTCAATAACGTGTGCGCTAGCTGATATTGTTTGATATTGTAGATATTTTATACTCATATACATAAGAAAAAAGCTATATGCTAAGATTGGCCTTACGGTTCCGTTCAAGGAATCAACCCATTTAACATTAGTTTGATAGGTTGAATATAGCGATGCATTTTCAAGAATATCTCGGGAAACATGGATTTCTTCAAGGCTTCTTGCCGTATTAGTAGCGTTATATTCTATTTGTTTATCGAGTATGTTTAGTTCGTGTTTTTTATCATTTACATCTTTAAAATATTTTATAATTTCTGGTATAATAGAGCTTATAAAGCCTGCAATTGAGGCGAGTAGTGTAATCATAGTTTTTATTTATTTTGTTTAGAATTGAAAATTTTGTGCAACTACCGTACCTAAGAAATGTGTTGTTTCAGGTAAGCGATATAATTTAACAATATCAGTAGCATTTGGAGTTTGAGTCATTTGATGCAGTGCCTTATTTTGCCATAGAATATTATCTGGCCAAATAAGGGCCTTTGAGGCATTATAACATTGTTTAATCATGATAGTGACTTCGGGTATTTCTACTTGTTCAAAGTTTAGAGTTACATCGCTGTTTAAATATAAATGAAGATATGGTGTATGATTTGGTGCATCAAACACATCATCTATTCCAGTAAAATTCTTACTTACAGGAGGGCAAACAGGCGTCTCCTTGCTAGAAGTATTTAATTGTATTTCTTCCCAGATATCGCCGTTATATAATATAAAATTACGGTTCTCTAACAAGAAAAACAAAGCCCCTTTTTGCGGCGAAAAATAACTTATTCCTTTTGATTCATGAGCTATATAGCATATATGATTTTTATATTCGCCATTGGTAATAATATATTTTTCACCATTAGTAAGATCCTTAGGGGCATTATCCATGAATCCATTTAAGCTGATAGCAAGGAAATTATCTATAGTTAATAGTGATTCATTAAAAACCACATCTTTATTGACTTGATTTGGAACCATTAGGTCCATATTAAAATTAGTTGTTTTCATTTTACTCCCTCCTTATGTTATTAGGCGTAAGTAAGTATACTAACTTGATAATCATCACTAAGGGTAAGCTCGCTAATATCGATTATTATTTCGTTTTTCTTTGTTGTTTGTTTATGTACCTGCTCGTTATCTGTTATTAAGATAGTAAATTCAATATCTGTGGGATGCTTATCCATAGACCAATCACCGCTTGCCTTTAGGCGCGTGACCCACCTCAGCTCTAGTTGATTTTTAGTAATAATATGCCAAGTTATATAGTGCTCTAGTGAAGAGTTTGCTTTGTTGGTATAAGTTATAGATCTTTCGATCATGGCAGATTTAAATAGTACTTGTTTATTCTTTAATTTTTCAGATACGGGAAGAATATTGCCTCCTGAGTTGATAATTACAAAATCTTCATTAATAGCATGTTTATTGATGGAGCGCTCTGTTCCCATCTCACCGCGTGTGATCATAGAGATTTGATACAATTCATCTTGTATTTTTTCTAATTTTTGGAATTGTATTAGTTCTTCTCCTATCATAGCAAATTGCCAATTATTTGATATGTATTGCTCTAATTTTTGGCCTTTAATTAAGAAGCTGCTGATGTTATCGACCATGAAAATATTTGCCAGGGGTGATTCCTCAAATCCAACAACTCTACCAATCGAATATGATGGGTTAAGGGTTGAGATACGATTCCAGTTATCACTAAGGTCAGTTTCTAGGCGTGCGAATAAAGTGGCAGATGCGTTATGGCGTAAATAGATAGTCAAGAAAGGCGTTTGCATATCCTCAAATGCAAACGGCATATCTAATATAACTAGAGAGCTATCAATATTATTTTGTTTTAACTTTAATTGACTTTTAGCGGTAGGTATACTGAAGTAGCTTCGCTTATCATCAATTATCCCTACGACTATTATATTATTTTGATCTATTTGGGTATTTATTATCCGAATGGAATATTGTTTATGTGCATGCTGCAAGACTACAAAATCAGCAGGTTTTAGCTGGATGGTATTGGCATTGATAATGAATTTGATTACTCGATCTTCAATTGCAGCATTTTTAAGTATTAATTTGCCAATATTTTTAGCTTCATCTTCAGTTAGTAAGATAGGAAATCTGATTAGGGCCGTGTTTATATAGGAATTAGTTTCATTATTGATATATGTGTAAGCAGAATCAAATTCATTGTGGTAATTTATAAAGTATAAATTAATGGCGCTTAAGGTGGCTTCTTGGGGAATTTTTACTTCTTCTATAAAATTATTGTCAGAAATTTTTATGCAAGCTGTAGAATTGATGCTGATATTCGCTTTAAATCCTCTTTTTTCAAAAGCAATTATTTCTCTATCATTAGCGCAAATATCAAAGAAATATGCGGCCCTTAAGGTATTAATAGCGTTAATAGCAGTGATTTGGTTACTGAGCACAAATCCCTCAACGGCTTCATCGACGCTACTAACTTCAATATTAGTAATGTTGATGCCACATCGATGTGATATTTCCAAAAGGATAGAAGCCAGGCTACTTGCTCCGAATTTATTATTCACCCAATGACCTTTTTCCCATAAATTACCATCTTTCCAGAATTTCATATGAGGCCAGGCAGGGTAGGGGCGTGCATCCCATGTCCACAGAAACATTTCGCCTATATATTCTTGTGTTCTCCAATATTCAAGAAAGGCTCGAATAGCTTTTCTTTGAATAGAAAAATCAGTGCTGCCATTAGAGTGTCTTGGAATACCACCATCTATACATTTGGGATCGAAAAAAACATTAGGTTGGTTCGAGGCTTTGTCGATGGATGGAAAACCAAACTCAGTGAACCAAATAAGCTTAGAGCGTGGTTGCCATTGGGTAATTTCTCCATTTGGATTTTTATGATTATTTTCCCACCAATAACGTATATTTTTCCAAGCATATTGTGGTTGTAGAGGGTGCTTGGAATTATCTGTATAATCAATATAATAATCATAGCCTTCACCGTTAGCCCAGCCATTTGCTATTTCTTCTGGAGTGATAGTAGAAGAAACAGCTTTAGTAACTGGAAAATATGCATCAATTCCGATGAAATCTATATCAGGTGACGCCCATAATGGGTCTAAATTATACCATCCACCTTCAGTGTGATGATATTCAGACCAATCAGCGGCATAAGTAACTAGTACATTGGGTCCAACGATTTGTTTTACTAGCTGTGCTAGTTTAATAAGTTCAGAGACTGCTGGAAAATTATCGCCATTATGAATTCTTGTAAGGCCAATAAGTTCTGAACCGATTACAAAAGCATCTATATGATCTTTAACAAGGTTAGCATAATGTAGGATAAAATCATTATAACCATGTTTTTTCTGAAAAAAATCAGTAACATATCGTGACTCAGTAGTAAGACGTCCACGCCAAGGCTTGTTCGGCACATCAAGAAAAAACATAGGGTAAAACATGATATTCAATTGGCGTTGTTTGATTTCCATTAGGTAACGAACCACGCTGGCATCATTTACACTACCGCCATATAGCGGATTGTTGAAGTTATCTTTAGTGATTTCATAAGCAGTTTCACGATTATATCCAGCAACTAGCCATTCTTCGCTATAAGATAAATTCACATCTTTAAATTCCACGGCTGGTTTTATAGTGCAATTTCTTGCATCTGTGTTGTCACCAAACCAGCAAACTACAGGTGATATCCATTCAACATTTTGACAAGTCATTTGCAGCTGATTTAGGCTATGTATGCTATTAGGCTGTGTTAACAAAGTAATTGCTGAATAAAGGCGCACGCAATAAACGATAAGAAAGTTGAATCTAGCTTGTCATAGCGAGTGGCCACTCTTCTAAATTCTTTAATCCTACCAAATATTCTTTCG
>Ga0209491_10010044_pt1 | contig 11469 bp, 9 predicted proteins | sample BON02_FD_187213 | JGI IMG/M metagenome (GOLD analysis project Ga0209491, IMG submission 187213) | Freshwater microbial communities from Lake Bonney liftoff mats and glacier meltwater in Antarctica - BON-02 (SPAdes) (version 2) | ecosystem: Environmental > Aquatic > Freshwater > Ice > Glacier...
TCATACTACACTGGTTATAGTAAACCTCATGTACATATTTCTGGGCAGGTGCAGACGAAATACAGCCATGTTAATCTGCGAACCAACTGGAAATGTTGTCAACAGTCATATCTATCTGTGTATGAATGTTTGCATGTGGTGGCGTTCACAAGCACATACACACCCTGTTTCAGTCCCAACGCCTGGGCAGCCAGCCACTCATCGAACTGACGGCGCGCCTCTGGGGGCAACTCGTTATTTTCATATTTTTGCTCAATTTCGCGGAAGTTCATGAGCGTTTGCCGCTCGTCTTCCGAAAGCTCGTCCGTGGGTATGTTTGGAAATTCGTTGGGATTTTCTGCCCCCGCAGGTCACAATGTCAGTGGAAACTTATGCTCACTGCGTTTGATCACGTTCTCATTCGTTCTCATGTGTTGATTCGTCATCGATCCACTTGTAAATGCAGATTGTGCCTTGTGAATCTATCTATGTTTCCTATTTCTGTTTGATTCCAGATGGAGTATACATGCACCCATGTCAATATACCTGTACTCTGCGTCTATCTGTGGTTTGATTCAATGAATACGGTGTGCATACATATTTGCACCTTCCATGTCGCTGCTGTCTCTGTCATCCCCCACCCCACCGCGCAGGCGCAACCGACTTGGACAAACACGTGTGAGCTGATGCGAGGCAGTCGCACAGAGAGGCAGTTCCGGGAACGAATCCCCACTACCGACGCCACCGTTGGGCCCGCAGCGTCGTGCGACAGTTGATGCCGACAGGTATCCGCTTAATCTGCCGGCCGCCGGGGCGCTACTGAAAATGAGAACAGCACTGATGGTAAGCAGCAAAAGATGCACGGCGCTGGCACAGAAACTGTGCCCAGCAGCCAGTTCTTTCTGACTGTAACAGAGCCGCGGCACCATCGGCGATCACGATTTCTGTCAAGGACCGTGCCGGCCGTGCCTTTGTTTCATGACATCCGGCCACCGGAACAAACACGCCTTTGCCGGACGAAAAGACAGTTTGAATTTTGGTTGCCGTTCCTTTTTGGACCGGAATTTGAAAGCCAGAGCATTCTACATAGGGGCGGCAGGACCTCCAAGACACAGTCGCGCGGAGAAGCGCAGGAGATTGCTGGCAGCTTTGGCCGGATTATTGAGCAGCTGCATCCATGGCGACGGAGCTGCAGTCTTTTGGTGGGCTCTCGCTTGTCAAAAAGGACGGCAGCCACTCGCAGCGTTTTCCGCTGGTCGAGCGCCGCTACCTGTTTGGCAGGTATGTGGCGTGCACAGCTGTTGATTTGCACGAGTGCAGGACGCCTTTCTTGCGTGCAACTGTGACCGCCGGCATAGGTGTCCATGTTTTGTTGCTGTATCCTCTTTGTGTCCCGCAGGTGCAATCACACGGCCCATGCGATGGATTGTGACGGATAGTTGCGTTGTGTATGATGCAGGGCGGAGTATTGTGATATCCGCATCAATCTGCTAGCAGTCTCGCGCGAGCATGCCGAGATCGTCGTGGACGAAAAGGACCAGGTATGCAGCGCGCACATAGGGATGTTTTCAAATACGCTCCACACCGCACATCCAATGCAGACCAATATAGATCGTTTCAATCATATTGGCAAGGTCAGCACACGCCTCAGTCGACGCCTGCAGAGCATACCTATTTTTGAGTTGCGACGCATATGGATGCTCTTGCAGGGCAAAGTCTGGATGATGGAGCGCAAAGACGAACTGTTTGTAGCCAACGATGTACAGCAGTTTTTATACACGTCATTTGATTTCATGTCACTCTCGTGTTGCCCTTTCGCGGGTATGTGTCTCATTCCCATGCACATGTGCAGGTGTGGGTGAATGCTCTGAGCACAACCTCAGACACGAATGTTTCCAAGAAGCGCGTTGATGGAAAGATTCTCCTCCAAGACGATGACCTGATTGAGATCGGCCAGCGCCAGTTCATCTTCCATTCCCTCTTTCCGAATGAGAAGGCCCCTGGCTCTGCCATGGTATCTTTCCACACACTTTACGCAATCAGTACTCATCACCCTGCACACTCATGGTTTACTGCTCGCATGTGGTTGCGCTGCAGGGCACCAGATATTGTCATGCATGTGGAAATGACTGAGATGTTTCACCCGTGACGTTTGTGGTGTGCTGTACAGAGCAAGGGTAAGGATGCGGCTGATGGCAAGGGCAAGACTCCTCTGAAGGAGTCGAATACTCCAGTGCTCAAGGTAGTTCACATCTCCAGATTTGTGGAATCATGTCTCTTCCTTTCATGCATTCTACTCTGATATTTACACGTCTGCGCTTTTTGGCGAAGGTGCCTGGGTCGACTGTAGCCACATCCGCCATCTGTCTGTCACATGTCATGAGCTATTTGTTTGCCGCACGAACTATTTGTCCTCCATATTACATACGTCGTTTCCATACGAGGGAGAATTTCGTCTGACAAGTGGTCCTCTACGGGAACAGCCTGCCGCCGTGCGCCCGCCGCGCCCTGTTGGCTTCACCAGCACCCCCACGAAGGGCTTGTCCCGCGCTGAGGTGGCGGCTGCCCTGAGCGGCAAGGGTACATCTCTGCCAGCAACCGACGAGAATGCAGGCCCCGACAGCAGCACACCCGCAGCGTCGTCAAGGGCAAAGACCGCAACCCACCCGAAGGTGGCAACTCCTAAGGTGGCTGTGCCTGTGCAGCGCCCTACACCCAAGGTGGCCACTGCAACGGGCCCCTCGACTAACACCCCGAAGCCTGCGTCTACCGTGACAAAACCCACCGCCGCATCGGCAGCCAAGAGCGCAGCTAAGGTCGCCACGCCAAAAGTGCAAACACCGGCCGCCAAGCTGGTGACGCTGGCAGCGACCCCGGCAGCGACTGTGAGTTCGTGCGCCAAGTGCACGCCGAGTAGCTCGAAATCTCGCTCGTCACTCGGGGGCAGGACGCCGACAGTGACGATGACGTGCCGGTGCGAGGCACTGGACATGCTCGACAACTACAGTGAGTCAGTCGAAGCGTCTTTCAACGACAAGGACGTGTCGCTCAACACTTCGAGCGACAAGAGCTCGGAAATGGACACGAGCCACACTTCTGCCGGCGCTGACAGCAGCGATGGGAACCAGTTTGGCTCGCCTGCTGCCGTTGGTGCGCCGCAGTTGACGTCGACGCTCGTGTTCTCTGCGACCAAGTTGGTGCCCGACCTGACTGGCACCTCTGTGCTTGCAGCCAAGTCGCCCAAGCTCAGGACTCCTCTCAAGAAGACGCCCCTCAAGGAGTCAACCAAGACTCTCAAGGTCTCTTTAGTATACTGCATAACACTGCACCACAATGCCCACACTGCCACTCCTGCCACACACTGCAACTGTATTGTATCACACTGCAACGATTTCACCAAGATTTCCAAGGTCTCTATTTAAAGAATTGCCATGTACTGCAACACGCTGTATCACAGTGCAACGCAAGTTGTTTCTTAGGGGGTCCGCCAAGACGTGGAGCCAGTGCTTCCTGTGTGTGTGTTGTATAGAGAGTGTGAAGTTGACGTGCGATGATTACGAGAGTCTACTCGCTGATGTGCTGTTTTCTCATGCTGCATGCATTGCACAGCAGGACACATTTTTTTGGATAATTGAGAGTGGAACGGGGGGTGACTGTAGATCACAGTCGGGTTGGCGACTGTGGAGTGCCGAGGTTGGTTCTGATGTGAAGTGTGTTTTGTTGTTGCAGGGGCTTCTCAAGACACCGCAGTCGGTCAACAAGCGGAGGAGTGTGTGCTTCGTGGATCATCGCAACGAGACGGCGTACCTCAACTCCAACCCCCACGACTCGGAGTGGATCCCGGGCGTGACTCGCATCAAAACCCCTCAGCCTAAGTTTGGTGTCAAGTCTCCCGAGAAGGACGAGGAGATGGCAGTGGAGGTGGCAAGTGCGAAGGGCAAGGGCAAAGCGGAGGCCTCGCCAAATAAGCGCGTGGAGGGAGGCAAGCGTGCGGAGCGTGGATCGCAGTCGCCCTCTGCCCAGAACCCGCGCGCCGGGAAGAGGAGGAGGGTGGAGCCTAACACGTATGCTGGGGTGACGATCTCGCGGACAATGGGCAAGGATGGCTCTAACGCCTCTTACGTGCACTTGGCGGATGATGCGCCAGGGATCCAGGACATAGAGGCTTATTTTCTTGATGCCGCAAACAAAATGTTCAGCGATCTCATGGAGGGCACCACGCAAACCCCCGACAAGTACTTTGCGGCTGGCCGCTGGGCGGCACACCCTGCTGGCAACTTTGAGAAGATTGCTAGCGGCAAGAAGCGTGCTTCGTCGGACGAGATGGAGGTGGATGGCGACTGGGTCGAGGAGGTGGCCAGGTCCCTTACTGGCAGCGCCACGCCCTCGAAGAACGAGAAGGACGTGATCAAATCTCATGTCGCGGAGGCTGCGGGGTTTCTGTTCAAGAGTCCCAAACCCACCGGCGACCAGGTGGAAGTCATCAGCGCCTGCCTGATGAATGCAGCGGCGGCACTAACAGACTCGGCGCAGAAGCTTCCAGGCAACACGGTGGCAAAGGGCGCCAATCAGATGTTCACCAAGTCGTCTCTGCCCAAGCAGCCGTGGCAAGAAATGATGCAAACAATGTATGCCTCTATGACTCCCAAGTCCAAGCCCAAGGGCGATGCTGGGAGCCCGATGTTTGCTAACCAGATGTGGCACGCCACGGCGCCCCTCACGGCCGCAAAGAAGGGCTCTCGCCGTTCTTCCACTGGGTCAATCAAGGGCAAGTCTGCCGCTGAGATGGAGACGGAGACGCCCAAGTCTCGGCGCTCCTCCACTTCGTCGCTCAAGGCCAAGACCCCCGTTCACGCGGTTGAGGAGGACGACTTTGATGCCTCGACTGCCTTTGCCGACGTGGCGCCTAAGACTGCTGAGAAGAAGGCCACTCGGCGCTCATCTGCCGGCGCCCCCGTGGAGGCGGAGGCGGAGGCGCCCAAGTCGAGGCGCTCCTCCACTTCCTCTGTCACGTCCAAGACTACCGCAAAGTCGGTCGAGGAGGACGACTTTGATGCCTCGTCTGCCTTTGCCGACGTGGCACCCAAGACTGCTGAGAAGAAGGCTACTCGGCGCTCATCTGCCGGCGCACCTGTGGAGGCGGAGGTGGAGGTGTCCAAGTCGAGGCGTTCCTCTACTTCCTCTGTCAAGTCCAAGACGCCCACGCAGGCAGTCGAGGAGGACGACTTTGATGCCACGTCTGCCTTTGCCGACGTGGCACCCAAGACTGCTGAGAAGAAATTCTCTCGGCGCTCATCTGCTGGTGCCTCCGTGGAGGTGGAGACGGAGGTGGAGGTGCCCAAGTCGAGGCGCTCCTCCACTTCTTCTGTCAAGTCCAAGACGCCCACGAAGGCAATCGAGGAGGACGACTTTGATGCCACGTCTGCCTTTGCCGACGTGGCACCCAAGACTGCTGAGAAGAAATCCTCTCGGCGCTCATCTGCCGGTGCCTCCATGGAGGTGGAGACGGAGTTGGAGGTGCCCAAGTTGAGGCGCTCCTCCACTTCTTCTGTCAAGTCAAAGACGCCCACGAAGGCAGTCGAGGAGGACGACTTTGATGCCACGTCTGCCTTTGCCGACGTGGCACCCAAGACTGCTGAGAAGAAATCCTCTCGGCGCTCATCTGCCGGGGCCTCCGTGGAGGTGGAGAAGGAGGTGGAGGTGCCCAAGTTGAGGCGCTCCTCCACTTCTTCTGTCAAGTCCAAGACGCCCACGAAGGCAATCGAGGAGGACGACTTTGATGCCACGTCTGCCTTTGCTGATGTGGCACCTCTGACTGGCGGAAAAAAGGCCACTCGGCGCTCATCTGCCGGTGCTAATGTAGAGGTGGAAATGCCCAAATCGAGGCGCTCCTCGGCTTACTCTGCGAAGGCTCAGACTCCTGCCAAGTCGATGGAGGAGGAAGACTTTGATGCCTGCGCTGCCTTTGCCAATGTTGCACCAAAGACTGGCGAGAAGAAAGCTGGCAGGCGCTCATCTGCTGGTGCTGCCATGGAGGTGGAGACGCCCAAGTCAAGGCGCTCCTCCACTACTTCTGTTCAGTCCAAGACCCCTGCAAAAGCAGTCACGGAAGATGACATCGAGGAACACGACTTCGATTCCACGTCCGCCTTTGCCGAATCAGCACCTACGACTGGCGAAAAGAAGACTAGCAGACGCTCATCTGCCGCTGCCAGCGTAGAGGTGGAAGTAGAGGCGCCCAAGTCGAGGCGCTCGTCTACCTCCTCTGTCAAGGCCCAGACCTCTGACAAGGCACTGGAGGAGGACGACTTTGATGCCTCGGCTGCCTTTGCGGATGTGGCGCCCAAGACTGGCGAGAAAAAGGCTGGCAGGCGCTCATCTACTGGTTCTGCCGTGCAGGTGGAGGCAGAGGCCCCCAAATCGAGGCGCTCCTCCACATCCTCTGTCACCTCTATCAAATCCAAGACCCCTGTCAAGGTAGCGGAGGAGGACGACTTTGATGCCTCTGCTGCGTTTGTCGACGTAGCACCTAAGACTAGCGAGAAGAAGGGTAGTCGGCGCTCGTCAACCGGCTCAGTGCGCGCCAAGACTCCTGCGCCGATAGAGATGGACGAGGAGGAGGCGCCGAAGTCATCTAGGCGCTCGCTTCCTGTCATTGTATCTGTGCTGTCCACAAAGACACCTGTTGTGGAGCGAAAGAAGATGTCATATCGGTCTGCTGTCAAGGGTGCGCGTGTAGAGTTTGATCCCGAGCAGGTGTTTGCAGGGGTTGCTCCCAAGACTGCTAAGCGGCCTGCAATCAAGGCGCCGCGCCGTTCCTCCACCGGCGTGCTGGTCCGGCAGATTGAGGCCGAGATGGATGTCGAGGAATCCGAGGATGAGTTTGATGCGACGGAGGCATCCGGCAGTGCTGTGCCCATATCCTCGACCAAGATGGCCCGGCGTGGCTCGGGAGCATCCACTCCCAAGACCCCTTGCAAGGAGGCCGTAGAGGAGGAGGTTACGTCAGGCGGCAAGCGCAAGCGATCGCTCTCGCCTGCGCCCACCAAACCTTCGCCTGCCGTCGGCAAGGGCAAGACACCGTCGCCCATGCCTGCCAAGCACAAGACACCATCACCCAAGAATGTCAAGGGCAAGTCCCTCTCCCCCAAGCAGCAGTCGCCAAAGGGTAAGGAGCCTGCGCAAGAAAGCGACTTTGACGCCAACGAGGCGTATGCCGAAGTGGCGCCCAAGACGCCCAAGCGCGCGCGCTGGAGCCTGAGCGGCATGGTGTCGAATGTGGCATCAGCCGTCGTCTCATCTGTCCGGCGCATCTCGGGCGTTGCTGCGCCCGAGCCCAAGCCCCCCTCGCCCGAGCAGGTGCCCTTGGTGCTCTCACCCAAGGCGCTCACCCCCAAGGTGCTCTCCCCTAAGGCACTTTCTCCAAAGGTGCTCACGCCCAAGGCAATCTCAGTCAAGTCGCCGTCGCCCACGCCTTTGTCGCCCAAGGGCAAGTCACCCGCACAGGTGGAAGAGTTGGAGGCTGCGCCCGTGGAGCAAGATGTCAAGGGCAAGGGCCGGGGCTCTCGTCGCTCCATTGCTCCTGCTGCGCCAGTCGAGGAGATAGTGATGGAGACGGAGGAGAAGGAGGTCAAGAAGCCTGCGCGCCGCGGTCGCAAGTCGGTAATGCCCGAAATGCCCAAGCCGCAGGAGGAGGAGTCCCCTGCTGCCGAGGAAGAGGAGGTGGCTGAAGTTGCCGCGCCACCTCCACGCCGCGGCCGCAAGTCGATCGCGCCTGGGGCTGTGGAGGAGCAGGTCAAGAAGGCGGGAAGCAAGCGCAAGTCGGTGATGCCCGTGGCGGTGGTCGAAGAGGAAGGGGAAGAGGAGGAAGCGCCCAGGCCCAAGAGGGGCAGGAAAAGTGTGGCCCCTGGCACTGCCGCGCCCAAGTCGCCGCATGTCACCATCGGCGTTGCCTCGATGCACTTCATCACCCCCCGCCAGAAGAACGACTGGCGAACTGGGTGCGACACTGAGGATGAGATGGAGGAGATGGACGAGGCACCTAAGAAGGGCAAAGTGTCGAAGAAGGCGACGGCCTCCAAATCCAAGATGGCCGCTAAGGAGGTGGAAGAGGCCCAGGAGGAAGCGAGCGGTGTTAACTTCGAGGCCATGACTCGTGCAGAGCTGATTGTGCTGGCCAAGGAGGCTGGGATCAAGGCGAATGGCAAGACTGTTGATCTCATCAAAAGCCTCCAGGAGATCCAGGAGATGGCCTCTGCTGCCGACGAGTCCATGTTCGAAGAGCCAGTGGAGGCTGCGCCCAAGAGCAAGCCCAAGGCTGCGCCCAAGGGCAAGGGGAAGGCTGCTGCCAAGGAAGTGGTGGAGGAGGCGCTGGAAGAGGAGGTCGTGGAGGAGCCCGCCAAGGTGGCGCCAAAGGCATCTCGAAGCAAGGCATCCGCACCCAAGGTGGAGGCGCTGGTAGAGCCAGAGCACGAAGTGCCTGCAAAGGTGTCGCGCTCGCGCAAGTCTGTAGCGCCCGTCCTTGTCGCCGAGGAGCCTGTGCCCGAGCCTGAGGCCGAGGCACCCAAGAAGGCGTCGCGCTCGCGCAAGTCGATTGCACCTGTCGTCGTTGCAGCCGAGGAGCACGAGGTCGAGGCTGAGGCTGAGGCGCCCAAGAAGGTGTCACGTTCGCGCAAGTCGGTGGCGCCCATCATGGCCGAGGAGCCCAAGGAGGAGGAGGCGCCGAAGAAGGCATCGCGCTCGCGCAAGTCTGTGGCGCCCGCTGAGATGGTGGAGGAGGAGGAGGAGGCCGTGGAGCAAGTGGTCAAGACGAAGAAGGCGGCTACCTCCAAGGCAAAGGCTGTGGTGGAGGTAGAGGTGGAGGTGGAAGTGGAAGTGGAGGAGAAGAAGCCTGCCCGTGCGAACAAGACGACGGGTGCAAAGCGCGCGGTTGCTGTTGTTGAACCCGTGGTGCAGAAGAAGGCTAAGGTTACGGCAGAAAAGGTCGAGGCGCCGGTTCGCCGCGCTTCCCGTCGCGGCTAAACGGCGCGTTGTAGGCTGTATTTTCACGTAATGACTCTCACACATACATGCTGATCTCTGCATGAGTGTGCTCGCTGTCGGTGGTTGAGTGTGCAGGATGGGCTTTATAGATATCAAGAAAGAGCGAGATATATATTTGAACAGGGACGTAAATTTATAGTATATATAATATGTGGGCTGCTGCCGAGACTCTCGTTTGGAGGGGGCGTGCGCGGCTGGAGGTGTGAGCACGAACTCTCTTTCTCCTGACTAACTAACACTGACTGAACTAACCTGCTGATGCGTGCCCACGGCTCGCATTTCAGCCTAGTCTATATCCCCTATATATTTGTGTATACATATAAGTATATATGTATATACATACCCATATCCACGATGGATTTCTATATCCCACAGCAATCAGTACTGCTACTAACAATTTTGGAAATGTATGTGGGATATTTTGCCATTTCTTGCGTGTGAGATATTACTCATATTCGCAACGCGTGGCGACGCCACGTGTGTGGTGTTCTGCGAATGGGCTTAAGATCGATAAATGGAATATTAAAACGGCGCGCATTAACCGGATGATTTCTGTCTTTCTTTCTGGAGGTTCGCACTAGTTGCTCGCTCGTGTTGCACTACTGGGTTGCTGACTTGCTCGCGCAGTCGTGTCGTGTCGTTTGAACGATCACGCACACAAAGAGTTTTGAACTCTTTGTGTGCGTGCTCCCTGTGAGATCAATTGTTGAATTTTTTTTAATCCACAGAAGTCGACATTTGCTGTTCATTATCAAAAACCCAATGGAAGGGACAGTCTCTTGGGTCCTGAAACCGGTTTTGCCGCTGAATCGGGCCAACCCAGGAAAAACCAGACATTTTCAAACCTTCGAGGTTTGGACCTTTGTATCAGCCATATTTTGGTTTTTGGTTGATTGCGTGGTCAAGATGTGGTCGGATCGTAAAAAACAGTAACAGAAAAGATTCCTGGTACCAAGATTACTCAGTATAACTTACGTTGCCATCTCCATCGTGTCATCAAATGCTGTCGCCATTTGTTACCAAAACCGCCCAAAACATTAGAACGCAAGCTGTGTCTATTTTGGTTGAAAGAACCATTAATCAAAATATAGAAGTCATTCTGTTTGTGTAATTTCCATTGAACCAGGATCACTTTTTGTAGTTTTGAAAATGTCCTTTCACGGCCTGAGTCTCTGGCGAAACTGGTTCTATGTGGGGGTTTTAATCGTGTGGCGAAACTGGTTCTAAGTGGGGGAATAACGAAAGAGAAAAATTATATAGTGGGGATCCAGACTCGGAGAAGTTTGTAATCCGCCCGACCCAATCAATCATGTATGTTCCCTTACAGGTAAATAGATCTCAAAAATGCATTTACTTATTGTCCAGCACAAATATTTAAAATCATGTTCCGGAGATTTTTATTCTCCAGAATCTGATCTTCCGCACAAAATTATGTGATACTGGGTTTATTACTCAACCCATTTGTGTTTTTGATTTCCACCTGACAGAATCTGTCAGGTGGAAATGACTTGTATTGGCGGTGTACCACTTTTGAAAAGGCATTTCGGCGGGGCCGGCCCTTAAATATTTTGCATGATTCGTAGGGGCGGGCGGTCCTGCTGACGTTTCGAACCATTTCGTTTTTTGACACGGATTCGAAATTGTAAGACAGAAAGATAGGAATAGTTTGGTGGGTACCAAAGTCTCGGAGAAGTTTGTCTTCCTGCTCAAGCCTGAGTTTTGACGCATTTCGTGTTGTGACACGGATTCAAAAGTGTAACTCGAATGGTGCAGGCAGATCAGCCGTGTCTCGAGATGCAGCGTGTTGCAGCGTGTTGCAGCGTGTTGCAGCGTGTTGCAGTGTGTCGCAGTTGCATTTGCACGAATGGTGCAGGCAGATCAGCCGTGTCTCGAGATGCCGAGAAAACTATTTGGAATGCCTGTGTATCAAATGTGTTGCAGCGTGTTGCAGCGTGTTGCAGCGTGTTGCAGCGTGTTGCAGTGTGTCGCAGTTGCATTTGCACGAATGGTGCAGGCATATCAGCCCTGTCTCAAGATGCCGAGAAGAATATTTGGAATGCCTATGTATCAAATGTGTTGCAGTGTGTTGCAGTGTTCTGCAATGTGTTGCAGTATACATGCCAAACAGATGATTTGGAATGCCTGTGCTGACAGAAGAGAGGGAGCCTCAGCCGACTTGGTACGCACATACGATTCAAACGATGTATTTTGGTCAGCCGTCAGCTGTTTCGTGTTCTGATTGAATCGTTGCGATAGACAAGCACCGACTTGTAAATACAACTTTTCAAACGCTAGAAGTTGGTCTGCTTCTGACCCCTCGCCTCGGCCGACTTGGTACACACATACTTCCTATTTCATATGGCAAAAGCAAAAAAACCCTGCTTGGGGTTTCGCTGATAAGAGGGGAAGATGCCTTTGACTGCCTCTGTGTGTTGCAGTGTGTTGTAG
>Ga0209491_10010045_pt1 | contig 11469 bp, 10 predicted proteins | sample BON02_FD_187213 | JGI IMG/M metagenome (GOLD analysis project Ga0209491, IMG submission 187213) | Freshwater microbial communities from Lake Bonney liftoff mats and glacier meltwater in Antarctica - BON-02 (SPAdes) (version 2) | ecosystem: Environmental > Aquatic > Freshwater > Ice > Glacier...
GACGATTTTTCCGGTGGCCTTGACGCGGGCGGAGGTGCGGAGGAGTCCGACGGGGCTTTTGCGCGAGGTCTGGATTTCGAGGTGCAGGTTGCCGGATTTCGTTCGCATGGCCATAAATTAGACAGGAACTTCATTAATGGCAATGATTAAAATTTCAAATGCATGGCTACATTTGAAATATTGAAATAGCTGAAATGTAGGAATTGAAAGGGCTGCAGGCCGAAATCAACGGAAGATTAAGGGGGAAAGTCCGTTGAGAACGTTAAGAAGCTCTCCGCCACGTCACCCAACCGCAGATTCTCACGCAGAGCCATCATGACCGAATCTCTATCCTGCTCGCTCGCCCCTCCGAGTCTCTTTTCCAAATTCTCAAGCACCACCCGCTGCCCCGCCAGAGGGGTCCGCAACTCATGAGCCACCGAAGCGGCAAGATCCGTCCGAGACCTTGCCAGCGCAAACTCCCTCCGCCCCATCCATATCGCAACCACAATCACTCCCACTGTCGAAAAGACGGTCAACATACCAACGACCCTGACAGCACGTTGACTCGCTCTCACTGAATTTTTCTGAGTGCCCAATCCCGACCTCAAACTCAAATACGGCCAATGCTGAAACCCCGAAATTTTGATGCAGCTCCGACTCTCTGGGGGAGCTTGCGCGGACATTCCACTCCCATCGTGGTCGGAGATCGCCTCTATTTAACGACAAGCGACAAAGAAAAGGACACCCAATCCCTCATCGCGCTCGATCGTAAATCAGGAAAACTCCTCTGGAATCAGACGATCCACAAAGGAGGCTACCCTTCCGAACTCCACCAAGAGAACAGCGCGGCCTCTGCCTCGGCTCAATGGGACGGCACCAACATCCTCGTCGTCTTTGAAAACAAGGACCAAATCAAGGTCTCCTCAGTCAGTCCCCAAGGAGAGATTGTCTGGAGCCAAACCGTCGGGGACTACCATCCAAAATTCCCCTTCGGCTACGGCTCCACTCCCGTTCTCTACAAAAAAGATCTCATCATTGTCGTCGGAACCGAAGCTGGCGGCTTCATCACCTCACTCAACACCCGGAACGGTGAAGAAAGCTGGCGGATCAAGCGCGATGGACACGATTATTGGGCCACTCCCGTCGTCGCCAAAGTCTCCGGAAAAGAACAGCTTCTCATCTCCGGAACCGGCAAGATTTCCAGCTACGATCCCTCAAACGGAAAACTCTTTTGGGAAGCTCCCCTGACCCCTGAATCAACCTGTGGAACCATCGTTTGGACCGACGAGATGGTCTTTGCCAGCGGTGGCTACCCCAAAAATCAAACCGCCGGAATCATGGCAGACGGCTCGGGCAAAGTAGTTTGGAAAAATCTCGAACGCTGCTACGAACAATCCCTTCTCTCCTACCGCGACCACATTTACGCCATCACCGACAAAGGCTTCGCCCACTGTTGGGACGCCAAAACCGGCGAAGAAAAATGGAGCGAGCGCGTTGGTCGCGGCGGCGTCATGGCTTCCCCCCTCGCCGTCGGCGATCACATCTACGCCACCCTCAAAGACGGCTCAACCGTCATCTTCAAAGCAAGCGCCCAAGGCTACCAGGAGATCGCCAAAAACCAACTTGGAGACGACACCTATGCCTCGCCCGTCGCAGTCGACAACGAACTTTTCCTCCGCGTCGGGATCGTCAATCGCGGAGATCGCCAGGAAGTCCTCTACTGCCTCTCAAGCCCCTAAACCGACTGCAACCACCTCAAAATCACTTCCGCTGACTTCGCCGAAAACCCCGGCAAGGCCGCAATCTGATCGACACTGACTTTCTTGATCCGAGCCACGGACCCGAATTTTCTCAAAAGCGACTTCTTCTTCGCCGGAGAAATCCCCGGACAATCATCCAGCAAGCTTTCCTTCACCCGCTTCCTCAGCAAAAGCTCATTATAGCCATTGGCAAAGCGGTGGGCTTCATCGCGAATCCGCTGCATCAACTTCAAGGCACCCCGATCATGCGGAATCGTGACGGGCTCCCTCAAACCTGGAAAAAAAATCTCCTCCCGCTGTTTCGCCAATCCCACGATAGGCAATCCCTCCAGCCCCAATCGTTGCAACTCCGCAACCGCCGAACTCAACTGCCCCTTGCCGCCGTCGACAATGACCAGACTCGGCAAAGTAATCGGGCTCTTCCCCTCCGCCGCCAAACGCCTCAGCGTATCCACCACCCCCTCTTGCGTCTCTGCGACAACTTCGGGGTTGGCCTCCATGTTTTCCTTGAGAATTCGTCCGTAGCGACGGCGGACCACCTCCGCCATACTCGCAAAATCATCCTGCCCCTCAACCGTCTTAATGCGATACCTCCGGTAATTTTGATTATCCGGGAGTCCATTGGTAAACCTCACCATCGAAGCGACAATGTGGGTCGAAGAAATGTTGGAGATGTCAAAACACTCCATCACTTCCGGAGGACCGTCCAGCGACAACCAGTCACCCAACTCAGCCAAATCCTCGGTCGGTTTCACGGTGGTCGGCACCCCGCGCCCACGCGAAAATTGACGAGTCGGACTCAGGGCGCGCTCAAGATTTAAAATGACATCCCGCAACCGCGCGGCCTTCTCGAAGTCCAGCCTCATCGCCGCTTTTTCCATCTCCTCCTGCAAGGATTTAAGCCGCTCCCGCTTCCCTTTTCCGCTCAGCAACTCACACGCCTGCTCGATCCGCTCCAAGTAATCGTCCCGCGTCACCTTGCCCACGCAGGGAGCCAGGCAATTGCGAATAATATCCGCATTGCAATGTTTGTAATCGGACTCGCCCGGAGAAATAGGCCGACAATTCCGAAGTCCAAATTCCCGGTTCAGCCAGGTCACCGTCGCCCTCACTGCTCCCGAATGGGCAAAAGGACCAAAATACCGTGCTCCATCCGCTTTTTTGAGTCGCGTGGTCGTCAACTTCGGCCACGGATCATCCAGATTGACCTTCACCAGCAAGAACCGTTTATCGTCCCGAAAGCTGACGTTGTAACGAGGCCGGTATTGCTTGATCAATTTCCCCTCCAAAAGCAGGGCCTCCTGTTCATTCCGAACCTCGTGGATCTCAAAGTCGCAGATCGAGTCGATCAAGGCGCGGGTCTTGCGGTCGGCCCGCTGCTTTCCAGACGGTAAAAAGTAAGAACTGAGCCGTTTCCGGAGGTCCCGGGCCTTTCCGACATAGATGATCGAACCCAACCGGTCCTTGTGCAGATAGACCCCCGGTTTGTGTGGGACCTGCGAAAGGCGGGCTCGGAGGGCTGGAAGCTCGGACATTGGGTGGAAGAAATCTTACTCAAAAGTCGTAATCCAGTCCAAGACCACGCGCAACCCGTCAATTACGGCGGGTTTTCCTGCACTTGCACCCGCGCAAACTCTCGTTAGAATGACCACTAACAAATGAAGTTCCTCTTTCTTATCGCGCTGCTGTTCGCGCTTCTCCCGTCCCTTGCCTCCGGCGCCGAACCCGGCGCGGAGGTCGCAGACATCACCCTTGCTGAGATTCTCCAGAAAGGCGGATGGGTCATGGTCGCCTTGGTGATCCTGTCAATTTTCACCTTGATTTTGGTGATGCTGTATTTTCTCACCCTGCGCCGCAGCACGGTGGTGACCAACAAATTCATGAATGCCGCCGAAGCCATGATCCGTAAGCGCGACTACCTCGGCCTCATCGCCTACTGCCACCGCCGAAATGAAGCGGTCGCCCGCGTCACCCAAAAAACCCTCGATTTCCTCACCAAAAACCCCGGTGCCAGCCACCCGGAGATCCGGGAGGTCGCCGAGGCCGAAGGGTCCCGCCAGTCCGGCATCCTCACCCAGCGCATCAGCTACCTCGCCGATATTGGCGGAATCGCCCCCATGGTGGGCCTCCTGGGAACGGTCATCGGAATGATCAAGTCCTTCATGGAAATCGCCAATGGCAACATCGAGGGCACCAAGCAACTCCAACTCGCCGAGGGGGTCTGGGAAGCTCTCATCACCACCGCCGCCGGCCTCGTCATCAGCATCGTCGCGATGACCTTCTACTCCTTCTTCCGCGGTCGGGTTCAGAACCACGTCGCGGAACTGGAAGCTGCCAGCACCCACATTCTTGCCCTCGTTGGTGGCCAGCTCAATCAAACCCAGGCCGGTCATCACTACGATAACTATCCGGGCCGCGAAATCTAATCTCCGCCCGAATAACTCATGCGAATCCGCGATCATTCACCGCCACCGGCCAGCTTCCAGCTCGCGCCGATGATCGATATCGTCTTCCTTCTCCTCATTTTCTTCCTCGTCACTTACCAAATCACCGAGCAGGAAAAAGATACCCGAGTCTCGGTCCCGTCGTCGACCCAGGGTGCCGAAACGGCCCGCGTCGCCAACGAGATCGTCGTCAACGTGACTAGGGAAGGCCAAATCACGATCAGTGGCGAAGTCTACACCCTCACCGAACTCCGCCAGAAAATGGAGCGCATCGTCGAGGCCTCCGAAATTGCCAATACCGGCGGTGCCGATCGTCAACCCGTCCGGATCCGCTGTGATGCCGATGGCCGAAACCAGACTCTCATCGAAGTGATGGATGAGATTCAAAAAGCCGGGATCTTCAACATTGGATTTGCAAGCCGCGCTCCCCGGCAGGAGTAGTATTCCATGAAGTATCGCGCCCTCCTTCTTAGCCTGGCGCTTCCCGCCTTTGGGCAGGAAGCCCTTCCTCCCGTCGGCGAGCAGCAACCCCTCGTTGCCAGACCTTCACGGGACCTTTTTGACTTCGCAACTCTGATCTACAACACCGCCGCTGGCGAAAAAGATCCCGAAAAGAAAAAGGACGGGTTCCGGCAGGCCGCCAAAAAGTTTGATGCCTTTCTCCGGGCTTATCCCAAAGACGAAAAGGCCCTCGATAGCTGGTATTTCCTCGGCCTTTGCTACCGCCAAATCGGCGAGGAAGAGGCCAGCCGCCAATGTTTTGAAACGGTCGCCACCAGTTGGACCGAAGGAAAATTTGTCGAAGCCTCGGCCCTCTACCTTGCGTCCGATGACTACGGAGCCGAAAAGTGGCGCAGCGCTGCCAAGTGGTTCGCGATCACGGCCAAAGTCACCCAAGACAAGAAAATCCGCCAAGAATCACTCTACCGGCGCTTCCTTTGCTACAGCAAACTCGAAGACAATTCCGGCACTCTCCTGGCCCTCAAAGAAGTCCTCAAAGACGAAGACTCCCCCTTTGCCGAAACCGCCCGCCTCGCTCTCGCCAGACTCTATCGCCGCTCCAAGGTGATCCGCGAAGCCCACGATCAATACGTCCTTCTCAGCAAGTCGTCGAAAAAAGAAGTCCGCTCCGAAGCCATCCTGCAGGCCGCTCTCACCGCTGACGAACTCAAGGATCCCAAGCTCGCCAAAATTTGGTTCGCCAAGGCTCTCCAGGAAGACGGACTCAAGGAATATCATGGTCAGACCCAGCTCGCCCTGATGAACCTCCACTACACCTCAAAAGAGTGGACCGATGTCATCAAGACCTTCGACGACGGCAAGCATCCTCTCTCGGAAGAGAATGAACTTCAGAGACTCATCATGGCCGCCAAGTCCTACGAAGCTCTCGGCAAGGACGACGACGTTCTCAAACTCTACGCCCGCATTTCCAAACTCTCTCCCGGTTCGGCCACCAGCTTCCAAGCCGCCTACCGCGTCCTCATTCAAGAGCATGGCAAGAAATCCCGTTCCTTCGCCCAAACCGCCGAAACCTTCCTCACGACTTACGGAACCGCGCACCCCAAGGACACCAAGGTCCAATCCGCCCGCCTCCTCATCGCCGAACATTACTACGGTGAGAAGAACTACCAGCGCGCCATCGAACACTACCGCAACCTGGATCTCGCCCTCATTGATTCCTCCAACCGTCTCGGCGTGCGCTACCATGTCGCCAAGTCGCAACTCGCCCTCCAAGACGAAGGCGGAAGCCTCGCTGCCATCGCGGCCTTCATCAAAGAATACCCGGACACCAAGCAGGCCACCCAACTACGCCTCGACCGGGCCGAACTTCTCACCTCAAAAGGAAAGGAAGTCGAAGCGATGGCTGACTATGATGCCGTCCTTTCGGCAACCGGCGACCCGAACCTCAAACGCATCATTCTCCTTCGCCTCTCAGCCGTTTATCAAGAGAAACAGGACTGGCTCAAATTCGCGGCCATGCAGGAAAAACTCCTCCTCCTCCCGGATCTCGATGCCAAAACCACCGCCTCCGCGAACTTCTGGCTGGGCTGGAACGAATTCCGGCTGAAGAAGGTCCAAAGCGCCCTTCCCTTCCTCATCAAAGCCCGTGAACTCGACGCCAAAACCTTCGCCCCGAAAGTCGGGCCGCTCTTGATTCGGGCCGCTTATCAGGCCGAAGACACCGCCCTTCTCGAAAAAGAAATCGCCCTCATGCGGGCCGCCGATCCCAAGGCCCCGGTGCCCACTTCAATGCTGACCTGGCTCGGAGCTACCCTCGCCAAGGAAGGCCACCACGAACGTGCCTGGCCACTTCTCGACGAAGGCCTCAAGGATCGCTCAAAACCCGTCGCCAACCTCATCTGGAAACTCTTCGCCCAATCCTCCCTCGCCACTGGACAAAGCAACTCGGTCGTGCAAGCGGCTGATGAGATTCTCGCCGTCGAGTCACATCCTTACCGCAAGGCCGAAGCCCTTCACATGAAGTCACAGGGCCTGACTTCCCTCGAGAAATTCAACGACGCCCGTCAGGCGGCCTCCGACGCTCTCGATCTCCGTCCCCAGGGCGATTTAAACATCGGACTCCGATTGCACGCGGGCGATATCGATATGGCCGAAGGAAAACCAGGCGATGCCATCCGCCACTACGCGGTCGTCGAAACTCTCTACGCCAAGACGCCCGAAGAAAAAGTTCTCGCACGTCAAAAAGTAGCAACAGCCCTCCAGGCCATCGGAACACCCGAAGCCCTGGAGAAGCTCAAAAAATACCAGTAAAGGTTAGGCTTACTCCCACTCGATGCTCGCGGGAGGCTTGGTAGAGACGTCGTAGAGGACGCGGTTGATCCCGTTCACTTCATTGAGAATATCCTGACTGGTCTCACGCAGAAGTTGGGCCGGAAGGTCGACCCACTCGGCGGTCATGGCATCTTCACTAATGACAGCCCGCAGATTGGTAGCCCACTCGTAGCTTCGCTCGTCGCCCTTGACACCCACCGTCTTGACCGGAATCAACCCGGCATAGGCCTGCCAGACTTTGTCATACCAGCCATACTCCTTGAGCTTCCCGATAAAGATGGCATCGCAATCACGAATAATTTCGAGGCGATGGCGATCAACCGCACCGGGGCAGCGCACCGCGAGTCCCGGTCCGGGGAAGGGATGACGGCCCAGAATATCCGGCTCGATTCCCAGCGCCGCTCCCAGCTCACGAACCTCGTCTTTAAAGAGCTCGGCCAGAGGCTCCAACACTTTCCCTTCCGCTTGAAGCTCAAGAATCTTAGGAACCCGGTTGTGGTGCGTCTTAATGACCGAAGCCTTCGATTTGGCATTCGAAGCACTCTCAATAACATCGGGATACAGGGTCCCCTGGGCCAGCATCTCGGCATCGCCCACCGCATCCCAAAAAACGCTGATAAACATGTTCCCGATGATCTTGCGCTTCTCCTCGGGATCTTCCTGGCCCGCCAAGGCATCCAAGAAACGATCCGAAGCATCGACGGTTTCGATGTCCACCTTCATACGGGCAAAGTTTCGCTGAACCTCTTCGGCCTCGTTCTTCCGAAGCAAGCCGTTGTCGACAAAGATCGCCCGCACCTTCACTCCGGCCTCCTTCAAAAGCACGGCAAGGACCGTACTATCAACACCCCCACTAACCCCACAAACGACCTGCTTGGTCCCGACCCGTTCGCGGATCCCATCGATCAATTCACGTTTGAAATCCTCAATATGAAATTCCTGAAGATTACGCGCATGCGAGAGAAAGTTTTTGAGAATCTGCAACCCCTCGTGACTGTGCGTCACTTCGGGGTGAAATTGGATTCCAAAAAATCCCCCCGGCCACTTCAAACTCACCGGAGTCCCCCGCTGGTTCACCGCGATCACCTCGCAATCATCGTGAAGATCCTCCACGGTATCGGAATGACTCATCCACACCTGGGAAACGTCGGAAATCCCGGCGTAAAGATCATCCTTGGAAGTCGGCTTCAAGCCAGCCGGACCATACTCCCGTTGGTTACTCGCCTTCACCGAACCTCCAAACTTGATGTTCAACAACTGCATCCCGTAGCACACGCCCAAAACGGGAACGCCGTAGGATTTTAAGCGCTCGAAATCAACATCCGGAGCATCCGGCTCGCTCGTGCTGCGCGGCCCGCCAGACAAAATTATCGCTCCCGGCCGTCCGATTTCATCAATTTCTTCGGGCGAATAAAGCTTGGCAAAATAGCCGATCTCGCGGACCCGACGCACAATCAGCTGGGTGTATTGGGAACCGAAATCGAGAACGGCAACGTGTTGAATTTCTTGCATCTTGAAAAATGTTAGCTGGCTGGCTGGTAGTTGGTCGGCTCTTCGGTGATCACGACATCGTGGGCGTGACTTTCACGCAGTCCGCCCGGGGTAATCCGCACAAATTGTGCCTTCTCACGAAGTTCCTGAAGAGTGCTCGCTCCAACGTATCCCATCCCTGAACGCAGTCCGCCCATGAGCTGGAAAATGACATCCGTAAGAGCTCCCTTGTAGGGAACCCTTCCTTCCACGCCCTCGGCAACCAGCTTTCCGCTGGAGTTTTGTCCGTAACGATCACCCGCCCCTTTGCGCATCGCACCAATCGAACCCATCCCGCGATAGGTCTTAAAGCGGCGCCCCTGCCAATGCACGGTCTGTCCGGGACTCTCCCGTGTCCCGGCGAGAAGCGAGCCGAGCATAACGAGATCGGCTCCCGCCGCGAGCGCCTTGGTAATGTCACCCGAATAACGAATCCCGCCATCGGCAATGACCTGAACACCATGCTCATGAGCATAATCGGCAACATTGCGGATTGCCGTAAACTGGGGCATCCCGACTCCTGAAATCACCCGGGTGGTGCAAATCGACCCTGGACCCACGCCCACCTTCAAACAACTTGCGCCAGCCGAGATGAGATCCCTCGCCCCGCCTTCCGTGACCACGTTTCCGGCGACAACCGGAAGATCGCACATTTCCCGAAGGGTCGAGATCACTTCCATGACCCGACTGGTGTGGCCGGTCGCCGCATCAATAAAAAGGGCATCAACGCCTGACGCAATCAAGGCCTGCGCCCGGTCGTGAAACTCCGGTCCCGGTCCCACCGCCGCTCCACAACGAAGCTGGCCATTGGGATCCTTGGCGGCATTGGTAAAGGTAATCCGCTTCTCGATGTCAGCTCCCGTGATCAACCCTGCCAGATTACCCTTGGCATCCACCAAAGGCAGCTTTTCGATCCGGTTCTTGTAAAGAATCTGCCGCGCCTGTTGCTGATCCATTCCCACCGCTGCCGTCACCAATCGCTCAATCGGCGTCATGACATCCTCAACGAGAGCATCCTCACTGGGAATGTGACGAAGGTCACGCCCGGTCACCATCCCTTCAAGCTTTCCGGTCGAATCAACCACCGGGAAGCCGGAGAATCCTTCGCGATCCATGATTTCACGAACCTGGGCGACCGTGAACTTCCGCGAAACCGTCAGAGGCTTCTGAATGATGGCATTCTCCGAACGCTTCACCTTGGCCACCATCACCGCTTGTTCCTCGATCCCGCAGGCCCGGTGAATCACGGCCATTCCGCCCTCGCGGGCGAGTGCCATCGCAAGCTCGGATTCCGAAACCGTGTCCATCGCGGCCGAGACCACCGGAATGTTCAAGGGAATGTCCGCCGTGAGATAAGTCCCGACATCGGCATCCGAAGGAAGCAATTCGCTCAAACCTGGCTGCAAAAGGATATCGTCGAAAGAAAGGGCCAATGAAAGTTCCGCCATGGGCGAATCAAGAGAATCACGGACCTGAAAGCAAGCGCGATTCCTGCTTGGCGGGATTTTCTTTGAAAATCAGGCCTCCTACGGCCTGAAATCCCACCTCCACCCCCTGACGATTCATTCCTCAGATTGATCTGGAGAGCTGCGAGTTTTTGAACTTCCGCTTCTGTATTCGATGCCAGCCCTGCCCGCATTGTCAACGGACGAACTTCGTGAAAGCGCATGGTTACGTGCGAGCTTCCAAGGAGGCGGTGCATCAACCCGCCTCCTCCATACGGGCGGTGCGTTTCATGTGCTCAGCTCGCAACGGTGATTCAGGATGCGGGAGGACTTTTTCCATCCACTGGGATCACCTCGTGCCGCGCTCCTCTTTGGAATCCGCCCCAGTCAGCCAGATCATCGAAACGCTCATTCCCCATTCTGAAAAGATGTCGCTCTCAGAAATCGAAAGCATCATGTCTCGTCGCCGCCTTCCAGAGCACCTTTCAAAGAGTCCTCGGCCAAGTGAATTCCACCAGATTTCCAAGTCTCCACAGTCCCGAAGGGACGCACACGTATGGTCTCCACAGTCCCGAAGGGACGCAGGCATTTAGCCGCCAGCCTGGGCTGGCGGTCCCAAGCACCATCGATTCAGAAAGCTCCGAAGGTGCGCAGGCAGACCACACATCACCCACCGCCCCCTCAACGAAAACGATTCCCCGCCCCCACCCTTCCGGTCAGACAAGCCACCATCTCAAGAATGCTTCTCCCCCCAAACGTTCGGGATATCGAAAACCACAGTGCGTGCGAAAACCACAGTAGGACTCCACAGTCCCAAACGGACGCACGCGTAGGACTCCACAGTCCCAAACGGACGCACGCGTAGGACTCCACAGTCCCGAAGGGACGCAGGCATTTAGCCGCCAGCCTGGGCTGGCGGTCCCAAGCACCATCGATTCAGAAAGCTCCGAAGGTGCGCAGGCAGACCACGCATCACCCACAGCCCCCTCACCGAAAACGATCTCCCCCCTCACCCTTCCAGTCAGACAAGCCACCATCTCAAGAATGCTTTTTTCCCCAAACGTTCGGGATATCGAAAACCACAGTGCCTGCGAATACCACAGTGGGACTCCCTTCGGGACGGTGGAACCCATACGTGTGCGTGTCCAGCGACAATTATAATTGACCTCAGCGACAATTAAAACTGCCCCCGCAGGACATCCTTTTTCGGGGTCTTTCCGGGGCCTCAAGCCGCACCGATCATGCCGCCGCATCCCTTGGTGGAGGGAGGGACCCGGGAGGACGGCGAAGCCGGACTCCCAGGGCGCGACCGGAACCAAGGGATGCGGCGGGCGTTTTGCCCCCCGGCGGCGATTTGCCGTCAGGATCCGGCGTTCTCCGGGTCCAACCCGTCTCCACCGGTCTTCGCCATCCCGTCAGCCCCCACCGCCCGCTGGATGCGCTGGCTCGGGCCATCGAATTCCAGGATGATCGAGTGATGCACCAGGCGGTCAATCGCCGCCATCGTCGTCATCG
>Ga0209491_10010054_pt1 | contig 11464 bp, 8 predicted proteins | sample BON02_FD_187213 | JGI IMG/M metagenome (GOLD analysis project Ga0209491, IMG submission 187213) | Freshwater microbial communities from Lake Bonney liftoff mats and glacier meltwater in Antarctica - BON-02 (SPAdes) (version 2) | ecosystem: Environmental > Aquatic > Freshwater > Ice > Glacier...
CTATTCTGCTCGTAGATTGGTCTGATTTAGATCCAAGAAAACAGCATTTTTTATTGCGCGCATCCGTTGCCATTGAAGGCCGTTCCCTGAAATAGGTGTAGTGAAATAGGTGTCAGGAAATAGGTGTCAGAGCACAATTGTTTCTAATATACATCATATCAAAATCAATGGGGTCAGATACTGTCTTAAAAATCAAGCCTAATAGTGACGTGTTTGATAATTAACATCAAACGGTTTTCCTGATTTCAACACCCCGTAAGCCAATACCAGTAGTTTTCGCATTACTGCCACCAAGGCTACTTTTTTTGGTTTCCCTTTCGCTAATAGCTTCTCATAAAATGCCTGCATGACGGGATTAAACCTGACCGCAACTAGCGCTGGCATATACAGTGATTTTCTTAATCTAGCACAGCCCATTTTTGATAAGCTGGAACGGTTAATACTGGTTCCAGACTGAGAACCCATAGGGTCAGTTTCGATTGGGTTTATGCTGAATCGAAATATCAATCGAAACTGACCCCATTGATTTTTCTTGAACAACTTGTTATGTTTTTTATTTACCACTTCCAATTTTCTGGAATTTCGGGTTTTCATAAAAAATATTATTAAAAGCTTTATAGCTTCTAGTAAATAGGCTGCAATCAATTTCTTTGTCGTAATCAGTAAACCAGACACTATATTTTTCCGTAATCCAATAATGATATTGAGTTACTAATAAAAATAAATGACGAAAACTGACGTAGCTATTTTCATCAAATTCAGGGAATACAGCCGTAAAATAACCACTTTCCCCTTTTGCCCTGCCAAGCAGCTCCATCTTATCTGAAACAGATGAATGAGCCAATTGAGTATAATCAGTATAATGTCTATTTAAATCAAAATCTAAGTGCTTTACATTCGGAGTTTTTTTAATGAGCTTAGATATATCAATATTACTATCGAGTTCAACTAATCTGCTCACCAACTCAAGTTGTTTTCTAAATAAAACTGATGCATCTATTAATTCATTACAAATTATTAAGTCATAGAGAATAAAGTGCGTTCTTGTAAATGAAACAATCAGCTTGCTGAAGTAGTCACCATTTTCAACGTGTTTCATTGATTTTTCACTAGCGAAGAACATATGTCTCGCAACTATTTCATTAAGAGTGATAATAAGTTCGTTCGACTCTTCATGAAAAGATAAAAAATCATGCCTAGCTTTTGATCGAAAGGCTTCTCTTGAAGCTTCATATTTATGAGCTTGTGATTTGAAATTTTCAGTCATTGCGGCTCACTCCCCTGAAGAAAAACATAACTTGTGGTTAACAGGACTTAAAATTCCCTGTAATTTCTACACATATACGGACTAAAATTCCTAGTAAGTAGATAATCAAGCAAAAACCGAGAATTATTAGTCCAACTATTTTGGACAGATCTATCCTGACCGATCCGGTTTACTATTACAACACGTTATCGACGCTTACTTATTCAAACAACGTCTTAATCTCAGGAATACACGATCCACAATTGGTGCCTGCTTTAAGTTGTTTGCCAATATCTTCAACCGATTTTGCTGCACCACATTTAATTACTTCTTTAATCGTATTTTCTCCGACACCAAAACAAGCACAAATTAAAGACCCGACATCGGGTTGATCGGCACCCAGTTTACCTGCAAGTAGGTTGAATCGGGCTTGATCACTCAAGGGTGATTCGGTGAATAAGTTACTTAACCATGTGCGGGTCGGTAATTGATGGTTAGGTGCTATAAACATGACGGCATTTAATTGATTGTTTTTGATGAGACCGGCACGGAAACGTTGTGCTTTTAAATCAGCAAATTCTAACCAGTCGCCCTGTTCCGCTTCATTGCCTAGTTGTTGTTTTGCCCAAGCCGAATAATCTTCAATCTGGGACTCACCGGCTAATTCATAACGCCAGAATTGTTTGCCTTTCACGCTGACGTAATAATATTTATTACTGAGCTTTAACGGTGTTCGGGATAAAATAAAACTATACCATAACGCTTGATATGGCGTAATTTTAACGGGAGTATGTTTTAATTCTGGTTGACCAGAAATAGGATCAACTATTGGGTTTACCACCGAATCAACACGAGAGTGTGATGAGTTCTGCTGCGTCCAGTGCATGGGTACAAAAATATTGCCAATTCGTTGATTATCCGTAATTTTCACTCGAGCTAGTACTGCGCCCCATCGGCTTTCAATCTTGGCTAGATCGTGAGCTTTAACTAACCATTTTTCAGCATCGATTGGATGAATATCAACAAAGGGTTCTGAGATATGGCCGTTCAACTTGGCACTTCGAGCGGTGCGAGTCATAGTATGCCATTGATCGCGTATTCGGCCGGTATTTAAGACTAATGGATAAACATCACTGGTTGCATTAACAGGTGCACGTGGCGTAATGGCGATAAATTGAGCTTTGCCATTGGCAGTGAAGAATTTATTATCGGTAAATAACCGTGCTGTGCCTTGTGGTTTATCGGCGGGAACCGGCCATTGCACGGGTTGTAGTTGGTCATATTGTTGATCGGTCAAATTCGCTAAACCACTGATATCAAAATCACGTATGCCTTTGTTTTCAAAACCAGATAAGGCGGCATGTTCACGGAAGATATCGGCACTTGATTGATAATTAAAGTATTGCTCAAAACCCAAATGTTTAGCCACTTGGCTAATTATCCACCAGTCTTCTTCTGCCTCACCCGGGTGAGGTAAGATATTTCGTTGTCTTGAAATGCGTCGTTCTGAGTTGGTCACCGTGCCACATTTTTCACCCCACGCTAATGCGGGTAGTACGATATCGGCACAAGCAGTGGTATCAGTAAATTGTTCACAATCAGAGACAACGACTAATTCACAGATTCGTAAGGCATCACGTACTTTATCGGCATCGGGCATGGTGACTACAGGATTAGTGGCCATTATCCAAATCGCTTTAATTTTGCCACTTGCCACATCATTAAACATATCGACGGCTTTAGCCCCGGCTGTTGTCGTTAAGTTATCTGTTTGCCAAAAACGAGACAACAAATCATGGTGCATTGCATTATCAATGTCCATATGGGCAGCCAGTTGATTTGATAAACCCCCTACTTCGCGCCCGCCCATGGCATTGGGCTGACCGGTAATTGAAAACGGCCCCATTGCGGGTTTACCAATACGACCTGTCGCTAAATGGCAATTGATAATACTGTTTGATTTATCAGTACCCGAAGACGATTGATTAACGCCTTGTGAGTACAAAGTAACTACTTTTTCTGTCTCGGCAAACAGCGTGAAAAACTGTTTCACGTCTTCACTCTTTAGCTCACAGCTTTTTGCAACTTGAGCGATGGTGAGGCCTGATTCTTCTGCGGACATCAAGGCATCAGCAAAACCATCGGTATATTTATCAACAAATTTCCAATCGATCTTATTGATTTCATTTAGATAACTTAATAAACCATTAAAGAGTGCAGCATCTGAACCTGATTTAAGAGCTAAATGTAAATCGGCAATCTCACAAGTTGCCGTTTTACGAGGATCAATCACGATAATGTTTAAATTAGGATTATCTTGTTTCGCCTTCGTAATTCGCTGAAATATAACAGGGTGACACCATGCCGTATTTGAACCTACTATAACGATAAGGTCGGCACCATCTAAGTCCTCATAACTGCATGGCACAGAATCACTACCAAATGCACGTTTATAGCCAGCGACGGCTGAAGACATACACAACCGTGAATTAGTATCAATATTGCCGCTACCAATAAAGCCTTTCATCAACTTATTGGCAACATAATAATCTTCGGTTAATAATTGGCCTGATACATAAAATGCCACGGCATCGGGGCCGTGTTCAGCAATAACTTTTTTAAAGCCACCAGCAACGGCATCTAAAGCAGTATCCCATGATGTTTGTTCGCCACGAACCAACGGATAAAGTAAACGACCATCAAGAGCAACTGTATCTGCTAAAGCGAAACCTTTGGAGCATAAACGGCCAAAATTCGCTGGATGTGTTTTGTCACCTTTAACCGAGAGCCTACCATCTTCATTATAGGTAGCGACTACGCCACAACCGACGCCACAATAAGGACAGGTGGTTGATGTTGTTACCGCGTTAATCATAATCGATTCTCATCAACCTGATGTTGACCAAATAAAACATCTTCTCGAAACCCTGAAATATCTTTCTGCTGAACCAATAAAGAAAAATACCAGTTGCCATCGGTGGTGTCGCCATAGAGTAAAGTGCCAATAATTTTATTATCCTTTAAAACAAGCTTTTTATAGATATGGTGAGCAGGATCTTGATATAACAATGTTTCAGACAATTCATCACCCATAAAATCGCCAGCTGAAAATAAGTTAATACCGGTGACTTTCAATTTTGTTGCCGTAACTTGCGTTACATAGCTGGCAATTCCCATATCCATCAGATGGTTAGCACACACTTTTGCTTGCTCAAATAACGGCGCAACTAAACCAAATGTTTGTTTACGATGTTGTACACACTCACCAACAGCATAAATATTAGGCGTGTAGGTTTGTAAGGTATCATCAACTAAAATGCCGCGTTCACATTGAATGCCTGATTGTTGTGCGAGTTCGATATTAGGCCGAACACCAATGGCCATAATGACAAGATCGGCATCCACTTCTGAACCATCTTTAAAGCGCACCTTTTCAACTCTTTTTTTGCCTAACAAAGCTTCGGTCTCAGTATTCATCAGAAATTGCATGCCTTTAGCTTCTAACTCGACCCGCATAAAATCTGAAGCTGCTTGATCAAGTTGCTGGTTCATTAAGGTGTTACTTCTGTGTACAACAGCAACATCCATACCTTGGATCATTAAACCGTTTGCAGCTTCTAAACCCAGTAATCCGCCACCAATCACAATGGCTTTTTTATGTTTTTTTGCCGTATTTATCATGACATTTACATCATTAATATCACGAAAACTAATCACGCCTTCTAACTCGACACCAGGAACATTAAGCATTATAGGCAGAGAACCTGTCGCTAAAATCAAACGATTATAAGTGGCAGTTGTGCCATCATTTGTGATGACTTTACGATTTAATCGGTCGATTTTTATAACTGTTTTACCAATATGCAGCATTATATTGTTGTCTTGATACCATTGCAGATCATTAATGATAATTTCATTAAGCTTTTTATCACCGGCAAGCACGGGAGATAACATAATTCGATTATAGTTACCATGAGGTTCCGCACCAAAAACGGTTATATCGTATTTATCGGGGGCACGTTTTAACAGTTCATCAACCGTTCTCATACCCGCCATACCATTGCCAATAAGGACTAATTTCTCTTTCATTAAATGTACAGATTTTAATCAATAATATCGGGAATATGCATTTTACCTTCAGCAACTAACACGGCTTCACCACCAATTCTTAATGTCAGCTCTGCTTGTGGTTTGTGATCCATTTCAATATTAATCACACTCCGTCTATTTCTATCATCACCACGATCAACTGCATAAGTGTGGGTACCTTGTTGTGTAAAATCATGTGAACATAAGTACGAGGCAAAGGCTGGTATAGCACTACCAACCGGTGGATCTTCATGAATACCAATATTTGGACCTAACAAGCGGGCGTTAAAATTAGAATCCATATACGGTGTTTTAGGTGAAAACAACAATACTTCCAAAGCAGCCGTTTGTGGCGCAGCCGATTTATTCCAAGAAGCAAAGTTAAACCGTGCTTTTCTTACTGTTTCATAATTCCATACTGGTACGATCAAATACGGAAAGCCACATGAAACTAAGCGTGTTGAGTATTTTTTATTATCAATGTCTTCTGGCTTAATCGACAAGAAATCAGCTAATTCAATATCTGAAGGCGCATAACGGTCAATAATAGAAGATACTTTCCGTGAAAACTGCACAAAAGTGGGTTGACCATTTTTTGATGATAAATTAACTTCGATTTTGCCCGCATTCTGAACAAATGTAAGTGATGTAATGCCATCGACTAGTTTAATATCACCACATACGCCTAATACAAAAGCTGCTGCAATGATTGGATGTCCAGCAAAGTCAATCTCAGCTAATGGTGAAAAAATACGCATTCTTCGCGTTGTTGACCCATCGATTAGGTTTGAAACAAACACGGTTTCAGACAAATTCATTTCACTGGCAATCAATGCCATTTGTTTGTCGTTTAATTCTCCCGCATGTGGGAATACGGCTATTTGGGCACCCGCAAAGATCTGCTTAGTAAATACATCGGTAATATAGTAATCAACAATCATTTAGCTGCTCCATTAAGGTTCACTTCCACTCTGTCACCTTGTATGCGAACACCGTAACTGGCAACGTTCACATTCTCATCTTCAAAACAAACACCCGTCTTAAGACTGAAATGCTGTTTATATAAAGGTGAAGACACCATCGGTTCACCCTTAATGTCGCCAATCATGCCTCGCGAGAGCACATGTACTTTTCCAAAAGGATCATAATTATTGATAGCATAAATCGAATTATCAGCCATATAAAATATAGCGACTTGTTTACCTTCAACCAGAGCGCATACGCCTGAGTTTTGTTGCAAGTCATTAACATTACACACGTCGATCCACTTGCTCATTATGCAATCTCCGCTTTTAGTAACTCACGTTCTTCTATGTTGGCGGGACGCACTTGTCCTCGTTCTTCGACAAAAATAATATTTTCATCATGTTTATCACTATTAACAAAGTGACGGAAACGTTTGACCTTGCTTTCATCAGCAATCGTTGTTTTCCATTCACATTGATAAGTATCAACCACGCGTTGCATTTGACTTTCAAGTTGTTGACAAATAGCGAGTTTGTCGTCAATAACTACCGATTTCAAATAGTCCAACCCACCTTCCATATTTTCCATCCATACTGATGTCCGTTGCATTCTATTAGCAGTTTGAATGTAGAAAGTAAGCACTCGATCGATATATTTAATTAAGGTTGTTTTGTCTAAGTTAGTGGCAAACAAATCACCATGGCGTGGTTTCATACCACCATTACCACATACATATAAGTTCCAACCACCTTCAACGGCGATGATACCAATATCTTTACTTTGTGCTTCAGCACATTCACGGGTACAGCCTGAAACAGCAAACTTAATTTTATGCGGTGAACGTAAACCTTTGTAGCGATTTTCAAGCTCAACAGCCAAACCAACACTGTCATCAATACCATAACGGCACCATGTACTACCTACACAGGATTTAACGGTACGTAATGACTTACCGTAAGCGTGACCACTCTCAAAACCAGCATCGATCAATTCTTGCCAAATCAAAGGCAATTGATCGACGCGAGCGCCAAACATATCAACCCGCTGACCACCCGTTACTTTAGTATAAAGACCATATTTTTTAGCAATTTGACCAATGGCTATTAAACCTTCTGGTGTGACCTCACCACCGGTCATTCTGGGTACAACCGAATAAGTACCATCTTTTTGCATATTGGCTAAGAACGTATCATTGGTATCTTGCAAGCCGAGATGGTCTTCTTTGAGCACATATTCATTCCAATGCGATGCCAAGATAGAACCTATGGTTTGTTTACAGATTTCACAACCACTACCAGCACCGTGTCTAGTTAATAATTCTTTAAAAGTTTTAATTTCTTCAACCATGACAAGGTTGTATAAATCCTGACGGGTATAAGAAAAATGTTCACAAATATCGGTGTTAACTTCAAAGCCTGCTTTTTCTAATTCACAATCTAAGACAGATTTTAATAATGGCACACAGCCACCACAACCGGTGCCAGCTTTAGTGTCGGATTTTAAGCCACCTAAGGTCGTGCAACCACCTTCAATTGAAGAACAAATAGCACCCTTTGTTACATCAAAACAAGAACAAATTTGAGCAGAGGCAGGTAAAGCATCAGGGCCCAAACCAACAGATGCATCCGAACGAGCTGGCAATATTAAGGAGTCAGGATTGCTTGGTAAATCAATCGCATTAAGGTAATACTGTGACAGTATCGGGTAACCAGAGGCATCACCCACTAATACCGCCCCAAGCAGCAGTTTATTATCTTTACTCACTACCAGACGTTTATAAATACCTTGCACACCATTCTGATAGGTATAAACAAGCGAACCTGGAGCAGAAGCATGAGGGTCACCGATACTTGCCACATCAACCCCATTGAGTTTCAACTTCGTGCTCATGTCAGCGCCGGTAAAAAACGCATCGCCACCAGCAAGTTGATTAACAACGGTACGTGCCATGGCATAACCTGGAGCCACTAAACCAAAGGTTTGATCGTTCCAAGATGCACATTCGCCAATGGCGTAAATATCTTCATCAGATGTCAAACAATGATCATCAATAATGACGCCGCCACGATTCGCTATTTTTAAACCACATAGAGCGGCAAGATCATCACGGGGGCGAATACCGGCTGAGTATAAAATTAAATCTGTTTCTAATTCTGTACCATCAGAAAACATCATTTTATGTTTACATACATCACCATCAACAATTTTTATCGTATTTTTATCAATTAAAACTGAAACACCCAATTCTTCAATTTTTTGTTTTAATAGGCCTGCACCACCATCATCTAATTGTGCAGACATAAGCCGTGGGCCAAATTGCACGACATGTGTTACTAAATCTAAATCTTGTAAAGCTTTTGCTGCTTCAAGACCTAACAAGCCACCACCAACTACTGCGCCAACTTTCGATGTTTTAGCGGCTTCCTTCATGGCATCTAGATCGTCAATAGTACGATATGCAATACAGTTCTCACGATCCTTACCAGGAATAGGAGGGATAAATGCATTCGACCCTGTGGCTAACACTAATTTATCGTAAGCAATAACTTTACCTTGTTCAGAAAAAACAGTTTTGTTCGCACGGTCAATAATCGTGGCTTTATCAGCTAAATATATAGTGATGCCATTATTTTCGAAAAAACCATCTTCTACCAAAGATAATTCAGCAGCAGATTTACCAGAAAAATATTCACTTAGGTGTACACGGTCATAGGCTGGAAGTGGTTCTTCACAAAAAGTGATGACGTCATATTTATCTTTAATATCACTGGCCATCAAACTGACTAAAAAATTTTGACCGACCATGCCGTTACCAATTACAACCAATGTTCGTTTGTTACTCATGCAAGCCTCAAATATTTTAATTAACTTATTTGGGGTTACAAGCACACATCATGCCGAACTCTATATCAACCTGATTACTATATAAATAATCTCAAATCGGGGTCTAATATCAATAGAAATAACCAGTTAATGCACCACTGCGGTGCATTAAAAATCAGCTTTGGTGCATACCTTTTTTTACCACCGCTACACTAAGGTTCGAGTAAATTATCCACCAGCATCTGTACTGTTCGTTGTTGTCTGAAATCATTCACTGCTAGGCGATAACGAAGCAGTGCCTTACCGCCTTTTATTAACCATGTTGGTTGCAGTTGACGAAAGGCCATTGCGGTAACACGTTGTCCATTACCGACATCGACTGTCAGTCGAAGATGATCTTGTTGTTGTCCAACGGTTCTTATCTCAGTTACGGTAAAGTGACCGTGAAACTGTGGTTCACTAAAACTTTGGCCCCATGGCGCGACGGTCGGTAATAACTCAGCTAATTGTAATGAAATATCATCGGCAGGCAGTTCGCCATCTGATAATAATTCTGCATGCAATATCGCAGGATCTACCGTTTGTTGTAACGCTGATAAAAACAGTTGCTCAAATTTGGTTAAATCTTGCATCGAAATTGTTAAACCTGCAGCCATAGCATGGCCACCAAAGCGCGTTAACATTCCTGCTGGAGCTTTATTGGCAACCAATGCCAATACGTCACGTATGTGCACACCAGGGATTGATCGCGCTGAACCCTTCACTTCCCCTTCATTGCCTGGAGCAAAAGCAATCACTGGGCGATGCTGGCGTTCTTTGATCCGAGAGGCCAATAAACCAATAACGCCTTGATGCCATTGTTGGTCGTACAAGCAGTAACCTAATGGCGGATTATTCTCATCAAACGACATACTGTTCAACATAGTGAGGGCATCCGTCTGCATATCTTGTTCTACAACGCGTCGTTGTACATTGATATCATCTAATACATATGCTGCCGATAATGCCTCTACTGGATTATTCATTAGTAGTGTTTCAATGCCCATGCCCATATCTTCTAGTCGCCCTGCCGCATTTAAACGCGGGGCAATAGAAAATCCCATGTCTTGTGCCGCTAAAGTACGCAGATCACGTCCTGAAACTTCAATCAAGGCATTAATACCTGCACATGCCCTACCTGCTCGTATTCTTGCCAGCCCCAAATTAACTAAGGTTCTATTAAGTTTATCCAAGGGCACAACATCGGCCACCGTGCCAAGAGCAACCAGATCTAATAAACTGTTTAATTTCGGCTCTTCGATATGTTGTTGCTCAAACCAATTTTGTGCGCGCAAATACTGACGTAAGCCAAGTAGTAAATAAAAACACACACCGACCCCAGCCATATTTTTACTCGGAAATTCATCACCCTGTTGATTAGGGTTAATAATCGCATCAGCCTTAGGCAAGGTTTCGCCTGGTAGATGATGATCCGTTATTAACACCTTCATTCCTCGAGCATGCGCAGCTTCTACCCCAGCGATACTGGCGATGCCATTATCAACGGTGAGCAATAAATCAGGCTGGTGTTCCTCGGGCACTTCCGCCAACAACTCAGGTGTCAAACCATAACCATGAACAAAGCGATTTGGCACAATATAATTCAGATGTTGAGCGCCCATGGCTTGTAGACCACGAATCGCTACCGCGCAACTGGTTGCACCATCGGTATCAAAATCAGCAACGATCATAATGCGCTGCTGTGCCATTACGGCCTTAGCCAACAATGTAACCGCCTCTTCCATGCCCAACATTAAGGATGGTTGAGGCAGTTCGCTGAGAGGATAACTTAAGTCTGTTTCAGCGTGAATGCCTCGCGCAGCCATCACCCGTCGCAAACTATCTGGCCATGTTTTGGGTAGCTTCTCCCAACCCGTAGCGTCACGTTGTTTTATTTGTTTATTCATGATTTCCAGAATTTCCAAACATCGAAGGGGGTTAAAATATATTGCCCATACTCAGGAATTTGCAGTGTAATTCTTGAGATTTTTGTTTTTTTCAACTGCCGCCAAAGTGTTTTCAGACTATTGTCATCAAGTTGTTGTAACTGTTGTTGCCAGTCAGCTTCAAGATCAAGTTCATCTAATACCCACAAATGTTTGCCCGTATTTAATGAATTCGATAAGTTGCCTGACCAATCTACGTTTTCATTCAACTCAATACCGGACTGTTTCGTTAATTGATTCAGAAATCGACCATTACCTTGTACGTCTGCCCAAGTATTTTGTTTAGCGATAAAGTTGCCAGCTCCCCAGAACCACACACTATTTATTGGTAACTTACCTGCGGCAACCCGTTGTT
>Ga0209491_10010056_pt1 | contig 11462 bp, 13 predicted proteins | sample BON02_FD_187213 | JGI IMG/M metagenome (GOLD analysis project Ga0209491, IMG submission 187213) | Freshwater microbial communities from Lake Bonney liftoff mats and glacier meltwater in Antarctica - BON-02 (SPAdes) (version 2) | ecosystem: Environmental > Aquatic > Freshwater > Ice > Glacier...
CCCGCAAAGTCCAACCGCCGGAGCTCCACCCCATACGGCACCCCCCACTTAGCCACAATCATATCGAAAAGCTGGTACCCATCCATCTCCCCATTATTCTTCCGCTCAACCAAATCCTGCAGCACCTTCTTACGGTACTCCTGCATGGACGGGGAACCATCAGGGGTAATGACCACGTTCAGGGGGCCCACCAGGGGGGAGGAGGAGACGGGCCGGCGGGCGGCGACGATGGCTGACGAGGCGGCAAAGGAGGAGGCAGAGGGGAGGACAAAAGATGCCACTTGCTTGCCCACGGCCACCGCCACGAGCAGCAGCAGCAGCGCCGAGCTCGATGTCTTCATTTTTGAAGTGGTGGAGGAGGTGGATCTGTGGTCGGGTGCCTGTAAAAGGTGTGTGGGCAAAATGAAAGAATATGGGGTGCGCGTGAGGCTTTGGATCGATGCATGCATCAGCTTTCATTCGCTTGGAGGGCAAAGAGCATTTGTGCCAAGCAAAGCATGGGGATAGGATGACGGAGCCGTAAAAGTCCACGCGGTGCTCGTGCTTATCCTGTCGCTTGTCATCCTGGATGGATTGTGAGAGCTAAAGCATTAGGACAAGCCAAAAAGGAGGGCGTGTGCTGCTGACGCATCATGACCCTATTGCCTTCGCTCATCATCACTCGCAACGGCTGAAATCTCGACCTCCCGCCTCGAGAGAGCACCGAGCACTTCCCAAAAGTAAAATCCCACAGCACATGTCCTCCTGACCGCACAACCCTTCAGACAGATGAAGCCAAGAATCATCTACCACAAGCAGTCCATGCGCCTCCCGGCCCTCCTCGCCGTCGTCCTCCTCCTCGGCGCGCCCACCACCACCCATGCCTTTGTAAATCGTGTACGCGGCCTCAAGCAGCCGCAGCAACCTCAACTCCTGCGGCCTGCCTCCTCCCGCACATGCACCACCACCGTCCTTACCGCCACTACTACTACCACGGCACCCGCCACCACCATCGCGCCGGACGAGACCCTCGGCACAATTTTGGCTGAGGCCGGCGCTGGCAGCGGCCCGCTCGACCTCAAGAACGTGTTCCAAGCCCTCTTGACCGCGCCCGACTCCCCCTTTCTGAACAAGTACTGGCAGCGTGCCCCGTGTTATTCGGCGACGTCTATCCCTTGCTTGGCGCAGGCCTGGACGATGACAGATATGGAGGAGGCAATTTCTCGTGAATTCCTCCTAGCAGGCCGAGGGTTCTTCAATGAGGAAGACAAGACAAGCGGAGGGTGGAAGATGGCCACAGTAGGCGAAGCCCGTGGGACGTCCTTTGAAGACGCCAAACTCCGACCAGAGGACGTACGTGCTGCCTTGGCGAAGCGAAGTGGTACCGTAGTTTTTAATAGCGTGGGTGGCTCCGTCGCAGCACTAGCAGGTGTCTGCCTCGATGCCGTGGAAACTTTCCAGCTCCCCGTCGCCCTCAACCTCTACCTCACCGCGCCAGGGCAAGCCACCTCCGCTCCTCCCCACACCGACAAACAAGACGTCTTCGTCCTGCAAACCCAAGGCCGAAAACGCTGGCGTGTCTACTTTCCCCCCGCCCCCGGTAAAAAACCAACAGTCGATCCCTTCGCTCGTGGGAAAGACACCGACCTCCTCTCCCTCGACGAGCTCGGCCCCCCTTTGGTAGACATGGTGCTAGGGCCAGGCCAAATGCTTTATGTGCCTGCTGGATTTCCTCACACAACAGACACAGTTGTCGGAATGAGTGGAGAGAAAGATCCTTCTGTTCATCTAACCCTAGGGGTGGACACTCATATCTGGGGCCTCACCCACGCGACCCTCCGTGATTACTTCCTCTATTGCCTCAGCAAGAGCGACAGTAGCAGCAGCAGCAGCAGCAGTAGTAGTAGTAGTATTCCTCCTCCTCCTCCTTCTACCCTGGCTGATTCAGCGGCTTATGTCAAATATCATGGTCAGCTGCCGCTCGGGGCAAGAGAAGCACGTGCAGAGGGAGGGGGGGAGGGAGGGGTACCCGCACGATGGTCGGAGGTGAAGAAAGTGCTGGGTGCGGCTGTGGTGGAAGAGTTCAAAGAAGTGATGAGAGAGGTGGATGATCAGGAGGTTGTGCCTCTTTTGAAGGAGGAGGGAGGGAGGGAGGAAGAGGTGTTGAGGGAGGTGGTGGCACGGGTGATCGACCACCATCGGTCATTGACGGCTGTGTTTAGATCTATGTATGTTGATGTGAAATTTGGCCTGGCGGAGGTTCCACGGGATTTGTCTTGTTTAAGGTCGCAGCCATATTATCGGAATATTGAGAATACCATGCAGGCGTTGGTAGAGTGGGCGGCTCCTCCTCTTGCTGCTGCTGCTGCTGGTCCTGTAGCTTCCGCTGGTGGGGCCGTGGAGGGAGGAGGGGGGGAAATAGGGAGCAAAGGTGGGTTTGGGGGGAGTAAGAAGCCGGCGGGTGGGAAGGGTGGGGGGAAGAAGAAGTAGTAGGGGAGGGAGGGAGAGAGGGAGGGAGGGAGGCGATGAATGTGCATAGAAGGATTAGGGGAGATTGAGAATGAAAGAAAGGAAAGAAATGGGAGGAAACAACGAACAATAGTCCCTCTCTTCTCCCCCCCTCCCGCTTTCTCTTTCTACTCTGGACTCTAACAATCTAGCCACATCTATCTATCCGAGACAGAAATTCCACTCCGTTTCTTTTCTTCCTCCAATATGTACCGTATCTCCCCTCTCCCTATTCAATATATGTCGAATTCCTTCCTGTGCTACTCTGCTTCGTTGAGAATTTATGTGGAAAATGTTAAAAATGAATAACAAACAAATGAATGGCTTGTCTATTCACTTCTTTTTCGTCGTCGCCTTTTTGTTCCTTCTTTTCGGCCTCTCTCTTTTCTCATTCTATTTTGTTGTTGTGTCTCTTGGGCGCCCGCCACTCAATGTCTAAAAGCACCGTCGCTCCATCCATCTCTCCTCTCCCTCTCTCCCTCCCTCTCCTCCCCCCTCTCACTCTGTTATTTCAACAATCTTCGATACACTCAAAAATATACAAACCCACCCCTCCTCCCCTTCCTCCCTCCCTCCCTCCCTCCCTCCGTCCCTCCTTTCTTCAGCAATTTATTGTGCCGCCTTCCCTTTCTCCTCACTCCCCACACTCCGGGCTCGCCCTCACCACCACCATATTGGGCAACCCCCCCTTCTTCACTGCTCCCTCCTTCAAACCCTTCTCCTCCACCACCACCCCAAAGTAATGGCTTTGGCCCACAGCCAAACTACTGTTCCTCGTCGGCAGCGTGACAAAATCTGTTCCCTTCACTCCTGTTTCTTCCTCCCTCCCTTCATCTCCCTCCTTAGAGGGGATGAGACTCCAGTATTCAAGGGCGGGTTTGAAGTTGTGCACCCAGATAGAGATACCACACAGAGATACTTCCCCTGTGTTAGTCACACGCGCATTGATCAAGACATTCCTGTTGGTATTGCTGATGCTGCTCGTGCTGCTGCTGCTGCTGGTGCTGCTCGCGGTGGTGGTTGGGAGGGCCAGGGCTTCCAAGATTTCGAGTTCAACCCATTGCACTGCTGCGTCTATTTCTAAAATCACGTCCTCGCCCTCCCCCGCTGCATCCCTACCTTCCTCCCCCTCTTCCTCGAGGAGGAGGGCACGAGCCTTCTTCCTCTTCTGTAAGAGCTTTTTACCGCCGTTGCCCATCATCATCAAAGCAGGAGCAGCAGCATCAGCAGCAGGAGGGTCCGCAGCTGCCGCATCCGCCGCCGGTGCTGCTGCATCCGCTCCTGCTGCTGCTCCTGCTGCTGCTGCCGGTGCCTCCTCTTCGTCCTCCTCCTCTTCCTCTTCCTCCCCGTCATCCTCCTCGTCTTCATCCCCTTCCTCGTCGTCCTCCTCCTCGTCCTCATCCTCGTCATCACAAGGGGAAATGGAGTCAATTTTCACTTCAGGCACTCCTCCCTTTGTCACCAACCCAAAGAAACGGCTATTACTCCTATATTAAAGGAGGGAAGGAGGGAAGGAGGGAGGGAGGGAAGGTGAGTGGATCATTTAGATGAGTATACTACTAAAGGAAGGAGGGAGGGAGGGAGGGAGGAAGCGTACCTGGGGTTGTCAGGAGAAACGTTACCAGCCCATAGGACCTCATACACATTCTCGTCGTCCTCCGTCTGTTCAAGAGTCCACAATTGCTCAATGTCCATATACGGGTTAGGAGAGATTTCAACAGTGATGCCACAGATGGGGACGAAGCCCGAGTTGTAGAGGTGGAGCATGACCTAGGGGGAGGGAGGGAGGGAGGGAGGGAAAGAGATTGGTAACCTATGAGTTGAGAGTAACCACACAAAAACCTACACACCTTGAAATACTTGGTGCTCCCACCCGGGCCCTCCTCGTTTACTTCGCTGAACTCAGAAATTTCATCCAAAATCAGGGTCCCACGGAGATCTCCATCCTCGCTCGCAACGTCGTCCAAAACATAAGGCTCTTGCACAGGCTTCTCCTCCTCCTCCTCCTCGTCCTCCTCGTCATTATCCTCCTCTCCATCATCCTCCTCTTCATCGTCACCCTCCTCATCCTCATCATCTCCCTCCTCCTCATCCTCGTCGTCACCCTCTTCCTCCTCATCGTCGCCCTCTTCCTCGTCGTCCTCCTCCTCCCCTCCTGCCTCCATTTCCCCCGCGGCGTCCACCTCCACTTCCTGTACGCACCTCACCGCTCCGCCACGAGTGTTTGGGTGCGATGCCGCCTTTTGCTGGGCCTTCTCAGTCGGTGCCACTGGTGCTGCTGCTGCTGCTGCGAGGGTGAATGTGCCTGCCGTGCCCGTGCTGCCCTGAGGCGTACTGCTGCTCAAAAAGCAGAGGAAGAAGCCCAGGACCAGGCACAGGGAGGCCATGGTCAAGGGAGGCAGCCGCATGATGATGATGCTGCTGTGGGTGTGCGTGGGGGTGGGTGGCTGGGTGTGGGGTGGGTGGGTGAGTGTGAATTAGAGGGTAGCGCTTTGAAAGGAGGCATGGGCCCTCACGAAGCAACACGACAAAAGACAAGTCAAGCCAACGGCGGGCGAAGCAAATGCCGATGATGATGCATGACCGTGACCACTCCCACTCACATCAAGACACCATACACACCAAGCACAGACAGGACAAGCACAAGAGTACGTTCGTCATTAACGTTGCCGGGGACTGGAGGGTCTCTTCTCCCCCGCCGTCCCTTGCCAGGCATGGCCGTGGAAGAGGAGGAGGCTGCTGCTGCGAGGGCTGCTGCTGCGCCTGCTGATGCTGCTTCGCCCGCCGCTGCCGAACAACGAGGAGAAGCAGGGAGCCTCTTGACGGTAAGCAAGCATGTGTGGGAGTCGGGGTAGAGAGCTCTCTCTCCTAGATGCGCAGTGGCCTACAGTGCTGCTGCTGGAAGCTGAGTTCGTCTTTGGGAAAGGCAAGCCTTCTCCGCTTCGCATCATCTCACCCTCCCCCCCATCCCCTCATCCCCTACCCCACCCACACAGCGCCTGCTACGACAGCTCCGCACCGTCTCCGTCCGGAACTTTGCTATCAGCAGCAATGACAACGACACTAGCAGCCCTTCCCTCCCTCCCTCCACCTACATTCAAGTGCTCGCCCGGCCGCCTCCTTCTCCTCCCTCCTCCTCCTCCTCCTCCTCTTCCTCCCCAACCACCAGCAGCACCGCCAAATCCCGAGCATTTCGCGTCTACTACACGAGCGAAGTGGCCTCCTTCACCTATAACCCCACCTGGCTCGTGCTAGACCTAGAAGCCCTAGACAACAACAACAACAACAACAACAACAACAACAACAACAACAACAACAACAACAACAACAACAACAACAACAACAACGGCAACGAGGGCAAGGACGAGGAAGAACAAGAGCTGGAGGAGGTGGAGGAAGAGGAGGAGGAGGGCCGCCCAGGGGAACAAATATGCATACGCGTCTTCCTTGCTCCTTCACCCGATGACGACGATAACCCTTCTTCCCCTCTCATCACCACCACCACAAAACGACGAGAAAGGAGAAGGAAAAATCCACCTCACCAACAACAACCACGTGGGCAAAACACCCCCCTATACTCCTCTCCTCCCCTCGCCTCCTTCCTCTTCCACCTCCCCCGCCTCTGGTGCCTCCCCCCCACCCTCAAACTCTCCCAATTACGTTTACCTTCTTTTCCGGCTACCTGTCTGCTGGCCACGGGGGAGGGAGGGACGGGGCTGCTGGTGAAGGAGGGGGTGGGGGAAGGGTTAGGACTAGAATTGAATGGAGGGAGGAGGGAGGACGCACCGCATTTGCTTGATGAGCAGTATGTGGAGGAGTTGGAAGATTATCAGCATCGTCCTTCCTTCGCTTTTTCGTCCTCGTCCTCATCCTCCTCCTCCTCTAAGACCCTGGACGGAGCGATGGGCAAGCTCAGCTTGACCTCCCCGTCCTCCTCCTCCTCCTCCACCTCTCAAAAAAGAGAGGAAGAGGAATCAATAAATCACCGTGCCGAACGAGCCAAATTACAAGCATTACTGCAACAACAACGCCGAGTGCTCGCAAAGGAAGTGAAAGCGCTAGCAGAGGAGGAGGAGGGACTGAAGGAGGAAGGCCGCGTGCTCCACGCCTTGACCCACCGTCACACATCCCTAGAGAGAGAAGCTGAGAAGGTAGAAGAGGAAGTGATGAATCAGGAAGAAATCTTATTGCAAAGAGATTTCTTGGTGGCGGTGAGACAGAGGAAATTGGTGGGGGAGCTACAGAGGATTTACCCTATTGAAAGGAGGAGTGGTGAGCAGGAGTATCGCATTCGTGGCTTAGAATTACCAGCAGATGTCGTGAATACAACGAGGGACGATGACCTCGTTGCGTCCGCCTTGGGGTATGTGTGTCATGTGATTGTGATGTTGTCCAAGTATTTAGAGGTCCCTCTACGATATGCTTTGGAATGTCGGTCTTCCCGATCCCTCATCCGGGATGCCACGGTCGAGTACGCTGTTTTTCCCCTCTATAAACGAGGAGTGGAACGAGAGCGATTTGAATGGGCGGTGTACTTGTTGAAAAAAGACATCCAGCAGCTCTTGTGCGCGCGGGGCGTGCCGGGGGCGTTCCTTCTGGGGAAGGGTGGGGTGGGGGGAAGTGGAGGAGGAGGGGGAGGAGGGGGAGGAGGAGGGGGCATGCTACCTGAGCTCCCACACAGCACGCATATTCTCCAGAATTTGCAGGCGCTCTTCATCCACGAGCTTACCCCGTCCTCCACCCTTTTGTAAAGGCATTGTAGATCGCATTGGCACAATTTAAATGAGACAAATGAAAGAAAGGAATGAAAAAGAAGAGCGCAAAACGGACAAGTCGTCATGTTCTTCGTTGGCCGGCCGGATGGTGATGCTTTGCCTTGCTTTGCTTTCCTTTGACCAATGCACTGCCACTGAGACGCGCAGACACACCCGCACAAGCACGTACAGGTGCAGAAGCGCCTGCTTGTCGTATTGGGCGTGGCGGTGTTGTTGTAATAATGCTGGTTGCTTTGGATTTCCTCTGCGTCGCTCAGCACCATCATCATCGCTCGCACTCGCTTTCCTTCTTCCATCTCACACGAGACCACTACTCCTACACACCATACAGCACCATGAGCAAGCGCCAACGGGAGGACGGGCAACTCAGCAAGGAGGCCTACTACGAAGAAGCCGAGTACCCCTCCTACAGCTCATCCTATTCCTCTGCTGCTTCTCCCTACGCCGGTGGTGGTGGTAGAGGGGGGATGGTCGGATGGGGAGGCAATGCTGCTGCTGGTGGTGGCGGTGGTGCTGGTGGTGGTGGGGGCGTGATGACGGCCGCGTCGCCACCGCCGCACTCGATATCCTCGTCCTTTCAACGTGCCACGCCCTCCACCTTGGCGACCCGGCGACTGGTCAAGCCCAAGAAGCTCGATCGCCGCAAGGAGTACCTAGTACGTCCCCTTTCCCTCCCTCCCTCCCTCCCCTCCCCTTCCTGCGTGCCTCCCCTGCGTGCTTAGAGAGGTAATCAAATCTGCCAATGATTGTTATTTACGCATGCATGCTCACTCTTTCATGCTCTCTCTTGCTTACACTACATATACACAGGAGGCAGTCAAGGGCCTGAACCAGCGTTTCCAAGCTTGGGTGGTGGACCAGGTGAAGCAGAACCCTGGCGTGAGCCTAGCCGAGAATGCGTTGGAGTACATGACTTATGTGAGCCAGCTGGACGCCCGCTACCTGCGCAAGCAAGGAGAGGTCTTTACGGTACGTGCTTTGGCTTTGGTGGTTGGTGGGTGGGTGAGGGTTAGGAAAAGAGTTAGTATGTGGCGTGAAATTCTCACGCCTTTTATTTCCCCCCCCTTTTCCCCTCCCCTCCTTCCCTCCCTCGATTCGCCTCCAGTCCGACATCCTGGTCGTTAACCGCGGTGTCGTCTACTCCCTGCGCAAAATAACTCACTCTTCCTCCCTCCCTCCCTCCCTCCCTCCCTCCTCCCGTCCCTCCCTCCCTCCAGTTCGGCTCCAGTGAATGCAGGCAATGCGCGCATAGGGACCGTTCTGCCTTCGACAACCTGGTCGTCAATCCCCGAGTCGTCTACTCCCTGCGCAAAATAACTCACATTCCCTCCTCCCGTCCCTCCCTCCCTCCCTCCCTCCCTCCCTCCCTCCAGTTCGGCTCCAGCGAATGCGGGCAATGCGCGCACGGGGACCGCTCCGCCTCCGACATCCTGGTCGTCAACCCCCGAGTCGTCTACTCTTTGCGTGGGAAGAACGTGTGTAACATCGCCTGTGGCGCTCTGCACAACGTTGCTGCTACTTCTGATGGGCGCGTGTATACTTGGGGCTGTAACGATGATGGCGCGGTGGGTCGGGAGGGGAATGAGGCCTTTCCTATGCTTGTCCCGGATATTAGGCATGAGACTGTGACTGGTGTGGCGGCTGGGGATAGTCATTCGTTGGTCCTTACCTTGGAGGGGTCTGTGTATGGTTGGGGCTGCTATAAAGATAAGGAAGGCAAAATGTTTTTCAATAGCGCGACGTCCGAGCGCGAGATTCTGAGGAAGCAAGAGAGGCCGATGCTTTTGCCGGGCTTGGAGCGAGTGCGCGAGATTCGGTCGGGCGTGTCGAGCAACTCGGCGCTCTTGGCGGACTCGACGGTTCTGTCGTGGGGGATCGGGGAGAGTGGAGAGTTGGGGCGGGCGATCAATTTGGAACTGCGGGAGAAGGCGGAGGACATGGAGGAGGGGGCTAAGCCCGAGTATGAGCTTTATAGGGTTTGGAAGGAGCATTTGACGCCGCGACCGATGCAGGTTGAGGGTGGGGGGTTGTTGTCTGGGGTGAAGGCGATTGGCGCGGGCTATAATCATAGTATGGTGGTGATGGCTGTGAACGCCGAAGTCTGGTCGACGGGCTTGAACAATTATGGGCAGTTGGGACTAGGGCACATGACGAATCAGAAGTTGTTGCAGCATGTAGAAGAGTTGGACGGGAGGGGGATCACGGAGGTGACGGGGGGCGCGCATCACTCCATGGCTCTGAGCGGACCAAGCGGGAAGCTGTATGCGTTTGGCCGGTCGGATTCCTCGCAGCTAGGGATCGGGCGGGAGGGAGGGGTGCTCAATGCCGGGGCGTCGGAGTCCTTGCCGGTGACGGTCCAGTTTCCTGCTGTAGAAACCAAGACGGGCAAGGCGCCGTTCGTGAGGGCGGTGTCGTGTGGGGGCACCTTTAATTTGGCCGTAACGGCGAGCAACCAGGTGTATACCTGGGGGTTTGGGGAGATGGGGCAGCTAGGCCACCGTCCGGCTAAGGGGGAGGAGGTTGTGGACGAGCCGGTGCCGCGGCCGATTGATTTTACGCAGGCAGCGGGGGGAGGAGTCGGGGGCGGGGGAGGGTTTGAGATACTTAAGGTGGATGGGGGCGCGCAGCATAGCGTGGTGTTGGCAAGGGTGCCGGTGGCCTATCTGGAGGCAGTAAAGCGGAAGTTGGACGAGGCGGACGCCAAGTATAACCAAAAGATGGAGGAGAAAAGGAGGGCAGCGCGGCAGCAAGGGCAGGGGGAGGACGAGGAAGGGGACGAGGAACTGGAGTTTGACGATTTATGAAAGCGGCTGGAAAGAAAATGAAATTAAAAGTGGAAAGAGATCGAAAGGAGAAAAAACCTATCTTGATAGCAGTCATTGCTTTTATGTCGGTTAGGCTCGTCTTCTTCGTCTTATCTTACTAAACAGTCACTCGTTCCGACTCTGCTTTCAAATCTGTCTGAGAACGGCACGCTTCCGCTGCAGCGGGTCCCAAGATGGCATGAGCAGATCCATGAAGACCCCTCGAAACACGTCTCTCGGCATGCTATCGCCTTCGGGGCCGCCTCCCTTCCCAAGGATGAATGGCATCATGTTGCGGAGCTTGCGGCACTGCTCTGACTCGAAGGAGATGCCCCCCGTTAAAGTGCGCTGCAACGCCAGCCGGCGAAGCTCCACCCGTGGCAAAGGCTTACCTCGTGCCACCCGGCCTCGCAATTATGACGGAATCACGTCGGAGTTGGCGGCGACGACGAGGCGGCGGGCCTTGACGATGAGGGAGGTCACCTCAACCTCGGCAATTGCTTGTTTGAGGAGGGCGATAGTGGTCTCACAGATGGGATGGCGCTCTTCAAGCACGGCCATTGGCGTCCTCCCGTCATTAGCGATGACAAATGGATTGGCCCCAGCTTGGAGGAGAAGGTGGACGATGGTGGTGGTCGATGCATCACCACTCCCTCGGAGGCAGGCATGATGAAATGCTGTGTGGCCGTTCCAATCTTGCACGTCGACAGTGACTCGGACGCGTGGGTCTTGCAGCAAGCGTGCCATTACATTGACTGCCCCGTATTATGTGTTCAACATGAGAGCGGACTGATGTTTCTTGTTTAGTACAGTGGGATCCGCGCCACGGTCCAGCAAGGCAGTGAGTATCTCGAGGAATACAGCATCATGGAGAGGGGCATGGAGAGGGGCGTGTCCCCAATAAGACTTATTGTTCACGTTCGCACCTTTCTCTTCCAGCAACCACAGGACCAATGCCATATTATTTTGGTTGACGGCTGTGTACAAGGGCGTAATGCCCCCTGCGTCCCAGTCGTCGACGCGTGTGGGGTTGGCGTCGGTCGGTCGACCCACTGCCGTAGCTCTGCCTCGGTCATGCGAAGAAAGAATATCGGTGCCGCTGCTGCCATCTTTCAGGTTCTGCCACCGCCCCTCCTTGCTTGCGCGCTTGCTGTAGGCCTGATCGATGTGCGTAACGGCAAGGGGTGGGATGCGGGTTGTTGTGAGTGCATGCCGGGAATTACATTGACTGCCAATGGCATACATTAATTTGACGAGGAGATGGAAGCTTGCTTACGAACGCGTGTGCCTCCAACATGCATCATCCAGCTTGTGCCTGTCTTTCTGCTTTGTCTCTCACCATTCACACACTCCGCGCCCACGCCACCCACGTACAGGTGACGACAAGAAGCGTGGG
>Ga0209491_10010057_pt1:0-5000 | contig 11460 bp, 18 predicted proteins | sample BON02_FD_187213 | JGI IMG/M metagenome (GOLD analysis project Ga0209491, IMG submission 187213) | Freshwater microbial communities from Lake Bonney liftoff mats and glacier meltwater in Antarctica - BON-02 (SPAdes) (version 2) | ecosystem: Environmental > Aquatic > Freshwater > Ice >...
CCCAGCCTCCCTCCCTCCCTCCCTCCCTTCCTCCTTCCCTCCCTCCCCTAGGACATACAACACATTGTCGCCCGTCTCAGCCCCGGCCCACAGGAGCTTGGCCTCCCTGCCTCCCTTCCTCCCTCCCTTCCTACCCCCTTTTCGTAGCACAGCCAGGGCACTACAAGGGGGGAGCCAATCAGGCAAAGCGTGGACTGACAAGGAAGGGACGGAGGAGGAGGAGGAGGAGGAGGAAGAGGAGGAAGAAGCAGCAGCAGCAGGAATCTTGACACGCACCTCGTACATGTCCCCCCATTCTCCCTGCACCACCGCTCGCCACCCTCCTCCCTCCTTCCCTCCCTCCCTCCCTCCTCCTCCGATGGCTGCCCATGCGATAGGCAAGACTCCGAGGGAAGGAGAGAGACCCTTAGGGCGTGGAAAAGGGACACGTAGCTCCTTGAAAGCAGAACGATGTTTCAACCCTACCCAGTTCTCACTCAACACCAGAAACGCACCCGACGAAGTCGAGGACGAGGAAGAGAGGGAGGGCAAGGCTAGCAAGCCGGCACCTGTCGATGAAGCGGGCATACGCCACCCCTTCTCCTGCACCAGACTATTGCTCTCCAAGTCAAGCTCAAAAACAGTCACGTGTTTCAAGCTTTCCTCTGGTAAGTCCAACCCATCCGCCTCCCTCGCCGCCAGTCGCTCCTGTGCATACTTCCCATCCTCCTCATCCCCACCCGCTAGCACGGCAAACGCCGGTCGACCACTTCCTACATCCAAAGCAATCACGTCGAAGACCGTTGCCTTCCCACTCACCTTCCTCCCTCCCCCTCCCCCCCCACCCCCCACCAAGCCCTTCTTCGTTTCTCTTAGTTCAATTTCGCCTGTCCCTTTATCTCTCAAGACGACCGCACATACTTTATGCCCGTCCAAAGAAGAAGCAAATATAGCGCGGCCTGAGGGATCAGCAGCTACGTACTGGCCAGGCACACCTCGATGGCAACCGGAGGGTCCTACGGAGAGGGAGGCGACACGACGGAGGAAGTAGTGCTTGGTGCTGCTGTTACTACTGCTGTTGCAGCTGCTAGGAGAAGTGGTGACGACGAGCTCGATCAAGGCAATCACCCCGGAGTCGGAGCCGACAACGAGTAAGTCCTTCGAACCGCCCACTGGCCGAATGGTAGTCATGGACCGGATCGTGGAGAAGGAAGGCTGCATGCACAGCGTTTGGAGTGCGTCACCCTCCCCCTCCTCCCCTTCCTCGCCCTCCTCCTCGTCCTCCTCGCCACTGCCAGGAAGCACCCGGGCTACTTCCAACGTGCCCGCCCCACGGACTAAGGCCAAGAGCTCCTCCTCTTCTGCCTCCCCTTCCTCCCCCTCCAAGAAGCGGCCGACAACCACGCGACTCACGCCCGTCGGGGGCTTGAGCGTGTAGGCGGCCAGGTTCATCGTGTTCGCTTGCCCCGCCTCTGTATGGGGTGTGTGTATGTGTGCGTAGGGTGTGAGGGGAGGGGGGAGGCGAATCGTTGCTTTGTTCGATGATGATGTGCAGCAGCGTGGGGTTGTGGGGCGAGGCGGCCGGGGAGGCAGACGAAGGGACGACGACCAAGATAAGGCAGCGGCAACCCCGGCACTATTATAAGCACGTCCTTGCCTTGTCTCTGTGTTGTGTGTTTGTGTGTGTGTGGTGTGTATGGTCAATAGCTAGGGTAGCTAAGATGGAGAAGCAAGCAGCGAATCAAAACGACGTTGCTTGTCTGCTTGCTTGCTGCTTGCTTGTGATTTGCCTTTTGATTTCGACCGCGTTTCTCACACCCTACACCCACCATCCCCACCACAACGCACAACAGGCAGGACGCTTTCACCAAAATGCCGGCGGCCATGCCGTCTGGGAGCAGCAGCCTGCGGAATGAGGTATATGCCAAAGCCCCATCCTCCCTCCTTCCCCTCCCCTATCCCGCCCCCTCCCTATCCCCCTCCCCTTGCCACCCCACTCCCTCCCTTGACACCGTCCACCCCCCAACGCACCACGTAGGGCTACAACCGCCTGGCGCCTTCCCCGCCCGACATTGAAAGGCCTCCGCCAAGCCACAAACAAGCCGACAACGAGGACGACGCGCAGAACCCTTTTCGAAGCACCGGCCGCAGTGGGGGCCCACTACTCCAAGTACTGGCAAACCCTACACAAGACAACGACAATGAGGACAAGGACGCCCCTCCAGACAATGAAGAGAACGGCAGCAATGGCGGCGTTCCCCTCCTGCACCCCTCCCCGCTCCTCCTCCCCACCACCACTACCACCACGAACCAAGCAGCAATGTGGTCGTGTGTCGCCGTCCTCTCAAATAATATGATGGGTGCCGGCACCCTCGGTCTCCCCTTCGCAGTCGCACAAACCGGCTGGCTCTTAGGAGGCTTGCTCCTGGTCGGAAGCGCGATAATGAGTGCGCACGGCTTCCTCCTCCTCACCCTCTCCGCCCGCACCGTCAAACAACGAACTCTCGCCTCCTCCTCCTCCACTTCCTCCCTCCCTTCCTCCTCCCCACCACCCTCCGCCTCCTTCTACTCCCTCTGCCACGCCTGCATCCCTCGTTACACCTTCCTAGTCGACCTGGCCGTAGCCACCAAATGCTTCGGTGTTGCCATCTCCTATCTTGTCATCGTCGGTGACCTCCTCCCTGACGTGATCAAGGAATTCAGACATCACCCTCTCACTTCCCCCCCCTCTGACATATGGGAGGAACGATGGCTCTGGATCGTCTTTGCCTTCTTGGTGGTAGTGCCCTTGAGTTTCCAACGGAGCTTGAATGCGTTGAGATATACAAGTGGAGTGTCTGTGGGGATTGTGTTGTGCTTGGCGTTGGTTGCCTTGTTGTACGCGGGGGGTGTGTGGGATCCTTGTGCTGGCGCAGAGGGAGGCGAGGATGGGGGGAATGATGCTCTTACTGTTGCTCTTGCAGCAGCAACAGCAGGAAAGGATGTTGCCGATGCTGCTGCTGCTGCTGCTGCTCTCACGTCCACCTCCTCTTCCTCCTCCACCTCCTGCCGTGGCGCCTACGTCATGGCCCGTGGTGGTCGCAGCGCCCTACAAGTCCTCCCCATCTTCGTCTACTCCTACACAGCCCACCAAAACTTCGGCCTCCTTCTCAACGAACTCAAAAACCCCACCCCCCTTCGAAGCACACAAACCCTCAGTGCTGCCTCTGGCCTCTCCCTCCTCACCTACCTCCTCCTCGCCCAAGCCGCCTATGCCACCTACGGCGCTGCGCTACAACACGACCTCCTTTCCTCCTTCCCTGCCTCCCGTCTTTCTACTTGCTTACGGGCCGCTATGTCTCTATTGGTCACATTCACCTACCCCCTCCAAGCACACCCCGCCCGCGCCTGCATCCTGGCCCTCTGGCCCAACAGCAGCAGCAGCAGCAGCAGCAGCAGCAGCAGCAGTGACAGCAACAATAAAGAACAGCTCCTCTCCTTCCGCTACACCTGCGTGACCCTCCTCTTCCTCTTCTGCTCCCTCCTCCTCGCCCTCCTCATTCATGACCTCTCCCTTGTCCTCGAAATCGTTGGCGCGACGGGATCTACCACCGTTTCTTACCTCCTGCCAGGCCTGACTTACTTCCTCCTCCATCCTTGGTCCCATCTAAGACGGCGTCTGGCTTTAGGTCAGGTGGTAGTGGGGCTGGTGGTGATGCTGACGTGCTTAGTCGCCATTTTGATGAAGGAAAGATGAGGGAGGGGAGGGAGGGAGGAGGAGGAGAAAGAGGGATAGTAGAGCTGGGTGTCATATACAAGCATGCATACATATATATGTATAGGCCTTGAGAAAAATTTCTTCAATTCTAGAAACGACAGGTGTGCACAAATGGGACTTGTACATGTTGATTAGAAAAAGCACTGTACAGAGTGGACGACAACAAAAGCCACAAACACACAGAAAGAAGTGGATAGAAACAAATGAAAGCGCTGTTGCTGAGAAGGTGGGGGTGGTATTAGGTTGGTATTTCTTCCTTGTTTTCCTTTTCGTCTTGTCGTCTCGTGTGTTTTTTTTGGGGTTGAAGAAGGATGGGCCGCCTTGCATCTCTGCGTATTCCAGGTCCCAAAAGGGCTCGTAAATTGTGTCTCTGGCATGGCCGTCACTGAACATGCCTACTCTCCTTCCCTATCAAGCAGGCAAGGGTGTGTGCCGTGCGCGCGGGTCGTGCGATTTGATCAACTCCTGCACTTCTGGATGCCCCTTGCCTTTCCTTGTACACCTAGCTTGCGTGCCATGTCAAATCACCTCCGGCCTCCTTGAAGACGCGTTGACGATGAGCTGTGTTTGACGGTTTTCCAGCAAGCGTTGCTTTCTGGAGAAAACCCGCCCTCCACACGCCCACAGGATTACGGCCGGGATTTGCTGCTACACGAGCCAAACCAACCATGCATACACAACCCACAACAATCCCCCCTAATCAAGCTCCATCAGCATGTGAGAGACCCTGTCGTGAGGAGCACACGATTCCTCGTTCCGCGATGCTCGGTCGGCCTCCCAGTCAGGAATGGGGGTCGGTTCGCTCTCCCCCTCCTCTCTCCCGATTCCGTGCTTGCACCCTACTATCAAATGCCAAGCGACGCAAGCGGAAAGGCCAATGCGCCTGCCCACCAACCCAGTCAGGTTTGGCAGGGAGATGGTGAACTGAGTTCACCCCCTGAGAACTGCTGGATGGGGGACGGGGATGTCCTATTTCAGGCCTCCACACTGGCTGCTTCTTATAACCGGGGCCTTCGCTCTTTGCACGAGAGCTCAAGTGTTGGTGTGCTTACCTCTAACCTTTGTCCTCTCGCCCCCTTGTCCCCTTGTCATGCCCTCTCTGATTCACATTTCCTTAGACACTCATTCCCTCTGCCCCCACTCCTTTCCCATGCACAGAGCTGCCAGAGGCGCCCAATTTGGAGTCCTGCTCCTCGATCTCGCCGACATTTCTCGGGGTATTGGAGAATCCCAGTGACCTTTTCCGCAGCCTACGTTCGCTCCA
>Ga0209491_10010057_pt1:10000-11460 | contig 11460 bp, 18 predicted proteins | sample BON02_FD_187213 | JGI IMG/M metagenome (GOLD analysis project Ga0209491, IMG submission 187213) | Freshwater microbial communities from Lake Bonney liftoff mats and glacier meltwater in Antarctica - BON-02 (SPAdes) (version 2) | ecosystem: Environmental > Aquatic > Freshwater > Ice...
TCTCTCGGCGAGAAGACCCCCTTCCTACCTAGGCCTAGACTTCCACTTCCACCCTTAACTTGGCCCCTCTTTTTGACCCCGTATCGCCCGGCATCTCTATTTTTTTGTCTTTTCAACTAACCCCGGCTTAAAAGTGATAGGGCCTTGCAAATGCAGGGGAACTCGCCTACTAGTTCCGGATGGCATCAATAATCATAACCGACCAGCTCGGAGCGAGGAGAAGTCAACAAAAACACATCCAGAGTGTGAGTGTGTTGTGGGCACTCGCTCGACTGCCCGGGCTGGGCGAGTCTTTGTCATTCTTGGAGATCAGCCCTTCGAATTACCTCAGCCCCCGCCAACGTTTTCTATTTTCATTCCCCCCCCTTTATTTCTGTTTGGGCCCCCGCACCTAGGACTCGCCCTTCGAGCGAAAACTCCGATGCCATCGAGGTTGGCGTTCTGCCCTGTCGGCGAGCTTGAACGGGGATGGAATGCCTTTCGGTAAACGCCTTGGACACACGCACAACAAATCTCTCAACATCCCTCTCCTCCTTCCCCACCTACAGCATTAGCCACGCACCCACGTCCACCGCACAAGCCACCCGGCCCTTTCGGAACGAGCTCTCCATGGCCTACTGACCCATACTACGCGATTCCTCTCAATCAAGGCGTTCAGTGAATTTTCACACATGGACCTGCCCTCCTACGGACAATTTTACCCCGCGGCAGGGACCACACAACCCTTCGTCGTCAAGCGCCCCCGAGGGAGGCCACGCAAGGATGGTCTGCCCGTAGGCTCTGTCCCCTCCAAATTGCCCGCTAAGCCCAAGCCACCGCGCTTTGTCGCTCCCCCTGTCAGGTTGTCGTCGTCTTCGTCTTCCTCCGCCGGCCCCGCACTTGTAACCACACCCTTCCTGAGCGATTTGTACCGAGGCTTCCCTGACCGCATTTTGGCCTGTCAAGGGTGTCGTCGTCTCAAGATGCGGTGCGACAAGCAGAAGCCCTCCTGCTCCAGGTAAGCCACTGAATTGTCCCAAAGGGAGGGAAAGCAAACGGCCGACCGCACCGCGTAGACGTGCTGTGGAGCCTCTTTTTGTGTCTTACACACCGCCCTTCCTAACCATGTTCTCCTCACATACACACACAGATGCACCCACTTTAATTTGCCATGCGTGCCGCAAAAAGGACCACGGGCTGCGCCTGAATTTCTGCCCTCCTCCTCCTCCTCCTCCTCCTCCTCCTCCTCCTCCTCCTCCTTTTCCCCGGCAATGGCATATGCAAATCCCTTCTTGGCTGGCTTCCCAACTCCACGCACATACCAGAACCAGCTGCAGCCCTTGCTTGCCTCCCACCAACAGCAGCAGCAGCAGCGACTGCACCAGCACGAGCAGCAGCAGCAGCAGCAGCAGCAGCAGCAGCAGCAGCAGCAGCAGCAGCAGCAGCAGCAGACATTGGAAGCACTGGCCGCCATGCATAAC
>Ga0209491_10010058_pt1 | contig 11460 bp, 3 predicted proteins | sample BON02_FD_187213 | JGI IMG/M metagenome (GOLD analysis project Ga0209491, IMG submission 187213) | Freshwater microbial communities from Lake Bonney liftoff mats and glacier meltwater in Antarctica - BON-02 (SPAdes) (version 2) | ecosystem: Environmental > Aquatic > Freshwater > Ice > Glacier...
GGGGGATGGGGCAGACAGAGAGACAGACAGAGGGAAAAGCAGAATGACGGGCTGAGAGCCAAACACTTAGATACACTGGCAGGCAGGTAGACTGGCAGGCAGGCAGACAGACAGGCAGATAAGACAGACAGACAGACAGACAGACAGAGATGGAGAGAGAAACGAGACAGAGATGAGTGTGAGCACGCGCACGAGCGAGAGAAGGTGCGCGCGCGAGAGAGGGAATAGGAGCAAGACAGTGAGAGTGTCTGTGCACTTTTGTATTCGTGTCTGCATGTGGGTGTACGCGAGAGAGGAGAGTGGGGGGAGGGCTGTGGATCCGATTTTTGAGGGAACAGATCCTGGGTGCTGTCTGTGTGTCTCTGTCTCTATCTCTGTTTCTACCTCTGCCTCTATCGTTGTCTCTATCGCTGTCTCTGTCGCTGTGTGCGTCTCTTCGGAGTAAGCTCGTATACGTTTCTGGTGTGAGGGGTGTATTTGTGTGTTTACCTGTCTGTTTGTCTCTGTCTGTCTCAGCTAGTCTAGGTGGATAGCTCGGCGTGTGGCTACGTCAGTGTGCACGTACGTCATGTGCTTGTGCGAATGCACATAAAGATTGCATCGTCCAACGCTTGCGACTGATAATTGAATGTACCAACGTAATTCGCGACCTTCATTTCACGCAGCAACACATTGAGGAAAAACGACTGCTAGGGGGCAGCAAGGATTAGTACTTCCTACAGGCGTAGTCCTCTGCAATCAACTGCATACACACACCAATCTGAAACTGTATACCACGCAGGGAGCTCACGAACTCGATTGCGCTGTGCGACTTTTGGGCCAACACGTCAGAGACCCTTGTGGGCGGCTGGCGCGATGTCAAAAAATGGCGCGAAGACTTCAAAGACAAACGTTTGGTGGGGCTGGTAGAACGGCTCAAAACACTGCTCGACTTACGTAAAACGCAGGACGCTCTCACCACTCTGCTCAGGTTTTGAATCTGCACATACAGCAACACTGCAACAGACTGCAACAAACTGCAACAGACTGCAAACACAATGCAACACACTGCAACACACTGCATCACCACTCTACTCAGGTGCTGTATGTTCGTATACACTCCCTGCTCCGACGAACCAGGCATGCTCTTCATACTTAAATAATCTCGCACACGGGCCTTTCCCATTGCTCTACTGAGGGCATTGTGGCACGTGGTGTATCACGTCCCTTGAACCCATATGCGATATACAACACGTGTATAGACGCTGTCTTCTCATGCACATGCCACTTCACTCATCACAGCCCTGAGGAGCAGACAGCTCTGCGGATAGACCAGTCGTTCCAGCGTTTTGGCGACCCGAAGGCGCTGCAAGTCAATGCCTATTCCACGGCTTCGTGGGAAGGCGCTATATCGGAATACGACTTGGCGATGGAGCCAGCCATGGCAAAAGTCTTCGAAAAGTTGCGCGAGCGTTTCGCCTCCAAGCTGCTGCCAGGTGTGCAGGCAGCAGTGCAGGAGCTCAAGGATAAGCAGAGCGATGTGAGCAAAGTCTCGGGCGCTGTGGCGCACCCGTACCAGCTGCTCAAAGAGTTTTCGAAGTACAAAGACTTGTTGCAGCGCCCGGCAATTGCGGCGAAGCTCAAGAGCGAGCGCGGTAAGTTGGCCAAAATGCTGCAGCAGTACGTGCAAATTATAGGGGATATTTCCACCCGTCTAGACTCTGTCATGGACACACCACAGGCGCCGAAAAATATCTCTGGAAAGAATCTGAGTCTAATTGCCAATAGCCTCGTCTTCACGTCGCAGCTGCTGCACAAAGTGCAGCAGTTAAGGGAAGCTGCACAGCCGTTGGTGTCTGATCTTGATGAAGGGCGTGCCTTTGATGAAGAGGCCGAAAAATTGGTCTCGTCGCTCGGCAATAAAAAGCGCAAAGACTTGAATGACTGGAAGCAAGAGGTCAAGGACGCGTTTGAAGATGACGGTGACGAGCCCGTGGCGCTCAAAATGAGCGGCAAATCAATGGGTTTTGATAAAAATGGAAAGCTCGTAGTGCATTATAGTGAGCGGCTCGTCAATTTGCTGCGCGAAGCGCGCCAGCTATGTGCTATAGGGTGCCAGATTCCACCCGACATTCAAGATCAAGTGGACAAAGCTCAAAAACTTTACCACAGCGGAACAGTGCTCAAGCAGGTTGCTGCTTTCTACAACCGCATCGAGAGCGAAATCATTGTGAGCCAAATGCCCATGCTTCTTAAGGACGCAGATGAGTTTGAAAAGGTTGTGCAGGGCGGCGGCAAGTCGATCACGTGGGGCGATGGTGCCAAGCTCGACAACTATCAGCGCGACCTCAAAATGGCCATGGATCGGCTGACAGATAAGAACAGGCGATTGCGGCGCGCGCATGAGGAAGTGTCGGACATTGTGGTGCGGCTGATGCGAGACACAGATCTAGTGCGGCAGCGCGATAAGTGGAAGGATCTCATTGGCGAGATGCGCGGCATCTTCAAACAGGTTGAGGACGAGGGTTTTGAAAAAGTCAAGACATGGCGCAAGCATTGGGATCACCAGCTTTTCAAGGCGCTCGATTTTCAGTATAAGCTCGGGCTCGAGTGCTGCCACGAAAATCTGCCGCCAATGGAGGCCAAGCTGGTCTTCAAAGGCAAGAAACTGGTGTTTGAGCCACCATTTGAAGACTTGCGTGCCAACTATTACAAGGAGCTGAAAAGGTTTATCGGCATCCCCCTAATTTTCAAGGGGGTTGGCGAGACCGACATTTTCCGGACCATTCCCGACCGTAATTCCAGCGGGCTTGCCATCGTCTTTCAGCAGGCTGAGAAGCTGTTCAAGAAGCTTTCTGACTATGCTGACAGCCAGGCACACTGGGTGGCTATCGGCACGATTGACGATCTAGACCAGTTTGTCGAGAATAATATCACCGAGGTAGAAGATTACGAGTTGAACTTCCGGATGCTGAAAACACGCGAAGGGGATGCCAGGAAGTTGCCCGACTATTACAGAGAACTCAAGTGTGTGACCGTTGACGCGACAGGTGTCAAGGAGACTATCAGCGATCTGCTGCGCAAATTCCATGAGTCGCTGCGGACTGCGCTGCGCAAGTCGGCGCAAAACGACATTGATACACTGCAGGCGTTTGTGGATGAGTCGCGAGAGGCGTTGTCGTCGAATGCAACGAGCGTTGACGAGATTGCGGCTGCAACGCAAAAGTGGGGTGAAATTACAGAGCAGATGGTTGGGAAAAAGGATCTGAAGATGGCAATGGAGCAAAAGTGTCTTTTTTTTAAGGATCAGCCCCGCGAGGCGCCGGATGTCAGTGTGCTGTCAAGCTCGTGGGACGACCTGGAGCTCCGCCTGAGCGCACATGAAAATAACGTCAACGAGCAGAAAGAAAAGCTCCGAGCTATGATTGACGGTCAGATCAAGACTTTGAAGGCCGAGATCACCAAATTTGCCTCGAACTGGAGGGGCTCCAAACCCGATGCCAACAGTCTCAAAGATCGTGATTCCGCACAAGCTGCAGTTGACAGTCTGTCTGGCCTTGAAACAGAGTGGAACGACATCAAGGTGATGTTTGAAAAACGAAAACGTGACTGTGCACATTTCGACATGGCAGAGCCATCGTTCCCCGAGTTCAGTGATGTTCAGGACGACGTTGAAAAGACAGTGGCATCCTGGAGGCTCTATCAAGACTACCGCAAGGAAATGTCGGAGCGTTGCACCCAAACATGGCTCGAAGTTCGTGACAGTTTGTATGAAGTTGAAGATTGCCTCGCCAAGTGGGGCGAGTCGCTGAAGGGGCGTGATGTGGATGCTGTTGTGCGGTATTTGCACACTGAAATTGAACGGCTCAAGAAGAATGTGCCCTTCCTCAAGTTTGTCAAGGGTGAGGGTTTCACCCAGGAGCATTGGGCGTCGCTGTTTGTGCTCCTCAAATTTCCGAAGGGCACTGATTTGAAAACAGCCACACTTGACATGTTCCTTGACGCCAGCGACATTGTGGTGACTGAGTTGGCCAAGGTGAAGGATTTGCAGGCGCGTGCAGTGGCAGAGATGACCATCCGCGAAGCGTTTGATGAGCTCGTCAAATGGGGTATTGACGCCTCCTTCTCTCTCTTGGAGCACAACGATTGCAACGGAAAGACTGTGCCGCTCATCAAAGAGTGGAAAGAAGTTTTGACGCAAGTCGGTGATCACCAGTCTGTACTTCAGGCTATGAAAGATTCGCCATACTTCCAGAAGTTCCTCACCGAGGCAGAGGAGTGGGACCGGAAGCTGTCCACGCTCGGTATGGGGCTAAATGATCTCAATTCGGTACAGCGCAAGTGGCTCTACCTCGAGCCTATTTTTGGGAGAGGTGCGCTGCCGCATGAGCAAGCACGGTTCAAGCGTGTAGACGACGACTTTCGAGCAGTGCAGTTTGAGATCCGAAGCGACAGCCGTGTGGTTTCATTTGCCAGCATTCCAAATGTGTGTGAGAAGCTCACGAAAATGATTGACCAGCTGGATAAGTGCCAGAAGGCATTGAGCGACTTTTTGGAACAGAAGCGCTCCAAATTCCCACGCTTTTATTTCGTAGGTGATGATGATCTTCTCGAGATTCTTGGGCAGGCGCAGAATCCAGCTGTTATTCAGGTAACTTGCTAGCAAGACTTTGTGTGCGTGTCGTGAATGTTTTCTTTTTTTGTCCCGTTGAGACTTTGTATGCATATCGTGCATTTTCGTCTTTGCGTCCTCTTTCTTGATTTGTGGTGTGGGCTTTTCTTGACCTTGTGCAGGCGCATTTGAAAAAGTTGTTTCAAGCAATCTTCAAGGTGGACTTTTCGGAAGATATGAAACACATAACCGCTTTTCGGAGTCTTGAGGGCGAAAAGGTCGACCTGCTGTCACCTGTTGAGATCACCCAAACTGTAGAAGAGTGGCTTGCAAATCTTGCGGTGCAAATGGTCAAGACGTTAGAAAAAGAGTTGACCCTGTGCCTGCAATCCATGGATCAGGGCAAGATGGAATTGGTGCGCTATCCTTCCATGATCTTGTGTGCGGCAGAGCAGATCCGTTTTTCACAGGATGCAGATGCTTCCATTGGCTCGGGCCAGAGGGGACTGGACAATCTCGAGGAGAGTGTGCGCTCGAAGCTTGCCAACTTCACTTCGTTTGAGCTGGATGATACGCCAGTTGAGAAGTTGAAACTCAAAGCCATCATCATGGACGTCATCCACAACGTGGATGTATGTCAACAGCTCAAGGACAACCAGGTCAATAATCGCAGCGACTGGTACTGGCATAAGCAGCTGCGCTTTTATGTCAAGCCAGACACTGGGACATGCTTCGTAAGAATGAGCGATGCCGAGAATGCCTACACCTATGAGTACCAGGGCAACGATCCCAAATTGGTGCACACTCCGCTGACGGACAAGTGCTTCCTGACACTAACGCAGGCGCTGCATCTGGGGTATGGAGGCAATCCTTATGGGCCGGCTGGTACGGGAAAAACAGAGTCAGTCAAGGCTCTAGGCCAAGCTTTAGCACGGCAGGTTCTGGTCTTCAATTGTGACGAGGGGATCGATTTCAAGTCGATGGGAAGAATTTTTACCGGGTTAGTCAAGTGTGGCGCGTGGGGTTGCTTTGACGAGTTTAATCGTCTAGAGCCAGAGGTGCTATCTGCTGTTTCTCAACAGATCCAAACGATCCAGGCTGCCCTTAAGGAGCGGCGCCCAGAATTAAATCTGCTTGGCATGAAGATCGAAGTGAATCCCAACTCTGGAATTTTCGTGACACTCAACCCAGCTGGCAAGGGCTACGGTGGTCGATCCGAGCTGCCAGACAACTTGAAACAGCTTTTCCGTTCAGTTGCAATGGCCGCTCCAGACAATGCACTCATCGGCGAAGTCACTTTGTACGCTGAGGGTTATAAACACGCCAAAATCGTGGGCACGAAAGTTGTGGAACTGTTCACCCTGTCACGACAGCTCTTGACGAAGCAGCAGCATTACGATTGGGGTCTGCGTGCTCTCAAGACCATTCTACTAATCAGTGGCAAACTTATCCAGATGGAGAAGAAGACAAACAAAGACATTGACCTGAAGACTGAAATGGAACTAGTCATCAAGGCTGTGCGCGTGAACACGCTGGCGAAGCTTACATATGCAGATACCGTTCGCTTTGAAGCACTGATCAAAGATATTTTCCCAGGCTCTTCCGTGGAAGATGCAGTGTATGCTGACCTCGAAGCTGCTATTAACGATAGTCTTGCAGCGCTGAAACTGGATCTTTTACCGTCACAAGTCAAAAAGGTGGTGCAGTTAAATGAAAACTTGAACCAGCGCATGGGCTGCGTCGTTGTGGGGCCCAGTGGTTGTGGCAAGTCGACGTTGCTCAAGATACTGCGCGCATCACTCGACAAGATGGGGCAAAGTGTTGTAATCCACACCATGAACCCCAAAGCCATGCCTCGCGAGCAGCTTTTAGGGCGCATGGATCTTGACACGCGAGAATGGTTTGACGGCGTGCTCACTGCTAGCGCACGACAAGTAGTCAAGGAGCCTCCTGAGGTGCGAAGTTGGATTATTTGTGATGGGGACATTGACCCGGAATGGGTCGAGTCACTCAATTCGGTGCTTGACGACAACCGTCTGCTCACCATGCCAAGCGGAGAAAGAATCCGTTTCGGCCCTAATGTCAACTTTATTTTTGAGACTAATGACCTGCGCTTCGCCTCTCCTGCCACGGTTAGTCGCATGGGCATGATCTTCCTTTCAGACGAGGACATGCAAACGAGCTGCTTGCTCAAGGCCTGGGTCAACAAGCAACCCGAGGAAATGCGTGACAATTTGACTCAATGGCTTGCAGAAATCTTTGATAAGGGTCTCAATTGGGTTGTTGGCCAGCGGTCCAAAAGCTCAGTCGTTGAGACCACCAAGGTTGGTGTGGTCCTCAACGCGCTCTCGCACTTGGTGGGGACCACATGCAAGGAGCAATTTGTAGTTTCACTAATCCGGGGGCTCGGTAGTAATATGCCATACGAGCAACGTATGAAGCTTGCCGCAGAAATATTTCAATGGGCTAATGAACGACCAGTGAGCATGGACGCGCCGCTGGACACATTCTTTGACCTCGAATCCCAGACCCTCAAACAGTACACTGCAATGACGGATCAGGCGCTGACTGTTGAGGACATGCAGATGACATCGCCAACAGAGCGCGACCTCCCTGTTGTAATCACCAAGGACGTGCTGAAGAACTCGGACCTTTTCGACGTGTGGCTGCAGGAGAACGAGCCCTTTCTGCTTGTTGGGCCTGAAGGATGCGGTAAGAGTATGCTCCTGCGCTATGCCTTCAAACGTCTCAAGAATGCCGACGTGGCCGTCATTAATTGCAACGCGCAGACGACAGCTATCCACGTGATCCAGAAGCTGCAGCAATGCTGCACCGTTGCTACAGCACAGTCCGGCCGTGTTTACCGCCCCAAAGCCGACAAGCTTATCCTGTATCTCAAAGATATCAATTTGCCAAAACCGGACAAGTACGACACGATGCAGCTGATTGCGTTTCTGCAGCAGCTCATTCTCTATCAAGGCTTTTATGATAAGCTAGAGTGGATGGGCATCGAGCGCATCCAGATTGTTTGCTCGATGAATCCATCAACTACTGTAGGCCGCCACCGACTGACAACACGATTCACCGCCATCTTGCGGATTGCGTCGATCAGCTATCCCGACCGCGACCAATTGCAAAGTGTTTACTCGGCCTATCTTAAGGCAGTGGTGTCGTCGCGTCTTCCAGCAGGCCACCCCCAGTGGTCTGACAAAAAGAATATGGATCGACTTGCTGGAACGATGCTCGACCTGTACGCGAATATGCAAGAGAATTTCACCGTTGACAACTACCGGCATTATCTCTTTACCCCTCGCGACATTACGGCGGTTGTGATAGGATGCTTGCGATATGACCTCGAGGCGTACCACGTGCTGGATATTTTGACCTACGAGGCCGAGCGCGTTTTCCGTGACCGGCTGGTTGGAGATGATGCGGCGCGTCTATTCGATGGGTCTGTTTGGGGAAATCTGCTGCGATCTACTTGGAACCACAAAGTTGATCTCAAGGATGCCTTCTTCACCACGTGGCTGACGGATTCCGGGGACTCAGAGATCAAAATGCTGGGGAAAAATAACTCTGCTGACTTGAAGCAATATATCCAAAAAGAGATGGAGATTTATGCTCGTGAAAACAAGGAACTCAATATGCTACTTTTCCCAGAGATTGTCGAGCGCATCGCCCGCCTCGACCGCATTCTCTCTGAACCAGGAGGCTCTGTACTAATGATTGGGCGTCCAGGAGTCGGCCGACGGACTTGCTCTGCCATTTCGTGTTTTATGAAGAAAAGTCGCGAGGGCGCTCCCATGGAAATTTTCACCCCGAATGTCGGGCGAGGGTATGCATCAAAGCAATTCATGAATGATCTAAAGCTGGCTGTTCAGGCGTCGGGTGTAGAGGGGCGGCAATGTGCACTGTATCTTGAAGATTACCAATTGGCGGAGCCTGCCTTTCTTGAGATTGTCAACAGCCTGTTGAGTTCAGGAGAGGTGCCAGGTATGTTCACCCCGCAGGAGCGTGACGCTTTGCTACAGCAAGGATCTCTCAAGGAGGAGTTCAGCAGTCTTGGTTTCAAGTACAGAGATTTGTATGCCTTCTTCGTGAGTCGTGTGCAGAAGAACTTGCATGTAATCTTGAGTCTTGATCCGACTCACCCTGACTTTGCCTTGCGTTGCGAGAGCAACCCGGCGCTTTATTCTCGCTGCACTATTCTGTGGCTGGAGGCTTGGTCGAAAGTTGGCATGATGGAGGTGCCGAAAATGAAGTTGCAGGAGACCCTCAAGAGCGTCCCGAATCCCGAAATAATGGTGCAGAATATGTACATGTTGCACGACAGCATGGTCCAGCACAACGTGGCGCCGCGTCAGTACTGCACGCTGCTCGATACCATTGGTGCCATGTACCAAGACAAAAAGACTGAGCTTGACAAGCAGCGCAATTTTTTGCGTGGAGGTCTGACGAAGCTGGATGAAACGTGGGCCACTGTTGAAACGCTTTCGAGGGAGGCTATGGATCAAGAGAAGGTGCTGCAAGACAAACAGCACCAGGCCAAGGAAAAGATGGGGGAGATTACCATCCAAGTCGAGGATGCGGGAAGGAAGAAAAACGAGGCTGAAGAGCTGAGTAAAAAGCTCAAAATTGACGAAGGCCAAATGCAAGAGCGTAAGCAGGTTGTAGATGCACAGCTATCTGAGTGTGTGCCGGTTCTCGAATCTGCCAAAAAAGCGGTGGCAGGAATCAAAAAGGACAACCTCAACGAGATCCGTTCCCTGAAGCTTCCGCCCGAGCCAATCCGTGATGTCTTGGAGGGAGTACTTCGTCTTATGGGCAATCAGGACACATCGTGGATCAGCATGAAACGTTTCCTGTCGCAGCCCTCCGTCATCACAGAAATTATGGATTTCGACGCAAAGAGCATCACACCTGATATTATGGAGGGTGTGAAGAACCTGATCCGATCAAAAAAAACGTCGTTTGAGGATGCGACGATCGCACGTGTCAGCCAGGCTGCTGCGCCTATGGCATCCTGGGTCAAGGCACAAATTCAGTATTCCCTGGTGCTCCAGCAGATCAGGCCCCTCACCAACGAGCTGGACAAGCTCACCAAGAACTTGGAAGTGGGAACGAAACGAAAGGACCAGTGCCTGATTGATATTCGTGAATCTGACGAGACTGTCGACAGGCTCAAATCCGAGCACCAGAATTTAACCGACGAAGCTGCTGACCTCAGATCCCAGCTCAAAAAGACAAAGGATACGTTGACTTCTGCCGAGTCGCTATTGGGCAAGCTCAAGGACGAGAAGGAACGCTGGGGCTACCAGATGAAAGACCTCGACTCCCAGATGGACCGACTCCCTATGACTCTCCTCATGGCCTCGAGCTTCATCACGTATCTCGGTATCATGCCAGAGGACACGCGTCTGAAAATGACTAATTTATGGTGCAGCCGTCTTGAGCTGCCCGACTTCCACTTCATGCACATGATGAGTACGGAAACAGAGCGCTTGGAATGGAAGGCGCAGGGGCTGCCCGGAGACGATCTCTCGGCCGAAAATTCAATCATCATCACAAAGTCGACGCTGTACCCCCTCATTATCGACCCCTCGACACAGGCAAGCAAGTGGCTGACCAACTATCTCACAGCACTCCAGTGTCCGGTGGAAGTAACAACGCAACAAGATGCAAAGTTCATCCAGAAGCTGGAGCTGTCGGTCCGCTTCGGAAAGACGCTTGTGATTCAAGAGGTGGGCGACTTGGAGCCGCTCATTATACCGTTGCTGCGCAGGGATCTCATCAAACAGGGCGCCAGAAACGTTGTCCATATTGGCGAAAAGCTTATCGACTTTAGTGAGCAGTTCAAGTTGTTCCTGGTCACCCGTAATCCCAATCTTGATATTCCGCCCGACGCAAAACCCCTGGTTGCAGCCGTCAACTTCAGTGTTACGCGCTCAGGCCTGGAGGGCCAGTTGCTAGGTGTTACGATCCAACATGAAAAGCCCAAGCTCGAGCAGGAGAAGAGTGCGCTTCTTGAAAAGGAAGAGAGCATGAAGGTGAGTCTTTCGAAGCTAGAGAAAGATCTGCTGGAGCAGCTTGCGAGCTCGCAGGGCAATATCCTCGAAGACAGTAAGCTCATCCAGAAGTTGTCAGAGATCAAGTCGTCGTCGGTTGAGATCAAGGATGCGCTGGCGGCATCGTCGAAATTGCAACAGAAGCTCAACGAGGAACGTGAGGTGTATCGAGATTTTGCGCGGACTGCCTCCAACGTCTTCTTCCTCATCCAGAGTCTCAAAAGTCTCAACTACATGTATCAGTTTGACCTGCCCACATATCTTGGCCTTTTCAAAAACACGCTGCACACCAGCATATCCTCGGGGGATGTGGAAGACCGCATGCGCATTCTGGAACTTGACCTGAAACGCTACGTCTTTCAAGTTGTTGCTCGATCGCTCTTCAAGGCAGACCGTCTTACCTTTGGCACACATCTCGTGCGTGGTATTCGGCCCGAGACTGTCGGCGAAGAAGAGTGGAAGTTTTTTGTTGGTCTGGTGATTGCGGATTCAACAAGAGCTGCTGATCGCGTGCCAGAATGGGTTCCACCAGACCGTGTTGCAGCACTGCAACGGTTGATGGCTACCATGCCGAAGTTGGTGCAGCAGCTCAAGCTCGATGATGAGGCCATGTGGACTGACTGGATTGGTTCGCGCACGCCTGAAGACCGCACCAACTTTCCGTCCAAAGTTGGTCACACTTTTGCCTCATACTTTTGCCCCAACTCACACTTTTTACCCCGCCCCATACTTTATCCCACCTCACACTTTTGCCCCGCCTCACACTTTTTCCCCCGCCCCACACTTTATCCCACCTTACACTTG
>Ga0209491_10010062_pt1 | contig 11457 bp, 15 predicted proteins | sample BON02_FD_187213 | JGI IMG/M metagenome (GOLD analysis project Ga0209491, IMG submission 187213) | Freshwater microbial communities from Lake Bonney liftoff mats and glacier meltwater in Antarctica - BON-02 (SPAdes) (version 2) | ecosystem: Environmental > Aquatic > Freshwater > Ice > Glacier...
TTCGGGGCCGTGTTGAAAAAAGAAGGGCATGACGTGGTGCGGTTGGGCGCCGGACGGGACTTCAGGTTTTCTGTGTTTGTGAGAGGGGAGGGAGGGAGGGGAGGGATGGAGGGGAAGGAGAGGACGAATGTTGGTGAGCGAAGTGGTCGATGGGCCGCGGAACAGAGTTTGGACATCTCTTACGCACGTACCAATCTCCCTGTCGGGAGAACCATAGTCATCGGGGGTCCCTAGCGCGCTAGCAAGGCCGGCCAGGGCCACGAGGGCACTCAGGGATCGCATGGTGATCTGTGGGAGGGGGTGGGGAGGATTGAATGTGTGAGCCGTGGGTCGACACGGGGGGGAGAGGAAGAGGGAGAGACTCGAAGCGGGCGTGGAGAGAGAGAGGACAGAGAGGGCTGTCTGCCCAGAGATTTGTGACGGTAGCGATGGGCCGCATCGCCCTCGCTCGCATCGCTCGCAGGGACAGGACATAGACAAAAGGAATCCACGAGTAGGCCTTGGAGCAAGCATTGCGACGCCTGGTGTCCAGCTCTCGGGGCGAAGCCAAGCTGGCACATGAACGAATCTTCTCTCATCCTGCACTGCTTGCCAAAAAGACGTTGGGAAGCTTCTCCACTTCAATTCCGTGCCCGAACTCGTTCACATCGGTTGCATGCCTTTCGCTTTCTCTTCGATTTTTGTGTGGCTTTTTACCAAAAATAACCAGGCGCTGTCTTTGCCTCGTGGTTATGAGCGACGCCTTGCTGACAGGTTCACTGCATCTGATGCTGAGCCTTTTTACAGTAGTGTATGCCACAGATTCTACACCGAGAAGTGATGCATGAACATGCATGAACATTCTCCCCTGGACATACCGAGGCAAAAGGACAGCCTTAACAATCGGTGCTTAGTGCACGCCCAAGGCATGATTTTGATTTATTCCAAGACAATACGACGCCAATACATGGTGCCGATCGAGGTTTTCAATAGTGGTGAGGAGGTCAGTCATTTGTCTCAGTGTTAGTGCAAGGCATCGTGCGGAACACGACCCGACAACGGGAGGTCTCAACGGTAGGCAATCGTCGAGATTCAAAGGTCTGTTTACTGCCCATAAAGAGGGTCAGGTAATGCAACCAGCACACACAAACAAGCATTGCGTGGGCATCAAGTAGCAGTGTGGTGGCTGTGTCCCGAAATCGCGTGTGTGCGGGACCTGGGGAGGATTGCATCTAGCAGGGCAACGAGGGGATCTCCTCAAAGGCAACATCACAGCTGACGCGCCAGCCACGTTCCAAATTCAAACAACCTCCCGGCGCCGTAGCACCGCAACAAGGCAAAGACGCGCGAAAGAAGAAAGCAACAACAGTTAAAAAGCACAACAATATCAATCGACTACCTCTTTCATCTACTGCGCAATGTTACACCCCTTCCCCTATTATCACAATTCAGTTCTCGCCCCCCCACCCCTCCCTCCCTCCCTCAGCCTCCCAAAGCCCACACTCCCCTTCCCGTCACCACCTCCTGGACCAACATCCCCACCACAGCCAGCATAGCCAACCGCCCATTGTTCAACTCCTTGTTGCCCAACGCCACTTCCTGGCGCTTCGCCTCCCTCTCTGCCTCAAAGTCGGGTGATTCCTGTCGTAGAATCCGCGTGAGCGCCTCTTCTTTCTGTTCCAGCACCGACCTCTCCTCCTTCCCCGCAGCCGTCAAAAGCGAGTACACCTCATAACCCACCCCAGGAAGCAATGCAGCAGCTACTGCTAATGGAGCGGACAACAACGACGTCCCACTTCCTGCAGCACCAGCAGAAGCAGCAGCAGCAGCAGCAGCAGAAGCAGCAGCAGCAGCAGCAGCAGCAGCAGCAGTAGCAGGCTCTCCACCCATCGTCCACAGAGCGCTCAGTGCGGGTGGATGGCCGGGTAACAACGCCTCCTGTCCCAGCACACCCACCGCTGCCAGCATGGCCAAACGCGCATGTTTTTTCTCCGCTTTTCGGAGCCCGGTTTGAGTGCGCTCGTCTTTGTCCTTCCACAAGCCTAGCGGGTCCCAGAGACCAAGGGGGGGGGTAACGCCTACCACAGGGCCGTCTGCCTCCGCCTGAAGGGATTCATAAGGCTTAAAGTCCGGAGGGAGGGAGGGAAGGAGGAGGTTGTCCAGGACGTGGATCACACCGTTGTTGGCTTCGTTGCCCCATTCGGTGACGCGGGCCTCGTCGATGAGGACGGTGCCGCCGTAGACGGCGATGGAGAGGCCGCTGCGTTCCAGCGTCTACATTTAAGGGAGGGAGGAAGGAGGGGAGGGGGGAAGGAAGGGACATGTATATTAGAAAGAGAGTGATTGTGTGGCTGGAATCGTTTGCACTAATCCCGCCGCTTTTATCCTCCCTCTCCTCCCTCCCTCCCTCCCTCCCTCCCTCCCTCCCTCCTTGGACCCACCTTGATTCTAGAGCGGGTGTCGCCCGCGGCCACCAGCTCTGTTAGGCCCATGGCCTTGCCTGTGTGGATGAGAAAATAAGGGGAGGGTCGTAAATATACATTAGGAGGAGATGTTGTTCTTTTTGATGGGGGAGGAGGGATTGCTTGTTTGGAAGGGGAAGGAGAGCGAGCGAGATGTGTTCTGCAGGATGATGACGAGAGGTGCACAGCTTGAATCTGACACTCTCCCATCCACTCATTCTTCCCTTCAATTCTTCGTCCTTTCTCTTCTACCGCTCCTCTCTAACCTGGAATGATGTGGTAGGACAGGAGTGGCGCCAGGTGCCTTCGCGGGTCCCGTGCTGCCGTGGAGAGGGTCAGGTTCGTGCCCAAGTCGTCCAAGGCCGCATCTGTGGGGGCAAGCAAGGTCCACGGCCCTGGCGAACGAAGGGTGGCATCGAGCCCCGCGATTTGGAGGAGGGGTAGGAGGCGGGTGAAGCGTCCGTCGGCAGCCAGGGTGGTGAGGAGGTCGGCTTTGGGCGGTGGTGGGGGAGAGAAGGGGGAGGAGGCAAAGAGCCGGGAGATGCTGCTGCCGCCGGAAGCAGTGGTGAATGGTGGTGGAAGAAGAAAGGCGGTGGTCATGGTCGTGGTGAGGGCGAGGATGAGGACGAGGAGGAGGCACGCGGCCCGGGACAGGAGTGTTGGTGGTCTTGCACGACGACGACGCGTTTCGACCATCATGTTCAAAAACCTCCTCACCCCTCTTCCAAGCCACACGCAAGTCGCCGCTGCTGCCTGTGTTTGTGTGTATGCAAGTGAATGAGTGTGAGGCCCAAGTACAATCAGGGGACACGCCTTTCATGCTGGCTGCCCACGCGCCCCAGCTCGCGTCGCTGATCGCTGGAAATTCGAAGAACGCAATGGGCCGTGCTTCGACGCACACAGCCCAAGCAAGCCTAAAGCAAGCACACAAAAAGGAATTGTAGAACGCAGGTTTCGAGTAGGACCAGAAAGAAAACAACTGCTTTAACGCTAGACATTTGCCATCAATACATCGCAATACTTTGTTTTCTTCTTCCTTTTTCCCAGCGTGACATGTCTCTTTCTTACTCTTATCTTATCCGAAACGCATGTGCTCGTCGTCATTGTGTTGCATCCCCACAATTGAGGCTTCTCTACTTCTTCCTATCTCCCCCTTTCTCCACCTATTCTCCCACGCCTCCTCAGAAAATTCCCAGCTCAAGAGCTCATCTCCTCCTTCCTTCCTCCCCTCTCCGCCCCTCGTCTATTACCCCATTCCTTGCCCCCTTCATACTACCGCTTCCTTACAACTCCCACATACCCCTCTTATTTTCTTCCTCCTCACCCTCTCTCTCTCTCTCTTGTATCTCTCACTTCTAACCCATCTCCCTCCCTCCCTCCCCCACCCTCACTCCCTCCCTCCACTCAACCACTACTTAAACCAAGGCATTCCCCTGCTGCTTCCCCTCCACATTCTCCTCCGCCTTCTTAGCAGCCACGGCCGCCTTACGCTTGCCCGCACAGTACGCAGCAGCCATCAAAGCAAAGACACCCACAAGCACCGCAATGACCACACCGGCCACGGGACCACCCTTCAAGATGGTGCTAGGGTCCTTCATCATGTGCGACATCAGATCAGCTGCCTCGTAAGAGACAGAAAGCCCCTCAAGGGTGATAGGCGTGTCCAACCTGTTAGGAATGACGACGTACATGCTATCCGCCCCATGAGCCTCCGCGTCGAATTTGTAGTCGGCATCGCCCTGGAAGAGCGTGATCGAAGGGTCCACCTGGATGTCGCCCGCCAGGTCCTCGGGGGTCGTGGCCTTGATCACACTAAGGGAGGGAGGGAGGGAGGGAGGGAGGGAGGGAGGGAGGGAGAGAGGGAGGAGGTGAGAGGAGATTTATTGAGAGGGCGGCGAAGTAGCGATCGAGCTGGATTGTCTCGTAGGCAGGAAGGCAGGGAGGGAGGGAGGGAGGGAAGGAGCACTTACCCCGTCAGCTTCAAGATGTCCCCGTCCATGGTATAGCTGAAATCAGCCTGCTTGCACACATTCTGCCCGGCCGTGTTCATCTTGAACCAGCCAAAGTAAAACCCAAAGGTGCACCCCAATCGCTCAGGGGCCATCTGCTCCTTGTTCACAACCATCATCGCCGTCGGCTTGGCACCAGTGGGCGCCGTGCCCTTAGCCTTGAACGAGACCAGCGTCTTCTCAGTAGGGGTCTCATCGGCGAGCTTCACCACCACCGCCGACATATGTACAGTCGCAGCAGGGAAGACCAAGTCCTCCTCCGCCTTCACAGGGGCCGCCACGTTCAGAATCGAGAACTCGGCATTCGAAAACGTGACGGGCTGCCCCATCAAATTCTCAAACATGACAAACAACCCTTCCGAAGCGGCCGTCAGCGTGAAGTTTGCCGTGACGGTGGACCCTCCCCCATCCTTGAGGGCGGTCGCAGCGTTGAAAGTGACGGCGGCCGGCACCTGTGCCTTGAGGGCAGTCATAAAATTGTCACAAGGACCATAGCCCCACTCATACACAGAGACCAGCCCATCCTCGGGTTTGGTGCAGGCAGCAACAAACTCATCGTGCTTGACCTTGGGGAAGGCGAAGCCCTTAATGAACATCCCCCCGCTCAGGGTGGCGTAGGCCTTGAAGTCCACGATGGTATCGGCGGCGTACTGTTTTGAAGGAGGGAGGGAGGGATGGAGGAGGGGGGAAGGGAAGGCGTGGGTGAGTCTATGCTTTGTGGGTCGGAATAAGGAAGGACAGGAGAAGAGGAAGGGGTCACGCCTTCCTTTGTTACTATCCCAATGAAAGAACACACAGACAAGCCCCCGGCCGGTGGAGAGAGAAAGCCACCATCTTTCGTGCATACATGCCAGGACATCCCTCCCTCCCGGTCTTTCTCCCCCTGCTTCCCCACTCCCTTCATCCTCTCCGTCCAAATTGTAAAAGATAATCCTGCTACTCACGTTGCCCGTCGCAATCCCAAAGGCGGCCACAGGGCGCGTCCCACCGGCCGCAGGGACCTCCACGATGTTGTTGGTGGTCGTCTGGGTGCGGGTGCTCCAGCTCGAGAAGATGTGACCCTGAGCCACGCCCAGCATCAGGGAGGACGCAACGACGGCCTTGTACGCCATAGTACTTGCTTGCGCGGTTGAGGGTGTGGTGTTCTATTGTTGTGTCGGGGTGGAGGGGAGGGAGGGAGGGGAGGGGAGGGAGTCAGTGAGTCAGTGAGGTACAATCCAAGCCGCAGGGTCCATGCAAGGTGTGGTATGCTTGTGTGTGTCGTATTGAGTGGGGTGGGCTGACTGAGCTGGCTAGCATCCCGCGCGGGTAGGGTAGCTTGGCAGTAGTAGCCAAGCATTCCGTTGACCTCTCGTGGGGGTGGGACGACACACGCTCTCCGCCTTCACAGGCGGGGTCTTTTGCTCTCGTAGCTGGGCCCGCTCCTGCTGTGTGGGCTTGCTGTGGAGGGGTCCAGCACTCTTGAGGACTTCGCTAAGCTGTGTCACCACCCTTGTCGTCCTCTGGGGTCTCAAGCAAGCTAGCAAGGGAGTGAGAGAAGATGGGCCGTCGCTCAAGTCACCTTGCTTGAAGGTGACGCGTCGTTTGCTTCTCTGGTGTCGTCGAGACGAGACCCGCACGCCGCGTCTGCTGGGTATTATGCACTGCACCTAGAGAGTGAGAGAGGGAAGGACAAACGACAGAGGAAGAAACTGCCAGTCCACAGGGTATCTCGTGCGCTCTCGAGCGTGAGATTGCGCAATAAGATCGAGAAGACAGTCCAAGTCCAGGAGAGGAAACCCCAGATTTGGCTGACTGTTGCTCGTTCAAAATTTCAGCCCGTTTCCCTTGCTTCTTTTCTGCAAGGAGGTTTTTCCTTTTCTTCTTTTGGGCTCCTTCCATTTGTGTGTGTACACTACATTACGATCCTACCCCTACTTTCTCTCTCTAACTAATTTTTCCTACGCCATCCACTAACCCTGTTGCGCCTTACCCCGCCACAAGGACAGCGGCTTGGCTGCCAGCCCTCGCGGCGGCAAGTGACGCGTCGACTTGCGCAGCTGCATCTGCTCCCCTCCTGCCCCCGTGACTCCGCACGCCTTCTTGACCTTCTTGCGCTTGGCTTCTGCAGCTGCCTCGGCGGCGGCGGGAGAGACGGAGGTCCCCACCACGAACGGTAAGAACTCGTTGTCGGCCTGAGGCTTCTTGCTCTGCTTGTTGTTGCCTCCCGGCTCGTGAATGCTCGTGACGGTGGAGGCGGCGGCGCCAGGGAAAGTCGCAGCTGGGCTACGCAAAGGCACCGAAGGTGGGGGAGTGGCTGTCATGGACATGGTTGTTGTGGTGGTGGTTTGCGGGGGAGGCGTGGGCGTGGGCGTCGTCGGGGGTAAATCACGGAAGAAGGCATGCCGCAAGGCGTCCTTGGCCGACAGCCTCGACAATTGGTCGTAGGCCAACATCCGCCGCAGCACGTCCAAGCACTCTATCGAGGCGTGCGTGGACGGGAGCAAGGCATCCAGCCCCGTCCCTCGCTGCGTCGGCATGAAAGCCAGCAAGCGTTGCTCCTCCGTATGCGTATCCTTCCTCCCACCCATCCCGTCCTCCTCGTCCTCCTCCTCCTCCTCGTCCTCTTCCTCTCGCCCTCCCTCTCCTCTGCGATGCAGTGCCTGCAGCATCTCTGCAGGCGGGGTACCCAACACTTTGTGAATGCGACTCAATTGATCGACCTCGTCCTCCCCCGGAAACAAGGGCCGCAGCGTGGACATCTCAAAGACCACACAGCCCACCCCCCACACGTCCATCGCAGGCCCGTACCTCCCATTCGACAACAAACACTCCGGCGGCCGGTACCAGCGCGTAGAAATGTACTCGGTGAAGGGGGGCAAGGAATGAATGCCACGGCAAGAGCCAAAATCGGCGAGCTTGATCTTTTGCGTCCTTTTTTCCACTAACACATTTTCGGGCTTGATGTCCCGATGGAAGATGCCTCGTGCGTGCATGTGCTGCAAGGCCTGCAGCAGTTGGTGAGTGTAGGAACGGACGGCGTCGGCTGCGAGGGGGAAGCGGCGGCCGCGGATAAGCTCGTAGAGATTGGCGTCGAGGAGCTCAAAAACGAGGGCGAGGCGGCCAGTAGCCTCTTCAAAAATAATGTCTTGCAAGGCGACAATGTGGGGGTGGGGGGCCAGACGCCGCAAAGCTTGGACTTCTCGCAAAGAGTCGACTTGGCTGAGAGAGGCAAATTTGCTTTTCAGGCATTTCATAGCGTGAAAGGTCCCATCTGCGGCATGCTGCACCCGGAGGACGTCGCTAAAAGTGCCCTCGCCTGCTTTGCCTTTTATCACGTACTTGCTCATGCGGGGCTTGGTGGAGAGTTTGGGAATGGGAGGGGACTGGATGAGAAAGCTTCTCATAGCTGTGCTTGCTGCATTGCACTTGACTGTGGACAAATTTAGGGCGGTCGCAAGGCATTTTCATGCGGATGGTGTGTGGAAAATGATGTGTGTGGAAAATGATGAGGGAGATGCACCGGGCTTGTCGAAAATAGGGCGCATGGCATGGTGAGCAGCGCTTGACGGGTCCTGTCTCAGGGTGCTAGGGAGGCTGTAGGCTAGGTAGCGCAATTTTCATGAGTGTATGCCAACCAATACACCTGAATTTGGGTGTAATTCAGGGGGCAAACTTTAGGCCCATGCCGTTGTTCTTTCGCCGTTTGCCGCCGACGACTGCTGTCGCGTGTTTGCCGTGTTCCGCGCACGGCAGCCCGGGCTGCTTGAGGGAGCAACACAGGCAGTTTTGAGTGTGTATACTCTTCAAAGGACGGACAAGTGTGCAAAGAGAGGGGTTTACTTGTATTTTGGAAGGTTGTGGGAGCCCTCGTGGCTTGAGGTTTCGGGTTTGGTGCTGCGGGAAAATGGGAAAGGGGGAGGAGGTTAAAATTCGGCGTGCGCCCTCGCGTGCCTTCCATTTCCTTTTTTTTGGTATGCGTCCACGCACGCGACCCAACCTATCTTTAAACCGTATATAGGATAGTCAAATCTTCCATCATGACATTTGCCACTGCTTGAAGCTGAAGCAAAAATTACGGAAGGCGAGCACTGGAGCGAAGCGAGAGCATGGATGTCTGTGTTACTTTGGGTCATGGCCGCAGCAAAAAAAGGTGGAGAGGAAGAAAGCAAAGCAAAGAAACGTGAGAAAAGAGCACAAGCATCTCCATCTTAGCGAAACTATGCCAGAAACATACAATATGTCTGCACCTGAGCGACCGAGGTGCAGGCGCCGCAACGACAGCAGCAGCAAGAATGGAAATGCGGCAGCACCACTGCCACCACCACCAAAAGGACCTAGCAATTACATGAAGGCAGGAGAAATTTGAGTGAAATGTGCAGATAATGATGCAAACCAGTAAATTTGCCTTATTGTGGAGGAGGCGGAAGGACATAGGGAGGGGCGAGGGAGGGAGGGTAAAGAGGTGTTTTGGTACAAAATATAAAAGCAAGTGCACTCAAATCGACGATCGACAGCATTCCGGAAAAATAACCAAAACTTGAAGGAGACAAATTAGCATGATAGCCATTGCATGGCGTGTGAGGCGAAGAGGTGCATGGTTGAGTGTGGCAGGGGGTGGGGAGGTCAGAAGAGTTTTCTTTTGTTGAGCTTTTTGTGATCATTTGTCTGTCGAGGACGGAGGCACACCCACTCACGCACACGTGCCGTGGCGTAGGGAATCAATCACGGGAGGCGCAGTCTTCCCTTCCCGATAAGTACAACTTTCTGACCAGCTTTACTTGGCATCGCGACCTAGTTCGCTTCTCGAAAAGGACTAGAGCAACCTAGAGAAACGAAACAAAAGGGTGCGGCAGTCCATGCGGTAGAACAAAAGCAAACAACAGATCGATGGGTTTTGGCACGGCCGGTGGTCGGGGCAAGCAAGGAATCCAGGATCAACAAGAGGCCTAGTCATAAGACCGCGGTCAACTCACTCCCACTTCCACGCACCACCACAACCAGATGTACACACCCACACATGTTATATGCTTGCTCGTTATGAGCGCTGCCGGAGCGGGTCTCCGCCTTGTGTGGTAGAAACTGCGGGCGGTGGTTGCCCAAGCCCAACTAAGACCGCGAGTCGAATGAGCACGACAAGCACTCCTCCTTCTTGCCTGGCATTCATGGACTTCTTACTCATTCCCCTCTGCCCTACCCGCCCCTCCCTTCCCCCATAAACACAGGCACCTTCTGCTGTTGTTGTAGGTGGGGGTGGATTGGAGAGCTCGCGCGTCTCTGTCATCATTATCACACAAGTCGGAGGAGGAGGAAGAAAACGGACGAGCGACGGGATTCGTGTGTCTTGCCTTGCAGCCTAAGCAGCAGCAGCAGCAGCAGCAGCAGCAGCAGCAGCAGCCACAGGAAGGATGGCGAAATGGTTTCGCTCCGAGGAGATGGAGTACGTCTCCTTGATCGTGAATGAGGACGCGGCGCACGGGGCGGCCAATGACCTGGGCATGTTAGGGATCATCCAATTCACGGACGTGAGTAGGGGAAGGAGGGAGGGAGGGAGGGCGGGGCTGGGACGGGACGGCGTAGTAGAGGCTACCATTCATGTGTTCGTGTAGCATGGTAGTAGCAAAGTATAGGAGCGGGAGTTGGGTGTGGGCGTGCTTTGTATGTTACCCGGTGTGGAAGTGATAGCTCACTTGAAGGCAAGATGACGATTTGTCTCACGAACCTCTTCCTCCCTCCCTCCCTCCCTCCCTCACACAGTTGAACCACGAGCAAGTCGCCTTCCAGCGCCGCTATGTCTCGTACATCAAGCGGTGCGACGAGTTGGAGAGGAAGCTGCGGTACATCCGAACGGAGATTGGCAAGTTTGGCCTGGACACTGAGGTGAGGCAGGGAGGGAGGGAGGGAGGGAGGGAGGGCAGGCAAGGTCTTCGTTTACTATAAAAAAAAACATGCTCACCATCTCAATCTTCTTCTCCTTCTCTTCTCTAAAGGTTTCAGGCGGCTACCAGAAGTTCTTGGCCGAGTCTCAGGGCGACGCCAAGGAGCAACGTTCCGGGGCTTACGTCCTGGAGCAGCTCGAGACCAAGCTGGAGGACCACGAGCAGCAGCTGCTGGAGCTGAACAACTTCGGGGAGAAGATCACGCGCGAGTACAATGAGAAGGTACGGAGGCGAGGGAGGGAGGGAGGGAAGGGAGGGAAGGAACGTTTTAAAGGTCACACTAATCATACCTTCGTGTTGAAGCGACTAACATAGGACTTACCCGCCCCTCCCTCCCTTCCTCCCTCTTTCCCTCCCTCCCTCCCTCCTTCTTTTCAGGTGGAATTCCAAGAGGTCCTGCAAAAAGTGCAGAAGCTCTTTGCCTCCGACGCGCCCCGGCAGCTGGAGAAGGAGGCCGCGGCCAATGCCCGCTCGGATCGCTCTGGGGAAGGGCAGGCGGACACGGCAAGGCCCTTGCTCAACGCTGAGGCCGGCCGTGTTGGTACTGCTGCCCCTTCAGCGGTGGACAAGGACATGCGGTTCTCCTTCTTGGCGGGGGTGGTGAATGAAGAGGACAGGCCACGTTTTGAGAGGATGCTCTTCCGCGCGACCAAGGGTGAGGAAGGGAGGAAGGGAGGAAGGGAGGGAAGGGCACGTGCAATAGCGTCCATCCATTTGAACAATTTTCTATATTCTCCCCCTTGTTCGTCTTCTTAATCTCTTTTCCCTTTCTCTTCTTTCCCCCCCTTTCATCTTTCATTCAGGTAACGTCTACACCCGCTTCGCCGAGATTGACGTCCCCATGTTGGACCCTCTGACCCAGGAGCTGAAGAAGAAGATGGTCTTCGTCATCTTCTACAAGTCTGCTACTATCGAGAAGAAGATCGTCAAGATTTGCGATGCCTTTGCTGCTCGTCGCTACCCCGTCCCTGATCTGGATGACCACGCGCGGTACGTCCTCCTTCCCTCCCTCCCTTCCGCCCTCCCTCCCTCCCCTCTGTGATGCTTTGGCTGCTCGTCGCTACCCCGTCCCTGATCTGGATGACCACG
>Ga0209491_10010064_pt1 | contig 11456 bp, 9 predicted proteins | sample BON02_FD_187213 | JGI IMG/M metagenome (GOLD analysis project Ga0209491, IMG submission 187213) | Freshwater microbial communities from Lake Bonney liftoff mats and glacier meltwater in Antarctica - BON-02 (SPAdes) (version 2) | ecosystem: Environmental > Aquatic > Freshwater > Ice > Glacier...
AGAGTGGTGTGTGGCATTTTTGGCCTCGTTACAGGTTGGTCTAGACACCCAATTTCCTACAACATGCCAAAGGCTTACGCCACTCTCGCTACCACTTATGCCCAGCGCCATGAATAAGACGGGCTAGGTTCATGTTTTTCGGCTGGTGGCGATAATATCTGTCGCTGCTAACATCTCGCCGGTCTCGGCTAGTTTGTGGTCTATTGCGCTGATGATGTCCTAAATCTGAAAGACCTCCCCAATGCCGAAAATTCCGCAACGCCGCGCCTATGTTGATGGTCCGTATGGACAAATCCACTTGCGGATGGCCGGCGAAGGAGGAATCCCGCTGCTGATGCTCCACCAGTCACCGCTCAGCGGGGCGATGTTTTCAGCGGCAATGGAGCCGCTTGCTGCGGCCGGGATCCACGTCGCTGCGATGGATACGCCGGGATATGGCGCGTCCGATCCGCCGCCGCAGCCGGTCGATATCGCAGGCTATGCAGTTTCGGTAGCGTCGGTGATGGACGCATTGGGCTGGGATGATGCGGCGCTGCTCGGTCATCATACCGGTGCAGCAATCGCCGCATCCTTCGCCGTCCAATATCCGCAGCGGCTGCGCGCAATGATCTTGAACGGTGTGCCGCTGCTGTCTGCCGAGGACCGCGCATTCTTCGCCGACTTTAAATTCGAACCGCTCGTGATCGAGGACGACGCAAGCCATTTGACAGCCGCCTGGAACCAACGGCTGGCGGCCAGCCCAGGGTGGACCAACCGGGACGCAATGCACCGATATGTAGTCGAAATGCTCGGTAATCCCGAACACTATCATTGGGGGTTCGACGCGGCTTTCGCCTATGATCTGGAGCATGATTTAATGGGCATTGGCTGCGACACTTTGATCTTCACCAATACGGGTGAAGATTTATACGAGGCATCACGCCGCGCACATAAATTGCGCAGTGATTTTGATTTCGCGGCGCTGGAGGGCGGTACACATGATATCGTCGACGAGCAGCCGGAGGCATGGGCGGAGCAGGTATCTACCTGGATTCGCCAGCATGCAGGCGGGGGCTGAAATCGTGCCATCCGTTAAATTTGTTTTATCGCCGAGTAAGATTGCCCGATATTAGCCATGAGGATACTTCTCCAAAATGTCCGATAATGCCCTATTAGCACAGCTCGCCAAACTGGTCGGTACAGACAATGTATTGACGGGTGAGGCTGCAGACCTGTTCGCCACCGATGTCTATCGCAAGCTAGAAAGCCCGGTTGCGGCCTTGCGCCCCACTACGGTTGATGAGCTGCAGGAATTGGTGCGGTTTTGCGCGGCCAAGTCGATCCCGTTCACCATACGGGGCGGCGGGGCGTCTTACACCGACGGCTATGTCGTGGCAGATAGCCAGCACTTGCTGGTGGATATGGGGCTGCTCAAACAGATCGAAATCAATCACGCAGGCGGCTTTGTAACGGTTGAGGCCGGGGTCACTTGGGCCGAATTGGCGGAGGCGCTGGACAAGCACGGGTTGCGCACGCCGTTCCGCGGCCCGTTTTCCGGTTTGCGTGCCACCATAGCCGGGTCAGTATCGCAGAATTCGCTCAGCCACAGCTCGGGGAAATACGGCGTTTCTGCTGAATCTGTCCTTTCGCTGGATGTAATATTGGGTGATGGTTCGCTATTGACTACAGGGACCAAGATAGCCGCCGCTGCGCCGTTTACGCGTCATTTTGGACCTGACCTGACCGGATTGTTCACCGGCGATTGCGGCGCCTTCGGGGTGAAGGCCCGGGTCACTCTGCCAATTATTCGCCAACGGCCGGCGCATCGGTCGCTGTCTGTGTCCTTCGCAGATTTTTCCGCGATGCACCGCGCGATGCAGGCCATTGCGCTGGAGCGGATCGAGGACACTCATTTTGCTATCGACGCTGCGCTTTCTCAGGGACAGATTGCCAGGCAGGATAATGCCGGCGGGCAGATCGGTTTGGCCCTTGGGATTTTGCGTAGTTCACCCTCGCTTGCAGTGGGGCTGCGCCAATTGGTCGGGGCCCTGGTAAAATCCCGGGCGCAAATCGCTGAGGCAGCCTACACCGTGCACTACATGGTTGAAGGGTTTACCGATGCTGAAACCAAGGGAAAACTCGCCAGAATCCGCAGCCTTGCCAGCGAAGGGCAGGAGATTGAGGCAACCGTGCCCGCCGTAGTTCGCGCCATGCCGTTCGCGCCGTTTTACAATACGCTGGGCCCCAAGGGCGAACGCTGGGTGCCGGTTCATGGTATCCTACCGCATGAAAAGATCCCTGATTTCCACCGAGCATTCGAACAATTTCGGGCGGAAAACGCGGCGAAGTTCGAGGAGCTGGGAATATGGCTCGGGACAATGTTTTTGGCCATTGGTTCAAGCGGCTTTCTGTATGAAATCGCGATCTATTGGCCAGACGAGCAAACGAGCTATCACCGCGAAGTAATCCCTCAGGATTATCTGGACGAATTGCCGAAATATCCGGCGAATATTGCAGCGCGCGCGGCGGTGGAGCAGTTGAAGCAAGATCTGATCGCATTGTATGATGCATATGACACGATCCATTTCCAGCTTGGACGGGCCTATCCCTATATCACGCGGATTGATCCCAAGGCGGGCGGCCTGATCAAGGCGATCAAGGGCTTTGTTGATCCGGACGGAAATATCGGTCCCGGAGTTCTGGGGCTTTAGGCGCCGCTTACCTCGTCAGACCACCCAGATCACCAGCTCGCGGCGCAGCACCGCCGCAATGGTTCTACCCGTTTTCTGGACGGGGTAGAATGGCTCGGCAACCTGCTGCCTCACCCGGTGACAGTAGCCATCGCCTTTGCCGGTATTGTTTCCAACACTGCCTAAGGGGTGGGTTACATCGTTCTGATTCCGCTGGCTGGTTTGGCAGCAGCTTTTGCGGGCGTGTCCCGGGTCGCCCGCAAATTACACGCCCTAGCCAGGGTCCGGAATTCTATTCGGTGAGAGATGCGAGGTAGGCAATTATGGCTTCCCGGCGGCCCGCATCAGCTTGCGCGCCTGCAACCATATTTGTGCCCGGTACAGCGGCGCTGGGATTGGCGATATAGCCATCAAGTGCGGCCTCGTCCCACGTCAGACCCGAATTGGCCAAGGCATCGGAATAGGCATAGCCCCCCAGCGCGCCTGCCGCCCGGCCAACCACACCGTAAAGGTTAGGGCCGACACCAGACGCGCCATCTGGCTGCACACTGTGGCATGCGGCGCACGCTGCAAACGCCGCTTTGCCGGACGCGGCAAGGCCCGCCAGATCAGTGCTTGCCCCAGCGGCCGTGACTGCGAGTTCTGCTGCACCCGCCTCGCGTACTATGATCTGCTCGACCGGCTCCTGCGGTTCGCTGCTGCAAGCGGCAAGGCTGAGCGCTGCGGCGCTGACAAGCAAGATCTTGGCGGTATTTTTCATGGTGTGGACACCCCTTATGCTGAAGTCAGGTGAAGTGTTTGGCGATGGGCAATTCGCGAATTCGCTGGCCGGTCGCCGCGAAAATCGCATTGGCAAGTGCGGGCGCGGCTGGGGGTAAGCCCGGCTCCCCTCCGCCGCCAAGATTATCAGGCGCACCGTTAATGATCTGTACGGCGATTTCAGGCGCATCGTCCATCCGCATCATCTGGTAATCATGAAAATTGCTCTGTTCAACACGCCCATCTTTCAGCGTGATCTCATCATACATCGCCGCGGCCAGGCCGTAGATGATGCCGCTTTCCATTTGTGCGATCAGGCCATCGGGGTTCATCGCAAAACCGGCATCGATACAGCAGAAAACCTTCGCGATGCGGGGTTTGCCGCTGGTCATATCAACCTCTGCAACTTCGGCGACAATTGAGTTGAAGGACCGTACCAAGGCAATCCCGCGGCCATGGCCTTCGGGTAATTCGCTGCCCCAATTGGACATCTTCGCAGCGGCATCAAGGACGGCCAGGTGGCGCGGTGAGTTGACCAGCAAACTCCGCCGAAACTCGAGCGGATCTTGGCCTGCTTCATTGGCCAGTTCGTCGACAAAACTCTCTACGAAAAAGCCATGTTGGCTATGCGCGACTGAGCGCCAGGCACCCAAGCGAAGCGGCATCTCCACTTCTGCGTTCCGTACCGAAACATTGGGAATGTCGTAGAATTCAACCAGCGCTGCATCGCCCGGCTCATCTTCTGTACAATGGACATTGTTCCAACTTACCACTTTGCCGTTTTCATCCAGACCGCCAGAGAACCGGCTAATGTCTGCCGGGCGATAGAAATCCTGCGCCGTGTCTTCTTCGCGCGACCAGATCATTTTGATGGGATAGCCTGTCGCCTTGGCGAGGCGCGCCGCTTGGTTGGAATATTCGGCGGTTAATCGGCGTCCGAACCCGCCGCCCAGCAATACGCTGTGCATGGTGACATCGTCAGCATCTATACCGGCACCTTCGGCCGCGCCGCCCCGCGCCACCAAGGGCATCTGTGATCCGGTCCAGATGTCGCATTTTCCGTCATGCACCCAAGCGGTACAATTCATTGGCTCCATGGTTGCGTGCGCCAGAAACGGAACCTTGTATTCCACCTCTATTTTGTTTGCAGCAGTAGTGAATGCGCCTGCCGCATCGCCGTAATCCGCTTTGCTGCTTCCGCCAGATGCACCTGCTTCGTCCAGCGCTTTGCTGAAACCTGCGAACATCTGATCGCTATCGAGACTGTCTAATTCAGTCTTGGTGTAAGTGGTCTGAATGGTGTTCAAGGCTTGTTGGGCCTGCCAGTAACTGTCCGCCACAACCGCCACGAAATCGCCCATGTTCAGTATCTGCAACACCCCGCCCATGGTTTTGGCGGTTGAGGCATCCATAGATTCGACACGGGCCCCCATTACCGGTGCGGCTTTGACCGCGGCATATTTCATCTCCTGCCCCTCGGGCCCGCCATCGATGCCGAATATGGCCGTACCGTCGACTTTGGAAGGAATGTCTTTGCGCGGCGCAGAGGTGCCCATCAATTTGTATTCGTCGATTGTTTTGATGCGCGGCGCACGAGGTAAATCCTGCTCCGCAGCGGCTGCGGCGAAATTGGCGTAAGTTTCCGACTTGCCCGATTTCGCATGAGTGAGAACCGCGTTTTCGGTAGTGATCTCGCTCGTGGGTACACCCCATTCGGCCGCCGCAGCGGCAACCAGCATTTCGCGCGCAGCAGCACCTGCGATGCGCATTCCGTTTTGTCCGGTCGTGCGAACAGAGGAACTGCCGCCGGTTACATAGGCGCCGGCCAGCTTCGCAACTTGGGTGAAAAGCCCATCATATGTCGGCTCCATAAAGCCGACCTGATTAGGCCGGTCTGGCAAGGTGCCGGGACCGATGAACGCCCGTACTGTATGCTGGGATACGTAATTACCGTCTGCCGGGGCTTCCATCACCCGGACATTTTCCCAGTTCACATCCATTTCGTCAGCCAGCATTTGGGCAATCGTGGAATTGGCGCCCTGGCCCATTTCGCAATGCGGAACGATGGCGGTGATCAGATTGTCTGCGCCAATTTTGACCCAGCTATTGATCAAGGCTTCGCCATCACCGCCTGCGACGATGGGCTTCAGCTTGCCGATCGGATTGCCAGTGCGGACGGCCACGCCAACCAGCAGCGCGCCGCCTGCCAGAACGCCTGCACCGATAAAGCCGCGGCGGCTCCATTTCGCTGCCTTGCTGCGCGGCGGCTTTGCGTTTTTGACCTCGCTCATGCTGTCTTCTCCTGCGGAGATGTGGTCTCGATCCCGGCGGCGACTTTGATTGCCTTGCGGATGCGCCCATACATGCCGCAGCGGCAGACATTGCCTTTCATTGCGGTATCAATCTGCTCATCCGTCGGCTGTGATGTCTGCTTCAGCAAAGCGGTGGCGGACATGATCTGGCCGGATTGGCAATAGCCGCATTGCGGGACTTGCTCGCTGATCCATGCTTGTTGCACCTTGCTCAGCGTACCATCTTGGTCCGCAATGCCTTCAATCGTGGTAATGGATTTGCCTTCGGCGGCAGAGATGGGGGTGGAACAACTGCGAATGGGCTGGCCGTCCAAGTGGACAGTGCAGGCCCCGCATTGGGCGATCCCGCAACCGAATTTGGTGCCGTTCATTCCCAATTTTTCGCGCACGACCCACAGGATCGGCATCGCTGGATCAACCTCGATTTCTTCAGGCTTGCCATTGATCTGAGTTTTGATCATCTGCGTTTCCTCGAGCAAATTTCGTTAGACGTACAGTTTCTATTGAAGACCTACATTAATTCAGCCGCCGCTGTGAAGTGAGAACTATGTTCGGGGTGGCCACAGGACGAGAACCGATGTCTTGCGGCGGTATTCCTGATAGGCAGGGTCATCGCCCCATTTCTTCTCGGCGGCCTTGTCCAACAAGTTTATTCCGCTGATCTTTGTCAGCAGCAAAGTGATGAACAGGGGCGATGCGAAGACCAGAAAGGACCAGCCTGACAGCACCGGCAGCGCGATGATCGCGGCCCCGGTCCACAGCATAATCTCACCGAAATAATTCGGGTGCTGTGACCATGACCACAGGCCGCTGGAGATGAATTTCCTCGAATTGGCGGGATCGGACTTGAACGCACTTTTTTGCCGGTCAGCTACAACTTCGACGGTGAAAGCTGCGGCCCAGATTGCCGCTCCGATCCAGAACCAGATCCCGATCGGCACCGGTTCTGTTGCCGATATTACCACCAGCGCTGCGGCGGCAGTGATGATCGTCCAGACTGCTTGCAAAGTCCACGCTACCAGGAAGCGCGGCGGATTGACCTTGATCGCGTCGAACCGGCTATCAACGCCGCCGGACTTTCCGATCCTGACGAACAGGAACGAACCCAGGCGCAAGGCCCAGATCACCACCATCGCGGCGATAACGATTGCGCGTGTATCCAACGGCGCGGACAAAATACAAGCGGCGCTGATGATTGAAAGATAGGTCAATGCGCCAACCAGATCATAATATTTCTCTGTCTGGGCAATGGCGGCAGGAATGAAGGCAAGCCAATTGACCGCAAATGCGGTCGCTGCGCAGATTACGAACACCGGATACCCGAACGCCTGGGCCCCATTACCCCCGGCAAGCCATGCAAAGCCGAGGCCGAGCGCGGTTGCAAATAGGACTACGACTAGGCTGCGCAGGGATTGTTTAGACGAGGTCATCACTAGTTTCCTATCACCAGGTTGCAATTGGCCGCTTCGGGTCCGCAAGCGTTAAAGGTCGCGACATAGCGGGCGCACTGACCTTAGTTATCCCCTGCAACAGATCAACCCGAAGCGTTATGGTTTACCCTTAAGCCTCCAGCTTGGGCAATTTGGTCTTGTAGACGACGGGGCGTAGCGCGAAACTGGTGGTGACCTGCGCCACGCCTGCTGTTTTTGTCAGGCGGGACCGGAGGAAATCTTCAAATTCGCCCAATGATCCGACCAGAACCCGAAGCTGGTAATCGGCGTCGCCGGTCATGAGGTAGCATTCCATCACTTCAGGGAATGCGCTTACCGCTGTCTCGAACGCGGCGAGATGGCGATCATCCTGCTGGTCGAGCCGGACCCGCACAAATGCTGTTACCGGCAGGCCGATACTCTCGGGATTTACCAACGCCACATATCCGGTGATGACACCGCTCGCCTCTAACTGACGCACGCGGCGCAGGCAGGGGCTGGGCGACAGGCCGATCTGCTCGGACAGCTCCTGATTGGTCATCCGTCCATTGGATTGAAGGGTGTCGAGGATTCTGAGATCGAGCTCGTCTGTATTATAAATTGGCATAATCTGTCTCAGAAATATAGTTCATTGGCACAAACTGCTTAATTAATCACATATGTTGGCTTGTTTTGCAAGGACATGTCCAACATTGCCATTTATCATGCGCGGCTGACACGTTTTTTGGAGAGATCCCCGATGGCAACCGCAGTTTCCGAAAGCCGGCAGGAGTTGGTGAGTACGCTGGAGGCGCTCGACACGCGTTTACGATGGCTGTCATCGTGGACCGTCCACAATGCCAATCATATCCGTGAAAAACGTGACGGCATGAAGGTTGGCGGCCATCAGGCAAGCTGCGCATCGATGACCGCGATCATGGCGGCGCTATATTTCCATGCGCTGCGCCCGCAGGACAAAGTTGCGGTTAAACCCCATGCCGGGCCGGTTCTGCATGCGATCCATTATCTGCTCGGCAACCAGAGCCTCGACCAGTTGCAACGATTTCGCGGGATTGGCGGCGCACAAAGCTACCCCTCGCGCACCAAGGACCGAATTCCGGTGGATTTTTCGACCGGTTCGGTTGGCCTTGGCGTTGCCATCACTGCCTTTGCCAGTCTGGTGCAGGATTATCTGATCGCTCATGGCCAAGTTGAGGAATCTGACGCGGGCCGGATGATCGCGCTGATGGGCGATGCGGAGCTTGACGAGGGCAACATCTACGAATGCCTGATCGAGGGATATAAGCACGATATTCGCAATTGTTGGTGGATCGTCGATTATAACCGGCAATCGCTCGATCACACCACGGCAGACCGTATGTTCCGGCGTTTTGATGACATATTCGAAACCTGCGGCTGGCGTGTTCTGACGCTGAAATACGGCAAGTTGCAGCTTGCCGCGTTTAAGAAGCCGGGGGGCAAGAGCCTCGAAGAGTGGATCGATAATTGCCCCAATGTCGACTATGCAGCGCTCACCTATCAAGGCGGCGCGGCATGGCGCGAACGGTTGCTGGCTGACATTGGCGGCAAGCCGCATGTGAAAAAATTGCTCAGCGGCTTTGATGATGAGGCATTGGCCGTGCTGATGACCAATCTTGGCGGGCACTGTGTCGAGACATTAGTGGACGCCTTCGCCAGCGCGAATGACGAGCGGCCGACCATGTTTATCGCCTATACGGTCAAGGGTTTTGGGCTGCCCTTGGCCGGGCATAAGGACAATCATTCGGGGATGATGAACCCGCCGCAAATCGCTCAATTGCGTAATAGCCTGAACATTGCCGAGGGCGAGGAGTGGGAACCTTACGCCGGGCTTGGCGACAATATTGCCGCTCAGTTGAAGGCGTTTGTTGAGAGCAGTGCGTTCGCCTCGACGCCGCCGGAAAGTCAGGCCGAAACGGTCCCTGTGCCTGATCGTTTACCTGTTCCCGATGGCGACGAGCAATCGACCCAATCAGCATTTGGCCGCATCCTGATGGACCTGGCGAAATCGGGCGATCCGCTGGGTGACCGTATTGTAACCACTGCGCCCGATGTGACGCAAACGACCAATCTTGGCGGCTTTGTAAATCGGCGCGGGCTGTTCCGGCGACAGGAACTGGCGGACGTTTTTCAGGCCGCGAAAATCCCCTCTGCCCAGAAATGGATCGGCCACGCGGCGGGCCAGCACATTGAACTGGGCATTGCCGAGAACAACTTCTTCCTGGTGTTGGCCGCGCTTGGCCTGTCAGCGCAGCATTTCGGCACGCGGTTGCTGCCAGTCGGGACCGTCTACGATCCGTTCATTGCGCGCGGTCTCGATGCCCTCAATTATGGTTGTTATCAGGATGCGCGTTTTCTGCTGGTCGGCACGCCGTCAGGCCTGACACTTGGGGCAGAAGGCGGCGCCCACCAGTCCATCAACACGCCTTTGATTGGAATGGGCCAGCCCAATCTGGATTACTTCGAACCAGCATGGGCAGACGAAGTCGCGCTGATGATGGGGCATGCCTTCAGGCATATGCAGGAACCTGACGGCAACTCGGTCTATTTGCGGTTGAGCACGCGGACAATCAGCCAGATCAAGCGGACGGATGATGCGTGGGAAGATGATGGGCTCAAGGGTGGTTATTGGATTCGCCAACCTGCTGAGAACGCCGAGGCTGCAATCGTATTTACTGGTGCGATAGCCCCAGAGGCGCTGGCAGCATGGGAAATTTTGGCGGAAGATCTGCCGGGGCTGGGCCTGCTTAATGTAACGTCGCCCGATCTGTTGCACCGCGGCTGGTCGAAACGCCGCGCGTCGCGTTGGACCGGACCGGCGCAGGCACCGTGCCATGCTGAAACATTGCTGTCTGCGCTTGCGCCGGGGGCGGGGCTGATTACCGTGATTGACGGGTCGCCGGGTGCATTATCTTGGCTCGGCGGGGTCAAAGGGATGCGCGTCAGCCCGCTGGGCGTCGATCAATTTGGCCAGACCGGTGACTTGCCAGATCTCTACCACAAATACCGGTTGGATGCCGACGCGATCGTAGATGCAGCGGCCGAGCTCTTTCTGGGGGATTGACGCGGCCATCGCCCTACTCAATCCGCCTCACTTTTCAATCTGGTGCATTCGGTCTGACAGTGCCACCAGGTGCAGCTGCTTCGACAGGACCGTTGGTTCCCGCACTCAATCATAGTGGAAACTAAAAAAATCCATTTTCTTCGACAAGTGGATAAGTTTATAATGAATTCCTTCGCTGGCCCAGCGTTCGATACAAAAAAATTTCACAGAGAGCGCCGCGACTGCATTCCAAAAGGTTTGAGATCGGCGGATTTTGGACAGCCCGAGTTCGGGCCAAGTGGGGAAAGCATATGACACGGCTATCAACTCGTCTTTTTACCGGTTGCGCGATTGCTCCTTTGATTTTGTGCGGCGGCCAAGTGGCCTTCGCTCAGGGAGAAACCACTACAGCGGCCAACCAAGAAATTGTTGTTACCGCCCGCAAGACAGAAGAGCGCCTTCAGGATGTGCCTCTGTCCATTGCGGCGTTTACTGCAGAGGATATGCGCGAGCGTCAGGTTCGCGATACCAGCGACATCGCGGCACTCACACCCGGTCTTAACTTTGAAGCCTACCTTGGCGGCGCCGGCACGCCCGTCATACGTGGCGCTTCTCAGCAGCGCATCACCGACCTTGACCAGAATGTCGCCACTTTTTTCGACGGTATTTTCTTGCCGCGCAGTTATGTCGTCAATCTCGGTGTCATCGGGCTTGAGCGGGTCGAAGTTGTCAAAGGCCCGCAAAGCGCCCTTTATGGCCGCAATGCTTTTTCGGGGGCAATTAATTATGTTGCGAGGAAGCCGGGAAATGACTGGCGCGGCTCGATCGAAGCAACTGCGGGACTTTATGAACGGTTTGACGGTATCGTGGAAGTCGGTGGGCCGCTGATTGAGGACAAGCTTTTTGTGCAATTAGGCGTCGGTTTAAGTAGCTTTGATGGTGATCAGGTCAATGGCCACCCCAATGCCGACGTCGATATCTCTCCTGGATCACCGGGCCGTTTGGGTGGATGGGATAATCAATCCTACCAGGCCCGTGTCGTGTTTACACCAACCGACACGCTGAGCTTTGATTTCGGCTATTATCGTTTCGATACTCTGAATAGCCCCTAGTTTTCTAGACGCCTTCTGTTTTCAAAATCTGCTGCCGTTCGAACTCGACGGGTGACAGCATCCCGTTCCTAGCGTGTTTACGCACTGGATTGTAGAACATTTCGATGTAATCG
>Ga0209491_10010066_pt1 | contig 11456 bp, 6 predicted proteins | sample BON02_FD_187213 | JGI IMG/M metagenome (GOLD analysis project Ga0209491, IMG submission 187213) | Freshwater microbial communities from Lake Bonney liftoff mats and glacier meltwater in Antarctica - BON-02 (SPAdes) (version 2) | ecosystem: Environmental > Aquatic > Freshwater > Ice > Glacier...
CACACACATGCAGAAACAGACACAGACACTGACACACACACGCACACGTGCGCGCGCACACACACACCTGTGCAAACTGATGAAATTGGCACTGTAGAGAACACATTCTGCTGAAGAGGCTGCTTGCCATTGTGCTTGCCGCCGTGTGCATGAGTCATCGGGATATGAGCTGTCATCGAGATGTGAGCTGCAAGCGGCGCCTTGTGCCGAATTCCGAGAGACTCGACAGGACCGGCCTGGACTTGAGACTTGGACTCGATTGTGTCAGCCACCGCTTCATGCAAGCAGCTTGCAGCTGGCCGCGTGTTGTGGCTCTGCATACGCCCTGAGTATGTTTGATGATTCAAGGCGGTCGGTGACAGGAGCCTGGTGCCACTTTTCTTCTCGGCCGCCTTTGCTGCAGTCCAGAGCACGGCATGTTCCGTTTCAGGCCGTGAAGCAACCAATTCACCCTCGACTGGCATGTTAGCGTCGCCTTCATGGTATAGCCGTTGCCGGCTTTTGCCAGTTATTTGATTCTTGAGACCTTCCTTGAACTTCGGGATGTCGTCCCTCGGCTGCTTACCGGTGGTGACAAGCTCCGTTTGAACTTGAGCAGCTGCTGAGCACGCCGGCTTGCTGGAATTGGGATGATGGGCACCATTACGCACTGCCTTTGATGGGCTTGCAGGCATATCCTCGGACAAGCGTGTTCTTGAAAGCACTGGTATGATGTTCTTGACCACCAAGTCAACAACATGCTCATCATTCTCAGCATACCGTCTCCAAACCTCATCCAATCCAATTTCAAAGTGACCGATCCACTTATCCGAATCGAAAAGAGGGCATGTCTTGCGCTTCTTAGCTAGTTTGGCTCTTAACTTCTTGAGCAGCTGGGGCTGCTGGGCTAACTCAACGGCCTTCTCCTCATACTCCTGCAGACTTTCTACTACCAATTCATCCATCTCAGCAGCCTCGGCGATGCAAGTGGCAACGAGCGACGGCCAATTGTCTCCACGCATGGTAATAAGCGGCACTCCAGCCCACAGCATGTCACTGGCTGTCGTATGCCCGTTGTAGACCAAGGTATCGAGAGCTAGATTCGCCAGCGTGACCCTCTTTAGGTGTTCAAGCTTGGGGCTGCAAGGCGAGCCAAAAATAAGGCGTTCGAGGGACACACCTGCTTTCTCTGCCTGCGACTGCAGACGCGAGACAGCAGCTTTTGGGTGCTTGTAAAGCCAAATGACGCTCTCAGGCACGCGCTTCAAGATATTCATCCAGACCGCAAAGAGCTCTGGAGTGATGCGCCCGAGGCGGCAAAAATTGCAAAAAATAAAAGTAGGATCTTCTGGCAGCTGGTGATCCTGGCGTGATGGCAATTTCGATGTATCTAGGATATCTGAATAGAGCTCCCTGAAAGAATTCGTCTGATAACAGTGCGGCATGTACAAGAGTTTTTCGGTATAAAATTTGCGATGACCGTCTGGACATACCACTTTGTCCGTGACGTTGTAGTCAATGTAGTCGGCGCCCATGGTGCCAGGATAGGCCAGGTACACCAGCTGCAATGGGGCAGGGCGAAGCGCACTGATGCCGTTGCGATCACCAGCAGTGTGTCCGTTGAGATTGACCAGGATGTGAATGCCGTCAGCTGCTATCATTTCGGCACATTTTTTGTCGTTATAGCTCGCGGGAAAGTGTGTAAAATGCTCCATCCCCTCCGAGAGGTTCTTCCTGTAGTCCGAGTCATCCTCTCGCGAGATTGAGTAGCAAAAGATTTCGAATCTCGTTTTGTCGTGCTTTAGTAGCGCACTTTGTATCAGATCTGCTGTGGGGTGATCAACAAAGTCTGAGCTGAGATAGCCAATACGTAACCTGCGCACATTGTCATTTGGCGCAAATTTCAGCCTGTCAAACTTCCAAACTCGGAAGTCTTCGCCACCCTGCCCATCGTCTCGCAGTTTCACACGCGCACTCTTGTAGGCCTCTTCCTTGGCGTGTTTAGCATATGCTTCTGAAATTTGGCGGATCATCATCTTATCCATTCCAGTTGCCACACCTGAATTACTCTGACGCGCGTAATGCAGGCTGTGGAAGGGCATGACTACAGGGATCTCGCCTTTCTTGAGCTGTTTCTTTGCATGTGCGATGAGCGTGTCGATGTTGCGTTCCCACTCGTCCCAGTTGCACGTACACGACAGATCAAATACTAGCTGCGAAAATCCATCCTGCTCTTTCGCTGTCACTTTTTCCTCCCTTACACGTCGGCAAGACGCCGCAATTAGCTTCCGCCGCCCCTCGTCGTATCGATCCTGCCCAACACACTCCGGGCAGCTCCACGTCTTCAGAGGTAGCGTTGCAGCGCTCAGACACATGCAGGCAAAACAGAACCATCGTGTGCACGAGTCGCACTTCATGGCCTCTGTTTCGTGATAACCACATGAGGAGCACTGCATTGGCGTGTCAAGAGGCTTCCAGCCCTTCCTTGCAGTCTCAGCAATCTGTAGCAATTCAGAAGTATTGCTGCCACGGCTCGTGCACGTGTGGCAGCTCCAGTCTTCTGCGACCGATTCCCATGGCTTCATGCCCAAGCAGATTTTGTGAAAGCTCGAAGGACACGAAGTGCATTTCACTTCTTTGCTCCTGTGCCCGCAAACGTCGCAGAAGCAAGACTGCCCCTGTGTTTTCCCCAATTTCAGCCTGCTCAATAAGTCCATCATCTGAATTTTCTTGTGCGCTGGTCGGGGTATCCTCTTCTTCCGCAATAAGGGCTTGGGCTTATTGCGCGCCAGCTTGCTCGCCCGAAGCTGTGCGTTCGGCGGAATAGCTGCAGATCCACGCGCGCCTGCCTGCGCCAGGTCTTGCTGCGCAGGTGCCCTGTCTGTGCTGGGGCGTACACTTAGAGCTACACTTGATCGTTTGCTTGGCTCTCGCGTCGCCATTGCCACGGAGGCTCGGTTTGTTTTGCATTCGACGACCAGTGCCTCAACCTTTTCTTGCAGAGTCCTGTCCTCCGCCTGCGCTGCTTCTGAGTAGCTCAGCTGAGCCGTTGGCATCATCAGCTCTGATCCACAACATGGACAGAATTTCCACACAGGCAGTTGTTCGCGTATCATCTTGTCCCACATCACGGCACGGCAGGCATAGCAAATGTAACCAGTGTCTCGCCCAAACTTGGGGCTAAGCGGTCGAGCTGCAGCCTGGAGATGCCTAGGCTTTTTGTTGAGCGATGCCGTGCCACTTTGAAACACTGGAGGACGTTTGGCAGCCATGTAGCTCCCATAGCCTTCGGAATTATGCGCCATGTTTGCATCCCACTCGCCCTCCGCCGGCTGGCTTGCGTGGGCACGATTGAAGGCACCACGCTCGATTGCAACCACATGAGCCGACATGGCCAGTGCAGACAGCAGCAGAGGTTGGCAGCCTAGACGCGTTTCGCCGCCCACAGCTGTCCTCCGCTTTTTTGACCCATCTCTCGGCTGAAATGAGCCTGACAAACAGGGCACAACTAGGCCCAGAGCCACCCAACTACAAGTGTTTTGCACTGTGGCGGTGCTGGTACAGCACAGCACGTTCGCTGGCGGCACCCTGGTGCTTAAACAACCTTGGGAGGCAATCACCCTTTCCTGTTCACTTCAATCCTCCTCTTCCACCGACAGCAATTCTCTTCATTCCACGAACTAGCGTGCGCATAGAGCACTATATAGTGCTCTAGGCGCACGCTAGTTCGTGGAAGGAAGAGAATTGTTGGCCTGAGATGGTGGCGTGGGACAAGAGCTCGCTGCAGCAGATGGCTCAGGGTGTGGCGGGCTATTTGGACACCGCGCGGTTGGCGGGAGATGTGGAGGAGGTGGTGCGAGAACTGCGTAGTCTGACACCGAAGGTCGACAGTCTCGGTACGTGGCACCCCCAATTATCATCATTTTCCATTCGTTTCTAATTGCCTTGTCCAGAAAAGGGTGCGAGCGCAACAGAAGATGCAATTCTATCGCTGATCAAGAGAACACGCCACGGCATCAAACGGACGTGTCGCTGTGTGTGTGCAGTGAAAAATGATGGCACCGACGTCACGCTCATGGTTCTCGACGGGACGATTCCAATGTTCCACAACCAAAAGAAGTACAACTGCCCAGTAAAATTCTGGATGGGGCTAGACTACCCAGCAAGCCCGCCCATATGCTACGTGAGCCCCACGCGTGACATGGGTATCAAGCCGCGCCATGTGCATGTCGACAACGCGGGTTTCATTTACCACCAGTATCTCACGCAATGGAACGTGCGGTCTTCCCTCAAGGACCTGTGCACCACGCTGACAACCGTCTTTAGTAAGGACCCGCCTGTCTATGCTAAGCCGTCGGGAGGGCAAGCCGCAGCACATATGCCGTCGCAGCAAGCTACTGTAAATTTGCAACCGGCTGTGCAACAACCACTACACCCGCCCGCAGCAAGTCCCGAATCAGAGCCCGTGCGTGCACCCACAGCTGCTGCGGCCCACTCGCAACCTCCTTCCCGGAACCCCCCTAGCCAAGCGAGTAGTCGTCCGCCTCCTCCTTCTACTTCGTCTCAGCCCGCGCCCCCGTCGTGGGCTGCCAGCGGCGCAGGGGGGTGGGCAGTAGGGTCATCGTTGGCAGCCACCACCGCTGCAGAAGAAGAGTCGAAAGACAGCCTCATTTTGTTTGTCATGAGCAAGATTAATGTGAGTCTCAAGAACGCCCCGCCCATGAGGATGTGTGCACCAAAATATTTGATTTCCTCTCAATTTTTTGGCGGTACGGGGCCCTCCTGTAGGGGGGGATATGGTACCCACACGTGGGGTTCATGGAACCTCCTGTTTGTATATTGTTGGACAATCCAGTAGGTACGGGACCTTCCCTTAGGGGAGTACGGCACCCCTCCGTAGCCTGGCCGGGGTCTACGGGAGGGTCCTGTACCCCTTCTATAGGCTCTACGTGACCCTCCTCTCAACGGTCGTTGAGAGGAGGGTCCCGTAGGGGCAAAAAATGTCGGGATCCCCAAAAACAGGGTCAAACAAAAGATGGACCTAAAAACAAAAAGGATGCACTCTGACTACAGTCCTACAGAAATTCAAAAAGAAATGTGTCTTAACAAATATATATCGAACTAAACCATACAAGATTTATCTACTGTCACCCGTCCTCCGGGGAGGGGTATTTTGGAGACTCGTATCTGTCGACTCCACTGCGACTTTGCAATGCAACGAGAATTTCCCCCCCTCCCATATATCTGGAACTTCACAAACTCAATGGCTTTGCTGTGCGTTGTGTGTGTATGGTGGCAGGCCAAGTACGAAAATTTCAGGCGAGGTAACGAGGTTGAGTTCGATGAATTCCAAACGCAGCAAACGGATCTCGAAGTCATGCAGCAGAAGCTGACTCACGCCCACGAAGCTTTGATTTCTGAAAAGACTTATCTGCTCAACCTTCTTGATGAGTGAGTTACCAAGCGAAGCCTCTTTTTACATTTTGAAGTTGGAGCTTCCTATGTGTATGCACACGTACGCGCAGAAGCACTCTCACAAATACACCTGCATCATTTGTGACGCCAAACACACACACACACACACACATACACGCACACACACACACACACACACACACACACACACACACACACACACACAAAACACACACACACACACAAACACATCTCTTCGTACGCCTGCATCATTTGCGACATTTGTTCAAGTAGCAGTGCCGTGCGTTGCCGCAGAAAGTCAAGAACATGTCACGAGCACACAAGGCGCAAGCCTGAGCACGATCCACTGCACAGCATGTATTTTGCTATGATTCAACGTCGTTCTGCCGGTGTATTTTGGTCGATTTGAGTTTTGACGTGATTTGTGGGCTTGTTCTTGGGAGTGTAGAATGGACACAGCGGAGTCGGTGATTACTGCCTATTTGACGCACATAGAGAATCGAGGCAAACCGCAGGACCCCAAAGATGCGCCGCAGGTCGAGAGCTTGGTGCATGCAAGCGACGCGCTCGCGCAGCAGCTCATGGACTGTGTCTCGCAGGATAGGGCAATTGAGGATGTCCTTTATGAGGTGTCCCCCGTGTTGATACGTGTCTTGCATGTGGTGTGCACGTGTTCATGGGTGCGTGCGAGAAAGGGTTGCGCGCATGCGGGCGTAGTCCACGCGTATCGTTCCAATTTGTTGGCGCCAATGCACCAGTAACTCGTTCGGTGTGGGGGTGGGTGGGTGCAGCTGGACTGCGCTCTGGGCGATGGTAAGATCGAGACGCCAGAATACCTGCGGCTAGTGCACAGGCTATCGCGACAACAATTCAAGGAGAAAGAAGTTGTGCACAGGATCCTTGCCAAACGCCGCTCTCTCGGTGTTTACTGAAGAGCTTTCGTGCTCCAAGCTTTCAGTGTGTACATTTTGTAAAATCAAGGGTCTCGGGATAATGAAGGCCGTGACACTAGTGAGCCCCCTGCCCTAGAGAGTGAAAGTAGATTTTGAGGAGAAAAAGGAAAAGGAAACGCCCCAACCCCAAAAAGAGTGCAGTGTATGGGCAAAAACACACTTAAATACACATGCACACGCTCTAGTCATTCCTTTCCACGCACATACGCACACATCCATACGCACACGCACTCGCACTCGCACTCGCACTCGCACATACACACTTGAATACACATGCACATGCTCTTGTCATTTCCTTCCACGCACATATGCACACATCCATACGCACACGCACACGCACTCGCACACGCACTCGCAAACGTACTCGCACTCGCACTCGCCACGCACGAACACTCGAGACCCTTACATACAAAAAGACACACATACACACGCACAAAGACGTGCACACGGAAAGACAAGTACACACAAAGACGCGCACGCACACAGACACACACACACGCATACACACAAACATGCACACACACACACACAAGCAGACAGACACACACACACAAACACACAGAGCCTCTGCAAAACACGCATTTTGTGCTGATGCTGGCAACCCTTCATTCTCATTTGTTCTCAGAACAAGTTCTCTACAGGGCCCTCGACTCGGGGAGACAACCCTTGCCCCCCCGCATAGGCATGAAGTGCTCGACGGAAGTGGGGGGGGGTGGACATGCATGCGGGGTACCCGGGTGTCACCAGACCTTTGTTGATGTTATTTACATTGACCATTCAGCTGTAACATATTTGAGTGTTCACCGCTGTAACCCATTCGCCATCCACGGCTAGCTGGCTTGCGTGGGCGCGATTGAAGCCTCAGTCTTCTCTGTCCATTGTAGCCACGTCGGCAGACATGTTCGGCGCAGACAGCGGCGGAGGTTGGCGACGTAGATATATTCCACCCTCTCCAGCTGAAGCGAGCCTGACAAATAGGGTACACCTAGCCTAGGCTAACAGCCCGCAAGCCACGAGGGGTTTGAATTGTGGCGGTGGAGGTACAGCACAGCAGGCTCGCTGGCGGCACCCTGGTGTATCACCCCGCGGGTTGAGAGGCAATCACCCTTTTCTTGAGTTCAAGTCACTCTTTCCCTCAATCCTCCTCGGCAGCGAGCCTCGCGGCACCATTTTAGTTCTCTAGACGCACGCTGGTTCGTGGTTTCGTATCCCGGATGAGAATGATTATCAACAATGATTGCAAGAGCCTTTGAGAAAGAGAAACACCCAGCTAAGACCAAGGGCCCGGGAGATGCGCACAGAGCAAGAAAGAGAGAGAGAGAGAGTTGTTGCGCAAATTCTCAGGCTTGGCTTGAGATGGCGTGGAACAAGAGCTCGCTTCAAAGATGGCTCAGGGCATGACCGCGGCGGGCTATTCGGACACAGCGTGCCGGCAGCTGGACGTGGCGGAGGTCGCGGTGGTGCAAGACCTGCGCAGTCCCACGCTGCAGGTCGACTCGGACTCTGGGTCTTGAAGGTGGGCACCCCCAAGTTTAACTGGGGGAAAACGTGAGAAAATCTGAAAAAACCCTTTACTGTAGAGGCTCAACCCAAAAAATCAAATTGGGTTGATCCTACTCAACCCGATTTTTGCACAAATAGTTTTTTGGGAAATTTGTGGCAACTTTGACACATTCAAGAAAAATCAAGTTGAGCCGGCTCAACCCGATTTTCAAAAAAAATTGAATTGATCCTGCTCTTCCCCCATTTTCTCCCTTCCCTTTCGTGATGAGCCGGTTCAATCCGATTTTAACAAAATAATTCGGGTTGAGCCGGCTCAACCCGAATGTTGACCCAAATAATTTGACTTGAGTATAAAATTCAGTCAAAACCGTCGGCAGCTTCTCGTGGAGGTGAGGCGTGGCGCCGGAACGTGTGATGACCCGAGTATATTAGACTATTACTGCAGTTCAACCTCACTCTAGCCTGAATACAGGCGCTGTCCAGAACTCTTGCTAATATTCACAAAAAAAATAACCCGTCGCACCACTTTGCGGCACCAAAAAGAATAACCTGTCGCAGCCGTCGCATCAAAAAGAAATTACCCGTGGCAGCAAAAAGAGCAGCGCGGCAAGAAGAGTAGCAACAGGTTATTTTGGATGATGCTGCGACGGGTCATTTTCGTCACTTCAACAAAAATCCGTCATCCCCTTCCTCTGCACCCTCAAACAGCTACAATGAAGGAGAAGGGGTCCTGCCCTGGGCCTGAAAGGAGCGGATGCCCAATACACTTCACAGGATAGCTTGGCAGTGCTATTTGGACTGCTGGCGTCGTTCACCTCCCGAGTCTGCTTGGAGCAGGTCGCGTCTTTTGTTTTATATACAACACCCTTTTTTTTAATACACAACATCATGCAAAACACAACATTTATGTTGGATGCACTGGTTGTGACATTACACGTTTGTGTCACACCAACCAATCTCTGGTCCAATGCACAACATCTTTGGTGAAAAAAAATAACACAATTAAATGTGTATCACTGAGTCCCTCGCCCCCCCTAGTATTTCCACTGCGTCACCGCGACAAACACAACGTAGATGGCGCCGTTGAGCTGACCGTTGCTGCCATTGATGTCCGCGTCGCCAAACATGCGCGTGGCGACCCTCGCCTGCATGGCCGAATCAACTGCATGGCCGGACTCGGATCGATTTTCAATTACTTTTCAGACCCACGGATCGAGCTCCAGCCTGCTGAGATCCGAATCAATTTCCAGATGTGGTCATTTCACGCGAATTAGTTTTCAAATACCTTTCAGACCTTCGGATCGGGTGTCATATCCGCATCAATTTTCAAATTTTATCAGATTACACGAATTAATTCAAGTTTCAACAAATTGATGTTGTGTGTTAAGATCCAGATTTGTTGTATTAAAGTACATGTCGTTGTGGGCCAACCAACCGGCTGTGACAGATGTTGCGTATCAAATTAAAATTGATGTATATCAACAGATTCTGTGTATTACAAAATGATGTGTATTAAAACAAAGATGGTGTATATCAAAAAAAAGTTGTTGTGTATCAAAAAAAGAGATGTTGTATATTACATTAAAGGAGGATGTGTATGTAACAACAGATTTTGTATATTAACAAAACAAGTGGTTGCGTAATCACACCAAGATGTTGTGTATTCAATTCGAAGATGTTGTGTATTAACAGATGTTGTATAAAAGATGTTGTGTATTAACAAGAAATGCTGTGTATGAAGAGAACTTGTGCATTAAATTGTGAGATTTTGAATTTTAAACAAAAGATGATGTGTATCAAATCCAGTGATGTTGTGATGTTGTGTATTCAACCAAAGATGTTGTGGTTGAAAAAACAAGATGTCGTGTTTCAAGTTTAATTTATATGAGACGCTGCGTTTCCACAAAAAGATGTTGTGTATGTTCAATAAAGATGTTGTGTATCCAATCAAAAGATGTCGTGCAGTTCAACAAAGGTGTTGCGAATTCGATTAAAAGATGTTGTGTATAAAATTGAAAGATGTTGTGCATTAGAACAAAGATGTCGTGTATTAAATGAACACATGTTGTGTATCCAATTAAAAGATGTTGTGTATTAAGGATTTTTTTTTTGTGTTTTCAAAAACAGTTGTTTTGTATTACACAAACTTGAAAGATGTTTTGTATTACACAAAAGATGTTCAAAAAAGATGCTGTGCATAAAATTAAAAGATGCTGTGTATTCCAACAAAGATGTTGTATATTCAACAAAAAGATGTTGTGTTTAAAAAAAAGATTGAATCGAAATATCTTGTGTATTACCTACTAGTAATACACATGTATTAGGTAGTAAATCATATTACTTGTGTATTACCTACCACACAAAAATCCGTATGAACTCTGGCGGACTGTGAGTGGTGCGCGGCAAGCGGAGGGGCTTTAGCCCGGAAAGAGACAGCGTGGTGAAGGTCCACGTATTTCTATTTCGATGGACATTTACAATACCACTGACCGGTGCCTAACCCACATCCGAGACGCCGCGCACAGCGAGAGTATCGTACAGTTTGCTTTTCAGTACCGCGGCTATATCGTGATCTAGACCGTACATGTGGCCAACACAATGCGTACGTTGCAGCGCAAGCGTGGAGGGCACTGCGGGCCGTACGCCACCGCATAACGCTGTATGGCAATTTTACGGGTATCTTGTCAGGAGGAGCAGTCGCGGCTGTCAAGTTAGATGCCAGTCTGAAGTTGCACGATCTGGCCGCCACGTCAGTTGACAATGTATAACTACACAGCGGTCCTGCCGCGGTATAGCGGCATATTTTGCACATTTGTTGGTGATGAGTATGGTGCGGCCATTGAGCCTCCGGACCCGCCTTGCTGAGAACATGAACTCTCAAAAAGTACTGAACTTGCTGTCAGGAAAGATCTCACAGGCACGGGCCGCGTGCATGCGTCATTAAGAGAGCGTGCGATAGATTGACCGTGACGGAGAAACAGAGAACGAGAGAAAATTGGAAAGAGAGAGAGAGAGAGGATGAGGAAGAGAGAGAGGGAGAGAGAGAGAGAGACAGCAACTCTGATAGAGAGAGTCTATGACACAAACACACACACACACATGCACAACATCACGCGCGCGCTCTCTCTCGTGTAGACACACTATCTGTTCCTGTCCTTCGCTCTTACACACACGCCCAATCTTTCTCCCTCCCTCTGTCTTTTATTCGCCTTTTCTCTTTTTGTCTCACACACACGCAAACACACAGACAGAAAGATAGGCCGAGAGACAGAAAGACAGACAAACACACGTATACATAGACTGAATGACAGACTAAAAGACAGATAGACAGACTGGCAGAGAGACAAACATACACAGACACACAAAAAGACATAGGTGCAAACACAGACACAGTTGCAGACAAAGACACAGATACAGACACACATACAAAAACAGACACAGACACCGAGACCGAGACCGACACCGGCATCTATACCGAGACTGAGACCGAGACCGAGACCGAGACGGGCACCGACACCCACACACCCATGCCCTCTGCACATCCCCTCTCTCCCTCTCGCTCTGACTCACTCTTGCTGTCATGTG
>Ga0209491_10010067_pt1 | contig 11455 bp, 11 predicted proteins | sample BON02_FD_187213 | JGI IMG/M metagenome (GOLD analysis project Ga0209491, IMG submission 187213) | Freshwater microbial communities from Lake Bonney liftoff mats and glacier meltwater in Antarctica - BON-02 (SPAdes) (version 2) | ecosystem: Environmental > Aquatic > Freshwater > Ice > Glacier...
GCGAGGAACAGGCGGAGCGATGGCTGGCTGATGGTCTCAAAGCGGCAGGCCTCATGGCCAAGGATCTTCCTGCTTTGAAGGGATCCGATCCCCGGAAGCTCGCTCTGGCCGAGCTGCTTTGGAAACGAACTACGGTGTCACAGGATTGGATCGCCGCAAAGCTATCGATGCGCAGCGCAGCGAACGTGAGCCAACAACTCCGACGGTTCAATCGGGGAAAAACGAAGGCCAAGCTGCCTTCCGGAATGCAGGCTTTTCTCGGTGATGCTTGAAAAACGGAGACTTGACAGGCATTTTGTCAAGATTTGCACCCTGACCCCATTTCTGCTCTCTGACCCCATTTCTGCTCTGACCCCATTTCTGCTGACCCCATTTCCATGACCCCATTTCCAGGGGAATTCTGTATTCAAACTCTCAGAGTGCCCCCTCATCGAATGAACCCAATCGCCCTGATAGTATATAAAAATTATCTTCAGGGACTAGGAACAAAGTGCCGTTAACTACGACAGGTCAGGTGTAGGTTTTTTCTTCGAAATTGGTTCAAATGATAGTCTTTACTCCCTTGGGAGATACCTCAACAACATCGCACACCCTCTTCGGAGAGCATGGTTTCTAATCCATCTCGAACGTGAACGTCGAAGAAAGGAACAAGGACCAGCGAGTGAGTTCCTGCTTTTCGAATGCTACGAACTTAAGCCTGATGTGGCGCGAGTGAAGGTCCTTTTGCAAGTGTCATTTGTCAGGGCCTGGAGAACTTCTCGCTTGTCCTTCGTGGGGAAGAACACATGATAACGGCGAAGTTTGCGAAATGGACCACTATTTTGACGCCAATGCGACGACCCCGCTGTCCCGGGTAGCCCAGGAAGCGTGGACTCTGGCAAACCGACGGCACTGGCATAATCCTTCCGGCCTCTACCCGGAGGCCGCCGAGACTCGAGACTTTCTGGAAGCGCTGCGCGAAGAGATTGCCGGAATCATGAATTGCGAGGCCGCGCGGCTCGTTTTCACCTCCGGGGCGACCGAGGCTAACAACGCCGTTCTGGCATCTGCGGCGCGGCGACTTGAAGAGTCGGACCAATCCATCGCGATCAGTGCCATCGAGCACCCGAGCGTGGCGGAGGCGGCGGAGGGAATGTTTGCCCGCGACCAGTTGCATCCGATCGGAGTGACTTCCGGGGGCGTTTTCGATCTGGAGGAATTTGCGAGGATTTTGGAAGCGGAGCACATCGGATTCGTCTCGCTCATGGCCGCCAACAACGAGACGGGCGTCCTGCAACCGTGGAGGGAAGTCGCGGGAATCTGCCGGGAAAAGGGCGTTCCTTTTCATTGCGATGCCTCCCAATGGATCGGCAAATTATCGCCGGAAGGATTGGCGGAATGCGATTTCCTAACGGCAAGTGCCCACAAGTTCGGAGGGCCGGTCGGGGTGGGGTTTCTGCTCGTGCCCCGCGACTCCGATTTCCGGGGCCAGATCGGGGGACCGCAGGAGGACGGGCGCCGGGGCGGAACCGAGAATATTCCAGCCATCGCGGCGATGGTGGCGGCCCTAAAATGCGATCTCGCGACAAAAGACGGGACGCTGCGCGATCAATTCGAGCGCGATCTCGCCGATTGTCTGCCGGGGTTCCGCGTCCTCGGAGCGGCGGTGCCGCGCCTCGCCAACACCTCAATGTTCGTTCTTTCCGCAAACAAGAACCTCCGCTGGCTGACCCGTCTCGGCAAGCGGGGCTTCGCGGTTTCGACCGGTTCCGCGTGCAGCGCGGGGAAGGGGAATCCCTCGCGCGTGATGCAGGCCATGGGCTGTGGTTTTGAGGAAATGGGCCGGGTTTTGCGGGTGAGCGCACTTCCCGATGCTGACGCGGAAAGTTGGGAAGCTTTGCTCGATGCCCTCCTCGAAGTCCGCGACGAATTGGCGACCGGATCGCAAAAAAGCCGCGCCAGTCTTCCCAAGATTTCCTTGGAAGACCTCTGAGTGATCTGCCATTCTCTCAACAAGATGAATCAAGAGGAAGCGATTGGGAAAATCCAGGAAGCGTGCAAGCAGATCGCGCTCCAATTTATGAAAATCCACCCCGTTGTTTCGCATCTGGGGCACGAAGAAACGCAGGCCACCTGCCTCAAGTCGCTCCACCAGATGACGATCGATCTCGAGGTCATGAAAAAGCACCTCATCATCCTGCAAAAGCGCGACGATTCGACCGAGTTGTAGATTCGTGACGATTCTCCTTTGCGGGTTCCTTTGTAATGCGCGAATCTAGCCGGGCCTTGAAATACGTTCGCTACAAGCACTCTCGATTTTCCGCGCGATTTCCGGAGGATTTTCGCTACTCGCGCTCCCATTACTGGATGTCGCCGGGCGAAAATGGCGAATGGCGGGTCGGCTTTACGAAATTTGCGACCCGCATGCTGGGCGAACTGGTGGAGGCCGATTTTCGGGTGGAAGTGGGCGAACCGGTGACTTCGGGCGATGAGATCGGGTCGGTGGAAGGGTTCAAAGCGGCCAGCGATGTTTTCTGCGCGATGGAAGGAAAGTTCGCGGGCGGAAATCCCGTTCTTTTGGAGGACGCCTGTATTATTCGCACTTCTCCCTACGTAGATGGTTGGCTGTATGCCGTGAACGGGGAACCCGAGTCGGGGAGCCTCGATGTCCACGGTTATATCGACCATCTCGACAGTATCATCCGCCGCATGCACGAAGAGGAAAAAGAAGAATCACAGACTCCATGACCGACTTGAAAAAACGCGCACGCTACATCATGATCGGGGGATTCCTTGGCGCGGGGAAGACCACCGCGATCCAGGCCTTCGCCCGCTATTTGACCGATGAAAAATCACAAAAAGTCGGCCTCATCACCAATGACCAGGGAGCAGGCCTCGTCGATTCGGCCCTTGGTCGTTCCAACCGCTTTCCGGTCGAAGAAATCTCTGGCGGCTGCTTTTGTTGTCGCTTCAATTCGCTCGTCGAGGCCGCGCGCCATCTCGTCGACCGTCCCGCGCAGGAAGTCCCCGCAGTGTTCCTCGCCGAACCGGTCGGGAGTTGTACTGACCTCGTCGCCACCGTGAGTGTTCCTTTGCAACAGGTTTACGGCGAATCCTACGTGGTCGCCCCGCTCAGCGTGCTCGTTGATCCGATCCGGGCTTTGCGTGTGCTGGGATTCGATGAACAGGGTCGCAAGTTTTCCGCAAACGTCATTTATATCTACCGCAAGCAACTTCAGGAGGCCGATCACATCGTCATCAACAAGATCGACTCGGTCACTTCCGACCGTCTGGCGGTTCTCAAGGACGCTCTCACCGAAGAATTCCCTGACGCCCGTTTGTTCGAAATCTCGGCCCGCGAGGGGACCGGGCTGACCGAGTGGTTCGAGTGTCTTTTGTCGGAGGAAATGGATAGCCGGCGCTACCTCGACATAGACTACGAAAAATACGGCGACGGCGAGGCTCTCCTCGGCTGGCTCAATGCCACTCTCGAAATCCACGCGGGGGACAACGAACTCGATGGAAATGCCTTGCTCAAGGAAATCGCCAGTTCGCTCCGCGACAGTCTCGCCGAGCGCGAGATCAACATCGCCCACCTCAAAATGACCCTCACCCCGCTCGGCGATCCTTTTGAAATCGCGGCCATCAACCTCGTCCGCGACGATGCCGAGCCGGAGCTTTCCCACCATCTCCTTGAACCGATCGAAGAGGGCGAACTCCTCCTCAATATCCGCGCCGAGTGTGATGCCGGGGATCTTAAAATTGCCTGCGAAGCCGCTTTCGAAGAAATCATCGGGAAGCAACTCGGCCTCGATTTTGAGGTGACCCACTCCGAAGCGTTCCAGCCCGGTAAACCCGTCCCGACCCACCGCGTCACCGCCGAGTCCCCCTCCGTCGTCGGCAGTCAAGAAACCTGAAATTCCTGATGGCGCCCGCCCGCTTTGAGTGCCACCTTTTTCCTCAACATCGACTACTCCATTCGGCCTCCGAATCACCCCTTCATATGTTCCTCAATCTCGCCTCCCGCATCTTCCGCACGACCGACAAACGGCTTCTCATGAAGCTCGCCTGGAACTTCGGCTGGAAGGGCATGCTCTCGGTCCAGCGTTTCAAAAAGGACCTCAAAAAGGGCGAGTATTTTCCGCCTTTCCTCTACATCTCGATTCTCAACAGCTGCAATCTCCGCTGTCAGGGATGTTGGGTCGATGTCGATAAACCGCAGGTCAAGATCGACGTGGAGGTCCTCAACACGCTCGTCAATGACGCCAAAGCCCACGGCAACCGCTTCTTCGGCATCCTCGGCGGCGAGCCCTTCATGTATCCCGAGCTTCTCGATTTCCTCGGGCGGCATCCCGATTGCTTCTTCCAGATTTTCACGAACGGCCAGCTCATCACTGACAAGATTGCAAAGAAGCTGCGCGAGCTTGGCAATTGCACCGTCTTGGTCAGCATCGAAGGAACCGAGGTCGCGAGCGACGAACGGCGCGGCAAGCCCAAGGTTCTTTCCCGCACTCTCAAGGGACTCGATAATTGTATCAAAAATAAAATCCTCACCGGCGTCGCCACCAGTCTCTGTCAAACCAATATCGATGACCTTCTCACCGAGAAATGGTTGCAGAAATTGATCGATCGCGGCGTCCACTATGCCTGGTATCACACCTATCGCCCGGTCGGTCCCAAGATTCACGCGGAACTCGCCCTCCGGCCCGACCAAGCCCGCAAGGTCCGCCAGTTCGTCGTCGATGTGCGGGCCAAGCTGCCACTCGCTCTCATTGATGCCTACTACGATGGCCAGGGCAATGCCCTCTGCCCCATGGCCACCGGCATCAGTCATCACATTTCCCCCGGCGGCGCCGTCGAGCCGTGCCCCATCATCCAGTTTGCCACCGAGAACATCAAGAACTCGGGCGGTATCGTGAAGACATTCCAGAACTCTGCTTTCCTCAAGGACTTCCGCGAAACGACCGCCAAGCACACCCGCGGCTGCGTCGTCCTCGAACGTCCCGATCTCGTCAAGGAACTCGTCAAAAAACACGGAGCGACCGATACCACGATCCGCAAGTCGGCGATGGCGGAACTCGAGATGATGACTCCGCGTGGCAGCCAGGATTTGACGGAAGGAGACCCCATTCCCGAAAAGCATTGGATGTATAAATTTGCCAAGAAATACTGGTATCACGACTTCGGGGCTTACCAGGAATTGGACCAAAAACGGAAAGAGGAAAAGAAGGTCTCCTAGAAGATCGCACGAGCAAAAACCAGCATGTCCGAAACTCCCGTCATCTACTGCCGCTGCGCCTACGCCAATGCCCTGCCCGTCGAGGTGAAGGACGGGGTGTTGCAGAATCTCTGCGAGGCCTCGACCCCGGTTCAGGCCGTCTCCGATTTGTGCGAAATGTCCGCTCGGAACGACCCCCGCCTCGCGCAAATTGCGGAGCAGGCGAAGAAAGGACCGGTGAAAATCGCGGCCTGTTATCCCCGTGCGGTACGCTGGCTTTTCCATGCCGCCGGCTCGCCCTTGCCGGAAGAGAATGTCGAAATCGTCAATCTCCGCGAACAGTCCGTCGAGGACGCCACCCGAGCACTCACTTCTTCCTAGCATTATGGTCAGCAACGAAGCCCATCCTCTCGAAGTCATCCTTTACGAAGGTCGTCACAGCCACCCGCTTTCTGCCGAACTCCGTTTCAGCGTCATGAGCGGCCTGCTCGACCGGGGATACGCCGTGACCCGCGTCATGGCGTCACCGGAAAATTCCACCGCTCCCACCCATCATCGCCTCCTCGTGATCGCCGACTTCGGCGGCGAGTCGCCCCGGATCGAAGACGCGGCCGGTGAGATCGATTTGGCGGCCCGCGACATTTCCGGACTCGGCGGTGAGGAAATTCTGGAACTCGTCGAGAACCATCGCGGCGACGAAGGTCTCGAAATGAACCAGCCCGGCCAATGGAAACCCTGGTTCCCGGTCATCGACTACGACCGTTGCACCAACTGCATGCAATGCCTGAGCTTCTGCCTTTTCGATGTCTATGGCGTTGATGACGAAAACAAGATCCAGGTTCAGAACAACGACAACTGCAAGACGAACTGCCCCGCCTGTTCCCGTGTCTGCCCGGAGGTCGCGATCATGTTTCCCAAGTATGCCGGCGGCCCCATCAACGGGGACGTTGTCTCCGACAGCGATCTCGAACGCGAGAAGATGAAGGTCGATATTTCCTCACTTCTGGGAGGCGATATATACTCCAGCCTCCGCCGTCGCAGCGATGACGCGAAGTCGCGTTTTTCCAAGGAACGCAGTCCCGACAAGGCCCTCTCCGAGCGCAAAAAATGCCTCATCAAACTGGCGGGCGACGGCATGATCCCGGCCGATGTTCTTGAAAATCTTCCCTCTCCGCAGGAAATCGCGGAGCGTGCCGAAATGGCCGCCGCCAAGGCCAAATCTGCCCTCGCGGCCAACCAATAAAATCCGATGTCCTCCTACAAAATTCCCTCGATGCCGATGCCCAAAATGGCCGCTCCCACGGCTACCCGCATTCGTCCGCCCAAGAAGAATATTCCGCAGACCAAGCCGGAGCGGGATCTCATTCTCCAGGCCATCCGATCCTATGTGGAAGAATTCGTTCCGGTTCCGCCCATGCCGCAGGATGAACTCGAGGTGCACGCCCGTCGCATTCTCGAAGCGACCGGCACCGCCGAGACCTATCTCCACTACACTGCGGTCTGTCTCAACAATGAGATGTGGCGCGAAACGATGGCCACCATTCCCTACGAGCGCCGCCTTTTGCTCATGCCGAAATGCTTGCGCGTCGAGGACAAGTGCACCGCGCCTTTCGATGAATTCGGCCTTCTCTGCAAGCAATGCGGACTCTGCACCATCCAGGATTTCCAGAACGAAGCGGAACGCCTCGGCTACGCCGTTCTCGTCGCCGAAGGTTCGGCCATTGTCATGTCGCTCATCCAAACCGGGAAGATCGAGGCCATCGTCGGCATCAGTTGTCTGCCGGTCCTGGAACGTACTTTCCCGTATGTTGAAGCCGCCGCCATTCCGTCCATCGCGGTTCCGCTTTTGCAGGACGATTGCATCAATACCACTGTCGATATCGATTGGGTTTGGGACTACATTCATCTTAGCAGCGAGGACAAGACGCGTCGCCTCAATCTCAATGCCCTCCACGACGAAGTCCGTGAATGGTTTTCGCCTGCCTCCATCGAGGCCCTCATGGGACCGGCGGAAGGGGAAACCGAAGCGATCGCCCGCGATTGGCTCGCCTGGGGCGGCAAGCGTTGGCGGCCCTTTTTGACTGTCGCGTCCTTCCAGGCCTTGCGCGATGACAAGGGCGAGCGCGAGCTCACCGACGACATCAAAAAACTATCCCTCGCCGTCGAATGTTTCCACAAGGCTTCGCTGATTCACGACGATATCGAGGACGAAGACCACGAACGTTATGGCGAAAAAACCCTCCACGCCGAACACGGAGTGGCGGTCGCCCTCAATGTCGGCGACCTCCTTCTCGGCGAAGGCTATCGCCTCATCGGCGAGTGTGACGTCGCGGATTCACGCAAGTCTGAGATACTCCTCGCCGCCTCCCGAGGGCAACGAGAACTCTGCCGCGGGCAGGGCGCGGAACTTCTCTGGACCCGCCATCCTGCTCCTCTCAAAAGCTCGCAGGTTCTCGAAATTTTCCGCCAGAAAACCGCTCCCGCCTTCGAGGTCGCCCTACAAATCGGCGCGGCCTGCGCCGGGAAGTTGGACGAAGTTTCCGAAACCCTCCACGGCTACAGCGAGGCCCTCGGCATCGCCTATCAGATCCGCGATGACATGGACGACCTCTCGGCCGACAGCGGCGAGAACGTTTCCGGCTCGGTCCGTCCCAGCATCCTTCTTTCGACCACCTACGAAAAAGCGAAGGGCGAGGACAAGGCATTCATGGCCGCCCTTTGGTCGAATGAAATCGGGATTGACGCCGAGGTTCTCGACCGCGTCCGCAAGCTCGCCCACGACCTCAAGGCGGACGACCGTTGTGTCACTCTTCTCGAGAGCTACAAGGAGGCCGCCATTCGCTGCCTCCGCGATCTCGAAAACCATAATCTCAAGGGACTTCTCCGCCGCGTCCTCGGAAAGATCTTCAACGACATCGAAATCAAAGGCTGGTGCCGTGAGTTCGAAGTGAAAAACGGAGTCCGCGATTGATCGATGTCCATTCGACTGGAAATGCTCCAGGTCGCGCGCCTCGCTCCCGCGATCCTGGGAAGTGAAGCGAGCGAACTGGTCGAGGGATTTGTGCGTTCGCAACAGCACGCTGACGGCGGCTTTTGTAATCGGGATGGAAGGAGCGATCTTTATTACACTTCCTTCGCCATTGATGCTCTCACCGCCCTTCAAGCCGAACTGCCGGATAAAGAACTGCGCGGGTATTTGACCTCGTTCGGGGAAGGGGATGGGCTGGATTTCGTGCACCTTTGCTGTCTGGCCAGAACTTGGTCGGCACTCGAAAAAAACGGCCGCGCGATTGATGGCATTCTTGCCAAGCTCGAAGAGATCTACCGAACCCCGGATGACGGCGGCTACAATCAAGCTCCCGATGCCTCCTTCGGTTCCTGCTACGGTGCCTTCCTTGCCTACGGTGCCTACAGCGATCACGGGCGAATCCCACTGGAGGTCGAACGCATCATCCCTGAGAGTCTCGACGCGCTGACCTCGGACGTCGGTGCCTGGTCCAACGATAGATATGTTCCCGTTCCCAACGTCCCCGCCACCGCCGCCGCAATCACGCTTCATCGGAATCTCCGCGAGCCGATTCCTGCCGCCACTGCGGATTGGCTTCTGGGTTCGGTGCACGAACAGGGCGGCTTCACCGCTTTTCCGGGAGCACCCATGCCGGACCTCCTCTCGACCGCCGTGGCTCTCCATGCCCTCGATGGCTTGCAGGTGTCTTTTCAGGAACACCGCGAACCCTGTCTCGATTTCATTGACTCACTCTGGACCGCTGCCGGGGGATTTCACGGGACCTGGAATGACGAAGATCTCGATTTGGAATACACCTACTACGGGCTTCTGGCCTTGGGACATCTCAGCATGTGAAAACCTTTCTCGAAAACGCCCGCGTCGCCCTCCTCGCCGAGCGCAACGAGCGCGGCCACTGGACCGGCGAACTTTCCAGCAGTGCGCTCTCAACCGCGACCGCGATGATCGCGCTTCATTTCGTCGATGCCGAACAACATTCCGAGGTCATCGAAGGCGGCCGGGATTGGCTCCTCTCGACCCAAAACGATAACGGAGGGTGGGGAGACACTTCGATCAGCTTTAGCAATATTTCCACGACCTTGCTCGTCTGGTCGGCTCTTGCTTTGGTCGATGATGCCGAGGACGCTATCGACCGCTCCGAGTGCTGGATTCGCGGCCATGTTGGCTCGCTTGATCCCGACGAAATTAAAGCAAAAGTCATCGCCCGCTACGGCAAGGACAAGACCTTCTCGGTCCCCATTCTCATGGCCTGCGCTCTCGGTGGTCGCCTTGGGAATTCCCCGAAAGAAGGCTGGCGACGCGTCCTCGCCCTGCCCTTCGAATTGGCGGCTTTTCCCCGCAAGTGGTATGGTGCCCTCAAGCTTCCCGTGGTCAGCTACGCCTTGCCGGCTCTCATCGCAATCGGATACGCCCGGCATTTTCACGCCAGGCCTTTCTTCCTTTTCCGACCGCTCCGCCGCCTCACCTGGAAACGGGTTTCCGCCCTCCTGTCCGAAATTCAACCCGCCGGCGGAGGGTATCTCGAAGCCACTCCGCTCACCAGTTTCGTGACCATGGCCCTCGCCGGAGCCGATCAAAAAAGTCACCCCGTCGTTCCCAAAGCGGTCTCTTTCATCCTCGCCTCGGTCCGGCCCGATGGCAGTTGGCCCATCGATACCAACCTAGCCACCTGGGGCACGACTTTGGCCACCAAAGCCCTCACCGTGTCTTCGGATTCCCGAGCTGATTTCCCCGCCAAGGATCGTCAAAGCGTCCTCACCTGGCTCCTCGATCAGCAATACCGGACCGTCCATCCTTTCACCGTCTCACCGCCGGGAGGCTGGGCCTGGACCGATCTCAGCGGGGGCGTTCCTGATGCCGATGACACCGCCGGTGCGCTCCTTGCCCTCCATCGTCTCGCTGGAAATGATCCCGAAGTCCGGGAACGCGCCGTCGCCGGGGTGATTTGGCTTCTCGATCTCCAAAACCGCGATGGTGGCATTCCCACCTTCTGTCGCGGATGGGGAGCCTTGCCCTTTGATCGGTCCAGTCCCGACATCACGGCGCACGCCCTCCGCGCCCTCACCATTTGGAGACCTCATTTCGACGAACACCTCCGCCACCGAATCGACAAAGCGACCTCGAAAATCCTGCGCTATTTGAAAGCGACCCAGGAGGCCGACGGCTCGTGGACTCCGCTCTGGTTCGGGAACCAGCATCTCGCAAATGAGAACAACCGGACCTACGGCACCGCCCACGTCCTCCTGGCACTCGCCGAACACAGCTCCGCAGCCACAATGAACAAAATCGCCCGCCAATGGCTCCTGGCCACCCAATCAAAAAATGGAGGCTGGAGCGGGGGCGATCCCGCCAATGGAACCTCTATCGAAGAAACCGCCCTCGCCCTCAGCGCCCTCGCCACCGGAGGTCTCACTCCCGAGTTTGAAAAAGGCCTTGAGCACCTCCGCACCCTCACCAAAAATGGCACACACTTCCCACCCGCTCCCATCGGCTTCTATTTCGCCAAACTCTGGTACTGGGAACGGATCTACCCCATCGTCTGGACCGTCGAAGCACTGGAGCGGTCCGGGGGTCGTAAGGAAAGATAGTCGAAAGCTCCTTTTTCGATATCCCACCAATCCGCATTCAACCCGTCCGTTGAAAAACCAACCCACTCCGCAACCAACCTCCCCCCACGGAGTGAACATGGGGCGTCGCTCCGCTTCCCCCATGCTGATATGACTTTGGCCGTCGCATGAAGGACTAAGGTGCCAGGAATAAGGTGCCAGGAATAAGGTGCCAGACACCACCTGGGTTTGACTCGGTCCAGTTTGTTGGCTAGAACGACTCAGAGGTATGAAAAAACAGGATAAACGGGAGCTGACGGATTTGGAGAAGGCGGACTGCCTTACGGGGACGATGATGGGTGGGATTGCTCTGAAATCGCCTCATTTTGGGCAGGGGAAGCGGCGGCGCTTGGTTTTTGAGGATAGAGATTGCCACTATCATACCATCTCCAGAATTTCAGGGGGTGATTTGCTCTTCCAAGATGTCGAGAAGGAGGCTTTTCGGAAATTGTTACGGCGGATGGAGCGTTTTTGCTGCGTGGAGGTGCAAAATTAGGTGGTGATGGGGAATCATTTTCATCTGCTTTTACGGGTGCCGGAGCGGGAGAAGGTGATGGCGAAGTTTTTGGAGGGGACGGCAGAAGAGCGGGAGGCCCGGCTTCTGGAGCATCTGAAGTTGCGCTATTC
>Ga0209491_10010068_pt1 | contig 11455 bp, 11 predicted proteins | sample BON02_FD_187213 | JGI IMG/M metagenome (GOLD analysis project Ga0209491, IMG submission 187213) | Freshwater microbial communities from Lake Bonney liftoff mats and glacier meltwater in Antarctica - BON-02 (SPAdes) (version 2) | ecosystem: Environmental > Aquatic > Freshwater > Ice > Glacier...
TCGACTTGGCATCGTTGGAAATCCGGTTACCAAAATATGTCAACGTCGGAAGTTAGACGGTTGAAGGAGCTTGAAATTGAGAATCGTCGGTTAAAGAAAATTGTGGCTAATAAGGAACTTGAGATCGACATGTTGAAAGAGCTTTCCTTGGAAAACTTCTAACCCTTAAAACGCAGACGGGCTGCAACGGTAGTGTTGCAGTCGCGTTTCGGGGTTTCCCAAAGGTTTGCTTGTCGGGTTGTTGGTCAGAGTCGTTCAACGCAGCGACGCACCTTGGTCATGGGAACCAAAGATGAGTTGTTACGCAGCAAACTTCACGAGTTTTCTGACGAGTTCAAGAGATGGGGATGGCGTAAAGCGCATTGGTATTTGACCAAAGATGTGTCAGTGATCAATCGCAAGAAAATACAGCGTCTTTGGCGTGAAGAAGGCCTCAAAGTGCCTTATAAATCGAAGAAGAAGTGTCGTCGCGGGAAAGGTGACGTCAAGTTGAAAGCAATGAAAATGGATCATGTTTGGGCGGCCGATTTTCAAACCGATCAAACTTCAGATGGACGTCAACTAAATTTTTTAATGTTGTCGACGAATAGACGAAAGAGAACATTTTGCAATATGTTGACCGGTCAATAACAGCTGTCATGGTTGTTGAGTTGCTTGATCAAATTGTTGGGGAGCGAGGCGAACCACAATTTGTGCGTTTTGACAACGGACCAGAATTTACTGCTGATGCAATAACGAAATGGTGTGCTGATAAAACAACGAACACGAATTTCATTGAACCCGGTTCACCTTGGCAAAACGCATACATCGAGTCATTTAACGGCAGGTTCCGTGACGAAGTTCTTGACATTTAACTATTTGATTCGCTACTCGAAGCACGAGTAATTACAAAAGATTGGCGAACCGTTTACAACACGATCCGCCCACACGGTAGCCATAGAGGCTTAACGCCGACAGGGTTTGCACTAACATGCAAAGATAACGAAAAGGAAACCGTGACTCTCTAAGAAAATGGACTCACAAAAGGGGTCCAGTCAAAGCGACTGCGCAAGTGCCTGATTAAACCTGGCTAACCCACATGTATACGGATTCGTGTGATACGAAACGATCGAGCTGTAAGTCATCGGTAGCTTCTCAATCAGACTTTGCTGCCGATGTGCGCCAATTGGCGAGCAGATCGGAAGACGAGTTGCGAACCGTGTCTAGATACTTAACCTCGATACCCAATTCTGCGCACAACTCCATCTCTGGCTGGGGCACCCCGCCGCGCTTCAACCAATCGTCGCCCTTGACGTAGACCTTCGGTCGAAGCATTTTCAGCACTTCAAGGGTTGATGACGAAGACAGATGCACGTAAGCGATGTATTTAATTGCGCCGAGCACAACCCCTCTCTGCTGCTGGGTAAGAAGGACTGCGTGCTTATTGGCAGTCCACTCGTCTGATGCAACGTTGCAAAGAAGCGGAAGGCCAAGCGCGGCGGCCTGCTCGAAATAGGCGATGTGACCATCGTGGATCGGGTCGAAACTGCCATCCACCATTGCCACTGCGCCGGCATATTTGGGGAGATCGGAGAACTCAACAATCATGTGCAAATTAGGTTAGTTCAGCACCCAACCGAATTGTTCGCGGTGCTAATTGGTGGGCCGGGAAGGATTCGAACCTTCGAAGGCAATAACCGGCAGATTTACAGTCTGCTCCCTTTGGCCACTTGGGTACCGACCCACAAGCCAGCAAGGCTAGCGGATTGGGTAAACTTTTCCTTATGCCAAGTTTTGATATTGTCTCAGAGGTTGATCGGCAAGAATTACGCAATGCCATCGATCAGGCGCAACGCGAATTAGCCAATCGATTCGACTTCAAGAACACAGATTCTTCGATTGATCAAGCCGAGTTAGTTCTCACGATCAAAACGTCTAGCGAAGATCGGCTTCGTGCACTTAAATTATTACTCGAAGAGAAGCTCGTCAAGCGCAATGTTTCGCTCAAGAGTATTGAGTGGGGCAAGGTCGAACCAGCGTCCGGCGAAAGCGTCCGACAGATCGTCACGGTCAAGGTTGGAATCTCATCCGACAAAGCACGCGAGATCAATAAGTTGATCAAGGAGAAGGCGCCGAAGGGAACCGGCAGCCAAACTCAGGGCGAACAGATTCGCGTTACGAGTAAAAAACGCGACGACCTTCAGACCGTAATGGCGCTGCTCAAGGGCGCAGACTTAGGCGTTCCGCTGCAGTTCAATAATTTTCGCGACTAGGAAGTCAAAAGTCTCTGGTGGAACTTCAGCAGCCAATCGTGGGTCGCATTCATCTCAATGTGATCAAGTGAAACTCCCGAACTTCTAAGTTGTTCTAGAGCGTCATCAAATGGCACTCCCTTGTAATCAAGCACGACTCCAAGTTTCGTCGTCATGTTTTTCTTGAGCAAGGTTTTGACAAAACCAGGCGTGTGTCGAGCAAAAAAGTACAAGGTCCGATGCCAATACGCAATCAACCTCTTTGGCTTGTGGAGCGAGTATGCGAAAAACTGTTCACAAACACTTCGGATAGTTGTCTCGATTTCATCCCTCGAATGCTTGCCGTAATGCTCGAGAACTTCGACAATGCGACGAACGAAATCTTGATACTCGTCCGCGTATTTTGGAGACGTCCCCCACTCTCCCGTTCCGACTTTTCTAATCACCGCAGCGCTTGACATCGAGGGATTCTCGCCGCTCCTAAACCAAGTGAGCGAATCGACCATCGCGGTCGGGCCTAGATATGCCCCGATAAGCATCAGGGCCAATTCGTAGACATAGCCAGAGCCGTAGTGCCTTCCATATGATTCTCCAAACATCGTCCCCCAGGCTTCTCGTCGGAAAACGCCGTACAACAAATACGGCGCGCCTTCAGGGTTACCGTTTGGAAATGAGGACCGTACTCGCGCGAGGTCATCGCCGAACATATCGGGCAAGTTCTGATTTTTTTGGTAAACCTGATGTGCAAAGATCTCGCCGTCGCGGTGGAAGAAGAAAATTGAACGCCCAATACAACCAATTAAACGCTCGTCGCTTTCAAGTTGGGAAATGCAATCGACCAGACCCTGTTTGGCATACAATTCATCGTCGCCAAGCAGCGCTACATACTTAGTCTTTACAATTTTTGACGCCAACACAAGCCGCTCATTGAATCCTATTGGAAGATGTTCGTAATGAACTGTTGGGCCCATCTTGGCAATCAATGACTCTGGAGCCGAGTCAACGGAACCATCTAAAATACATAGTCGCACATCGGTAGAAGACCAATAATCAATCTGTCTTTGTAGGTACGCCGACCGGTTGTACGCGGGGATGACGAGAGTCAGGTCGTGTAGCCCTTTAAAATCCTCCACTAGCGAGACTCCATGATTTCGAATTGCACCATTAGTCTTCGGCTGGTGTTTCGGCGACGCGCTTTTGCAACTCGTTAACCACCGAGGCGTCGGCGAGAGTAGTCGTGTCGCCGAGGTTGCGGCCCTCGGCCACGTCGCGCAACAAACGGCGCATGATCTTGCCGCTGCGAGTCTTTGGCAAGTCGGGCGTGAAGTAGATGGTCTTTGGCTTGGCAATTGGCCCGATCTCGGTGGCGACGTGGTCGCGCAATACCTTCTCGTCGACTTCCATCCCCCCGCGCAACGTCACGTAGGCGATGATCGCCTGACCGGTCATGGCGTCGTTGGCGCCGACTACGGCGGCCTCGGCCACGCTCGGGTGCGAAACCAACGCCGACTCGACCTCAGTTGTCGAAATGCGGTGGCCAGAAACGTTCATCACGTCGTCAACTCGACCGAGCAGCCACAAGTATCCCTCGTCGTCGAGTTTGGCGCCGTCACCCGCGAAGTATCTACCAGGAAATCGGCTCCAGTATGTTTCGCGATAGCGCTTCTGGTCGCCCCAAATGCCGCGCAACATTCCGGGCCACGGCTTGGTCAGCGTCAGGTAACCGCCGCCCTTGCCAACATGTGCGCCCTGCTCGTCAAGCAGCTCTGCGCCGATACCAGGTATCGGGAACGTCGCGGAACCGGGCTTCGTTACGGTCACACCCGGCAGCGGCGAGATCATGATGCCGCCGGTTTCTGTCTGCCACCACGTGTCGACAATCGGGCAACGCGAGCCACCGATATTTTCGTTGTACCAGATCCACGCCTCGGGGTTGATCGGCTCGCCAACCGAACCGAGCAGGCGCAGCGATGACAGATCGTGCTTAGCGGGTTCTTGACTGCCCCACTTCATGAAGGTGCGGATCGCTGTCGGTGCGGTATAGAAAATCGTCGGCTTGTACTTTTCAATGATCGACCAAAACCGGTCGTTGGCCGGAAAGTTCGGCACGCCCTCGTACATCACCTGCGTGGCGCAGTTTGCCAGCGGGCCGTAGACGATGTAACTGTGTCCCGTTACCCAGCCGACGTCGGCGGTACACCAGAAAATATCCGACTCTGGCTTGTGATCGAACACGTACTTAAACGTGTATGCAACATGAGTCAAATAACCAGCGGTCGTGTGCACGATGCCCTTTGGCTTACCCGTGCTGCCAGATGTGTACAGCAAGAACAACAAGTGCTCGGCCTCCATCGCTTCGGCTGGGCAAATGGGGTCTGCCTTGGCGATCAGGTCGTGATACCAGTGATCGCGGCCCTGCTTCATTTCGATCTCATTGTTGCCGCGTCGCACGACAATTACGCTCTCGATCGTCGTCGTTGACTTGAGCGCCTCATCAGCCTGCGGCTTGAGTCCGAACACCTCGCCGCGACGCCAGCCGCCGTCGGCGGTGATCAAGCACTTGGCTTGCGCATCGTTAATGCGATCGGCGAGAGCCTGCGAAGAAAACCCGCCGAACACGACGCTGTGCACCGCACCGATGCGCGCGCACGCCAACATTGCCACCGCCGCCTCTGGGATCATCGGCAAATAAATATTCACGCGGTCGCCCTTAGCGACGCCTAGGTTTTTAAGCGAGTTGGCGAAACGCTGTACCTCATCCAACAACTGCGAATACGTGATGACGCGAGAATCGCCAGGCTCGCCCTCCCAATAGAACGCGACCTTGTCGCCCTTGCCGGCCAGTACGTGACGGTCAAGGCAGTTGTAGGAAACGTTGAGGGTGCCGTCGGCGAACCACTCGGCAAACGGCGGATCCCACTCGCATACCTTCGTGAAGGGTGTCGACCATTCCAGCAATTCGCGGGCCTGGCGCGCCCAGAATGCGTCTGAATCGCGGTCGGCCTCTTGATACAAGCTCTGGTCGCTGGTCAGCGCACCACCGACGAATGCGGGCGACGGTGCGAACTTGCGCTGCTCGTACGAGAGCGCGTCAATTGCATGCTGGTCGCCTGTCACTTTCAGTAACCCCCATCTTTGCAGTGATGTCTATAGATGCGAGACTAGACGATCGTTATGGGATCAGAAAAATCGGCGTCGGCCGAGACGTGCTAAAATTTTAGGCAGTTAATGATATTTGTCTAACTAATTGTAAGAAAATTTAATGAAAATAGAACGTCAGGTTCGTACACGTTTGGTTCTCGTTCGATCATGGCGTGCGAACCGGAGATTAATTGATTCCAAGAATACATTTTTCTTACCGCGCCATCGAATGCCCTACAATCCATATGTAGAACTATTTTCAAACCCGATTCACTCTTGCGAATTGTTACAAAATGATCTGGTGATTCTTGAACTATAAATCCACTGTCACTGATTGTGAGGTCATGGTACAGCGCCACGCGAATATCCCAGTCCATGTTCGGAGCAAAAGTCACAACTTTCTTTAAAAAATTAACTTGGGCCTCATAAAAGTTGTCCGAGTCGAAGCACAGTTGGTCTTCAGGGTGAAAAGAGCGCCCATCAAACTGGTAGTCAAAAAGGACAGACTCCATTCGCGATCGGTTCGGGATGTCTTCCATTAAGGTTGGCTCGCTCACCGACCAATTCTTGGTATCCACGAAGCTTCCTCCACTTATGTTTTCAAACCTCATCGCAGGACTTAGGTTTTTCGCGCACGTTGCTAGTTGCGCGAGCGATGGTATTGCAAGCCATCTATTTAAGGGCGTAAGGCTGCCCGCCAAGATGTAGCTCCCACCGGCCGGGAACGCAAATTTCGGTTGAACAATGTCCAACTCCTGAGCGAAGGCCGCGAGTGACTTTTGAATTATTCGAGACATCTCAAAATCTCGATCAATTCCAGTGAAACATTGCGGATATTCCGATGCGGCTCCAACGTTGAAGGTTGCGATGTCGGGGCGGCGACCAAAGAGTTCAATACCTCGGCGGACAACAGACTGCAACGAATCAGCAGAAAGGGGGTTGTCAACTTTATTGAAAAAGAGAACATCGTTCATCGTGTCATGTATGAATATTGATGTGTCGAGTAAATAGTTCATTTCGGTGACGACTGCTTCGGAGTTCGTCTCGATCTGAGGAACGATCGCAATTGTGAGTTGGCCTAAAGTCTTTGCTTGCCAGGGTTCAAGTTCAATAATTGAAGTTGCGCCAATATTCTTGAGTTTTTCGTACAATGTACTGGTGGGAAATTTCTGAATTATAAAGGTTTTCTCATTTAATATGACAGATTTTAGCAATTCCTCGCTGAAATGGTCGGTGTGCAAATGCGAAATATAAATATGGCTAGCCGAATCGAGTGCATCGATCGCTAACGATCGACTGACGAATGGAGACGCTTGCCATGATCCGTGATTCGCCGTCGATATCCATGGGTCGCAGACGATGGTAATTGGGCCCAATTCAATTTTGATAAAAGAATTACAAAAATGTTGGACGATCATTAGTGGCGATTCTAACCATGTTCCAAATATCTAGCAGCGCTTTGATTCGGCCTGGGGATCTTGGATGCTCCGGGAAATCCGGTCCAAATCAGCTCGTACGAGAGCGCGTCAATTGCATGCTGGTCACCTGTCACTTTCAGTAACCCCCATCTGTGCAGTGATGTTTATAGATGCGAGACTAGACGATCGTTATGGGATCAGAAAAATCGGCGTCGGCCGAGACGCGCCAAAATTTTAGGCCCCTCGATTGGTTGCTATCTATCTGCATGGCGTTGGCATGGGGTTCGGCATTCCTGCTGATCGACATCGCGATTCGCGATTTTCATACTGCGGTGGTTCCGTTCGGGCGCACTTTCTTCGGCGCCGCTGCGCTGCTGATGATCCCAAGCGCGCGCCAACGAATCGCGAGACAACACTGGCCGCGCCTGATCGCGTTGGGTTTTGTGTGGATGGCCTTACCGTTTCTCTTATTTCCACTCGCCGAGCAAACGGTTTCGAGCAGCATCGCGGGGATGATGAACGGCGCACTACCTGTCGTCGTTGCGGTGGTCACCGCGGTGTGGGTTCGTTCGCTGCCGAGCGGTCGCCGAATATTTGCGGTGCTGGTCGGTTTCGCCGGTATTGCGTTGATCGCGCTGCCGTCAATAGGCGACGGTGCTTCTGCCGACATCAAGGGCATCGTATTGCTGTTACTTGCGCTGCTCTCGTACGCAGTGGCGCTCAATTTGGCGCGGCCGCTGCAGGCCATCTACGGCCCAGCGACGCTGATGCTCAATGTCGCGGTCGTGGCGTGCGCGATTTCGATGCCGTACGGCGTCTGGGGCATCAAGCATTCAACTTTCTCGTTTGGTTCACTCGCGGCAGTTGCCGTACTCGGCATAGTTGGTACGGGATTCGCATTCGTCTTGTTTGCGATCTTGTCGAAGCGAACCGGGACTGTTCGCAGCATGATTCCGATCTATTTCACGCCGATCGTCGGGACAATACTTGGCATTTCGTTTAACGACGAAAAGTTGATTGGACTTTCAGTACTTGGCATGCTCGTCGTCGTAGTGGGCGCCTGGCTGACGAGCCGGCCCGAAGCCGAGCGACTCACTTAGACCACTGCAGGGCCGTGAACGACCCGAGGCCATCTAGGTCGAGCAGTGCCTCGGCCTCGCCAATGCGGCTGCGCATCTTCATCGCCGCCAGGTCTGGCGCGCTGGCGTGCCGCGACCAGTATTCGCGGCCCTCGCCGACTAGCGCATCGACATCCCATTGGCGCAGAAAATCTGCCTGCGTCGCGCTCGAGGTCGGCACGGGTAATTGCTCAACGACGACCTGCGAGGTGATGTCTTGCTCGCCCGGCGACCGTAGATAGTGACCGCCGCGCTCGTGCTGGCGAAAGGTGCGCAGCCAATCGCGCCACGGGCGATTGGCAAGTTCACTCGTCGTCGGCGTGCAGTAGTCGAACACGACGAGCCTGCCGCGCTCGATTAGTCGCAGCGTGTCGTCGACCCACTGCGCGGCTTGTGTCTGCACGGGAACTCGTGCGCCGTGCGGTGCTAGTTGCGGCAGGCCTGCAGGCAACGATGCCAGCGTGCGCAGAACCTCGACGAACAAGCCGCTGTCGCCGCCGCCGTCGCCGCCGCCGTCGCCGATAGCAACATACGCCTCTTGCCAAGTGCCGTCGAATACGAATAAGCGAAACGGCAGGTTGTCGAGCAGTTCATTGGCGAGTACCACGCCAGTTATAGGGCCATTCGGCATCGACGAGCGCGACTCAACAGCGCTCGGGTGCATCTCTCGTTGCGCAGCGGAGACCTCGACGGCGACATGCCTAAGCGCGTTCGAGCATTGAGGCGCGGCGGCGATAATGCTGCGCGCCAACGTGCCAGGACCAGCGCCCGCATCGACGACTGTGAACTCATCTGGCTCACCGAGTTCGTGCCACCACGCGTCAAGCGACCGCGCCAGCACTGTGCCGAATAGCGGGCCTACCTCTGGCGACGTTATGAAGTCGCCGCGGCGGCCAGCGCGACCAGAAGCCGAATAGAAACCGTTTTCGCCGTACAGCGAAATGTTCATGAACTCGCTAAAGGGAATCGCTCCCCCTGCGGCATGAATTGCCGCGGCTACCTGATCAGCCGCTGAAGGCACAATAATTCATCACCGAACTGCCCCGCCACCAGCGACGACGCCATGAACGCCGACTGGATTCGCCTGCATTACGAGCTGCTCGAGAAGATGTCGTCGCGAATAGTCAACAAGATGGCCAGTAGTAGGCTAATTGTTTAGGAATTTACTCAACATAATAATACGAAACCCAAGGGTCATAACTAAATTTTTGCAGGCGAACATCTCCGATCACAACGTTTTCTTTAAAAGCGATAGTTTCACCCTGCCATTTTTTTACGTTTATTTCATCCAAGCCGACAATTCCACCCTTAGGAACAAGCGGCAGAAGATGCTTTAACGCTACGGCTGTAGGTGCATAAATATCAAAGTCAAGATATAGCAAAGCAATAATTAAATGAGGGTTTTCCGAAACATATTTTGGAATTGTTTCAGTCGCATCGCCTTTCACCAATTCCAGTTTTTGTATATGAGAAACCGCTCTATTCTTATCTTGTAGTTCGGCCCAATTCTTCAAACTTTCATAATCAGTGCAAGAAAAATCGCTTTCAGAAAGTTTGGAATTATCATGGTCAGTCAGCGATCGGAATCCTTCAAAGGTATCAAAACCAATTATTTTGCGATTGAAATTGAATGGCTCAAGAATTGTTGACAAGTGATAATAAAGAAATAGAGAATTTCCTTTATGAACTCCGCATTCTACTATTGCTCCCTGCGTGCTTATTATTTTTTCAAATAGATGAATTCTCGTAAGTGAAGATGTGAGCATTTGCCTATCAGAGTAGACAAACGGCGCACCGGCAACTTCGGCTGAAGACAACTCTTTGAGCATGCTATTCCGTTGCTCCTGAAAATCTTTCTCGATCGTTGACCAATCACTAATCGATATATTCTCTGTCGCCTTTGTTTTATCCATAATTTTCCGATTTATATGGCGGTTCTAAACTGGGCATTTTCTACGAGCGCACAAACGACGTGCCCAATCAATATATGACACTCCTGAATACGTTCAGTTCGAATGGAAGGCGCTTGTATGCAGTCACACAATCTGGCCATTTCCCCACCGTTAGCGCCAGTTAACCCGATTATCGACATTCCAATTTTTTTGGCCTCACCAATTGCGCGAATGATATTTTTACTGTTCCCACTTGTAGATATAGGAATGAAAACGTCTGCCTTGGTCCCCAAACACGAAAGTTCACGGCTAAAAATTTGATCGAATCCATAATCATTACCAATAGCTGTCAACGAAGAGCTGTTCGTGCCTAACGCAATCGCCGGAAGCGGGTCTCGATCGAATTGCAACCTTGAAACAAACTCTGCGGTCAAATGCTGTGCATCGGCAAAACTTCCACCGTTTCCAGCAAAGATCACTTTTCCGCCTGCATTTATTGCACTCGAACAGATCTGCGACATCTTCTCTATCTTCAAATGAATATCGGCGTCCGCTACGAGTTTCCCGTGAACCTCAAGTGCACTTGCTAGCAGAATCTTTACATCCTCAGTGGTCACAGCCAGTACCTGAGTTTCCCAGCTACATCAGCCTCACCGGGCAAAATTCTCTTGACTCCATCGCCGATCGCGGCCCGCACTTTTCGGATACTTCCAACAAGAGTAATTAGACCCGATATCTGAAGTGACGCAGCTTGATCACTTCCATACATGGATCGATCTAGAGTTATGTGTCGCTCAACTGCGACCGCTCCCAGTGCAACAGCAACAATGGACGGCGATACCGACGGCTCATGCCCGCTGTACCCGACGGCGCAAGAATACCGCTCACGAAGCGTGCATATCGTCGCCAAATTTAAATCTGACTCCTTCGCTGGGTAGGTAGAAACGGAGTGCATAAGCACGAAGGGACAATCAGCACTGCGGAAAATTGCAACGGCAGTATCAATATCTTCAAGAGTGCACATGCCAGTGGAGACAAATGTCAACTTCTTTTCGCTTGCGACTTCGGCTATGAACTCAGAGTTTGTAGTCATCGCCGATGCGACTTTGTTATATTTGCTCGAATACTTCCGTAGGAACTTTTGGCTCTCAACATCCCATGCTGAAGCAAACCAATCAATTTTAATCTCTTGGCAGTACCGATCAATCTCGTCGTATTCTGCTTCAGAAAATTCTAGGCCCTCTTTCTGCTGTCGCTGAGTCGTCCCCCAAGGGCTCTCACGCGCTTGATCTAATGTGGCCTTGGTATACACGATGTCAAGAGTTCGCTTTTGGAACTTGACCGCATCGCATCCGGCGGCCTTTGCCTGATTAATTAGTTGCTTCGCGATTCCGATATCACCATTGTGGTTAATCCCGATTTCAGCGATAACAAATACATCTTCCGCGACAGAGATAGAACCAATCAATTCAGTTCTTGGTTGAAAAATACTCATCCTAAAATTATAGTCAGACTTAGAAGAAAAATCGCTACCTGATCAGCCGCCGAAGGCACCAGTTATGCGTGCAAGATCACCGAAGTGCAACGCGACTCCTGGGATGACACCGAACACGAGAGTGGCAACACTTGTTAGACCGAGCGCAATCGCGATCGAG
>Ga0209491_10010069_pt1 | contig 11454 bp, 8 predicted proteins | sample BON02_FD_187213 | JGI IMG/M metagenome (GOLD analysis project Ga0209491, IMG submission 187213) | Freshwater microbial communities from Lake Bonney liftoff mats and glacier meltwater in Antarctica - BON-02 (SPAdes) (version 2) | ecosystem: Environmental > Aquatic > Freshwater > Ice > Glacier...
ACCAACAATATCAAAATGGGATAACAAACCATCTGGTAGAAAGGAAGAAAATATACTAAAATCCATTTGCTTTTTTAGGCAAATTTATAACTTCTCCCCAACTTTTTTATGTGAGCCTAAACTTTCTACATCCGAATTTGCAGACAAAGCACTCGACGATTTAGAATTATACGCAACCATAGTCGAACACCTTCATAAATTTACTCCTGTAGGCGGCGTAAACTATAACTTGCACCAACCACAAACCATCAATCCAATCCCATTACCAGAGTATATAAAAGCTTGGGAAGCAGATTACAACAAAATGGTTGTAGATATGATTTATGAAGAAAACGCAGCATCATTCGAAGAAATAATCAGCGATTTAACAGCGTTAAAAAACAGAATTAACGAATTCACTTGGAAGTTTGATAAAGAGTTTCCTCTACCCAATTCGTAATTCGTAATTTATTATTTATAATTCAAAAAAATGACAGAAAACTGGTTCATACAAGATATAGAGAAACAACTGCAACAACGAAACCGTGCAGTAATATTAGATCCTACTCGACAGTTTGATTTTTTACTACCATTATTATGAAAAACTAGGTTATAAAATGCCTAACTCTTATGGTAACGCAAAAGATTTTTTCGATAAGAACGTACAAGATGGAAAATTAAACGGAAGCAGAAACTTAATGCAATACCAAAACCCAAGTGCTACTGAAATCCAAGAGGATGACTTAATAATTTTTGATGGCAGTGTCTTCAATAAGTTTAGTCACGTTGCCATAGTATCCAAAGTAAGCGAAAATGAGATTGAATTAGTACAGCAAAATTCTGGACAATTTGGAAAGTACTTTTTAAGAGTTTGGCAGCAAATAATTGAGGAAATTAGTTAATGATAAGTTCTTTTTTACTTTTAAATATGGTGGGAAGAAATTGAGTGCTATTAATATAAAAGAGAATAATCTGATAAGTGAATAGTTAAAGCCAAAAGGATTTAAATTAGAAAAAACCAGAAAAAAATTCCCAAAAATTAAAGTATTCATCAGTAGCATACAAGCCGAATTAGCAACCGATCGAAAAGCCATTTCGGCTATTTGAATGTGGATTCTTTATTAGGTAAATTTTTTGAACCTTTTTTATTTGAATTGCTTCCGACATATGATAAAAGTACGGCACAAGTCTATATTCGTGAAGTAGAACAAACTACTATTTACATTTGAAAACGGCAAAAAAAGTACATAATGCCTCTAAACCTAAAGAAAGAGAATTATACCACGCAGGTCATTTAGACGCGTTAGTATATCGTTATTACGCCGAATTATTGACAAAATAATATGAAAAAATTCTTTCTCAAAAAAACTTAACAAATGTAGTATGACACAAAACTCAGATCTTTATGAAAATGCTGTAGCAGAAAGAATAAACGGTATTTTAAAACAAGAATTTAGTATCGATACGTTTAATAAAGAGCTTCCAATCATGAAAGCTTTAGTGAAAAATGCAATAGATATTTATAATAATATTCGACCTCAATATTCTAATTACATGCTGACACCAAACCAAATGCATCAACAAGATGAAATTAAAATGAGAACCTATAAAAGAAAAAACACTTGCAAAAACGTATTTGCAAGTGTTTAATTAATTATTTTTATCGATTATTAAGTACTAGACATAAATACTTCTAATTTTTCAAAAAAATTATATCAACAATGCTAACAAAGGATCTTTTGCATTTAAATATTGAAATTGGAAACCTTTATTGGACATTCTAATTTTAATTTCTTCTATATCTTTTTGATGTTTTAATTCTAAACCTACCAAAACTGGACCTACATCTCGGTTATTTTTTTTTATAAATTGAAAATAGGTAATATCATCCGATTCTCCTAACACATCATTTACAAATTCTTTTAAAGCTCCTGGACGTTGCGGAAATTGAATCATAAAATAATGCTTTAGCCCTTCATACATTAAAGAGCGTTCTTTAATTTCTTCGGTACGCTCAATATCGTTATTACTTCCGCTAACAATGCAAACTACTATTTTACCTTTTATTTCTTCTTTTAAAAAATCTAAAGCAGCTATAGATAAAGCCCCTGCTGGCTCAACAACCATAGCTTCTTCATTGTATAATTGCAAAATTGTAGAACAAACTTTTCCTTCAGGAACTAAAACCATACGGTCTAAAGTAATCTTACAAATATCAAAATTTGCACTTCCTACTTTTTTAACTGCTGCTCCGTCTACAAATTTATCGATAGATTCTAAAAAAACTGGTTTATTATTTTTTAGCGCTTCTTGCATGGAAGGAGCACCTTCTGGTTCTACTCCAATTATTTTTGTTGTAGGACTTAATTGCTTAAAAACGGTTGAAACACCTGCTGCTAAACCTCCTCCTCCAACGGGTAAAATTAAATAATCAATTGTTGGAATATTTACATCTAAAATTTCAAGTCCAACTGTTCCTTGTCCTGCAATTACCAAAACATCATCAAATGGATGAATAAAATGTAACTTTTTTTCATTACAAAACTCTTGAGCAGCTTGGTAAGCATCATCAAAACTATCCCCAATTAAAACAATTTCAACATAAGATTTACCAAATAACTGTACTTGTTTTATTTTTTGTTTTGGTGTTGTTTTAGGCATATAAATTATACCTTTTATCTTTAATAAATTACAAGAATAAGCAACACCTTGCGCATGATTTCCTGCACTTGCACAAATAATTCCATTTGCTTGCTGTGTGGTATCAAGATTGCTAATTTTATTGTAAGCTCCTCTAATTTTATAGGAACGAACTTGTTGTAAATCTTCCCGTTTTAAATATATGGAAGTTTCAAACTTTTCGGATAAATTCAAACTTAACTGAAGTGGTGTTTTTAACACTACTTCAGCTAAATTTGTTCTTGCTTCAAGTATTTTATTAAATACGTTCATTATGCTAGTTTTGGACGTAACTTTCTAACAGCAGCTCCTGCTTGCCAAAGTTCTGACTCTCTTATTTCTTTTAATTCTACTTCTAAAGTTTCACGGTAATCTTTTTTGCTTCCTTCGGTAATTACACGAGTTGCTTCTCTACCAGAGGAAACTTCATCGTACAAACTTTCAAAAACAGGAGTTGTTGCATCTCTAAATTTACCTTTCCAATCTAAAGCACCTCTTTGTGCTGTTACAGAAGTATTTGCAAACATCCAATCCATTCCGTTTTCAGCCACTAAAGGCATTAAACTTTGTGTTAATTCTTCAACTGTTTCATTAAATGCTTCAGAAGGAGAATGTCCGTTTTTACGTAAAACATTATATTGTGCTTCAAATAAACCTGCTAAAGCACCCATTAAAATTCCACGTTCGCCTGTTAAGTCTGAAAAAACTTCTTTCTTGAAATCTGTTTCAAATAAATAACCAGAACCAACTCCTATTCCTAAAGCAACTGCTTTATCATGTGCTCTTCCTGTTGCGTCTTGGTAAACTGCAATACTAGAGTTAATACCTTCGCCTTTTAAGAATAAACGACGTAAAGAAGTTCCAGAACCTTTTGGAGCAACTAAAATTACATCAATATCAGATGGTGGTACAATTTTTGTTTTATCATTAAATGTAATCCCAAAACCATGAGAAAAATATAATGTTTTACCTGCTGTTAAATGACTTTTAACAGTGTTCCAAGCTTCTATTTGACCTGCATCTGATAATAAATATTGAATAATAGTTGCATTATCACATGCTTCGTCTATTTCAAAAAGCGTTTTACCTTCTACCCAACCGTCTGCTACTGCTTTATCCCAGCTTTTTCCGCCTTTACGTTGTCCTACAATTACGTTAAACCCGTTATCTCTTAAATTTAACGATTGCCCTGGACCTTGCACTCCATAACCAATAACTGCAATTACTTCATGTTTTAATGTCTCTAATGCTTTCTCTAAAGGAAATTCATCTCTTGTAATTACTGTTTCGTTTACTCCACCAAAATTAATTGTTGCCATATTTTCTTTTTTTTAATCTTAAAATTTACATTTGAAATACTTGATCTTTTTTATCTAAAAATTCGTTGTTTATTTCTTTTAAAGCTGGGTTTAATTTTTCCATTTCTAATATTGAATTATGAATGCCCTCACTTTTATTAATTATTGCTATTCTGGAGCTGCGTACAAATTCTATCAACCCATATTTTTCTAATTCAATTAAAAATGAATTAATTTCTTCTCGCTGTCCCGTAACTTCAAAAATGATATAATCTTCTCTAATAACTACCGTGTTAGCACCAAACTCTCGAAGTAATCGTTCTACACGAACTTCTTGCATAATTATTTTTGTAGGTACTTTATATAAAGCCATTTGTTGCCAAACAATTTCGTCGTTAGTATTACAATACACTTTAAAAACGTCAATTATTTTTTCAATTTGCTTTACCAAATTTTTAACAACAGATGCTGCTTCTATAACTACAATTGTAAAACGATAGATATTTGGAACTTCACTTGGTGAGGTGTTAAAACTTTCTAAACTTATTTTACGCCTTGAAAACATAATAGCAATCTTGTTGATTAATCCTACATGGTTTTCTGTGTAAATAGTTAACGTATATTCCTTTTTTTCTGTCTCCATTATATATCTTCTTTACGTAAAACAATCTCTGAAACGCCTTTACCTTGCGGCACCATTGGAAATACATTATCCTCCATTCTAACCGCTACTTCTAATAGGTAAGATTTTGGATGCTCTAACATTTCTACCAAGGCTAGTTTCAAATCTTCACGAAGTTTAACTTTGTTTCCTTTAATACCGTATGCTTTGGCTACTTGAACAAAATCTGGACTTTGAATATCTGTAAAAGAATATCGTTTTTCGTGGAATAATTCTTGCCATTGGCGCACCATTCCTAAGAAATTGTTATTCAAAATCAAAATCTTAACGTTAGGCTGAAATTGCATAATAGTTCCTAACTCTTGAATATTCATTTGCGCACCACCATCTCCCATAATTGCAACAACTGTACGTTCTGGCGCTCCATATTTTGCACCAATACCTGCTGGTAAAGCAAAACCCATAGTTCCTAAACCTCCGCTTGTAATATTACTTCGCGTTTGTGTTTGTTCTGCATAACGACAAGCAATCATTTGATGTTGTCCTACATCTGTAACAATAACTGCTTCTCCATTTGTAAGTTCATTTAATATCTGTATTACTTCGCCCATCGTAATTTCTCCTTCTGTAGGAAATAATTCTGGTTGAATTAGTCTTTCAACTTCTATAGCTTTAGCTTCTCTAAATTTTTGAAACCAATCTTGGTGTGTTTTTTGGTCAATTAACTCCGTCAACATTGGTAACGTATCTTTGCAATCTCCCCAAACAGGAATATCGGCTAAAACATTTTTATCAATTTCAGCTGGATCAATATCTAAATGAATAATTTTAGCTTGGCGCGCGTATTTATCTAATCTACCTGTAACTCTATCGTCAAAACGCATTCCAATTGCAATTAGAACATCGCATTCATTTGTATATAAATTAGGGCCATAATTACCGTGCATTCCTAACATTCCCACCGCTAAAGGATGATTTGTTGGAATTGCACTCATACCCATAATAGTCCAAGCAGTTGGAATTCCTGATTTCTCCATAAAATGTAAGAATTCTTTTTCTGCATTTCCTAAAATAACTCCTTGACCATATACAATGAAAGGCTTTTTTGCTTCATTAATTGCTTTAGCTGCTTGGGCAACATATTCTATTCTAATTTCTGGAGTTGGCCTGTAACTTCTAATAAAATTACATTGTTGATACTCTTGATAATTGAGCATTTGCAATTGCGCATTTTTAGTAATATCTATAAGTACCGGACCAGGTCTTCCTGTCTTTGCTATAAAAAAGGCCTTTGCTAAAACGGTGGAAATTTCAGTTGCATCTGTAACTTGATAATTCCATTTTGTAACGGGTGTTGTAATGTTTATAATATCCGTTTCTTGAAAAGCATCTGTGCCTAAAAGATGCGCAAACACTTGACCCGTAATACAAACTAAGGGCGTAGAATCTATCATTGCATCTGCTAAACCAGTTACTAAATTCGTAGCGCCAGGACCACTTGTTGCAAACACAACACCTGTTTTACCACTTACTCTAGAATAACCTTGCGCTGCGTGAATAGCTCCTTGCTCATGACGAACTAAAATATGGTTTAATTCTTTTCTAAAATCATATAATGCATCATAAATGGGCATAATTGCGCCACCTGGATAACCAAAAATTGTAGATACCTTCTCTTTTAAAAGTGCATCTATTACAGTAAAACTTCCTGAAACTAATTTTTCAGTAACTGTCGCAGTTTCTTTATCTATTGTAAGTGTGTTCATATTATTATTTTTACTATTCATCGGTTACGCAACCCGTAGATGCGTCTTTTACTAATTTTGCATATTTGTATAACACACCATTAGTAGCTTTTAATTTTGGTGTCACAAAGTTTTTTCTTCTTTCTTCCATTTCAGCATCACTAATATCTAGGTGTATTTTATTGATAACTGCATCAAGTATAATGATATCTCCATCTTTCACAAGTGCAATAGTACCACCGTCATAAGCTTCTGGAGTAATATGACCGACAACAAATCCGTGTGTTCCGCCACTAAATCTTCCATCCGTAATTAAAGCTACACTTTTACCTAAACCTGCACCAATAATTGCTGAGGTTGGTTTGAGCATTTCTGGCATTCCTGGACCACCTTTCGGGCCAACATAACGAATAACTACTACATCTCCTTTTTGTATTTTTTTGTCTGAAATTGCTTGAATCAATTCTTTTTCATCGTCAAAAACCTTGGCTGGTCCTACAAATTTTTCACCTTCTTTTCCGGTAATTTTTGCTACAGAACCCTTTTCAGCTAAGTTTCCATATAATATTTGAAGATGTCCTGTCTTCTTTATTGGTGTCTCAATTCGGCGGATAATATTTTGATCTTCAAAATCAATATCAACAATATCAACTAAATTTTCTGCCAACGTTTTACCCGTAACGGTAATACAATTTCCATGAAGCATACCTTTACTCAAAAGATATTTAAGCACCATAGGAATACCTCCCTTTTCGTGAAGGTTTTGCATTAGGTAATTTCCTCCTGGTTTGAAATCAGCTATTAATGGTGTTTTATCACTAATGCGTTGGATGTCATCAAGGGTAATTAGTACACCAACGCTTTTTGCCATAGCAAGTATGTGTAAGACAGCATTGGTGCTTCCTCCTAAAGCTACAAAAGTGGTAATAGCATTTTCAAAAGCTTCGAAAGTCATAATGTCTTTTGGACAAATATTTTTTTCTAATAATATTTTAATATAGGTAGCAGCTTGTTTGCATTCTTCCATTTTTTCCAGACTTACCGCTGGATTTGAACTAGAATAAGGCAGACTCATACCAAGTGCTTCAATAGCAATAGCCATAGTATTTGCAGTGTACATTCCGCCGCAAGCCCCTGCTCCAGGACATGAATTTTTGATGATACCTTTATAATCTTCTTCAGAAATTGTTCCTGCAATTCTTTCTCCTAAAGCTTCAAATGCCGAAACAATATTCAAGTCTTTGCCTTGGTATTTTCCGGGTGCTATTGTACCGCCATATACCATTATGGATGGTCGATTTAGTCTACCCATTGCAATGATAGCACCTGGCATATTCTTGTCACAACCAGGAAGAGCAATAACGGCATCATAATAATGTCCTGCTACAACACTTTCTATACTGTCTGCAATAATTTCTCTACTAACTAGTGAATAACGCATTCCGTCAGTTCCATTTGTAATACCGTCACTAATACCAATGGTGTTAAAAATTAGTCCCACCATTTCTGTAGCATTAACTTCCACTTTAACATAGGCAGCCAATTGGTTTAAGTGCATATTACACGTATTCCCGTCATACCCCATAGAAGCAATTCCGACAAATGGTTTTGCTAATTGCTCTTCAGTTAATCCTATACCATACAGCATCGCTTGAGAGGCAGGTTGCGTTGGATCTTGTGTTACTGTTTTGCTATATTTATTTAATTCCATTATTGAGATAGGTTTTGGTATTCGTTAAAAGCAACTCTTCTTTTGTATTTTTTCTGTAAAACAGCGCCAATACTATCTTCCCATTCTGTTGGGAATTTATAATCATTTAAAGATTCTATTCCAATTACTTCTGCTGCGGTTCCACAGAAAAAAGCACTATCTGCAGAATAAACTTCTTCTGGTGTAAAGAATTTTTCTACAATTTCGTATCCTAACTCTGCACCCATTTCAAAAATAGTTTGTCGCGTTATTCCTGCTAATATATTTCCTAAAGGTGCAGTGAATAATTTTCCCTCTTTCTGAATAAAAAAGTTAGCACCCGGACCCTCTGCAATATAGCCATTCATATCTGTTAACAATGCTTCATCATAGCCATTTGATTTAGCTTCTGTAGTAGCAAGAATACTATTGGTATAATGTCCCACAACTTTAGCTTCTACAAAGCAGGATTTCGGATTTGGTCTTTGAAAGGAAGACAACATAACTCTAAGTAAATTATCGCCTAAATACTTTCCCCATTCCCAAGCCATAATTGCAACGTGAACTTCACTAGTTGGAGTTAAAGACATGTTTTCTCCTAAATAAACTAACGGTCTAATATAAGCGTCTTTAATGTTATTTAACTCTAATAATTTATAGCTAATTTCTTCTAATTCTTTTTCAGAATAAGGCAAATTAATGTACATTACCTTAGCGGAATAATGCAATCTCTGATAATGCTCTTTTGCTTTAAAAATTCTTACTCCGTCTGGCGTGTCATAGGCTCTGATACCCTCAAACACACCGTTTCCATAATGCATGGTCTGGTTATATAAACCAGCAGTTGCTTCACTTGCTTTTACAAAGTTACCATTTAAAAAAATAACTGTTTCCTGATTGTAGTACATTTTAATTAATTTTAATTTAAAAAAAAAAAAAACACCTTTCTGTTTTAAGAGAAAGGTGTTAGATATAGCCAAACCTTACTCGTTATTTACCACGAATATTACTGTTAATAATAATAATTGAAACATTAATACTCATTTTTATTAAAATTTTAACGCTAATATAATCAATGCTAATGAAATTAACGTATTAATTACAATAATTGAAATATTGACAATGTTTTTTATCTTATCCATAGTAAGTAAATTATCTAATTAATGAAAAGTGTGATTTAAATATTTTTTGTGAACTTCCATTAGAATACTCTATTGTAAACCAATAATCCGTTGATGGTAATTGTTCTCCGTTAAACGTTCCATCCCATCCTTGACCTGCAGTACTCAATTGCTTAAGTAATTTACCATATCTATCAAAAATATAAAGTTTAGCGTCTAATTGATTTTCTAACCCAATGATGTTCCAATATTCATTATAACCATCTCCGTTTGGAGTAAAGAATTTAGGATAATCAATCACCAAAACTTCTGTTGTTAAATAAGTACATCCTTGTGGATCTATTACAGTTACTACATGTAAACCAGATGAAACTCCTGTAAAAATATTAGAGTCTTGGAAAGCTTCATCATCTATTTGATAGGAATAAGAAGAACTATTTCCTCCGCTTACTGTAACTGTTACAGTAGCGTTATCTGTAAATGCTTCACTTGCTGTTGCAGAAATCATTGTTGCGGGATTAATAGCTACCACTCCTACTGTATTGGAAACTCCTACACAGTTTGTATTTTGATTTTCCGCTACCACATAATAATTGCCTATTACTGTAACTTCATAAAGACCAGTTGTATTAATTTCTATTGGTGTTAAATTTCCTTCTAAATACCATGTGTATTCATAACTTCCACTTAAAGAACCATCTAACAAGTAAGGTTGAAATGTAATTCCTGAAGCGTCAACACAAATACTTCCGTTTTCTAATACTGGATTTGGAATAGGATTTACATATACTCTATAATCTGTATATTCTCCTTCACATTCTCCAAGTATTGTTTTAACTCTATAAACTACATAACCTTGACTATTACTTGTTGTAATTAGTTGATCATCTAACTGATATGGAGCTATATCTGAACCAGAAGAAGCACCTGAAACGCCAGAACTGTCTAAAACATACCACTCAATTATTGTTCCTGCAATTGTAGGATTTGCAACCGAGATAATAATATTTGTTAATTCTCCACTGCATATTTCCTTATCCACTGCAGGTATTGGTTTTCCAGGTAATGGATTAACATTTATTATTGCACTTGAAACCATCGCACCGTTGCATCCATCTCTAGTTGGTGTAATTTCAAAATAAATACTGCCGGCAACCGCTGGATTAGAAACTATTGCAACTAAATCAATTGCACCAGTTGTAGTTCCAGATGTAACTCCGCCTTGAATAGTTACTCCCGTTGTAATTGCTTGCCAATTAAAACTTGTTCCTGCTGGATTACCACTAACTTGTAAGTGGATCATTTCCCCTGAACAAACTGGATTATCTCGTATTACTATATTTGTAATAACAGGATTTGGCTTAACTATGATTACAAATGAAATAGAATTTCCACTACAACCATTAGCAGTAGGTGTTACATTCATTGTAATTGAACCTGGATTTAATGTGTTTGAAACATTTGCAATTTGATTAATATCTGTTTCGTCACCATTCACATTATAAGTCGAACCATCAATATTAGATATGGTAGCTTCCCATCTATAAGTAGTGCCAACTTCAGAACTGTTTATGACAATATCAGTTGCTGTTCCTGAACAAATAGGCGTTGTAAAAGTTGCAGTTATTACTGGCAATCCTATTATTTCAATTTGAGTTGTTACATCATATGGTGCACAAGCTCCGTTTGCAGGTACTGTGTACGCCACGTCATATACACCAGGTAAACTTAACGAAGGGTTAATTTCTCCAGTTGTTATATTAATACTTAAACCTGCAGGTGTTGCACTGTAAGAGCCATTTATACCTGTTCCAGTAAATGTTACTTGAACAGAAGTCTCTACAATACAATATCTAGGATTAGGATAACTAATTGTAGCGGTTAGTCTTTGTGAAACTGTAATTATTCCTGTAGTTGTAGCTGGTGGACATCCTCCAGAAGTGGTTACTGTATAAGTAAATGTTCCACTTGCTGTTGGTGTTCCGCTTATTGTTACAACATCCGCTAACCATACACCTGTTACTCCTGCTGGCAATCCTGAAACAGTTGCTCCAGTTGCTCCAGTGGTAGCTAAACTAATATTTGTGATTGCACTGTTGATACAAACCGTTTGACTTGTGCCTGCTGCAATTGTATTTAATGGTGTTACCGTAATTATTCCAGTCGTAGTAGCTGGTGGACATCCTCCAGTAGTGGTTACTGTATAAGTAAATGTTCCACTTGCTGTTGGTGTTCCGCTTATTGTTACAACATTCGCTAACCATACACCTGTTACTCCTGCTGGCAATCCTGTAAATGTTGCCCCAGTTGCTCCAGTGGT
>Ga0209491_10010070_pt1 | contig 11454 bp, 5 predicted proteins | sample BON02_FD_187213 | JGI IMG/M metagenome (GOLD analysis project Ga0209491, IMG submission 187213) | Freshwater microbial communities from Lake Bonney liftoff mats and glacier meltwater in Antarctica - BON-02 (SPAdes) (version 2) | ecosystem: Environmental > Aquatic > Freshwater > Ice > Glacier...
TTCCCCGCCCCCAGCACCGGGGTCGACCCCCTGCTGCTGCAGCTGCTGCTGCTGCTGCTGCTGCCCTGCCCAGGAGTCCCAGGCGACTTGTTACCACGCGCCCCGCCAATCCTCAACTCCGCCGTCGCCGGGACGTGCCTCGCAATGACAATGCAAGTGCGGTGCAGACGTTCCTCCAGCACCTTTCGATCTGGAAAAGCCGCCAATGCCCGCTGAGCGTACTCGTGGAACTCCGCGTCCGACGGCAAGGGCACCTCGCTCGACGCCGCCTTCTCCATCACGGCCTTCTTCAAATGCGCCTCAATCGCCGCATCACACAACCCCAACGAGGTCTCCCTTCGAATCTGATCAATGCACAACAAGCCCTTCCACCACGCCCCCAGCATCAAAGCCACATCATGCCTCGTCCCCCTCCACCACCCCGGCAGGTTCCCCGCAGCATTCTTCCCCTCCGTCGACCCCAAATACTCCACCAACCTCCTAGGCTCCTTTTCCAAAATGTACCTAATCGCTCTAACCAGCTGCTGACGCCTCATAAACGTATAAGCAATCGAACGCGATCCCGCCGTATGCTCCAGCACCGGCCTCCCCGGGTCAGGAATGGCACTTAACCCCTCCCCGGACTCAAGCAAAGGCTCCCGATGCGTGCACAACCGCTGAAACAAAGGCAAAAGCTCCGTGACATAAAAAGTCTGCAGCTCCTCGGGGGCCTTGGCAGGAAGGCCGGCGCGGACACGCACATCATTCCAAGAAAAGGTGGGCAAATAACCAATCACCTGATCCACACTCCCATCCGCCGAGGGCATCTGTCGATCCAACAACGTCGACTGCGACAAGCGCCCAGCCGTGGCCAGGTAGAGGGTAACAGGCAAAGGAGGGCTGGAGAGAGGCGCCCCGCTCATCAACAAGGCATTGCACAGACGACGACAATCTTCCGTGCTCCAGGTTCCGGCCCCCCGGACGCTGGCGCCGCTGATGCTCATCTTGATTTTCTTGTGGTCCGAGGAGGAGGAGGAGAGGGGGCTGCCCTTCTCGCCTGCTGAGCCTAGGCCACTGGTGGACATGCCTCGTTCGTCGCCTTCGGAGGGTCGGCGTTTAATTTGACGCACCACCCCTCCTTCAGTCACGCGGAGGCCTTCCTCCTCCAGCCGCTTCTTAATATCTGCTTGGGAGAGGCGGGCGTCAGGATCATCAATCAGCCAGGTGACCAGCTTGTTCAGCATCTTGTAGTTGTCTGGCCAGTGCTTCTTGATCAAGGGCTCGTCCGCCGTCACTCCCTCTCCCTCCTCCTTCTTTACAATCTCCACCACATCATCATCCCCGCCCTCCCCCTCCTTCTTCTCCCCTCCGTCCGCCAGGCTCACCTTCCCACTCATCTCAGCCGTGCTGCTACTCACACCCACAGCCACTCCTTCCTCAGAAGCAGCAGTCTCCTTGACGCTCGCCGCCTCCTCGTCCTTCTTCCCGCCCTTCCCTCCCTCCCCTCCCTCCTCCTTCTCGTCCTTCCCACCGGCCACCACTGCCGTTGCTATCGTTCTCTCCGCAGACGAGCTGCTGTGCGGCTGATCTGCCGCTGCCGCTGCTGCTGCTGTTGCTGCGACCTCCCTCTCCTCGCTCCCTTCCTTCACCTCATCCTTAGGCGCGGCCTTAGGAGCTGCTTCATCTGCCTCGGCCCCCTCCGTTGCCGCTCCTTCACTAGAAGCACCAGCAGTAGCCGCGTGATGCTGGACATTGCCGTCGGTGGCATCAGGGTCGAGCGCCGCCGCCGGCATCTGCTCCTTCTGCTGCTGCTGCTGCTCCACCTCCATCGCCGTCCCATCACCCAGCCCCTCCACCTTGACCTGCCCCTTCTCCTCCCCTCTCTCCCCCCCCTCCTCGTCATCATCATCAATCACGACCACCTCCTTTTCCTTCTTCACCAACGCCCGTGCCTCCTCCTGGGCAATCGTCGTCGCCGCCATCGCCGCCGCTTCCTCCGCCCCTCCCTCAGGCCACCCCCCAGGCATCCCCAAATCCGTCAACTCCTGCATCAAAGCATCAATCCGATCCAACTCCTCCTCTGGGCCCTCTGGGAAATTCAGCACGGCCGTCTGTCCCTGGTGATACTGACGAGACAATGCATCATACGCCAAGGCCGCTTCTAACTCACTATTAAAAGTCCCCAAGTGATGATTCTGCCCGTTATAACTGATCTGCGCCGTCCACTTCGGCCCTGCGGCTCGTACCCCTCGATAGCGCGACGAACGATGCCACACCAAAGGCAGCTCGTGATTCGGGGCCTTGGTCACCTCAGGTCGACGACGAGGAGGCTCACCCCCGGCCACCTTGGCAACCACCAGGCTGCTGATGCTGTTGCTGCTGCTGCTGGTCACCATCGCAGAGGGAGAGTTTGCCCCCGCCTCTTCCTCCCCTCCCTCGCCTCTGGCCGCGACGACGAGGCTCGTGGTGGGCGAATGCGCGGACTCACTGCCAGCGCTAGCACCCACAGCAATGGCAGGCGGAGAAGAAGCATCACCAGCACCATCACCGGCAGCACCATCGCCAGCAGCACCATCACCAGCAGCACCAACACCAGCGGCAGCAGCAGCAGCAGCTGCAGTAGGAGAAGTCAAGAAAGGCGACGAAGCAGCATCGGCAGCCGCAGCAGCATCAGCAGCCGCCGCCACATCAATCGCCGACACAGCCACCGTAAAATTCGTATCCGCCTCAGGACCATACAACCGCCGAGCCGCAATATCATACGCCAAGGCCGCCTTCTCCTCCGAAGCAAAATACCCAACACACTGCGTCCCCTTCATCTGCTGGATCTGCACAGCCCAATGCGCGCTCCCCGGCTGCGCATACACCCCCCTATACTTCGACGTCCTTTTCCCCGGCAAAGTCACCGCCCTAAAATAATGCGGCCGCGGCTTCTCCTCCTCCTCCACCCCTCCCTCCACCACTCCTCCCTCCTCCCCCTCCCCCTCCTTCTCCTTCTCCCCCTTCCCCTCCTCCTTCCCCTCCTCCTTCCTCCTGCGACACTGCAACTTCAAAAACACCTGCAAGGGCGTCCAGGTATAATCAGGCAGCATCTGCTGCTCCTTCCCATTAAAAGGCAACGGCACCGGCTTCATCTCAAGCATAAACCCCTTCGGATTCCCCACCAACCACGCCTCCATCTTCCTCTGAAAACACAAATCAGGATCATCCCTAATCGCGTTATAATTCTGAAAGCCATGCGCATACACACCGACAAGCAAATGCTTATCACACTCCAAATCCCACCAAGGCGTGGCCTGCGTCCAGGTCGGCCGAGCATCCCCCAACACAATCTGAGCCGCCACCTCCGATTTACTAAGCTTCGAGAATCGCTCTTCAAAATTAGGCAAAGCCGACGCGAGGTGTTCTGGGAGCTGGTTCAGGATAGGAGGGAGGCCCTTAGCGACGAGCTGCTCGGGCATCAGAGCCATGAAGGCCAGGCGGACCGCTTCATTCATCACAGGGGTCTGCAAGCGCAGCAGTAAGTCGAGTCGGACAAGCGCCTTACGGGCTAGCCCCTGGCGGAGACGGAGAAGGAACCGCTCGTCTTGCAAGACCTCCGGAATGACAATCTCCCCACTCTTCATCTGCGCCGCCAGCTTGGTCGCGGCCGCAATCGCGTCCTTGACAAACTTCGACTCGTGCCTCGGCCTCTTCCCCTCCCCCGCGCACAACCCACACTGCAAGACATAGGACCGACAAAAACTCTCCACTTCCCCCAGCGGCACCTCCGACGCCAGACTCTCGATCCTAATCCTCTCCCACCGTCCAAACCCAAACTCCAACAACGCCCTAATCAACCTATCTCTCGAATGCGGCCCCCACTTCGGCACCCGCCGCATCTGCAAATTCCCCGGCAAAGACATCCCTCCCCCCCCTCCTCCTCCTGCAGGAATCACCCTTCCATCCGGACCAACCGTAAAACGTCCATTCCCCACCGGCGCACCCTGCCCTCCCTTCGACCCTGCCCTCGATCGCACCCTCGCCTGCTTGCCCATCTCGCCCTTGCGTGGCCTCCCCCTCCTTTTGGGCTGCGCGTCCGACGAGCCTGAATGCGAGACGTCCTCCCCCCCCGAGTCATCATCAAGCGAGTCCCCCTCATACGCCGAATCATACCCCTCCAACGCCTCATCCAACCCCGCCATCGCCTTCGGATCAAATCTCTCATTTCTCTTCCGCTTCCTTTTTTCCCCCTCCCCCAAAATCGCCGTCGTCGCCAACCCACCGATCATTTTGGTCGGCGCCTCCTTCTCAGCCTCGGCCAGCCCAATAGCCTTCTTCCAAAACTCCGGGTCGTCCAAATCGATATCCTCCTTATTATCAACCGACACAAAGGAGGCCTTCGAGAAACTAGACGCCAAATTCTTAGTCAGACTCGCCTGATTCCCATACACGACCTTATGGCTCTGCCTCTGCAAAATCTTATCAATATCCGCCTCCTGAAACTCCTGCCCCTCAGTATCATCCCCCCTGAAAACATCATACGCCCCCCTCTTCAACAAATGCTCCACCTCCGTATGCGACAAGCCCAACTGCGCCTTCGTCGGCTTCAGCAACGACGACTCCGACTTCGAGGCCCCCATCGCCGCAGCCGCTGCTGCCCCTGCCTCCATCTCGCCCTCCGCCCGCTGATGCGCCAGCACGGCCCGATCCAACCCGAGCTTCATGGACGCGGCGTGGAACATCTCTACCTCGTAACTCTTTCTCGTCAGCAATCGATAGACCTTCACAGCCTTGGTCTGCCCAATCCTATGCGCTCGCGCCTGGGCCTGCAAGTCATTATGCGGGTTCCAATCCGAATCATAAATAATCACCGTATCCGCCGCCGTCAAATTCAGCCCCAACCCCCCCGCGCGCGTCGACAAAAGCATGACAAATCGATTCAAGGCCGGGTTATTAAAACGCACCACGGCCGCTGATCGCTCTGTTGCCTTCTTGGTTCCGTCCAGCCGCTCGTAGGAATGCCCGACATACCGCATGTAGTCCTCCACCAAATCCAACACTCGGACCATCTGCGAGAAGATCAAGACCTTGTGCCCCTCCTTTTTCAAGCGCGGCAGCAACTTATCAAGCAAGACCAACTTCCCCGAGCACGACACAAGCTGGTGATGCAGATTCTCCGTCGTGCGTTGCGCCTCTGGGATCTCCGACAGAATCCGCTCCTCCACCCCTCGATTCAAATAAGCGTGGTTGCAGCACTTCCTCAACTCCATCATCACATTCATCAGAGAAGGGGCCATCGACGCCTTGGTCTCCTTAAACAAAAACGCCGTATTCCGATCATAAATCGCCATGTAAAACTTCCGCTGCAACGGCGTCAAGCTCACCTCCACAATCGTCTCCTCCTTGGGCGGCAAGCTCTTCTCCACGTCCTCCTTTATCCGCCGCAACAAAAAAGGTTTCAACATATTATGCAAACTCTCCACCTGACTCGCATCCTTCAGATCCCCATACTCCCTCGAAAACCCCGCCTGGTCCCCAAAATAAATCGGGTCCGCAAAATTCAACAACGCCCACAGCTCCTCCGTCTTGTTCTGCAGCGGCGTGCCCGTCAACAGCACGCAATGATCCCTCGGCAAAGTCCTCAAATCCATAAATAGCTTGGAAGCCGGGTTCTTCAGTCGATGCGCCTCGTCCACCACCAGCACCTTCCACGCCACCCGCGACAAGATCTTGATATCTTTTATCACCGTCTCGTACGTGGTCAACAAAATGTCGAATTTGACAATATTGCTTTGCTTGAGGTAATGCGCGTCCTCCGCTCGGATATAAGGCTCATCAAAATAGAACTCGTACTCTCGCAGGACCTGCCTCGAGTCGGTGTTGCCGTGGTAGACCAACACGTTCAAATCCGGTGCCCAGGTAGCAGCTTCGCCTTGCCATTGATTGATGAGGGAGAGGGGGGCGACGATGATAAAGGGGCCGCGGTTTTGCCCTTCTTGCGTGCGGTAGAGCTGGGTGAGGAAGGCCATGGTTTGGATGGTCTTGCCCAGGCCCTGGGGGGAGGGAGGGAGGGAGGGAGGGAGGGAGGGAAGGAGGGAAGGAGGGAGGGTGTGAGTTGAAATGTTTGATGATGGCTTGCTTAGGTTGGAGGGAGGGAGAGAGGCAAAGCACACATTGACTTTGCACAGCTAGCTTTGATCTGAGCAATCGATGCTATACTCAACTAGAGAGGAAACACGCACCCCTCCCTCCCTCACTCCCTCCCTTCCTCCCTCCCCACTTACCATCTCATCCGCCAAAATCGAAGGCCGGCGCTGGTAGTAATTGAAAATCAACCACTTCAAGCCCGTCAGCTGATAATCCCGCAACTGCAACACGTTCGACGACGCCGCCACGTGCGCCACAGCCTGCGCATGCATATCCTTCTGGTACTGCTGCTGCTGCTCCTCCGTCCCGCCCTCCTCCAAGGTCGGCGGGGGGGGGATGTGCGGCGGCGCAGGGATGGCAGGAGGGGGGATCTCGATATCAGTAGGTCCATCAGGATCATAGACAGAGAGAAAGGTATAACTCCGATGCCCAAAGGTAGGGTTATCCACATCATGCAAGGCCCGCATCGTCGTGGCCATCGCCGGGCTCAGCTTCAAATCCGGTCGCTGCAGCAACCAAAACAACGCCACCTCCTCATACGCCCAATCCTTCATATCCGCCCACCTCTCCCAAGACGCCTCCGCATAGGGCAACCCCCTCCATTTGACAAGATACCGCACCTCATCATGCTGCCTATCCTCCGCCTCCTCCACCGGCGTGGGAGGGGGCAAAGGCACAGGTATCGCTTGCGGGACCCCCCCCTCATCCCCTGCGTCTCCTGCCTGCTCGTCCAACAACAAGGCATGCCGCATCCTGCGAATCTGACGGACAATTACCGTCATCATCACATAGGCCGTCTCACACGCTATCACCCGATGCGCCTCTATCAAATCAGGCTCAAACCACTCCGGGACCTCCTTCGGGTCCTCCCTCCGTTCCTCCAACAACACCTCCCTCCACGCGGGCCCCCGCACCTTGATCATCTGATTCTCAAACCTCTTCAACTTCTGGTCCGTCGCCGAATCATGCAACAACAATCCCGCCCGCGTCTCCCACGACGTATGCAGATAACTCTTCCCCTTCCACTTGACCAACCAAAAATCCTTCTCCACCACCGGCGGCTCCCCCCCCTCCTGCTGCTGCTGCTGCTGCTGCTCCAGTTTATCCTCCTCGCTCGCTTCAAAAAGCTGCCAGGCCAAAATCTTCTCCACCACCAAGCTCTGCACCACCCCATGAAGGGGGGGAGGGCCCATCACTGACCCCGTATACCCCGCCGCCCCTCCCTTCCTCCTCCCATCATCACTCATATCATCCTCGTCGTCCTCAAAAATCGAGTCGTCGTCCAAATCCAACGTCTTAATCTTCTTCACCACCCTCCCCCTCATGGTCATCCTCACCACCTCCTCCTCCTCCTCCTCCTCGTCATCATCATCATCCCCAAACCCTCCCCTCCCCCGGCCCCCCTTCTTCTTCCTACTCCCCTTCGGTCGACCACGCCCTCGTCCTCGCCCCCTCCCTCGGCCCCTCCCTCCCCCCCTCCCTTGGTTGCACAAACTGCAGAGGAACGAGCCCGACGCCGCTTCCTCTTCCGTTAAGGTCAGCCCCTCACATTCAGGGTGAAACCAACCATTACACCCTGCCTTCCCATAGGCACACTCAATCATCATCCCTCCTTCATACTCCTCCTCCGTCCGCTGACACGAGCAATACCGTATGCCATCTCCGGCACCCACCGCAGCACCAGCACCAGCGGCAATGCCACCAGCGCCAGCAGCAGCAGCAGCAGCAGCAAGAGGGTCCATGGCCGCCCCGCCCATCATCAAAGGCAAGCCACCACCCCCCCCATCCATACTACCACCACCAACACCCATCCCTCCTCCCACTCCTCCCACCCCTCCTCCTCCACCCACTCTATCATCCATCAGAAAACTCCCCACGTCCCGATGCGACGAGCCAACAGCAGCACCGACCCCCCCTCCTTGCGCCATCGCCTGGTAAGAGGAGCCCCCACCCACCAATGCCGTCGACGCCCCATGGATGCTGCTGCTGTTGCCACCCAAGCCAGAAGAAGACGAGTTGTGCTGCTGCTGCTGCTGCTGCTGCTGCTGGAGGAGCTGCTGCTGCTGCAGCTGGAGCTGCTGCAACTGCTGCTGCTGCTGCTGGTGCTGGGGTGTGTGGTGGGGTCGCTGCTGTTGGTCGTATGTGTAGTAGGAGGAGGAGGCCGCGGCCAGGTCGCTTCCATCCCTCCCTCCACTGCCGTAAGACAAACCCGTCGTTGCCGTGTAAGGGTCGTTCTGCTGGTGCTGTTGGTGGCCGTACCCGTGCTGCTGCTGCTGGTGCATCTGGCTCTCTTGCTGCTGCTGCTGCGGCTCGTAGTCGTAGTACTGCTGTTGCTGCTGCGGCTGCCCGAGGTGGTGCTGCTGGTGCTGCTGGGAGGATTGGGGGTAGCCTGTGCCCGCAGCCAGCATCTGCTCCTGAAGCTGCTGCTGAAGGAGGAGGGCTTGCTGGTCGTCGTACGTCCCCTGCTGCTGCTGCAAGCCCGGCTGCTGCTGCAGGTAGCTGTACTGGCTGTAGTCCGTCGGCTGCTGTGCTTGTTGGCCTTGGTTACCATACCCCAGCTGCTGCTGCTGTTGGTAGGGGTAGGCGTTGCTCTGCTGCTGCTGGTAAGGGTCGTGCTGCTGGTACTGCTGCTCCCCAGCGTTCTGCTGCATGGCCGCCATTAGCTGCTGGTACATGGCGGGGTCTAACCCACCGCCTCCACTGTTGTAGCCTCCGCCTCCACCCGGTCCGCCACCCGGCCCGCCGCCTGGTTGCTGCATTGCTTCGTGTAAGGTGTTGGGTAGAGGTGTGCGCGTAGGTGTAGGTTGGCTGCTCGCCGTGCTCGAGGGCTCTTGACCTGCGCGTCCTAGCCCGTTTCGTCTGTGGATTGTGGTGGTAAAGGGGGGGAGGAGAGAGTGAGTGAGTGAGATCTGTCTTGTACACGATGAATAGGTGCCGATGAATATGTGCTTTGGCTGCTTGCTACTAGGTGCGTTGACCAATGGGAAGCGGGCGGGGCAATTTAAGTCCCGAGGACAGGCAAACGACGACAAGCAACCAAGCCGCACAGGTGCCCGTCATGGCAATTTGCACAACGCATGGCAATGTGAGGGCTGTGATGGGTAATTGTGCCGTGGCTTGGGAACGCGGCATTGGGCTCGCTTCCCGCCTGGTCGTCTTGTGCGATATGATGGAGCTAAGCGGAAACGTGCGGGTCGTTCGCAAAGGGAGAGGGGCAAGTCGAGAGCCCGCTGGCCTCGGCCGGCCTCGATAAGATCAAACGCCACAGGCGCAAGCAAGGCAGGGAAGGGTGTGGAGGCTTGGGCAAATGATGAGTGGTGTCTCTGAGATCCTTGAAGCGAATGACACAGCAAAGACCCCGACTGCCGGCGGCCACCACCCACGTCGCAAGAACAAATGGAAGAAGCCTTCTTTCGGCGCTCAGTCGCGCCGTCGCGCCGTAGGCGCCTGGCTTGGTCGGGCGAGGCAACCAGCCCAGCACCAATTCCAAACGGGAGGGTTTTGCTCTGGGACAAGGATCCGAGATGGACGTAATGGCACAAGAGCCCTGGCCACTACCACCACTTTCCACACGACACGCACCTACCACCACGATCTTCCCAAAAAGAAGGGTTTTCTTCACTCACTCTGAGCTTTTAGGCGCGGCTCACGAGTCCACAGCATCGAGTGGAGACAGAGTGGAGAGAGAGGCAGGAGCTTTTCAACGGCCTGGAGTGCGCGAACGGAGGCCATCGTGCCGTGGACATGGCCTGTGCAATGGGCACAATTTACGCATGCATCACACCGGCACGCACTCACCTCGCCCAATGCATCCTTTCATGAACACAACACAGGCGACTCACGAAGGTCTCTTCTCTTCATCATCATCGGGTAGCCTCCGCCATCAAAGTCAGCCCACCATCCTCGTCCGCACACACACGCGCTCCCACAACACAAGACCATGAGCATCTACGAAGAGGTGGAGATCGAGGACATGGAGTTCGAGGAAGAGGATCAGCAGTACACCTACCCCTGCCCGTGCGGGGACAAGTTCGTTATTACTCTGGCCGAGTTGTGGGATGGGGAGGACGTGGCACCTTGCCCCAGCTGCACGCTCCGCATCCGGGTGGTCTACGACGAGGAGTCCTTGCCACCATTGAAACCGGAGGAGGGAGGGGGCGGAGCGGGGGCTGGCGTGGCTGTGTCGGTGCACTAAGCTGGATGGATGGGACGCGAAAGGCCGTAGCGCCATAGCTACCTCGGGGTGCATCCGTGTGGCCTCCACCACACACACAAGGGATTTCGTTGGAGAGCAACCTCACCCGCCATTCGAGGAGGCCTGGTCAGCACAAGCGTGCCGGCAGCGTTGCTAGCTGGGTGGGGAGCACGTGCGGTGCTGCTGTCTCTGCTTCACGCTTCGTCGAACCTGCGAATAGGAGCCCTACCCCATGCCGCCCGCCACCGCAGCAGCAGGCCTTGAGGGTGGCACACCTTGAGCTACTGCATCGTCTTCGTCCAGTCTCGATGAAAACGACAAATGCACTTCCGCAGATGTCTTGTGTGCGCGATCGAAGCCTCCGTCGGGAGAAGCGGAGGAGGAGATGGGGCAGGAGGGAGGGAGGAAGGAGTGGAAAGAAAGCAAATGCCAGCGCTTCGCTCACAACGAGGCCCAACAATTACTCGCAAATTAAGAAGGAAAAAAATGTGTAGAAGGAAATGAAGAGGCAGAGCAAAGCTGTTTTATATTGATTTGAGAGGTCTTTTTTTATGTTTGTCGTTCTTTTTGCCCATTCTCTCTCTCTCGTGTCAGCTCTTGCCGCTGCTTTTATTCGTGTGTGTGTGTGTGCTGGTGCTGTTGTTGTTGCTGTCGTTCTGTGATGACGTGTGTGCTTTTTGTGAACGTCCACTGCTGTTACTGCTCCTGCTCTTGTTGCTGCTGCGCTGCTGCTATTCCTATTTATGCTTCCTCTTCTTGCTGCTGCTGCTGCTGCTGCTGCTGCTGCTGCTGCTGTTGTTGGCTGCTTCAGTCGATGTTTTTATTATCGCACCGCGCCCTCTCTTCGTTTGTTGGCTTGCCCCTGATTCATTCACTTCTCGCTCTCCCTTTCTCTTTGCTTTCTTTGATTGCCACACACACCCACACCCTTCTCATTCTAACTCTACACATGAACACACACGCATCCCTATACACTCTCCTCTCCCTCTCTCCCTCCCTCCCTCACTCCCTCCCTCCCTCCCTCCCCTCTCAGTACACCATCCTCGCTCCCTCCTCGTCAGAATCCGAGCCCGCCACTCCCTCATCCGCACTATCCGACTCCCCCTCATACGCCTTCCCTCCCCCCCTTCCTCCTCCACCCCCCCTCCCTC
>Ga0209491_10010072_pt1 | contig 11452 bp, 5 predicted proteins | sample BON02_FD_187213 | JGI IMG/M metagenome (GOLD analysis project Ga0209491, IMG submission 187213) | Freshwater microbial communities from Lake Bonney liftoff mats and glacier meltwater in Antarctica - BON-02 (SPAdes) (version 2) | ecosystem: Environmental > Aquatic > Freshwater > Ice > Glacier...
TCCTGGTCCTCGCACACCCCACTCCAACAAACTGCTATTCTACTTGGGTCCAGCCCCCCGAAACTCCTCCGAAAACACGACAAAGCATGGACCCACTCCACCTCCAACACATGCACACAACTCATCTGCTCACTCCAATCTCACCTTTTCAAGCACCAACCCTCAACCTCTCCCGGGCCCGCACACTCTCTCGCCTCCTCCCCTGCCAGTCCCCTCTCTGATGATACACAGTGTCAAGTGTGTCACAGCCCCTTTGACGAGGAAAAAATGCTTCTCTGTGACATATGTAACACAGGCTGGCAGATGGACTGCCTCCTCCCCCCCCTCACTACCATCCCTCCCGGGATATGGAAATGTTCCTTGTGTACCCCTTCTGCCCCATTATGCCGCGGTGCCCTACGACACCTCCGCTTCCCCTCTTCCATCCTTGACCCTGCCTGTGACTAAACACCACCTTGGGAAAAAAAAAGAAGAAAAAAAAAAGAAAACCCCCCATCCTTCGCCGGTACAACGTACTACTTTCGACCCCCCAGCTATGGAGGCGGAGCCGATATTTCCGCAGGAAAGAACGCTTGTACCTGACCACCCACGGAGTCGACCCCAATATCACCCACTTTCTCTCTCGTGAACGAACTCTGACCCCACACCCACATACGCGTTTATGACGAGGGGTCAGGGTTTAAACTCCAAGTTTCGTACCGTGGTTCGCCATGGGAGGGACTTGGGACCGTGATCCAGACGGATTTCTCCTTCGGTTTTTTTTTTAACGGGGGATGTGTCCTTGCGGACCGGTCCCCCTCCCCCTCCTCTAGAGTTGATCCTATTTCCGCCTCTAGTAGCTGCCGTGTTAAACCTAAGGGTGCTGAGTCACCAGGCAGTGGTCGTATAGGAGTGATAGGTGCGTTGGTTTTTTTTTTCCATCTGAGGCGATTTAGGATAAACTTCACTCTCCCTGGCCGGCCCAGTCGCGCATTAAGACACTGAGACGTAGTCGAATACTCTGAGGTAGCGGATTCCGTACATGCCAGAACTTGATCAAATGAAAAGATGGCTGACATGGACGGTCTACGCTACTCCCCTGATGACCCTTACTACAGACTTGGGCCTGTCCATACGTGTCTTTATGTTCGAGTACGTGAGACTGGCGACTGTGACCTCTTCCTAGGTCCCCTGAAATGGGCGATGGCGGAGACTGATGGAGCTGACTGATGGATGTTATAGCGAAGGGGATTCCCAGGGGTTGCCAGGGTTTATTCACCCCCGTGTCCTTGGGATACCCACTATCAGTTTTCAATAAAAACTCTACTCTCAAACATACATGTTTAGTGTTTTTGAATGTGTATTTGTTCTGTTTCATTTTTTTTTGCCTTTTTGTGTATACGTATGACTTCAAATCCATTGCGGGAGTGCCTTTGCGCCGGGACATCTGTGGAACACCTGATTACTGTGCACCACTCGTATGCGTTCTCCATTTCTCGGGAGGGTTAGCTGTGTGGAGGCTTTAGTTACAAACAAACATATGAACTGAAACTGGGTTCCTACGAGGCTAATTTGGTGTTCACCAAAGGTGAGGCGGCTTCACTAACCAATTCCACACACTCAGCCAAGTGAATATGTTGTGTGTTCGCCACACAAGAAAGAAAGAAAGAAATTGCGGAAGCAAACGCCACAAGCGCTAACATTTTATTTTTCCGTGTCAATCTCTCTTCGTCACAAATAGAGGCTTTATTTATTATCGTGACTCCTGTTTTCTTGGTTTTGATTGGGGTTTTGCGGTGTTGTGTTCGTACGAATTACGTGCTTCTTATTGTGTTTTGTGTTGTGTTGCTGTTTGTTGCTTTTGTGTGCATTTGTACGAGTCCAAGTCCATTATGGGAGTGCCCTCCACAGCCGAGTGCCTGTGGGCTACCCCATTACTGAACACCACATGTAGCACATCAAAATCACCCTTGCGTGCATCCGTTGCACAAGTTGCAAAATGACCCTTGTACAAATCGGTTTTCAAAGCAACACATGGTTCCCGACATCCATTTTCTTTGGATCTTACTACTGTTTTTACAACAGACGAAAATCAATTTTGGATCTTGATCTCGGTTTTTTGGTCCCATTGATAATAACAGCCTTCCCGAAATGGATTATTAACTACGCCATAGTGTCCGGCTAGAGTCAAAATAGCATGTTAAGAAATTGGGCAAAACACCCCATTTCTTATCGCCAGTAGATGGCACCCATAGTCTCCTGGGAGATTTTAAAAAAAGGGCGCCAGCACATATTCGACAACACCCCTTAGGCCGCTGCAATTTGATATTTCCTGGAAATCAGAGAACAGATTTCCAAAATCCAAGATAGAATTTCCGACTGCTTCCATTTAATCATTAGGCCAGACAATTCACTGGCATGAGGTCGGGTTTTGATAAAATTACAGATATTGTAAAACATCGAACCAAGCAGGTTTCGAATCATGCGAACTAATGCGAACTGAGCATGTTTTGAACAATGGGTCGTACCAAAGTTGCAGAAGGCACGACAAAGTCGAATATGATGTTTTAGTACACTAAAAAATTTTCTGTTGTACCCATACGTTACTTTCCGCCAGGTTCAGGAAGGTGGGGTGAATTGGTACAAGAGAATCCCCCCGGTACAAACCTCACTGTGTTGAGATCGACCTCACGGTGGGTGTTCCTTCAAAGAGGACGAGTTCCAGAGGCTTTTGTCGCTCATAGTAGCCACTGAATCAGGTGCAAGCGGGCTCATTGAATGCACATTGATGTTGCAGTTTGGATCGTGCATATGCCTGGCAACCTAGTACCAGGCCCATGCGGCTGCAGCTGGCGCATTGCACAAACCCCCCACATCAAATAGAGGGCCATCTATTTGACACGGCAAAAAAGATATTGTAGGTGAAAGGGGTCTTTCACGTGTTTTGTTTCGTCCTCTTTTGTTGGTATATTTGCGTTTGCGTATATCTTCAAATCCAAGGTCCATTGCGGGACTACCGTTCGATTCGGCCGGGCGCTTCCGGGCTATCATAGTACTGCGCACCACTTGTATGCGTTCCTGAGGTAATTGGATTGCTAAATGTGTGGTGGCATAACAAACCAAAAACTTTTCAAAGACTGCTTTTCCTATGAACATGTTTCAGATATAAAAACGTAGAGGACAGTCTGATCTAGGTATGTGCATATCTTTGGGGCTTGCCTGGTGGTAACTTCAGATTTCAAAACGTGTTTGGATGCAACATTTGCCAGAAGTTGCCTTCGTGCAGCCGCATTCTTTTTGCAAGTCCCAAAGAAAAGCACAGACACAATTCAGAATATCCACTACATTTTGATATCGGGAACATATAGCAAATGCCTATGGAAAAAATGAAATACTAACGTGTGGCATTTGCTTCCCGCAGCCAGCTCGAGCGCTAGCCGCACGTTCAAGTCGCCATGTCAAGATCACGTTTGCATTACTAACGACCAATTAGTTCGTTTCCACCAAAATGAATTCAATGAACTTTGAATGCTTTGTAAACTGGTCCGGGATATCACTGAGAATCTACGTTTGTTCGAGCAGTACTCAACCCTTAAGCCTGAATTGGTTGGGTATTTCTCGAACGAACGCGGATTCTCAGTGAAATCCAGTTTACAAGGCATTTCATTGAATTCAATTTTGTGGAAATGAACCAATCGGTCTGTAGTAATTCGAACGTGATCTTGACACGGCAAACACTGGCAGCGACCATCACTAGAGCATGGCTGCGGCAAACAAACGCTGAGCATTAGCATTTTATTTTCTCGTATGAATTTGGTATATGTCCCTCATATCAAAATGTAGAGGAGAGTGAGATCTACGTTTGTGCACTTTTTCGGTACTTGCAAAAAGAATGCGGCTTTGCAGTGGTGACTTCTGACAAATTTTGCGGCCAGACACGCTATTGAATCGGAAGTCGCTACTGCGCAGCTGCATTCTTTTGGCACGTACCGGGAAAGTGCACAAACCTAGATCTCACTCTCCTCTGTACCATTAAGTTTGATATAGAATACATATAACAAATTTGCATAGAAAAATAGAATTTTAGCGCTCAGCGTTTGCTTTTAGCAACTATCCGCTGGCCGCATGTTTGCCGTGTCAAGATCACATGTGTATTACTACCAACCAAATGCTTTGTTTCTACAATAACGGAATCGATGAAATGCCTTGTAAACTGGATTCTACTGAGAATCCGCGTTCGTTCGAGAAATATCGAACCCTGCTTTAAAGGAGTCAAAAATGAAGGTCCGAAGGTCAAATAAAGGTCCGGGACCAATCTCTTGGGTCCCAAAGCCAAATGCTAAGGGCAAAAGCTAACACTCTGTGTTCGCTTGTTCAAACCTCTTTGAGTATTGTAAATATTTTGAGTAGACATAACAGTCGCGGAGCGGGAGCAACTTCGGTTAGAATTGGAACACCTCACGTGCAAGCATGGCTCAGTTGGTCAGAGCAAGGGACTGTTAATCCCTACGTCGTCGGTTCGATTCCGTCTAAAACCCGAGAACTCAAATTCCCATGGATTTGAACTACATAGACCCTCAATCAATCAAGGATACTAAACTACTGTTAAAAGTAATAAAAGCAATCATCATCATCATCAAAAAAAAGCGGACAAAAATGTGGCTACATTTCTTTCTGACATGATTATCTTCAAGTCTAACTTTATGTTTTTTCGTTCTTACATACCAAGAGTTGATAAAAATGCAGTGGAGAAAACAACCATACTATAGGCCGGCCAAAGCTTAATTCATTAATTAATTCATTAATTAATTAATTCATTGATGAATTCATTGATTAAGTAATTAAAAGAAGAAGATTTTGAGCTGTGATTTGTGAAAAATAAATTACATACTATATAAATAGGACAGAGTACCCATTAGGACTGCGTCAAAAATTCTGGCCTGCGGCGCATTTTGTTTCATAAGTCATGCCTACGGCGCATTTTGTTTCATAAAAAATCTGGCCTGCGGCGCATTTTTGTCGTAATTTTTTTTGCTTAAACTGGGATGCATTTGATTTGAAGTTTCTTGTTCTGTCTACCATTTCATTGATGGTGAAAATGATTCCAACTCCAATACTAAGTGATCATAACAACATAATTTGTACCAAACAGTAATTGAGAAAGTGTCAAATAACAAACCCTTTGTCAAATCAAACCTCTTGAGATACAAATCGCACAACACCATTTCAATTCCAAAATAAATTATAAGAAACAACGTACAACAGGGGGAATGCCTCACCCAAAGCCTACAGATTTGGATATGACCAAGCACACAGATTACTTTGTTTGAAAGGACACGTCAGAGCGCGTGGCTCGACGCTGTGACTACACCGTTGATGAGAAGCGAGTGAATTCTTGTGTACTAAAACACCTCTTTTTGGAGGGAGTTGAGCAACCAAAAATATCGCCAAAAAAACCCGGAAATGCACTCTCCGATGCGCTACTAATGTCACGTTTTCAAAACTTGGCGCGGTTTTTGAAACCGCGCTTCGCGCGGTTTTAATTAATCAATTAATTCGAATTAATTCGGGGCCAAACATTCTGAGAAGTTGTTTTCTTCACTGTAAAAATGTGTGTCACACACTGCAACAACGTCAGGCCGATTCATCTCGAGATTAACAATTAAAATCTCGTGATTGAACAAAGAAAGTTGCGGATTTGCAAGAAATCATGCTGCCGTCTAGCATTGTGTAATATTGGCTGATACAAGAAGAGTATGACAAATAGATTAAACAATCGAACTAAGGACAAGCAAACAAAGAGTGTTAGTGTTTGGTCTTAGTTTGCTTGTCCTAACGTCTTTTAGTAGGAAGGTGGGCATGTATAATGATCACTTATGTGCACTCAACGCAATAAATAAATTGACAAACATATATTTGGCGCACAGACATAGGAAAATTTTCCAAGAGATATAGCAAGAATAGGGCAATGTCCCCCAGGTGCGTTTTGTTTGAGGTTACTACACCACGCCATGATTGGTACCGACCAAACTTGACAAAGTGCCGATTTTGTTCACAGCGCGTACAAAATGACACTTTTTTTACCACACGTGTTGAAAATCAAACAGTACCAAGAATTCTGGTGTTTTCTTGAGAAACGTTCAAAGGTTCAAATACTATTCATTTTTGATGTATTCCAATGAAGTTGTGCCCTTTCAGTTCGTACTTGGCCAACTTGTCAGAAATTTGTTTCAAGAGGGTCCTGAAGGATCTTCAGTGATACATCTGACACCTTAGCTCAGTGGAGAAGAGCGTGGGACTGAAACAAATTGGGTTATCCGCAGGTCCGCGGTTCGATTCCGGCCGAAACCCCGTCTACTCAAATCAACATGGATATGAGCACATACACCCTCGAGCAAGGGTTCCAAACTATTGTTTCCAGTAATAAAAGCCAATAAAATCAAATCAAGGTCAAGTAATCTTAGTACAAAACATGTAGTAAGAAAGTTATCATTGTGTGCAATGTGGTCCATCTAGCTACCCCTCTTCCTATTGTAAATGTTTGGAGTAGACGTGATGGTTGCGGAGCGGGAGCAAGTTAGAACCGGAGTCAAAAAGAATCAGACAATCAAGTGGCCATGTTTCTTTTCTGATTCTTTGTACAGGGTGGCGAAGACCCATAGGATGCCTTAAATTGCAGGTTATTTTTCGCAAAAGAGCCTTTATTTATAGGGCTCTTTTGCAAAAAATAACCTATAAAGATAAGGCATCCTATGGGTCTTTGTCACTCTGTATCTTCAGTTCTAACTTCAGGGTTTTCCTTCCTTTCTCATACTAAGAGTTAAAGAAAATGTGTACCAACACACTGCAACAACGTCAAGTTGATTCATTTCGAGATTAAACAAAAAAATCTCGTGATTAAATCCAGAAAGTTGCGGATTTCCAAAAAATCATGCTGAATTGGTCAATCGGACTAAGAACAAGCGAAAAAATATTGTGAGCATTTGGCCATAGGGATACCTGATTATTAAAACATGTTAGCCCAAGGAATCATGCCAGCCCACAAACATTGCAGGTTCTTTTTACCCATTCGGGTTGGCCATAAACTATGTCAACTTGCAATGATTGATTGGGTGCTAACCACCCCCTTAGTCCGTCCAGTGATTAAATTGGGTCTTCGCTACCCACGAAAGAAAGAAAGAAAGGAAGAGGAGCCGGGGATCGGCCTAGTGTAGCCAGGTGCAGGGTGAGGATCCAGGCACCCCAGGTTCTCTCAGGGGGGACAGGGTGAGGTTGCACGTTGGCGATCCATTTCGTGGGTACGTGCTCCTTGGCCTATCTTTGAGGAAACCCCATGATTGTAACGATTCCCCAATATTGGTTTAATAAAACAAAGCAACACACACATATGCATGCGTCACCTCTGCTGGCGGATCGGCCATAAACTAGGTGTGCAACGGTCCGCGACAGTCTTTTGGGTCCTACGTGATTCATGAGTCCTCAACACCCACATAGTCTGGTGATTCAATTTTCAATTAGTATTCACCACTCAAGAAAAAAAGAAAGAAAGAAAGAACATTGAACACCATACATGAGTTATGTTTTACATGCATGAGTCACGTCTCACACACGAAATGAGTCACGTCTCCAGTGCACCAGTTACACTGCACATGTAAATGAGTCATGTCACACATATGAATGAGTCACGTCACGCATATGAATTAGTCGCGTCACACATGAATGAGCCATGTCACGTATCAATGAGTCAAGTCACACATGAATGAGTCATGTCACATATGAATGAGTCATGTCACGTATGAATGAGTCAAGTCACATACCAATGAGTCATGCCACACATGCATGAGTCACGTGTCACATACCAATGAGTCATGTCACATATGAATGAGTCATGTGGCATATGCATGAATCATGTCACATATAGATGAGTCATATCTCACATGAATAGAGGCAAGGGCTGTTATCTGTCACGGTTGTCATGAATAAATCACATCTCATGTGGATGAGTCATGTCACATCCCAATGAGTCATGTCGCATACGAATGAGTCATGTGACGTATGCGTGAGTCATGTCACATATGAATATGTCATGTCTCTTATAACTAGAGGCGTGGGCTGTTATTTGTTGTCATGAATGAGTCACGTCTCATACAGATGAGCCGTGTCACACACCAATGAGTCATGTCACATATGAATGAGGCAGGTCACATATGAATCAATCATGCCACATAGTCACATATGAATGGGTCATGTCTCACATACATAGAGGTATTATATGTTGGCCTTGTCGCTCGTGCATGACTTCCACTACAATCCCCACCACTGTGACCAGGTATCGCACGCGTTCGTGATCTCTCTCATGCGCGCGCTCTCTCTCTCTCGCTCTCTCGCGCTCTCTTGCTTTCTCTCGTTCTCCTTCTCTCTTGCTCACTTCCTTTTGCTTTCTCTCTCTTGCTCTCATTCTCTTTCATACTCCATCTTTTTTTCATTGTTATTTTCTTTCACTCTCTCTCTCTCTCTCGCTCGCTCTCTCGCGCGCGCGTGCGCGCTCGCATGCTCTCTCTCCCACTTTCTCTTGCATTTCAGCACGTCTTTGTGCGCGCGCGCGTTCTCCCGTTCTCTCTTTGGTACGTTTCCTTTCTCTGTCCCCCTCCCGACCCCCCCCCACAGGAAACCTGTTCTTTCACTTTTTCTGTGTCCCTTTCTCGCATGTGCGATCTTTCTTTCTCTCTCTCTCTCTCTCTTTCGCTCTCTTGCTATCTGTTTCCCCCTCTCTCGCTCGCTAGCTCGCAGCACCCTTTCTCTTTCTCTCTCTCTCCCACACACACACACGCACACACGTCACCCCGTTCTCTGCCTCTCTCTCCGAGGCTCCGAGGCTCTTTTTCTCTCTCTTTCTCTCTTTCTCTCTCTCTTCCTCTCTCTCTCTCTTTCTGTCTCTCTGTCTCTCACACACTCTCTCTTTCTCTCTCTCTCTCTTTCTCTCTCTCTTTCTCTCACACATACACACATTCTCTCTCTTTCTCTCTCTTTCTCTCTCTCTCTCTGTCTCCCTCCCTGTCCCCCTCTCTCTCGTGCCACCCTTCTTTCTGTTTCGCTTGCTCTCTCTTTCTTGCTCTCGCATCCGATCTCTCTGTACATGTCTCTCCCCCAGGCTCTCCACTGAGTCTCCCTTTCTGCTCCTTCCCCCAATCTCCTTCTTTCTCACTCTTTCTCCTCTCTCAAATCTCCTCCCTCCTCTCTCCTCTTTTGTCCTCCTTCCGAGTGTGGGCTTCCATTCTCTGACAGAGTTTATAAACATAACAACAGAGGTGTTCTGCGTTAAACCTGAGAGTTTCACGCATAAAGTTGCACACCTATGAATAAGTCATGTCACAAATATGCATGTTCACATCACACATATATCAACGAAAGAAGAGGCTTTTAGCGTGTTTCAGCAAATGCTCACACATATGAATGAGACATGTCACACTAAGCAGATAGTCTATCTTTATTATTTTTAACCCTGATGACAGCAGTTCTTGGTCTCACTGTCTCTCACCGGAAAACTACAATACACACGCGGACAATGACTCCCCCAACCACACATGGATGATCCTTAAACCTTCACAACCCCAACAGAGTGGTGTGTTGCTTTGTTTTATTAAAACGATCTTGGAAAATGTTTTGGTCCCGGGGTTTTCCGCACCGAGTCCTCGAGAGCAAGCCAAGAGGGATACACCCACGATTGAAAATCGCTGACATGCCTCCTCACCGTGTCCCCCCTTAAATAACCTGGGATGTCTGGATCCTCACCCTCCACCATAACTCACTATTTATATTGGTCCCCTCCTTTTCCTCTTCGAACAGACCTACAACTACTACGTTAACACCTAGGGGCTTAACGCCCTGCCAGGCTGGCGGCTCCGTCATCTGGGCGGGGTCAAAGTTCGTTCGGCCTCATAGGTGAGGGTCCTGAGTGATGATAAGATTTTTGGAGATCTAAGGTCTCGAGTGACGTAAAACTCCCCACCGCCCACCAGCAAAGCAAAGTAACACTTGTTTGTTTAAATCAAACTAACCTGAAGAAGGACCCGCACTTGCATTAGAGAGGTCGAGGACCCAGTAACAAGTCTTTCGCATTTTCAAAATGGAAATGGTACCGAACCTGAAAATGGGCCTGTTGACCCCGCATCAGAGCACTACCGCACGGGTCCTCCTGACCAGTTTTTGACCAATTTAGACTCGTCTGGGAGTGTCAGGCCTCGGATAGGCATACTACGAGTCTAGACTCCTCTGGGAGTTTTGCGCGTGACTAGGTGCAGTATTCGGGGGCGGGTCCTGCATGAGGCGTATGAGGCTGTCTAGTTTAGAGAGGGTCCTTAAAAGATCTTCAGTGACTTATCCATCACTTTAGTTCAATTGGTTAGACTTTGGCTCTGAAGAAAAAAATAGTTATCTGCAGGTTCCCAGCTCGATTCCGGCCAAAACCCGAGAAATCAGATCCATATGGATTTGAGATTGATTGATGATTGCTTTATTACTTGTAGCAGTAGTTTAGTACCCTTGCTTGAGGGTCTATGTAGCTCAAATCCATGTAGGTTTGAGTTCTTGGTTTTTGAGTTTTTGCCAGAAGTGAACCGACGACCTCGGAATTAGCAATCCCGCGCTCTGACCAACTGAGCTAGTTTTACATCGTCACAGATAAGTAATAGACCCTCAAGCAAGGGTTCTGACATACTGTTTCCAGTACTAAAAGCAGATAAAATCAAATCTGGTGGCAAGGACAAATAGACCTCTGTGCGATTATTGCACGTACTGCGCTACAATTGTCCGCTATGATGAGACAAAGCCCGCAAAAGCCATGGCAAAAATAGAACTTTGTGGGAGGATGAGGTCTGCGGCCAAGCTCGAGTGCGACCCATAAACAAACTGGATGAGGCCTACACCAACGCGGATGATCGAATGATGCTTGTGCGACACTGCAGCGGCGACCACGTCATGAGCTAGGGTGGATTTGGATGGATTTTTTGAACGAACAGCATCGGGTGAAGGGTTTTGTCGAGAGAGCAGGACGGGTGGCAAGAGCGGGCGGCAAACAACAGCCTGCACGATGCTCGCGTAAGACTCAAGATAAGTTCGCAATAGCTTCCATGGCAAAGAAGTTTCTGCACCGTTGCATAGGCGCGCATGCACGAGTGCATGTGCATTTGTGGCGGAGAGTATGCATGCATTTTGACAGGTGTTTTGAGCACCATGCAAGTGCATGTGTGTGTGTTAAACAGGTGTTGTGAACATCAGCATATAAATTTGCGTGCACGCTCGCTATGTCAGAGTCAGACCGTGACTCTGGCATATGTGACTGCTCTGGCCTCAAGAGCATCATGCAGACGCTAGATCTCATCTAGTGTTTCCAATGTGTAATCTATACCTTGTGAGGTATATGGGGTTTCATGTACGGTCACGTATGTGAGACTGGAGGTACAAGAGAAGTACT
>Ga0209491_10010074_pt1 | contig 11450 bp, 12 predicted proteins | sample BON02_FD_187213 | JGI IMG/M metagenome (GOLD analysis project Ga0209491, IMG submission 187213) | Freshwater microbial communities from Lake Bonney liftoff mats and glacier meltwater in Antarctica - BON-02 (SPAdes) (version 2) | ecosystem: Environmental > Aquatic > Freshwater > Ice > Glacier...
GACCGCCATATTGCCGACATAGCTGCCCATGGCCGGATGGCATGGCAGACATCATCGGGCTACAATCAGCGCAGCCGCGGCGAAACCCTGATGGGGCGTTGGAAGGCCGTAGTTGGCCCCAAACTCAGGGCGCGGTCGTTCGAAAATCAGAAGACAGAGGCCAAGATTGGCGTCCGAATTTCAAACCGGATGACTGAACTTGGCAGGCCTAATTTCGAACGCTCCGCCTGAAATCCGTCTCGGGTAGGGCGCGGTCCGTGCTCAAGGTGATCTGTGCAACAAGACCGACAAACAGTCCTGAAACTGTTTCCATTCCATTGTAATATTGACACAATAGATCATGAGATAAACTGCAGCAGGAGGCCTCACCATGCGGATACTAATCATCGGTGCCAGTAAGGGTATTGGCTTGGAGACGACCCGACAGTCGCTTGCCACTGGATACGACGTGCGAGCGTTGGCAAGATCTGCTTCATCGATAAATCTTCATGATGCAAGATTAGAGAAAGTGCCGGGCGACGCTCTGAACCAACACGATGTGGAAGGCGCACTTGCTGGGGTCGACGCGGTCATTGTAACGCTTGGCGTCGGCTTGGGCGAACTCGCAAAACCTGTGCACCTGTTCTCAGACGCAACGCGCGTCCTGATTGCTGCCATGAAAATCAAAGAGGTCAATCGGCTGATTTGCGTCACGGGATTTGGAGCTGGAGATAGCCACGCTAGCATTGGCCTCCTCCAACGCGTCCCGTTTCAAATCGTTTTTGGCCGTGCCTATGACGACAAGAGCCGTCAGGAGCAGCTGATCAAGGAGAGTGGGCTTCATTGGACGATCGTCCGGCCAGGTGTACTTACAAATGGGCTGCGAACAGGGCGCTACAAGGTTCTACGCGAACCGTCAGAGTGGCGTAACGGGATTATTTCGCGATCCAACGTGGCAGACTTTCTCGTTAAACAGATCGATGATCGAACATTCATCAGTGGCACACCTGTATTGGTCAATTGACAACTATCCCTACACCGGCGGTCAGCAAAGCAAGTCATGCGCCAATTCCTAGGCGTCGATCAATACATCAACCTCTGCATTGGTATTATACAGTTCGAGTGACGCGCGGCAGGTCGCGTTACTCCCCAAATGCGCCATAAATGGCCCAGTGCAATGCTGGCCTGCACGCGCCGCGGCCACTAGGGCGCGCTGCATTTTAGGGCAACGCGGTTTTCTCAATTATGCGTCAAAGCTTCCTCAGGCGGCAGCGTGGAAGTTGTGCAACACGTGCTCTCCGACGTCCGGCTGGTTACCTTCCGTCAGATTGGCTTTCGCGATCTGGTAGCCAAACCGGAACGGATTGCTGGTAGAGGCCCACATGGACGCTTCTGAAATATCGAGCTCAAGCAGGACGGCATTTTGATCTTCCGGCCCACCTTCGAACCATGCACCGATCATCGGTGACCACAGCTCCTCGAGCTTCTTGCGATCCTCAACTTGGGAAAGCTTTCCTGCGACGCAGGCATGAAAGTCCTGAGCGGTTGATACGACGGTAAACCGCGCCTCTTTTCCCGAGCCCACCGACTTTGCCAGATCGGTGTCGCGCGCCGTGATAAACCGGATCTTGCCCTCCTCGCGGTCCCCGAAATGCGTCATCGGTTGCAAATGCTGTTCAGAGCCATGGATCCCCAGCATTCCAGTGCGCACATCGTCGAGTGCATCGAAGAGGGCTGCTGCGGGATTGGATGTAAGTTTCTCTTCATTTGCCATGATAAAATTCCTTCCGTCTCGTTACGTTGCTGGAAAATGAACGGCTGATACGCCCAAACGGTTCCGCATATTTTATCAAAGCCCGGCAGCGACTTATCGCTGACTGGCAATCAAACTGCCGTTTGCACATTGATTTCTCTGAAACGATCCGGATTGGCTTTCGTTGATCCCAGACAAGCGCCTAAGCGTCATATACACCGCTCGAGCAGATGAAGAAGGACGATCCCATGCAAACTGCTATTGACGCGCACCCGGAAGCGGGCTTCCCCACTACCGACATCGACGTGCTGATCTCAGCGAACTAGGCCTACCCGAAATTCGAGGCGCTCATTCTCGGTTCAAAGTCGAACGTTGTCATGGGCTTTCGCATTTTCGATCCGGAAACTCTGCGGTAGTTTCCGGTATGAGACGGCTTGTTTGCAAATTGACAGCCTATGGAACAATTCTATCCTGTCGCCGTTAGGCTAATGAAGAGGTTGCAGGCCTGTCAATCAGACCTGACGACACAAGGAACGGGGAAGTTTTTCTGATTTCTGTCCTCGACCAACGGAATGGTAGTCGAGCCTTTATCTCGTCGGTTTGCCACCTGCTTCACATTTCTCTGTTGCACAGCTTCAGAGTGAACGCCTGCAGGCTACCTGCAGTCTGTCGAAATAAAACAGCTGTAAATGTCTCTGCACGCTTGTGCCGGGACTTAATTTTTAAGGAATACTCTCATGGACATCGTTGACACCGCCGTTTCCGCTGGAAAATTTAATACGCTTGTGGCCGCCGTGAAAGCGGCCGACCTAGTCGAAACGTTGAAGGGTACTGGCCCATTCACGGTATTTGCTCCCACCGACGAAGCCTTTGCTGCATTGCCAGCTGGCACGGTGGAAGACCTGTTGAAGCCCGAGAACAAGGCAAAGCTTGCCGAGATCCTGACATATCATGTTGTCTCAGGTAAGGTGATGTCGACTGATCTTTCCAATGGCATGACGCCTGCGACCGTTAACGGCAAACTCGTAACAATCCACACTGAGGGCGGCGTTAAGGTCAACGAGGCAACTGTCTCAACCGCTGATATCGACGCCGACAACGGTGTTATCCACGTGATTGATGCCGTTCTGTTGCCGAAAGGCTGAATATGACGGCTGGGAGGGCCATCTCAAAAAGTGGCCCTCCTGCTCCGCAAGTAGCTCGCATATCGGCCTTGTTGAACGGAAACACGGGCAAGGTCCATCGCCCCGTGATTTATCGAGGAGACAACAATGACCTACCAAAGTTTCAATCCTGCGACAGGCAAGCTCCTTAAGAAGTTTGAAGAGCTTTCCGACACACAATTGGAAACCAAGCTGGCCAAGGCGAACGAGTGCTTTGCCGAATGGAAAATGACATCCTTTGCCGAGCGCGCCAAGATCATCGGCAAAGCAGGCGAACTGCTGCATGAACGGGCCGAAGAATTGGCCAAGACGCTGACTCTGGAAATGGGCAAGCGTATTGACGAGGCCCGCGGGGAAGTCGAGTTCTCGGCCAAAATTATGGCTTATTACGCCAAGAATGCAGAGAGCTTTTTGGCCGATACCAAGCTGAACCCAGAACTGGGGGAAGGTCATATGGAAAGCACCCCAATCGGTGTCGTCTTCGGCGTCGAGCCGTGGAACTTTCCGTACTATCAACTTGCACGCGTCGTTGGTCCGCAGTTGATGGCAGGCAATACCCTCGTCGTCAAACACGCAGGCATTGTGCCACAATGCGCGATCGCGTTTGAAAAGGTTTTGACCGACGCAGGGGCACCCGAAGGGCTGTATACCAACCTGATGATTAGTCACGATCAGTCGGACAAGGTTATCGCAGATCCACGGATCAGGGGCGTTGCACTAACAGGTAGTGTTGCCGCGGGTCGCAGCATTGCCGCGGGTGCCGGTCAGGTGCTGAAGCCATCGTCGATGGAACTTGGTGGTGCTGATGCCTTTATCGTTTTGGAAGACGCGGACATGGAACACGCAGTGAAATGGGCTGTCTGGGGCCGGATGTACAACGCCGGGCAGGCCTGTGTCGCGTCCAAGCGATTCATCATCGTGGAGAGTGTCGCCGACGCGTTCACTGAGGCATTCCAGGCCGCGCTTGAAACACTGGAAGCAGGCGATCCGCTGGACGAGAAAACCACTCTTGGTCCGTTGTCGACTGAACAGGCGCTGGTTGATCTACTCAAGCAGGTCGAAGTTGCCGAGAGCCATGGTGCCACCGTCGTTATGGGTGGCAAGCGGCTGAACCGTGCGGGCAGCTACATGCAGCCAACGATCCTGACAGATGTGAAGCCCGACAACCCCGCCTTCCGTGACGAGTTCTTCGGCCCCGTGGCGATGATCTTCAGGGTCAGGGACGAGGCTGCGGCAATCGCGCTGGCGAACGACAGCGACTTCGGCCTTGGCGGGTCGGTGTTCACCGGCGATCTTGAGCGTGGCAAGCGGGTCGCGAGCGCAGTGGACACCGGCATGATGTTCATCAACAACATCGATTGGCTGGACGCAGATCTGCCCTTCGGTGGCATCAAGAACTCCGGCTATGGCCGCGAGTTAGGCGATATGGGCATCCAGCAATTCGTGAATAAGAAGCTGGTTCGCTACGTCAAAGCCGACGCACCGGAATGAGGTAAAACACTCGGGCGGCAGGCTTGATCCGCCGTCCGTCACATTTTGCCGGAGGCTCCGATATAAGTGAATATTGCCGTTTTGAAAGATACCGCTTCCGGGGAATACCGCATAGCACGGCATCGTCAAGTTGTCGGCTATCGTTGCGAAGATCGCCGACAACTTGACGGTGCGACTCAGCCCAATTCGTCACCCGTTGCTTCCGCTTGGGGATCTTGTCACGGCGAACAGCGTTGAATTTGTGCGGCACCTACAGCATCCTGCACGGAAACGACCGTACCCGATATCAGCTGAGCGAGGAGCCATGCAACAAGGCCCCCAATACCTCAGTTCATGGGCGGCTCTGTTTGCCTAAGAAATCGCCAGACAAGCAGCATACCCGCCAGCCCCAGTCCGATGACGAATCCCGCCCAGATGCCAGGTGGGCCCATGCCAACTGGATGCGCAAGCACCCAGCCCAGCGGTAATCCCAGCCCCCAGTAGGCCCCAAGAGAGACGATGGCCGGAAATCCCGTGTCTGAAAGCCCACGCAGCGCACCGGTCATAGTGGATTGCACCCCGTCCATCACTTGTGCGAATGCGAAGATAAAGAAGATGGCTGCGGCGATGGTGATCACCTCCGGCTCTGACGTGATCAAGCCTGCGACGGAGCGGCCGTAGACTGCAAGAACGATGGCCGCGGCCGAGAGCCAGATTGTACCTACCCCCAGGGCGGCCCAAGTAATTGGACGCAAAGCGGTCGTATTTCCAGTCCCGCGCTCCTGCGCCACCCGGATCGCAACCGCTCCAGAGAGCCCCAGAGGAACCATATAGAGCAGCCCCCCTACCGACATCGCCACCTGATTTCCAGCCAGCGCAGCCGCGCCGAAAGTGCCTATCATCAGCGTGGCCAGTGCCATTGCGCCGGTTTCGGCCGCATACATCAAGCCTAGTGGCGCCCCTTCTCGCACAATTGAACCCAACTCTGCCAACGACAGGTCTGCCCGAAGGCGAAGGCGCCGCATCGATCTTGCCTGCTTCCAGAAAGCCCACGCCGCCAGAAGCGCCAGTGTCTCGGCGGCCAGAGATGCGATGCCTGCACCCGTAAGCCCCAATTGCGGCAGCGGCCCTATACCCCAGATCAGCCCATAGTTGAGCGGCACATTGATGGCCACGGCCAGAAACGCAACGCCAGTTCCAAGCCATGGGCGGTCCACAGCCTCGAAGGCAGATTTGAACACAGTGAGGATAGAGAATGGTAGCAACATCAGAGATATAGTGACCCAATAAGGGAACATACCCGACAATACTTCAGGCGGCTGGCCAAGATAAGGCAACAACGGCCAGACCGATAGCATGGCAATCGAACCCAATGTGCCAACAAGTGTACCCAACGCGAGCCCATGACGCAGGATCACCGGAATGCGCCTGTTTTGCCCCCCGCCATGTGCCGTGCCCACCCGTACTGACAACCCCGAAAGCAGCCCGTAGATTGCTGCCCACAGGATCACCGCCACCGCAGTGGTGATGCCCACCGCTGCCAGCGGCAGTACCCCAAGCGGTGCCAGCATCACCGAGTCTGTGACCCCCAGCAGCGTGGACGCGCCAAGCCCTGCCACAATTGGGACTGCAAGGGCCAGCACCGCAGGAACTTCTCGGCGGATGGTCAAGATGGATGGCATATTGCCCTCAGGAAGTTAACACACGGTTCGTATGCAAATTCAATTATCAGAAACGACGTCTATTTCCACGGACAGCATGATCCGCGGTTCTGTCGCGAAGTTTGGCGACGCATCGAAAAACTAGAATTTTGTTCACCGTCCGACACATTTGGACGTCAAGTTTCCGAAAATTTTCTCTTGTGTGTCCGAAACTTTGAATGATTTTATATTCCAGAGGTCTAAACGTAGGTCTGCGAAGAACAAATTTCTTCAAGAAAAAACTTTGCGACAGTACCGCGTGACATCGTTGGTCACGGGCCTCAGCCGTTTGGTCTGTTTTTCTTTCAGGTGGCTTGCGCCCGATCGCGTATTGATGCGCTCGACGATCCGGTCGACCCGGCGGCGGATCATGGCGCGGTGGTCATTGCCGAGGTAAAAACGCAGGTCGAAATCGGCATCGGACTTAGATGTCTTTTTGGCCGCTGGGGCAATACCATCAGGAGCATCTCAATCTGGCTTATGCTTTGCACTACGATAGTCTGAAAGCGCTTCTCGAGGGCGTCAGCCCAAGCGCGATTGACGGGCAGGCTCACGCTAAGCAAGGGAATCTGTGTCACGGACTCATATCCATGGTGTCTGATCCAAGGTGCAGGTTCAGCCGCCCCGAAAGATTAGGGCGGTCAGCAGGAAAGGGGTATGAGCGCGTACAGCTTGGTCATGCGGCAACCATCAGTTGGGATGAGGACGCCGTCAATGGGGTTTGAAGGAATCTGAGCTGCTGCCGGTTTCGTGGACGGCAGCAGCTCATTTTGGAGAAACGACGCTAAAGCTTGAGTTTCGCAGGCAACACGCCAAGCCACTTCACGCTTACAAGCTCAGGACTGTGTGTCTTGTAAGAGCGCATTATGCGATCAACGGCTTCAGCCTCTTCATGCGCTGCGCAAACATGCTTCAATTTTTGACCTTCAGATTGGATTGTAATCTCGAATCTTTGACGCGGCTGTAAAGAAGACATGAGGTATCTCGGTTATGACATTCAACTACCGCGGATAGCCGTTTCGCAGCGTAAAGCAAAACCCAATACGCATTTCTGACACTCGACAGGCGTTCAAAAACGCTGGCTTTCGAATGTTCTGTGCTGGTGCGGTGAAGGTCCGCTTCGAGCCCATTCTTCTGGATGCTGCACAGCACACATGTTGCCTCGAATGGCGGGAAGCGGACCTTCGCTGCACTCGGCGCAGAGGTCTGCAAAGCATAGATAGCTGCCGTTCTGGTTTAGGCCTATTGACCTGATCCCCTAAAATGTCCGCGACTCGGGACAAGTCTGTCACTGCTGGAGACAGGCTATGAAGCGATCGAGGTTCACGGACGAACAAATCATTCACTGTAACGCGCAGTGCCGCTGCGTAGCGGATCTTTAGTTATAGGAGCGGTTGGCTACAGGTCCGCATTATAGGAACCTGCAACCAACCGAAGTGGTGGTCGCTTGGTTGGAACGATTGCGCTGCGCGACCGCGCCGTGGCAAAATCTTGGCCCTTGTGGGCGGCAGAGTATATCTGATGCAGCAGTTCAGCTATTGCGTCTTCGAAGTCGATCGTCAGCATGGCAACCTCCATTGATATCGGTGGTGACTTTAGATCGACACTATCGGTGAAGATGATGACGGTGGTGCGACACGGCTCTGCAACGGATTGCTGTCGGGCTGCCAGGAGGCGAAATCTTTGATCTCGATGTATTCACGGGCAATCTGGCACCTCTGACACTGGCAGAGGTCGAATTTGCCTCGCTCGAGGCTGCCGGCAGCTTCACCGCGCCGGACTGGTTCGGCACCGAGGTCACTGCCGACGCTAGATGCAAGAACAAGGCCCTCGCGATGATGGACACATGGCGAGAGCCACAGTGAGATAGTCGCCTGACGCAGACCCTGGTGTGCGTTACAGCGTAAGCGCCGTCCCCGCCCCATTGATTATGCGGATTTCTGACGGATGAAGCGTCTGCCAAAAAGTCTCCGGAAACGAAGGGAGATTTGGTATGGCAGATGGTGGTGATGGCTTTGTTGGGCGTTTCGAGGTGGTCGAGCCTCGGCGGGGAAACCGACGCTGGCCTGATGATCTGAAAGCGCGGATTGTGGCAGAGAGTTTGCAGCCTGGCGTGCGAGTTGTAGATGTCGCACGCCGGCATGGCCTCATTCCGCATCAGTTGTCTGATTGGCGCCGACACGCGCGGCAAGGCCTTCTGTCACTGCCCGCGAATTTGCTTTCTGCCTTGCCGCAACCTGATGAGCGTTTGGTTGAACCTGCATTTGTTCCGCTGGCAATTGCGTCGGAGGCGATGGCTGTTTTGGATGCACCCACTGTTCTTGAGGCCGCCGAGGTATCCTTGGGTGTTATAGCGGTGGAAATCGGCGCTGATGTCGTGCTGCGCGTTCCCAGTGATGTGTCTGTGGAGCGTGTTGTAGCCTTGGTCCGTGCGATGCGAGGGGCGACATGATCGTCGCGGGCCAACGACTGCCGGTTCTGATCGCGACCCGGCCGGTGGATTTCCGCTGTGGCCATCAAGCTTTGGCGCTGATGGTGCAGACGGAGTTGAGGCTTGATCCGCATTCCGGGCTGACGGTGATCTTCCGATCAAAGCGCGGGGATCGGTTGAAGATCCTCGTGTGGGACGGCACCGGGATGGTGCTGATCTACAAGGTGTTGGAGCAGGGCAGCTTTGCCTGGCCGAAGGTGCAGGACGGAACGATGCGGCTGTCACGGGCGCAGTTCGAGGCCTTGTTCGAAGGGTTGGATTGGCGGCGTATGATGGCGCAGCGGGTCGCTCCACCCACTGCGCCGGGATGATTTAAGCACCAGTTTTGGCGTTGTTTTATTAGCCTTTCCTATCCGGTTCGGCTATAAATCCTCATGTCGCAGCCCTTCGATCTCAGCCAGTTTCTAGACCTTCCACCCGAGGTGATGAAGGCCTTTGCCGCACAGTCTGCGGCGCTGGAAGCAGCACGGTTTGAGGCCTCGGTGGAACGTGCGGGCCGCCTGCACGAACAGGCTGTGGTGGCTGAGAAGGACGCCTTCATCACCGAGCTCAAAGAGCTGATTGCGAAGCTTGAAGGTCAGGTCGGACAATACCGGCATGCGAAGTTTGGGCCTAAATCGGAAAAGCTCGACCCCGCGCAGCTGGAACTCGCGCTGGAAGATCTCGAGACCGCTATCGCCGAAACGCAGGCGCAGATCGCTGCGCTCGAGGATAAGATCGCGGCGAGTGCGGCTGATCCTGACAAAGCTGCCCCACGTGCCCCGCGCAAAGCGCGCGCTCTGCCCGAGCACCTGCCACGTACCCTGCGCGTCATCGAGCCCGACAGCATCGTCTGCCCATGCGGCTGCGGCGACATGGTGCGGATCGGCGAGGACCGGACCGAGCGGCTGGATTATATCCCCGCACGCTATCAGGTGATCGTCTCCATCCGCCCCAAGTACGCCTGTCCGAAGGGGCGCACGGGGGTCGTGCAGGCCAAGGCCCCGGCGCATCTGCTGGAGGGCAGCTGGCCGACCGAAGCGCTGTTGGCTCAGATTGCCGTGTCCAAGCATTCCGAACATATGCCGCTGAACCGGCAGGCCGTGGTCATGGCGCGTCTTGGTGTGCCGATCGACCGGTCGGTGCTGGCTGACTGGGTCGGACCGGTGCGCTGATCGCGCCGGTGGTCGATCACATGGCAATGACCCTGAAGCAGGGCAGCAGCCGACTCTATGTTGACGAGACGACAGCCCCGGTTTTGGATCCCGGGCGCGGCAAGACCAAGACCGGCTACCTTTGGGCCGTGCTGCGCGACGACCGTGGCTGGAACGGCCCCGCGCCTCCGGGGGTGGTGTTCCACTACCGACCCGGCCGAAAGGGTGAGTATGCAGACGAGATCCTCACGGGCTTTGACGGCACGATCCAAGTCGATGCCTATGCCGGATATAGCCATCTGACCAAGCCTGTGCGCAAGGGCGGCAAGCCCTTGCAGCTCGCCTTCTGCTGGGCGCATGGCCGCAGGAAACTGATCGCGGCCAGGCCCAAGAAAGGCTCGCCCATCGTGGACGAGGCGCTGTTGCGCGTTGCCGCACTTTATAAGGTCGAGGATGCCATCCGCGGCACTGATCCCGGCCGCCGTCGCGCGATGCGGCAAGAATTGTCCCGACCCTTGGTGGATCAGTTCTTCGCTTGGCTTGCCGCCCAGGCCGCACGCATCTCGCGCAAATCCGACTTGGGAGGGGCCATGGCCTACATACTCCGCCGTCAGGACGGCTTCCGGTTGTTCCTCGACGATGGCCACATCGACATTGACTCCAACTTGGTCGAGAACGCCATCCGCAGCCCAGCCATGAACCGCCGCAACGCGCTCTTTGCTGGCCATGACGAAGGTGGTCGAAACTGGGCTCGCTTCGCCAGCCTGATTGCCACCTGCAAAATGAACAGCGTCGAACCCTATGCCTACTTGCACGATCTCTTCATCAAGCTGGCTAACGGCCACCTCGCCAAAGACATCGACACCTTGACGCCATGGGCCTACGCCCCGACTGCCATCACCTCACAATGAGCTCGCCCGGGACTCCCCGGCGAGCTCACAGGTCAGCGCCCCGACGGCAAAACCGCTGAACTCAATCAAAATATCAATGGGGTGGAGACGGCGCTTACGTTACAGCGAAACAAAAAAGGGGATATGCGGACTGTGTCCGACGGCGCTCATTATGATGTCGTGATCGGATGTCGTAGGGCAGATTGTAACCACCGCGATACGAGAAGAAGCGGATCGCTTGAAATGCCTACGGAAGCCGTAGTTTGTGAGCCGAATCATGCGTCAACGTTAGATCTGGGCCGTTTGCAGCAAGGTGGATTGTCTGCTTCACCGAAATGCTAAGGGACGGCATTTGGTAAAGGGGGCTACGAACCGGACTATCGCCGAGGCCAGCGACAAGATCAGATGAGCGGACGTTCCTGCAGTTCGCTGCGGGTGCAAGATTCCGCATTATGCCGCCGCAGCGTTCTTCATCTCGGGCGGGAACCAGACATTAGCTGCAGCACGGACCAACCAACGTTTTAGGGCCGTAAGTCGGCTGGCCGCTCTGCGAAGACGACGTGCGGAAAACTACCCATTTGCAATCGACCCAATCTACACCTCGCCCTTCCGGCGCGGCTTCGCAGGGATTACCGATTCGTGAGCGGGGGAATACGGTTGACGGCAACCTGACCCCTGTCATCGAACACTGTTTTGCATCAACCGCCAACTTCTGCTCTTGTCCGGTTGATAGATGCCATTTATCGGCCTTGTTGCACGGGTCAGGGTTTGGTTGAGTTTTCCCTTACCCGTAGATTTGGTCAAGTGACGACCTCGAACTTGGCGTGGCCAAGCCCGGTCATTTTATTGAGAATGTTGACGCCGATTTTGG
>Ga0209491_10010075_pt1 | contig 11449 bp, 13 predicted proteins | sample BON02_FD_187213 | JGI IMG/M metagenome (GOLD analysis project Ga0209491, IMG submission 187213) | Freshwater microbial communities from Lake Bonney liftoff mats and glacier meltwater in Antarctica - BON-02 (SPAdes) (version 2) | ecosystem: Environmental > Aquatic > Freshwater > Ice > Glacier...
GGCTTGGTCTGCAACAACTCGCGGACAAGTGGGTGCGCACCGGGTCGTTCGCTCCGGGCCGCAAGATCTGCACCCTGATCGCAGCGATGGTCGCGGGCGCGACCCACATCGATCACGTCGACGTGCTGCACGCTGGGGCAACTCAGACGGTGTTGCCGTTTCGTGTGATGGCCCCTCGACGATCGGGACATTTTTGAGGACCTTCAAGTTCGGGTTCGTGCGCCAACTCGACGCAGTCGCCTCACGACTGTTGATCAACGCGTGGGCAGCGGGTGCCGGGCCCGCCAACGCGGACTTGGTGATCGACTTGGACTCCACGATCTGCGAAGTACACGGCCACAACAAGCAGGGCGCCGCGTACGGCTACACCAAATCTCTCGGCTACCACCCACTCGTCGCGACCCGTGCCGGCACCAGTGAAATCTTGTTCTCACGGATGCGGAAAGGTTCAGCCGGATCGTCGCGCGGGATCAACCGGTTCATCGACGAACTCGCCGGCATCCTCACACGTGCCAAAGCCACCGGGGTAATGACGGTGCGCGCCGATTCAGGGTTCTGGTCATGGCAACTGCTACGCACCTTTGACCGTCACAAGATGGCCTGGTCGATCACCGTCACCAACACCCGCAGGGTCCAAGCAGCCATCGCCGAGATTGCTGATGACGCCTGGGTCGATATCGACTACACCCTTTCCGGGTTCGCCCAAGTCGCCGAAACCACCTACGTCGGCGGCGGGTCCCGCAAGAAAGACCATCGCACCGTTCGCCTCGTGGTGCGCCGCACCCGCCTCGCCCGTACCCGCATCATCGCAACCCCTGCGGTCGCCGCGCACCGATCCGGGCGTCACACCCTGCGACTGCCGACGAACTGGCCGTGGCGCCAGAGCTTCACCACCATGCTTCAAAACCTGCGCGCCCTGCCCGGCCCCGCCGGCTAAAACCCGGCCTCGCGGTCCGACGCGCCGCAAACCCGAGCAAACGTCAAAAACCCCTCCGACACCCACCAAAACTGCTTCAACACGCCCCAACACCAGACCAGCCCCTCCAGCACCACACCAGATCACAAACACCGCCGAAATCAGCCGCCCAAGAAGTCAGGCGGTGGATTCAGGCTCACCGAGCAGCGTGCTCAGGCGTTGAAGCGGCGCGTGACGTTCAGTTCCGACAGTGGGCGCCCGGATCGGCGATCGACGTAGACCGGTTCGATCTCGTCGCCGGTGTCGGCGTCGATGAGCGTCACCGGCGGCTCCGGCAGTGCCAACCACTCGTCGCCCCACTGGAGCATCGACACCATCACCCGGCGCAGGTCGCGGCCCTTCTCGGTGGGGAGGTACTCGTGGCGCTCGGGGCGGTCCTGGTACCGGCGACGCTCCAACACGCCGTGCTCGACGAGCGTGTCGAGTCGAGACGTGAGTGTCGCCCGGGGGATGCCGAGGCTCTGACGGAAGTCGTCGAAGCGCTTGATGCCGAAGAGTGCGTCACGAACGATGAGCAGTGTCCACGGGTCGCCGACGACGTCGAGCGTCTGGGCGATCGAACAGTTCATGTGGCCGAGTGACGTCCGCTTCATCGGGACGTCTTGCGCGTCGCCAGCGGGATCGACAAGGCGCTCGTGAGGAGCCCGCCGACGATCAGCAGCCACCACACGAGATCGAAGTGCGAGAGCGCCTCGGCCAGCGACGCCGGTGCGGCGATGAACGCGATCGTCAGCGCCACTCCGAGCGTGCCGCCGAACTGGCGGATCGCCTGGTTCGAGCCACCGCCGACGCCGAGCCGGTTGGGCGGCAACGACTGGGCGACCACGCTCGAGAGTTGCGGCAGGCACATGGCAACGCCGATGCCGGTGAACAGCATCGAGGGCAGGTACTCGGTGAGGTAGTTCGGGGAGCCGTCGAGGAACACGAGCCGCCACAGGCCCCCGATCGCGAACGCCAGTCCACCGCCGAGCAACAGCGGACGTTGGCCGATTCGGCCGGCGAGATTGCCCATGAACGGGGCGAGGACGGCCACCAATGCAGGGCCTGGTGCGACGGCGAAGCCCGCCCGAAGGATCGAGTAGTCCCACACCTCGGTGAGGAACAGGATCGACGAGAAGAACATTGCCGTGAATGCCGTACCGAAGCTGAACGTCGCGGCGTTGCTCCACGAGAAGTTGCGGATGGCGAACAACTCCATGTCGAGCGCCGGTGCCGGCGTGCGACGCTGGTGAGCGACGAACAGGCCGAGTACGACGAACCCGCCGACGATGGCTCCAACCGTCCGGGAGTCGGTCCAGCCCCACGATTCGCTCTGCACCAGACCGAGCGACACGAGTCCTGCGGCGGCAGCGATCAGAACGACCCCGAACGGGGCCGGCAGGATGGCGGTGTCGTCCTTCGACTCGTTGAGGATTCGCCGCCCGGCGATCACGGTGAACAACCCGATCGGCAGGTTGATGAAGAACACCCACCTCCAACTCGCCGCCTCGACCAGCACCGCACCGAGTGTTGGTCCCAACTCCCCGCGACCGCTCCGCTGGCACCCCAGATGGCGACGGCGAACGGAATCTTGGCCGGAGGGAATGCACGAAGGAGCAGTGCGAGCGACGACGGGATCAGTGTGGCGGCGCCGATGGCCTGCACGACACGAAACACGATGAGGATTTCGGCTGACGGCGCGAGTCCGCACGCCATCGAGGCAACGGTGAACAGCACCGAGCCGAACAGGAACACTCGTTTGTGCCCGAGTCGATCGGCGAACTTGCCCGCCGGCACCAAGAGTGCGGCGACCACGATGGTGTAGGCGTTGAGCACCCACGAGAGTTGTGCAGGCCGCACCGTGTCGAAGGTGGCCACGATGTCGGGGAACGCCACGAACAGCACGGTCGTGTCGAGGAACACAGCGAGCACTGCGAGCGAGGCGACAGCGAGCGTCAGGCGCGCCTCGCGCGTCATCTCGGCGGGCGGGGCAGGTGTCGGTGCCGTCGTGGTCATCGACGCACTCTGGCACGCCACCACGACAGAGTCCAATCATTGAACCGACCCGGTTCGACGCGGCGGGAGGAGCGCGGCCAGACTGCGACGGTGAACGTGACCGACGCCGTCAATGCCCGCAAGTCCGTCCGGGCCTTCCTGCCCGACCCCGTCGCCGACGACGTGATCGCCCAGTTGTTGACCACCGCGTCGCGAGCGCCGTCGGGCGGCAACGTCCAGCCGTGGCGCATCTACGTCGTCAACGGCGACTCGATGACACGCTTCCGCGAGTTCCTCGCCGACCGGCCGATCGAGCCGACCGCGTACGACATCTATCCCTCGCCGCTGCACGAGCCATATCGCAGCTCGCGATTCAAGGTGGGCGAGGACATGTACACCACGCTCGGCATCGAACGTGACGACAAGGCCGGGCGGCTGGGTCAGTTCGCGAAGAACCTCGAGTTCTTCGGTGCGCCGGCGGCGGTCTTCTGCTTCGTCGACCGGATCATGGGGCCGCCCCAGTGGTCGGATCTCGGCATGTTCCTCCAGACCTTCATGCTGCTCGCCCAGGAGGCGGGTCTCGATACCTGCCCTCAGGAAGCGTGGGCCGTGTACGAGAACGCCGTCACCGAGTTCGTCGGCGCCCCCGAGGAGGAACGCATCTTCTGCGGCGTCGCCCTCGGCCACGCCGACCTCGCCGCCCCGATCAACGCGCTCACCACCGACCGCGAACCCCTCGACGTCTTCGCCCGCTTCGTCTGACTCGCCATCCTGGCCCACCCGGCCCGCCCACCCGGCCCGCCAAGAACCCGAAAAATCTCGCGCGTGTCGCGCTGAGCGCAACGCTGGCGCACCATTTCGGGGTGGTGTGCGCGTGGGTGATCGGGCAGACTCTACGGATGGGGACGAGAGACCTGAGCGAGGAACGGGCGGAACTCGATCGTGACGGCCAGGTGGTGGTTCGAGGTCTGCTCGCCGCTACCGAGGTGGCCCGGTTCCGCCAGATCGTCAACGGCGCGCTGCCGACGGCGTTCAAGGTGGAACTGCCTCCGGGCAACGAGACCTATCAGGCAGCGTTCGACCAGTTCCTGAACCTGTGGCAGTCCGACCCCGCCGTGCGAGAGGTCACGCTGCACCCCGAACTCGCTCGCACGGCCGCGTCGCTGCTCGGTGTGGATGCCGTCCGGGTGTATCACGACCAGGCGCTCTACAAGGTTGCCGGCGGCGGGCACACGCCATGGCATCAGGACCAGTGGTACTGGCCGCTCGACACCGACCGCACGATCACCATGTGGTTGCCGCTGCACGACATCGAACCGGCGATGGGCGACCTCGAATTCGCCGCCGGCACCCATCGAGGTCCGATCGGCGACCAAGCGATCTCGGACGAGGCCGACGCGTTCTACGACCGCCATCTCGCCGACGCCGACATCGCGCGCAAGTCGACGGGGCCGATGCGAGCCGGTGATGCCAGCTTCCACATGGGCTGGACACTGCACCGGGCGAACCCGAACGTCACCGACAGTGATCGCGAAGTGATGACGGTGATCTGGTTCGCCGACGGTGCCCGGGTCGTCGAGCCGACCAACGATGGCCAGAGACTCGACCGGCTGATCTGGCTGCGCAACACCGAACCCGGCGAACTCGCGGCGAGCGAGATCAATCCGTTGGTCGGCGTCGGATGACCAACCCGTTGGGTGTCAGCCCCATGACGCCGTGGTGGCGCGACGCGGTCGTGTATCAGATCTACCCACGGTCGTTCGCCGACTCGAACGGTGACGGCGTCGGCGATCTCGCCGGCGTCACGGCCAAGCTCGACTACCTCGCCGACCTCGGTGTCGATGCACTGTGGCTGTCGCCGATCTTCACCTCGCCCATGCGCGATTTCGGTTATGACGTCGCCGACTACTGCGGCATCGATCCGGTGTTCGGCACCGACGCCGACTTCGACGACTTGATCACTGGTGTGCATCGGCGGGGCATGCGACTGCTGCTCGACTGGGTGCCGAACCACAGCTCCAGTGACCACCCGTGGTTCGTCGAGTCGCGGTCGTCTCGCGACAACCCGAAGCGCGACTGGTACGTCTGGCGCGACCGTCGGTCCGACGGATCGCCGCCGACCAATTGGATGTCGCTGTTCAAAGGCGTGCCGGCCTGGACGCACGACGATGCGACCGACCAGTCGTACCTCCATGTGTTCCTCGCGGAACAGCCCGACCTCAACTGGGCGAACCCCGACGTCGAAGCGGCCCTGAACGACTCGCTGCGGTACTGGCTCGACCGGGGCGTCGACGGATTCCGTGCCGATGTCGTCAACCTGATCGGCAAGGGCACCGACGTCGACGACCTTCCCGACCATCTCGTGACGATGCCGCTGCTCGCCACCGACCGGCCGTTCGGCCACGAACTGCTGCGCCGTATCCGCACGCTGCTCGACAGCTACGAGCACCAGCCGATGATGGTGGGCGAGGTATACCTGTTGCAGGCGGGCCAGAGTGCCTCGTACCTCGGTGACATCGACGGCGGAGCGCCCGAGCTCCACCTGTCGTTCGATTTCCGTCCCCTCCATACCCCGTGGGAGGCCGACCGGATGCAGGGTGCGCTGGTGGAGATGGAGGCCGACTTCGCCGAGCCCGGGTGGCCGACGTTCGTACTGTCGAACCACGATCGGGTACGGCACCGCACCCGGTACGGCACCGAAGCCCGAGCCAGAGCAGCGGCCGTGCTGGCCCTCACCATCCGGGGCACGCCGTTCCTGTACGCGGGCGAGGAACTCGGCCTGGAAGACGGCGTGGTGCCACCCGAACGCGTGGTCGATCCGGACGGTCGTGACGGCTGCCGTGCCCCGATCCCGTGGACCGCAGACGGCGACGACGAAACCGGCCACGGCTGGCCCGAACGGCCATGGCTGCCGTTCCCGTCGAACGCCACCACCCATGCCGCCGAGGTGCAGGTCGGCGATCCCGCGTCGATGCACTCGCTGTACCGCGCGCTGCTGGCGCTACGCCACCAGCACGCGGTGTTGCGGCACGGCTCGATCGAGTTCGCCCCACTCGACGATGGCGATGGTGCTGATGACGATGATGCTGACGGTGACGTGATCCGGTTCGAGCGCCGGCTCGCCGACGAACGGGTGGTGGTGATCGTCAACCTCAGCGACGCCGCAGCGCCATGGCCGACCGATCTCGCCGACGCCGCCGTGCTGCTGTCGACCGCCCGAGATCGTCGAGCGTCCGGCGCTGCGCTCGCCCCCGACGAAGCCGTCATCTTGAACCTGTGACTCGTGGTGTCAGACACCAGGAGGTGCAGGTTCGTGGGAGAATGGCGACATGACCGTCGACTTCGTGCGTACCCCTGACGAACGGTTCGCCGACCTGGCGGACTTCCCGTACGAACCGAAGTACACCGAGGTCGAGGGGCTCCGAATGGGCTACGTCGACGAGGGCTCCGGCGAGGCCGGCACATTCCTGCTGCTGCACGGCGAGCCGACCTGGAGCTACCTGTACCGGCGCATGATCCCACCGCTCGTGGAAGCTGGCTACCGAATCGTCGCTCCCGATCTGATCGGGTTCGGGCGCTCCGACAAGCCGACCGACCGTGCGAGCTACACCTACGCGAATCACGTCGCGTGGCTCACGGGGTTCGTGGGCGGGCTCGACCGTCCGGCCGGCGGCTTACACGTGTTCGTACATGACTGGGGCGGTCTGCTCGGGCTGCGGATGATCGCCGAACAGCCCGACTGGTTCGACCGGGTGGTCATCGGCAATACCGCACTGCCGGCCGGCGAGCCGATGGGCGACGGTTTCATGATGTGGCGGCAGATGTCGCAAGACATGGAAACGATGGACTGCGGTGCGTTGCTCGATATGAGCTGCCAGGCTCGCGACCTGACCGAGGCCGAGAAGGACGCCTACCGGGCGCCGTTCCCTGACGAGACCTACATGGCGGGCGCACGCGAGTTCCCGTTGCTCGTGCCGATCGCACCCGACGATCCGGCCGTGCCAGCGAACCAGGCTGCGTGGGCGGTGTGGGAGCAGTGGGCCGAGCCCGTGCTCACGCTGTGGACACCGGGTGACTTCGTGCTCGGGCACCTGCAGCCGAGCTTCGTCGATCGCATCCCTGGTGCTGATGGCCAGCCACACCAGACGTTCGAACCCGGCGGTCACTTCCTGCAGGACGACCGCGGTGAGGACGTCGTCGCGGCCATCCTCGCCTGGCTCAGCTGACCGTCTCGATCGGGGTCTGACCCCGATCGAGATCTTCAGCCTTCGGTGGCGACGGTGCGTACGGCGTCGGCGTGGATGATCGCCTCGATGGGCGACAGTGTGGGACCGAGCTCCACGATGAACGCCACGCCGTCGTCGGGTCGGAACTCGTTGCGGGCCCAGGTGGCCGCGATGCCGGTGTACGTGCCACCGGTGATCTCACCCATCGGGAGACCAGTCAGTTCTGCGTAGCGCGCACGAACCCGGCCATCGCGTCCCTCCGACGGGTTGATCACGAACAGGTCCTGGTGGTACCAGATCGTGATGTCGGGTCGGAGCTGGGCCATGAAGTTGATCATCGCCTGCGTCTCGGGTTCGCTCGCGGGGCCGGTGCCCGCGTACTGCGAGTCGCCGAGCACGCCGATCGGGCCCCATTTGTACGGGAAGTTCCGGTTGAGGTCGACGCCGTTGTCGTTCGAGCGGACCTGGTTGGTCAGGCCGTCGGGGTTCATCGACTCGACGATCCACAACTCGACACCGTCGGGCACCGGCTCGGCTCGGAGTTCGTCGACGATCGCCACCCCGGCATCCTCGTCGCCGTGGATCACGCCGATCACCAGCACGCGGCGCCCACCGGGCGTGCCGGATTGCTCGGCGACGATCGGGCGGCCGCCGGCGGAGAACCCCAGTCCGATCCGGTCGGCGCTCAGATCGAGCGGGCCAACGGTGGCCGGCATCGCGACGGTCGAGGTGGTGGTGGTGGTGGTGGTGGTGGTGGTGGTCGTGGTCGCGCTGGTGGGCGTCGTCGAGCTGCTGCTGGTCGACGAGCTGGTGGTGGTCGATGCGCTCGTCGAGGGTGCGTCCGCAGCGGCGATGGTGGTGGCGGGTGCTCGCGAGTCGCCGGTCGTGACGGCGTCGGACCCGCAGGCGCCGGCAAGCAACGCGAGAGCGACGGTGAACACGGCAACGGCGGGAGTTCGAAGCGGCGTGGGTCGTTGCACGGTGCGACGGTATCGGGGCGCCCCGGAGTGATGGCCACCACGGGCGCTCGACTCACCCCGGTTGGTGCGCCAACTTCGGGCTCAGGCGGTGGTGCGAGCGAGCCGCGCCTGGCGGAACGACTGCACGGCGAACACCAGGTAGGCAGCGCACAGCACGATCGTTCCGACCTGAGCAAAGAGGGCCCAGCCTTCGGCGCCTCGGCCGATCGCAGAGCCGAGACTCGACACGACCGCCAGCAGCGCCAGGGCAGCTGATGCGTGCATCAGGTGATGGTTGAGATCGGGCTTGGCCCGAGCGACGAGGCCCAGCACGACGAACACCACGCCGATGAACGCCGGGATGAGTGAGGTCGCGCTCCCCGAACCCGATGCGATCGTGACGATCACACCGAAAACGATCAGCGCAGCTCCGAGGGACATGGTCTTGGTTGGCACGATCTCAGTGTCGCGCCGCCGACGGCTTCGCGCACCCCGGTACACGGACGAATCCGTTCAGCTCGCGCCGGTCAGGAGTTGGTCGACCGGAGCGAAGTCGTCGGTGAGCACCGCCGCCCCGTCGACGAACGTGTCGATGTCGTCGACGAGTCGGCCGTCCTCGGGATCGAGCCGCTCCGCGTCGATCGGTCGGTCGGAAGCGACGATCACCGCATTGCCGATCCGGCCATCGGCCGTACTCGCGCTCAGCACCACCTGGACGTTCGGGAACACCGATGCGATCGTTGCCGTCTCGGCACGCAGGAACGACAGTTGGGCGCCGTCGATCACGTTCAATGCGTACAACCCTCCCGGGCGCAGCACCCGCTCGACCTCGGCTACGAACTCCTGGGTGGCAAGGTGCCACGGCACCGCTCGGCTGCCGAACGCGTCACCGATCACCACGTCGACGCTGTCGTCATGCACGTCGCGCAACGACTGACGTGCATCACCGGCGGTCACCTCGACGCCGGTGCCCGGACCGGTCGACCGGTCGAACTCGTCGACGACCAGATCGATGAGTTCGCCGTCGATCTCGAACACGAGCTGCTCGCTGCCCGGGCGGGTGGTCTGCACCCATGTCGGCACCGTGAGCGCGCCACCGCCGATGTGGATCACGTCGAGCCCGTCGTCGGACGCGTGCCCCTCGACGACATCCGCAAAGCGGCGGGTGTACCAGAAGTCGAGATACGTCGGGTCGTCGAGGTCGACGTAGCTGTGGCGCAGATCGTCGAGCACGAGCACCCGTCCGCTGGCACGGTCGGCGTCGGCCTCGATCGTGACGCAGTAGTAGGTGGTCTCGCTGTCGCAGGGGCTGCCGATGGCGACGGCCGCGAGGAGGCCGATCCCGGCGAACGCAGACGCCGAGGTGATGTCCGTGCGCGCCGACCGGCGCACGATGGGAGGCAAGGTGATCCACAGCGCGAGGCCGCTGACGACGAGCACCACCCCGACGGAGATGATGATCGTGGTCACCGCGGCGACGGCGACCAGCACGAAACCGGTGAGGAACGTGGCGACGATCGCACCCGCTGTGCCGTAGGCCGACAGTCGGCCGACGGTTGCGCCGGTGTCGTCGAGGTCGCGCAGCTGCAACTTGACCACCGAAGGGGGGACGGCGCTGAGCACGGTGGCCGATGGTAGGAAGCCGATGGCGGCGAGCGCCAGGGTGCCGCCGATGCTCGCCGCTCCACCCGCACTTCCGAGCGCCTGCACGATCGGCACGGTCGCGATGGCGAGCGCTCCGCCGGTGACCAGGAGTACGGGGATCAGCCGGCGCGGATCGACCCGGTCGGCGGCCACCCCACCGAGCCAGGCCCCGACGGCGATACCCACCAGCACCGTGCCGATGATCGCCGTGTAGGTCTCGAGGCTCACGCCGACGTAGGGGGCGAGCAGCCGCGCAGCGAGGATCTCGAGCACCAGGATCGCTGCGGACGTGCCGACCACCAGCGCGGTCGCCAGCCAGCCGGGCAACGGCGAATGATCGTCGGTCGACCCGGTGCCCACAGCCAGGGCGTCAGGCTGTGATGGCGTGGGAGCGGAGGTCGGCGAGGTCGATGTATTCGAGCGTCGACATGTGGGTCGATTCCAGGATGACCGCACACGCACGGCCGGCGTCGAACGCCTCTTTCCAGCGGGCGGCGCACACGCACCACTGGTCTCCCGCCGACAGCCCGGCGAAGCCGTACTGCGGCATCGGTGTGCTCAGGTCGTTGCCCTGCGACTTCGAGTACTCGAGGAAGTCGTCGGTGAGCCGACAACACACGGTGTGCATGCCGGGGTCGTCACCGCGATTCTCGCAGCAACCCGTGCGGTAGTAACCGGTCATCGGGTCGTACGAGCACGGCTTGAGCTCGGTGCCCAGCACGTTGCGTTGGGTGGACCCCTGGTGCTGATCGTCAGACATTGACACCCACCAACTCTCCGATGCTGTATGTGACCGCACACGCCACCAGCACGATCACGACTTGCCGCACGATCGATTTCGGGATCGACCGTTCGGCGAATCGCCCGATCGCAGCCCCGACGAAGGCGGCAGCGACCACGCCGATCGACACCGTGATGGCGGCGGGAGCGAATCCGGAGGCACCGGTGAACCACGGGATCACCGGCAACAGCGCACCGAACAGGAAACACGCGAGCGAGACCGCCGCTGCCTTGAACGCCGACGGCAGGTCGTGTGGGTCGACGCCGAGTTCCTCACGGGTGTGCACCCGCAGTGCCATCTCGGGCGAGGCCATCACGTCGGCAGCGGCAGCTCGGGCGGTGTCGGGTGAGATGCCGTGGTCTTCGTACATCGCCGCGAGCTCTTCGGTTTCAGCGACCGCGTTGCTGGCCAGTTCGCGGCGCTCGACGGCCACCTCACGCTGGATCAGTTCGTTCTGGGCCGACACGCTGATCCATTCGCCGGCAGCCATCGAGATGCCGCCGGCGATCGCTCCTGCGAGCCCGGCGAGTCGCACCACCGACGAGTCGACGCCCGATGCGGCGAACCCGAGCATCAGTGACACGTTGGACACCAGACCGTCGTTGATGCCGAACACCGCCGCTCGGGCGAGGCCGCCTGACACCGGTCGGTGACCGCTGTGCAGCTCAGGACGGGGCACGTCCTCGGGCGAGAGGTCAGGGCGGGTCATCCCGCTGAACGTTAGCTGTGCCCGACCGGGATGCGCCCAGACGTGTTCGATCCCCATGTCCTGGCGCGGGTACGACTACCGTGAGGCGCGGTTCGCTCGATCTCGGACCATCACAGCATGAGTGCTCACAACGACGTGGCAGACATCATCGACGATCTTCGCGAGATCGCTCGTACACGT
>Ga0209491_10010076_pt1 | contig 11449 bp, 13 predicted proteins | sample BON02_FD_187213 | JGI IMG/M metagenome (GOLD analysis project Ga0209491, IMG submission 187213) | Freshwater microbial communities from Lake Bonney liftoff mats and glacier meltwater in Antarctica - BON-02 (SPAdes) (version 2) | ecosystem: Environmental > Aquatic > Freshwater > Ice > Glacier...
CTTCCCTCCCTCCCTCCCTCACCCTCACCCTTCCCACCCTCCCTCCCTTCCCATCCCCCCAGCCCTCTGTCTCGTCGATCCCAAACCCGCCACCCGCCAGCCGCAAGACAAGATCCCCACCCTCATCAAGCTCACGCGCAAAACCACCATCGTCGGCCGCTCGTTGAAATCGGACGTGATCCTCTCGCAGGGACAACCACAAAATACCATCTCGAGGAAACATGCTGAGGTCATAGTCACCGAAGACGGGACCACGCACATCCAAGACGTGGGCTCGCTCAATGGGATATTCATCAATCGAGTGAAAATTCGCAGGGCCAGGTTACATTCAGGTGATTTAGTTCAATTTGGAGGGGCGGCGGGTTTGCAAGAAGGGGCGGAGCTTGGGAATGTGAGTAATAGAGCGATTGTCTACAGGTATCTCGAAAGAGGAGGAGGAGGGGGAGGGGAAGGGAGGGAGGGAGGGAGGGCGGAGAGTCAGAGCAGTAGTGGTGCGGGGAGTGTTAAGAGTAGTGGGGGAGGAGGGGGGGAAGGAGGAGGAGGAGGGGAAGGGAGTGTGGGTAGCACGAGGAGCAAACGACAACGGGTCTTCAATGGCGGTACTGCTGCTGCTGTTGCCATTAGCAGCAGTAGTAGTAGCAGCAGCAGCAGCAGCAGCAGGACAACGAAGCAAGAAGAGGGAGTAGGAGCTGTCATTCCTTCCAACCCACAACACGAGCAGCAGCAGCAGCGGATCGAGCAGCAACAAGCTGAAATTGCCTCGTTACGCGAAGCCTTAGCTGCGGCCCGACAGGAGGAAGGGTGGGTCTTCTCTGCTCTCAACATGACTCCCTCCCTCGGTCTCAAGCAAGCAGCAGCAGCAGCAGCAACTGGGAAGGTGAGGGAATTGGAGGAGGACGTGAAGGAGGAACGGAGGAGGGGGGAGGGGTGGAGGGAGGTCTTGAAAGCAAAAGATGCAGAGCTTATGGCAGCAGAGGCGAGGGCAGACGCGGCCGTTGCCCAGTCGCGAGAGAAGAGTGAGGAGATGGAGAAGCAGGCAGCAGCAGCAACAGCAGCAGCAGCAGCGGCAGCGGCAGCAGCAGCAGCAGCGGCGGCAGCGCTGGTGGAAAAGGAGAAGGAGGAGGAGGAACGGAGGGAGGAAGTGGAGGGAGAGTTAATGGAGTTGAGGAGGGCGAGGACTGTGTTGCAGACGCAGCTGGATAGGCTGAAGGCGGTCAAGACGACGACGACGAAGACGAGGGAGGGAGGAAAGGAGGGAGGGAGGGAGGAGGAGGTGTTGCTGGCACTGGAAGAGGAGTTGGGGTGTGCGATTTGTTCGAAGTTGATGATGGACGCAGGTGTCTTGCCTTGCTCCCACGCCTTCTGCTTCTCCTGTATACATGCTCATTTTCTGCAACAGCAGCAACAGCAGCAGCAGCAGCAGCAGCAGCAGCGGTGTTGTCCTGTGTGTCGGGAGGTGGTCCCTCTGAACTTGCCTCCTTATCGATCGTCTAATCTGGACGTGGTGGTGGCAATGGTGGTGGAAGGCTGGGAGGAGGAAGGGGTGGAGAGAGAGGGGTGGGTGAGGAGGGTGGGGGAGACGAAGGAGAGGTATCGAGGGTGGGGAGGGGAGAAGGTTGTGTGCTATCCTCATGCGCCTTGGCTGACGGTGGAGGAGGAGGAGGAGGGGGAACGGAGGAAGGCGTGGGAGAGGAGGGAGCAGGCGAGGCGGGAGAGGGAGGGGGGGTTGGGGGGGAGGGTGCGGTGGGCGAAGGAGGGAGGGGAGGAGGAGGGAGGAGGAGGGGAAGGAGGAGGAGGAGGAGGAAATGGTGGTGGTCTTCTTCCTGGGTTGCAGAGCCGCACGAATGGGGTGGGGAAGGAGGGAGGGGAGGAGGAGGGGGAGGAGGAGGGGGAGGAGGAGCAAGTGTGCGAGGGGTGCAATGAGAAGGGTCATGATTTGGCAGAGTGTCCGCATGCTACTGCCACTGCGATGGAGGAGGAGGGGGAGGAGGAAGAGGAAGAAGAAGAAGAGGAAGAGGAGGAGGAACAAGGGGAGGATGATGACTCTGAGCGAGGGGGTGGGTGGTGAAAACACAAATGTTTGGGATGGGAGCGTGTGTATGTATGTACATATATCTTGCGTTTGTTCTCTGGTGTCGTTTAGATGCTTTCGTTCAGACAGTGGGACAATTGAATCACTGTGAAGAGTCAATGAAATACAATGACTGATGACGCATAGGATAGACCATGCTCTCGTGTGTGTGGGGCGTGTGTGTCGTATTGCGGTTGGCTGCGTTTTCTCCATTTTTCTGATTGCCCCATCATTTTTCTGACTGATACGTTAATCTATCTCTTTGTTAATACCTCTCTGCACAAGCTAGCCCATCTTTCTACAAGTACATACATTTCCTACTTTATGCCTTTTTCACCCTCTCATTCATTTTTGTTTTCGATTCTCCTTTCCTTCCTTCCTTTAATTCTAGTCTTTGATCAATCGCCCTGTTTCTGCCTCGGTGCCTGCCTGCTGCTGCTGCTGCTGCTCCTCGCGTTGCTGTCACTTCAATCTCTTCGTCCTCCTCCTCTTCGTCCTCCTCCTTTTCCTCCTTTCCCTCATTCAGACGATTCCGTCGCATCAAAGCCCTGGAGCATGAGCGAGCAAAAATCCTGCTGCTCCTCCTCCGTTCGCGGCGTCTCATCATTCCCACATTGTGTTTCCTCCCCCCCCTCCTCCCGCATCCCTTCCTCCCCCTCCCCTTCCTCCACCTGCGTCGCCACCGTCGTCGAGGAAGAGGAGGAAGCACCCGAGCGCGTCGTGCTACTAGTGGAGTAGGCCTTCTCCTGCTCCTCCCCCACCACCACAGAAGCCGCCGGCGAGGTCATTGCACTGCTGCCTTTCCCTCCACTGCGACCGCTGCTGCTCGTACTGCTGATGCTAATGCTGCTGCTACTGCTGCTGCTTCTGTTGCTCGAATAAGTACCGCCTATCCCTCCCCCAGGCACCACCATATTCTCCCGGCACCATTTCTCAAAGACGTCATCCGGGTCCACGGGCGGCTCGTACATCGTTTTATCGTCTCCTTCGTGGGTATGGGGAAACCAACGGTTCAGGCAATCATCCAACTCTCGCACCCACGGCTCTCGCGCCCACGCAGACATCTCTCCGCCGCCTGTCACTGTAGAAGACGAGGCCGCGGAGGAGGAGGAGGAGGAGGAGGTGGTCAAATCGTCGGCGGGGGAGGGCAAGCGGAAAGGAGCAGCCGCAGCAGCCGCCTTTTTCGTCGTCGCTGTCGTCGTCGGCAGTGTCCAAAGCTGGTGCTGGTGCATGTGGGCGTGGTGATGGTACTGGTGGTGGGAGGGGCGGGCTGCGGTAATCATACCCAAGGCCATCTCCAGGCTCATCTCCCGCCCTCCTCCTTCCTCCTCCTTCTTCCGCTCCTCCTTCTTCGCCACCTTCTTCTCCTTCTCCTTCTCCTCCTCTTCCTCCTCCTCCTCATCACCCAGGTCGTAATTGTCATCGTAGTAATAAAAATCGTCTTGTTCGCGCTTGGAACGACGGGAGGACTTCTTGACTGCAGCACCACCAGCACTCTTTTTCAGGCTCGACGACGCAGCGGCCTCCCCACAAGGGCGCTTCTTGAATCCACTGTACACGCTGCCACGGGCTCGGGGACGCTTGGTAGCATTGCTGCTGCTGCTGCTGCTGCCAGTGCTACTGCCGCCGCCACCACCACCACCAGCAGCAGCGGCAAAGCCCGAGGAGGAGGAGGAGTAGTAGGACGCGGGCGCTGCTTCGATGAGGGCGGCCAGGTCCGGCTTGAGCGGCCCAAAGAGGGTGAGGAAACGGGAGTTCTTGTACAAGCGAAAGAAGCACGTGCGGCTGTTGGCCTCCTTGGCGATAATCCGTCGGTACTGCTGCGTGGCCTCGGGGCGCTGCGTCGTCATGGCGTGGAGGATGGAGGGGAGTAAGGGCGAGTCGTACGTGATCAAGTCCAGGGCCTCCCGGGCAAGCGAGACGACTTTTTTGGCGGGGCTCGTCTCCAACGTGATGACAAGGCCACGGGCTTCCCACTCTTCCAGCGGGGCCATAATTTGATGCTGCTGCTGCCCCTTGGGGCCTTCATTGGCATCCCCGTCGGTGTCGTCGTCCGCTGTTGTGGCGCCCTCCCGTCCGCCGGCCACCTCGAGTCGCAAGCCCTGGGGGCAGCTGTCGTACAAAAACCGATGCGCCAGCAGAAAAGTGTCCTTGGCTTCTTTGTCCTCCTCCTTCGTCCGGTCCCGTACAAACTCCTCCAAGCTCACCGCGGCGCGAAAGGTGGGCGTCTTCATCTGCCAGGTCATGCTCATGAGGAAGCGGAGGAAGGACGGGTCCAACGCCCGGCCTTTGCTGAAGAAATCCACCGAAATCCACTCCAAAGGGTTGGCCGAGCGACGATTGAAACGCATTCGGAAGAGGTCCTCATTTCCCATGCGCTCAAAATGCTCGGTGAAGAGGTCGAGGGCTCGGTCGTGGGGGAGGCTGGGGCTGTAGTGCCGCATGTCGGCGAGCCATTTTGCTTTGCTTTGGTGCAGGGCTTTCCACTCGGCTTGGTGGGGCCGGACCATCAGGTACTGGTGAAAGCATTTAATCTGATGCCACTCGCGGGTGCGCACCAGGTTGCCATTGGCGGAGCGCATGGCTGATGGTGGGGATGGCGGTGTGTGGGGTGCGTGGGCTGGCTTGGAGGAGGCGGCGGCGGCGGCACACACAGGGGCAAGGACGAAGAGAGGAGGGCGGCGAGCTCAAGGCAAATATGTGGGCGGCACCGCAAGACCTGTTGGGGAGGGGGGGACAAGATGTTTGGCGTCGATTTAGTCCTTGGTTAAGGCGAAGGCGCGCCTAAGTAGCTCGAAAGGTGTGAGACGACGTTTCTTACGTGAGTTGAGTCCGCGGGCCGAATAAAGAGAAGTCTTCCTCATGCAAGCTCCACCTCATGCAAGCTCCACAACAAAAAGACACAATTACATAGGAAGGGGACAGGCATACAGTAGGAGTAGTAAATTGGTTTTTTGCGGGTCTTCGTGCTGGCCAAACGACGCTAAACGCAAAGGCGGGAAGACAAACGTACGCGCTCGTGTGTTCTTTCTGGCCGTTTAGAGCATAGCCGTTGAGTTTTCGTGCGGTAGACCTCCAAAGTGCTTGGAAAAGGGCACTGCTTTGCGTGTTCACTTTGTTTGCTTTGTATAGAAGGTTTTCGGACATAAGATAGAAATCGTCCCTCTCTGCGCACCGACCTGGTCAAAATGAGTACGTCGGCCCCTTCGCTTTTTGATCGCTGGAATTCTCAGCCTCAATTGCCCAGAGCATCTCGTAAGCCATCCAATGGCATTCACGCAGGGACGATGTGGCAAGCTTCTCGCCGATTTCTTGCTGTACTGTTGATTCTCTAAGGAGGTGTTGAAAACCTTCCGGTGCCGACACGTATGCTTCTTTTCCATCCTCATGTCGAAATCATCGAGGACAAACACTTAGACCTGAGGCAGCTGGGCCACAACGTCGTCAACCTCACCCCAACCTCCGCCAGCACCGGCCACCACCATCTCGCCCAGTACCAGTTTGAGCTGGAGCCCCCCACCTCCATTACGCGACCAACAACGCGAACGGGCCGCAGCTCTGCGGGTTGGACGAGCAGCACGAGCACGGAGAGTGGGCCCCCCTGCTTCCCTCTTCCTTGGCGGCCAGCATTTCCAGCGGCAAGGACGGCAGCAGCTACGCGCCTTCCAGCCCCTTTTTCGGCCCACCGTCGATGCCGTCGGCGGAGTTGGCCCTGGCGAAGGAAGCGATGGAGCCACGGCTTTCTCATCCTCCCTTGCAGCAGCATGGCTCGCAGCACGACGCCCAGAAGCAGCACCACCACCACTTGCATCAGGGGCATCATTTAGTTGACGTCATGCCCCTCCCATGATCCCTAGCAGCAGTAACGACAACCACAATGGCCCCACCACCACCACCACCACGTCGCCTCCCAGCAAGAACGGTGGCGGTCTCGCGCAAGGCCCCCGTCTTTTGTCTGCTCTGTGCGTCGATCCCTCGGGACGGAGGGAGAAGGGATAGGAGGAGGGGGAGGGCCTATAGGGGAGGGCTATAGTTAGGCAATGCAGCCTATGGGCGAACGGGAGGGTGTGTGGACGGAGCAGCAACAGCAGGAGGAGAATGGGGAAGGAGGAAGGAGGAAACAACACTGCACGACGGGCTCAGGGTTAACGGAGGCAGACTTGGGGGGTGGAAGGGAGGGAGGGAGGGAGGGAGGAGGGTGTTCTTGTAGTGCGCAAACGAGGAAAGACGAAGCGAGAGCGAACACGGCAGACGCATACACATACACACATGTAAACGAGAAGCAGTACCAAAGCAATAGGAAATTTAAAGGCGTGTGCTTATCACTTCCTTGGCTACAAGCGCTTGTGTTGCTGCTGATGCAGTCGTCAGTCGTCTTATTTTCTTTCTATGTGGGTATGGTTCTTCTTCTACACACTTCGAACCCTAGACTTATCAACCTTGCCGCTTTCCACCGTCTTCGAGCTTCTTTGCTTATCATATATTTCGAACGACTTCCCTTCTATTACACACCGCCGCTTCCTCCATTCGTCTCCTCCGTCCCTCCCTCCATCCCTCCCCATTCGGCTGCTCCACCTCAATGTCTTGTTCTTATAGAGCAGATCCTGCTCTCTCTCTCTTTCATTCTCATGCACGCTGTCATCGTCATGCCGACTACTATACAATCACTAAATACATTTACTTCTCGGTAGACATAATGGTCAAGCGCAAAAACGGTGTATCGCGCATCAATCCTTCGCATTTATGCAAATGCTCCTCATCGAATAACGTCCTAGTCGCCTGATACAGAGGGTTCTCCTTCTCGCTCACCAGCGTGGGCACCAGTCTCATATCGGCCATGATTCCCTCAAACACGTTCTCCACCCCATCGTATACGTTGAGATAAGGCAGGTACACCTGACACTCCGGCGCCAGCAAATTCCTATGCCGCAGGCGCTTCAGCAATTTCCTGGCCACGGCACTATAGGCAGGCCTGAAGTACGCAGGTGGGAAGCGGACGTAGTCCCCAAAGATAAAACTGATCTTGCGCTTACCCAACGCGCGCTGTGCGCGAGGGGGGATGAATGTGTGCGAGGGAGTGAAACACTGAGGTGAGTAATGAGAAAAATAGCAAATAGAAGAAAGTTAGAGCGACTTCATGTACTCTATCAATGTGCCGAAACCGAGCAGCTCCCTTCTCCCCTCCTCCTCCCATTCTCTTACCCGGACAACCCGCAGCGGCGCGTTCTCGAAGAGGCACGAGACGTGCTTCCCTTTGCGCCGACCTCTCACGTGGTCCACCCCTATAATCTCCCGCGCGTCGGCCAAGGCGATCGTGTCCATCCCCATCTATTGGGAGGGTGGGAGGGAGGGTGGGAGGAAGGGAGGGAGGGAGTGCATTGAGTGAATGACGCTGAAGAGGAGGAGAAAATAAAGCATGGAGGCAAAATAGAAAGGCTTGCGAAAACTCCCTCCCCTTCATCCCCTCTGCGTACCTCGTCCTCCAAAATGCGCATCCGGCAGGTGTCCCGTACGGCGGCCACGTCAAGCATCGGGTCTGCGCACCCCTTGTAGCCATCCATGAACTCGTCCGTCATTCGAATCATACCCAAGCACAACGCAACCGGACGCCCCGTCAGCTGCATATCCTCCTCCTCGTCCTCCTCCTCGTCCGTGTCCTCATCGTCAAGGGGTGCATAAAACAACTCACTGTCGTATTGCCGGGTTCGCATGCGAGAGACAGGGGCGCTGGTAGGAGGCGAAGCCCTTTTCGTCCGGCGCTTGGCCTTGCTGCCCAGGGCGGCAGACCTGTTGCGCGTCCGGATGCCGTTGCCAGCGGGAGAGGAAATAATAGCGGCTTCCGCTACCTTTTTCCCTTTTCCATTTCCTCCAACCCCCCCCACATCGCCTGCCGACCGCTTGGCCGTGGCCGTCTTCTTGGCCGTCTTCTTTCCAGGCATCAAAGCGAGCAGGGGCCAATAGGCTGAGATCCCGCTGCTGCTGCTGCTGCTGCTGCTGGCACCAAGCGTTTGTCTTAATGGGCATGTAGAGAGTGGGGTGTTGGTGGCTGAGTCATAAATGGAGGACGACAACGAGTGGCTGGCCTGTCTATCTTGCGGAGCATCGGACAAGGAGTGGCTGGCCTGGTCGCACGCATACGAGCAAGGAGTGGCGCGGAGCATCGGACAATGCCCCAGACAGGACCCGTAAGGGCATGGGCTGTTGTGTATGGGGGGGATGTCGTTTGGTGCGACCAGGCTGATGTGACCAAGGCACCCACGCAGCAAAGTCATGATGAACACAACTACCGCAAACCGCCGCCAAGCGGCGGAGCAGCTGCTCGCGTTTGGCGCACGCTTTTCTGTGTTCCGCAGAATTTCAGGGGGAGGTTGTACCAAAGTAGCGGTTTGTCGTTGCGGGAAGGGGGTCTTCCTGTCCGGACCATGGCAAAATCCTCTTCCTTGGTAAAAGGGTCCTATTTTGGTGGGTGGTTGCATTGACTTTGTGTGTTTTGTGAAAGAGCGAGGCTGAAAAAAGCGAAGAAGAGCGCATTTGACGGGGTGGACGAGGTTTGGTATGGTTGGTCCTATTAAAAGTCTTGCATGAGAGACACCTTTTGTTACACACGTTTGGTTCAAATCGTTGTGCGTCTTTTTTGTGATTTTCAAGTGGTTTCACTCAATATTGGTGGTAAAAGAGGTGCGGTAGAAAAAGGCGACACGAGCTTGTCGCCCCTACATTACGAGAGTCATCCGAAATGCAAAAGGCGACCTGTTTTGCACCCTATTCCGAACAAAATGTTGACTACTAGTACTTCTGAGGTAATCGGTTGTATTCATGAACATATCAAAGGAAGCCGAGGCCGGCCCAGACACCTGACAGCGGCCTTCGCGAAGAAAAGGGTGGACTAAGAAGTTTGCATTTAGCAGTCGGTTCCTACTACAAGGGGAAAGAAGGATAGACACGCGCCACGTCGTACTCGGCCGGGAACTTTTCGATCATGTCCTTGAGTTTCGATCCACCTGACTTTGTAGGAGGGGAGTGTCTGTGCACGGAACGCGCATCAGATCGTATCAAAGGTCCTCCGCCAGCAGAATGGGAAGCGGAGGAGGGCGTGCCCGCAACCATTGCACCACCACCACCGCCGCCGCCGCCGCCTGTACCGGTCACATGCCCTGCCGCAGCGGCCGCCACGTGCCGTGTCTGTTGATTCTGCTGCTGCCGGGGCTGCTGCGATGCGGCGGCCGGAGCGGAGGAGGCCGCGTGCGCCTCGGACGCCAGCGCCGCCCCCAGCCGAGGGTTGACGACAGGGCGAGGCTTGCGGGTGCTGGTGCGGCTGCGGGTGCTGCGGTTGGGGTTGCGATTCTTGGTGGCGCTGATGCCATTAGGCGCCTCGGTCTTGGCCTTCTTGGGGGGCATCGTCTTGGAGAGAAGTGGTGCTTGCACAGCAAGGTGGCAGTGGCACAAAATGTACGTGCCTGTGCGCGGGGTAATGGTAGGGCAAGGTGTGGTTGTGAATGAGTGGTGTTGCCATGGCTTGTGCTAGCTGACGTGGAATTGGTCACGCAAGGGCATGATGAATACACTGCACTGTTGCACTTGAAAGTCGTGTGCAAGCCCCTGCCCTGCCACACACACACCCTCGACCACCACAACGCAGCAAGCATCCTCCGTCTCCTCCTCTTCTTCTCCTTCATGATGCTCATCAGCTCGTGCCCTCCCCCACCACTACCACTACAGGCCCAACCACGCACAGCCAGAGTCAAAAGACAACACCACGATAGCAACGCGTCAAGGCTGCCACCAAGCCCGTCGATGCGAGTGCAGCAACAGCCCTTCGTTTCCTCCTCCCTTCAGCGCATTATCATCCAGCAGCAACGGCCCCAGGCGCGACGCCTGCAACCTAGGGCCACCTGCACAGCCCAAGCGCGTCGTCGACACTATAGCAAGTGCCTTACGACGGGTACCAAGTCCTCCTCTTTGTGAGCACCAGCGCGTTCGTCTACTTCCAGACTCCCCTCCTTGGCCCTCGCCCTCCCCGCGGCTGCTACTTCTCCATCCCCTCCCACCGCCATGACCCCCGCCACGTCCACTCCACGCATGCCGGGGCAAATATAAGAACCCAGCACACCACACCTATCTGCGGAAACTCGACAGCACGTCCACGGATGGCAATGATACGGAGGCGGACGCGAACAGGCGAGGTGTACTCCGGAGAAGGAGTGGGGGCAGGAGGAGAAGGGGTGGTAGCAGCAGGCAGGAGCGGCAAGAGCTGCCGCGCGAGCGGCTAATGAGATTGTTGTGTCGGGGAAGGAATGCCGATTTTGATTGACTCTTTCTCTTGATCTTTGTTGTTGTGAGGAAGAGCGGATAGGGAGGGAAGGGCAAGGGCAACGACATTCCTTTGCGCACGACGTGGTGGAACCTCTCAGAGCTTCAAGAGAGGAAGCGTTAGAGGGAAGGAGGGAAGGAGTGAAGCTAGATCGATAAATCATTGTTGAAGAGGATATCTCCATAATCAGGAGTAAGAAGGGGGCGCTATATATATATATATTTCAGTTTTAAGATATACAAAAGCAGCAGCAGCAGATTAAGGATGTGAGGAGATGAGGAGGAAGCGTAACCGCAGAATGAGCGGGAGCTGTGTGTTGCCGCCACAGTCACATTCTCGCTGTCGGAGCCGAGTTTGAAAAATGAAAGCAGTAAATAATAATAATTTGAATATCATCAAAGTGACTCATATCTCCCTTTTCCCACCACAACCATCATACCCACCACACAAACAGGAGCAAGGAGCAATGGAGGCAGATTCAGATGAAGAAGAAGTGTATTTCTACTTTGAATACATGACCGAGCCGGAGCTGCGGCAGTGGGTGGGAACCAATCCCGGAGGATTAAACGGCAAAGACTCGAGGTTTCGCTCTCCCTTATACGCGGCTGTTGAGTATGTCAACAGCGCGCCACTGATCTTGTGGTTGATACGCGAGAAGGGGGCGGACGTTAATGGCAAAGATAATTTACTCCTCCCTTTTGCGAGATCGGTCGACGTCCTCAATGCTCTGTTGGATTGTGGTGCGGATCCCGTCAAGCTGCTCCACGGCTGCGGCACGGTGCTCATGTATTATGCCCGCTGCCGGGAAGTTGATATGGCGGAACGACTGCTGCAAGACTCCCGGGTCCTAGCCGGCGTCAACCTACAAAACGATTTTGGGTGTACAGCTCTCCATGCCCCCTGCAGCTATTTGATCGATCACCAGGGATCTGCCAAGATTCAGATTCTCCTCCAAGCGGGCGCTGAACCCAGCCTGAAGAATTAGGAGGGAGAGACGCCTTGGTCGCTGCTCCACGAGAAAAGTCCCTCCCACCCCACCGCCCTCGCCCTCGTCGAACAAATGCGGA
>Ga0209491_10010078_pt1 | contig 11448 bp, 17 predicted proteins | sample BON02_FD_187213 | JGI IMG/M metagenome (GOLD analysis project Ga0209491, IMG submission 187213) | Freshwater microbial communities from Lake Bonney liftoff mats and glacier meltwater in Antarctica - BON-02 (SPAdes) (version 2) | ecosystem: Environmental > Aquatic > Freshwater > Ice > Glacier...
ATCTAAAAACAATTTAAAAAAAAAAAAAAAAAAAAAAAAAAAGTTTTTTTTAAAAAAAAAAAAAAAAAAAAAATTAGGTTCTGTTAAAAAAAAAAAAAAAAAATGTGATTCACATGTGAACAAACCGACTGTGAATAGTTTCTACTCGCGTTTTTTCGTGGTTTGTTTGCGCTGGCTCGGAAGTTGGTGGCCATGTGCAAGCGGCCACGCAAGGAGGACGGTGGCGCGAGGCCGGTGGACTGCGTGGCGCTGCCGCGTCAGATCGACGGGCCGCTTGTGGAGATGCCGTGGGTCGGGTTTGGAACCTACAAACTCAGCGACCCGAAAAACGCGGTCCTCACCGCGCTACGCCTCGGCTATCGCTGCCTCGACACTGCGTTCATCTATGGCGGCGAGAAGACCGAGCCTGAGGTCGGCAAGGCGATTTGCAACGCCATCTCCGAAGGCGTGGTGGCACGCACAGACCTGTTTGTCATCACAAAGCAATGGCGCAAATTTCACGGCGAAGAGCTCACTGCCAGGCGCGGCATGGCCCCGACCGCTTCGTGCATGCCCCGCAGCATCGAGTGTCCGTCCTGGATCAACTGCTCCCTACCTCGACCCGTGCGGCTCCCCACTGCGTTTTTCTCACATGTGCACATTGTGGCCTGTGCGGCAGGAACCTCGACCTTTCTCTTGCCCGCTTGCAAATCGACTATATCGATCTCTACCTCATCCACTGGCCCGGCCCCGCCTGGAAGACGATGAACCGAAGGAACGACCTGATCGCCGAGCACGGCGCGTGGTTCTACGCGGCGAGCGACCTCACGGAGGCGACGATCGCGGACGCGCGCGTGGGGACGTGGCGGGCCATGGAGGCGGCGCTCAAGGCGGGAAAGGTGCGCGCTTGGCTCAGGGGCCGTGGGCACGCCTGTCAGCCCACTCGGGGTGGCGCCTGCAGTCGGGAGGAGGCACAGCGCCACGCGCGATCAACGAAGCTCCGAGCCTCGAGTGACCCTCGGCTGTGGATATTTGCACTCTTAAGCTAGCTGGACGTCCTCCACCTGAATCATCCTTCCAACCCCTAGGTGCGCGCTATAGGCGTCTCCAACTTCACCGTCGCCCACCTGGAGCACCTCAAGACGATCGCCACAGTCTGGCCCCCTGCCGTCAACCAGGTCGAGCTGCACCCAATGTACCAGCAGGCGGAATTGCAAGACTACTGTCGAAAGGAAGGCATCCGGCTGCAGGCCTACGCGTCTTTAGGCGGGCAGGACGCGTCCAAGGCCAAGTGGATGCAGCTGGGCGGCAGGCTGGTCGAGCAGCAGGCGGTGCTGGCCGCGGCGGTCGCGCACGGGCGCAGCACAGCGCAGGTGCTGCTGCGCTGGGCGCTCCAGAAGGGCGTCGCTGTTGTCCCGAAGGCCAACGGTGAGGCCCGGATGGCGGAGAACCTGGCGGTGGGCGGCTTTGCTCTCACCGCTGAGGAGAGCGAGGCGATCGGGGAGCTCGAGAAGGGGGGTGAGGGGCGGCTCTGCTGGAAGAGCGACCCGCTGAGAATGCTCGAGTTCCCGTGAGAGGCGAGGCTCTCTGCACTGCGCACCAGGCCCGTGCTGCGCGCGCGCAGGGGGGGGGCACACATTGCAGTCCACCAGCCACCAGCTACGAGGCTGATCCTGCCAAAAGGCGCCCTGCCGACAAGCCGATTGACGCAGCCCGAAGTCACTCGAGTGCGTCTCCTCGGCCCTCGCCGTGCGCACAGAGTCGGTCCAGGCTGAGGCAAGGGGCCCCCAGGGGTTGAATCGCCGCGTGCGAGCTTGCTGGACCGATCGGCAGCCTTGCCGCTGACTGACGTGCACCAATGTCAGCGTACCCGCCTAGCAGCCCGACCGGCGAGAGTGAATGCACGGGGTGATTCAACCCCCACAGCCCTTCTCCATAGCCTACTGGTCAAGACGCCAGCTCCTCAGCCCGGTCACATAAACACTGGAGAGTGACTTCACAGCCACAGGTTTGTGCTCAGTGGCGGGTGCGGCGCTGCATTCGTCAGCAATCAGCGAAATTCAGCACAATTTTTGCCAGTTTTGTTGCTATTGCTGCTTGCTGCTTTCGTGTATCTGAAGACGCGGTCACTGTGGATGGTGGATGGTCGCGATTTTTGCGCACGAGTCGTAGCTGTACTCTACACATCCAGTACCCCTTGGTCGATCACACAGACTAGGGCTACCTATGGTGGTCTGTGTGGAATGCCTGCCTGCGAACAAGCCGTGGGATGTGGTGTCTGTGATACGCTGGAGCTCTGGTGTGGCGCCGCGGGCCTGTGTGCGCGTGTACGCGCGTGTGCTGGTGCCGCCGAATCTTTACATACATACATACATACTTGCTGTCGTGCTCATGCAAAATTGTCTGGGGTATACAGTTCCGCCAATGGCAGGGCGTCTCGGGTTGACCTGAGGACCAGCAACCTGCATGTAGATGTAGCGTGCCAGTGCCAGTGCCAGTGCAGGTGCAGGCAGGTGCAGCGACATTTAGAAGGGAAAGGGTTGGATTATTAATAGCTCTATCAAAAAAAAATGAATAAGCCCCTACTCTACGCCTGCTACTACGCGAGTACGAGGTCTTTATATTATATACTACTAGTCATTACTACACCCCCTTACCCTTAATACGAGGCTGATTTTCCACCAAGAAATGCCCCACCACCCACCACCGACAAAAGCTGATTTGTGATATTTGCGCGGCGCGAAGTCACGAAGTCACTCGAGTTTGCGTCCTTGCTCAGCCCTCGCTGTGCGCTGTGCGCATAGAGCTAGTGAGCTAGAGTCGGTCCGGACAGACGCAAGGAGGTCCCCCAGGGTTTGATTTGCCGATTCGCCGCGTGAACGCTCGCTGGACCGATCGGCGGGCTTTGCCGTTGACGCCGCGTACCCACCAACCAGCCCGCCCGGCCAGAGGGGGCCTTGGATGTTCTGTAGCATATAGCAATAGCTATAGCATCAAGGGATGCTATACATGCTATATAGTATACTACACTGTAGTACTACACACTACACTCTGTCCTAGATGCAAATTTTGGTATTTGAACACATAGTTTTTTAGTATTTGGGCCCGGCCGGGGCGTGGGCTAGTAGCCAGCAGCAGCGCCAGTAATCGGGTCAACTCGAAGTTGTTGAAATATCAGAAAAAGTAGAGCTATGCTATATAGTACTGTAGCATCTAATCGAGGCTATATAGCATTGTAGCATGCTATATAGTATGCTACAGAACAACCAAGGAGGGGACCTGCGCGGGGTGATTCTCACATCCCAGCCCCAGCCCTTCTGATGATACAGTATGCTTCTAGGGGTTAAAGGCCTAATTCGGCGCCCTGCAGCTTTTTGCCAAGGTGTATATACACCTTGACCTTGCGCCAGCCAGCCAGCCCCGGCGCCCAGTGAAGGGCCGGAAGCCGGTCCTGAGAGACCCGGCCTGTGCCCCCACCCTGTGTGCACACTGCATATCGATCTGGATCTGGCGTCGTGATTGCAGCCCTACCAGTCGTGCGGCCATCGTGCAGAACCATCATCGTGCACGTATTCGTACCGTTTCCACAGTGAAAGCCAAGGGAGCAGGGAGCGTGTCCAAGATAGACATACTTGCTACTGGACATTTGTCTTCAGTAGTTAGTATACCCATACCCCAAGCGATATGCCCAAGGCTCAAGGATACCCGCCGGTATGCTGAAGGACTCAGTCACTTGAAGGACACTCTTCGGCCTCATTCTACGAACAACATGCACATCTCTCTCGCACACATTGCGGAAGCCCGCCTCTTCGAATGTTTTGTGTGTTCTGTGCCGAGATTCACCTCGAGGTATATCCTCTGTGAATCTTAGGTGTAGGTTTGTGTTTAGTCGTCTCAGAGGCAAAACCTTCGTAAGAAAGTCTCTTACATCTTACACTTACATTCTGGAATCGGACGACTGCTCGTGCTGTCATCCGACGTTTTTTACAGCTCCTACACGCTCATCAGCGTCACCATCATCTCCGCGATGACGGACTTACTTGAGGATGCCGCGGAGAGTGCCGACGCGTCAGCCGCGGCCTCGATTGACTGGTTCCGGGTCTTCCCCACCAGCATCTCGGTCGACGGTACTGTCCAATCCTTCATCAAGCTCTTCATCTTCATCATCATCTCCGCGGCGACCAAGAAGGACACCGTTCACACGGAATTCTTCGCGTCCCACGGCACCATTCTTCCCGCCGGCGCACGCATCTACGCCGAGTCCCTTGCTGATGCCATGATCGACCACGCCGTGCACACCGTCGCCGCGCCTGTGCGCAACAGGGTGGGCCGCATGATCTACCTACCTCACACCGTGGTCGAACGCAGGCTCGCGCTCCCCGCAGCCGCCAGCCGGGTCCCGCCTCCGGCCGGCCCCGTCTTCACTCCGCCCGGCGTCCACAACCTCGGGAAGCTTATCTGCCTACGACGGTGTGCCCTCGCATACCACCGACCTGCCCCCCCGCCCCCTCCGACGCCTCCGGCACTGGGCTCACCGGCTCCTACCCGCTCGCCGCCGACGCACCCGACACCGAGCTCGCTGGCCCCGATGACCTGCTCGCTGCCGACGCCTTATTCGACCCCGACCTGCTCACCTTCGGCTCGCCTCACGCCGACACGCTCGACCCCGACCTGCTCGCCGCCGGCACCCCTCCGACGCTGTCTCGCCGGCCCCGCCCCGCTCGCCGCCAGCACTTCCGGCTCGCTCCACGCCAACACATCCCGCCCGGAGCGCAGCGTGACCTACCTCCGCCCCGAGCGAGGCGCAGACCAACCCTCAACGGCTATTCCGATGGCCTTCCCGCCGGGTCTCAGTACAAGGTCGAGGCCTGGCTTCTTCAGCAAGTTCAACGCGACCTGGCGAGGGCTCTCCACAGGATCATCCAGGACAACCATCTCGCCGACAAGCTCTACGACAATGCCAACGGCTTGGGTTTCGCCATGCTTGTCCTGATTGAGAAGTTTGCCATCACGCACATGGTCGGCCCGCAGGCCTCGCTCACGAACAACTTCGCCAGGGCGCAAATCCTCGGCACGCCCCTCCTGTACGCCTCATCCAACTGCACAACTGCACCCACGCGTTCAACGACTTCATCTCGAAATACCTGGAGATTGCCGACCTCTGTAAGACTCTGTGCACCGACGCCGACCATCTTGACTACCATGTTCTACCTGTTCCTCGACCGCCTGCCCAACAAGTTCGGCTCGGAGCTGAGAAACCAGATCCAGATGTACAAGCCCAGCCGCCGGCCACAATAAGCGACACCGCCGACTCCGACAACGACGACACCTCGGACGCGCAGCGCTGCGCATCACTATGCAGTCCGACATCGTGCGAGCTCTCCGAGAGCACGACAAAACTGTGCGCGCCAAGGCCGAGGACAACAGCAGGCTCCACGCCTCCGCCGCCGACCTCGTCTCCAAGCCCACGTGATCTGCGAAGCTCGATGAGCTCCAGCGGCAGCTCGTGTCCCTGCAAGAGCAGGTTGCGACGCGACATGCCTCTACGGCCATCGCGGCACAACACGCTCCTCCCACACCCATGCCTTCTACGGCCCATCTGCGCCCGCCGCGACGCGTGCGCTTGCGGTGGCCCCGATGGCCGCGCGAGCACCTCCCTCACGCACGGGGACGCCGGCCAAGGACAGGGACATTGAGGATCATCGGCGTGGCTGCTATCACTGCAAGGGACGACACCTTGACAAGGACTGCATGTCCAAACCGCGCGCGCGCCTTGACAACACCGGCGGTGGGCGGCCCCGCCACCTCCACACACCCCTCGGCACCCCGCGACGCGCCTCCTGCTGCCGCCGCCGCCCAAGACCCTCCAACTGCCGACATTTTGCCCCTCACCCACACGCCGCCTGAGGCCACACCAACGTCCAAGACGCCATCGCCCCCGCCCTTGCCGTCCGCTGCGTCGCCTTCCACCCCGCCCTCCGCGCCTCCTTGCACCGTGGTGGTGCACCCCTGCTGCGCGCCCGCCCGAGGGGTGGATCCCCGACCCACACGCCACTCGGTTCTTCGACTCCACTGCCGAGGAGCCCAGCCGGACGCCTGCCTTGTTCTTGGGACGCTACACATCTCGGCACGCTGCTCCTATCATCCACAAGCTCACGGTGGGGGCCCATTACGCGCAACACGCTCTCCTCGTCGACATTCCCGCCCGGTTGCAGCTGCCCGGGGGGTCCCCGCCATTCCACCTCCCACAATCCGCTCACACCGGAAGATTCGCCACAGCCCTCGCCTACACGGCTACACGGTAGTAGCCTGCGTGTACGCCGCCCTCTCCAGCCTCCAGCCTTGCCGCCGCTGCCTTCGCGATGATCATGTTAACCCACGGCCTTGTCGCCGCACCTCCTCCACCACCTACACCTACACCAGCGCGGCACCCACCTCAACATGACCCTGAGCTGCCCCATCTGCGAACACTGGTGCAACCGACGACACCTGCGACTGCCCCACCCCGCCTCCCTCCCCGCCTCCTGACACACCATCCGCCGCCGCATCCCGACGTTCCACTCCAACTCCGGCGTCGTCGCTCCCTTGTCAGCCGTCTCCCACTGACGGACACGTCAGCGCCGGAACCCGCGGATGCCTGGTGGCCACTGCCGCTCCTGATGCACGCGTCAGCACCGCCACGCGTGGCTGCCAATATCCCATGCTGGCCTCGCGCCTCCACCTCACCACACCCACACCGGCCATCGCTGCGGTCACCCTGGCTGCCACTGCCGCATCGGCCACTCACCACTCACACCGCAGCCCCATCTCCCGCCATGACCGCCGCTTGCCCGTCCGCCGCCCGCGACGCCGCCGTCCCCGCCGCTGCTGTCGCATGCCACGCCACCAACACCGCCGACGCCCATCCCGCCGTCGCCGATGATGCTTGTCCGTCCGTCACCCACGACGCCGCCGTCCCCGCCGCAGCCGTCGCGTGCCACGCCGCCAGCGCCGCCAACGCCCATCCCGCCGATGCCAACCACGCCGCCAATGCCGCCAACGCCGCCGACGCCCATCCAGCCGTCGCCGATGCTTGCCCATCAGTCGCCCACGACTCCGCCGTCCCCGCCGCAGCCGTTGTGTGCCACGCCGCCAGCGCCGCGCGCCGCCGACGCCCATCCTGCCGTCGCCGATGCCGACGGACCACGCCGCCTAACCAATACGCCACCAACCGCCGCATCGAGACCGCCTGGCAGACCGCGAGGGCAGAGGACCTGGTCCTCGTGACGGGCATGGGCAAACCGGCTTTAAGGGTGTCTACAAGAATCCCGTCGCACAGCCAGGCAACAGCAGCGATCTACCTTTCTCGGCCCTTGTCAACCAAGGCAACGGCCCGCCCCTTCTTCTCCGCAACTTCTGGACTGCGGAGGAGGGCGCGCTCACATACGCCAGATACCAGATACACACGGGATAGGCGCGCCGGACGTGCGCAAGGCTCGGGCACTGGCCCACCTGCGCTGCGACGCGTCCTTCTGGCAAGGGATGCCTCACACAGAGACCCAGGAGCTGCCGACCACGCTGGGGCTACCAGCTGAGCTCGCCACCGCCTGCCCAACTATTGCCAACGCCGTCGCCGCCGCCAGCCATGCCGCCGGCGCCGCTGCTTCCACCAACGCTGCCGCCTGCCCAGTCGCATCCAATGCCACCACCACCACCACCACCCCCTACTCAACCGCCGCCGCCAGCCGCACACCCGACGCCGCTTCCGACCATCCCACCTATGCCACCTCTTGTCAGACCGTCCCCAACGCCACCACCATCCGTACCACCACCATCGCCATCCGCGCCGCCAGCGCTGCCAGTGCCGCCAACGCCGCCTCCCACCAGGCCGCCGTCAACACCACCACCGCCGTCGCCACAGACGCCGCCGACCACACAACCTACACCGCCGATTCCCATGCCACCGCCTGCCCGGCCGCCGCCGTCGACACCACCTCCACCCATGCCGCCGCCGCCTCCACCAGCCACACGCCCATCGCCACTACCGTCCCAGCTGCCTCCGCCTTCCCCACCACCGCACCGACAGCCCAACACCCCGCCCCTCCGCCTTTTTGCCACGGCGCACTCCTTCGACGCAACCATCGCCATTGCCAGTCCTCCCCCCACCACAACCCTTTCCTCCCTCATCACCGCCAACACGCCATCCGTCGCCCCTCCATCCATCGCGGCGGCCGCCGCACCCACCTCTCAGCACCCCCCCAACACCTCCGAACCTGCGCACCCCCCCATCAACTCCGCCGTCGTGGGACATTAATTAGTGTGGAGGGTTTACCTGTAGCTCAAGGTGATGACGAGGTCGGAGTCGCTGCTGCTCGATGCGTCCTCGTTGAGCTCCTTCTTCTGCTCGCGCTCGCCGCCAGACAGCCGGCTCCTTTTGCGCTTTTTTGTGGCGACTCGAGTCTGCATGCTGAAGCGGCGGCCTGTGCGGCTCACCGAAGCTTGGCGCGCTCGTGGCGCGTGTCTTGGCACGCTGCTGCTGGTTCTGGGCAGAAGAAGTGCACTTCTGGGTCTGCTGCGATTGCCCAGCGGGCTGATTCCGCCCTATGGTTATGGTGGAACGTGGAACGCAGCGCGGTTGGCGCCATTTTAAATCATTTTAGCGCGTTTTGGATCCACACTAGTTCACTTTTGGTTTTGGATCCACTCTAGTGCAATTTTTGGTATGGATCCACACACTATTTCTAGTGAAGTTTGGGTTTGGATCTACACTAGTGCACTTTTTAGTTTGGATCCACGATCTACACTACTAGTTATTAGTTATTAACTTTTTGCAAAAACTTTTTGGTTTGGATAGATGTCCACACTAGTGCACTGTTGGCGGGGGGGAGGGACCCCCCTGTGTGCTGGTGCCCCCTGCGGTGTGGTGCCCCCCTGCGCCCCCCCCCGCGGTGTTGTGTGCCCCCCTGTGGTGGGCGTGTGCCCCGTGTGCTGCCCCCCCCTGTGGTGAGCTCTTGCCACGTGTGCTGGTGCCCCCCCGCGGTGTTGTTGTTGTGGCCCCGACCGAGACCATTGCTATGAGCCCGCCGAGAGGCTACAGCGCTAGACGCATCCATTCGCTCGCTCCATGGAGATACCAGGGGAGCGGCCACCCACACGACGCCTACGGGTCGTGTGTCAGTGTCAGGAGGGCTGGGACGGCGCACGCCGTCACCCACAGCCCGCAGCAGGCGTTCAGCCAGCAGAGCAGTGGCAGTGGTGCAGCAGCCAGTCGCAGCCGCAGCCACAGCTCCGCTACCAACATGCACTTTTTGGTTTGGATCCACACTAGCACTAGTGTGCATTTTGGATCCACACTAGTTATTATTATCTCCTCCGCCGTACCCGTACCCGTACCCCCCCCCACACCGCCACGGAATCACCTGTCACCACTGTACCCACCAACGCACCGGCCGCCAACTCTACCGGATCTATGCCCACCACCACAGCCCCGAACAATAATGCCACCACCAGTGGATCGGACCCGCCCGCCTCTACCTCAACCCCGGCGAACGGCGAACCCCGCGCAGCTCGCAATCAACGCCGCCGCCCACGCCAACGCCATCACCGCAGCTGCCTTCGCCACCGCTGCCGCCCGCACTCTATCCGTCAACCATCGACCCTGGCTCGGAGCTCGCCTTGCAGACTGCTACCGCCATCGCTTCCATCGAAGCACTGGTCACCGCCACCGCACGCGCCGCGGCCGCCATTCGCCGACACAATGACGCAGCTGCCTCCTGCTCCATTAGGGGGGGGGTTGGGTTTGGTGAAAATGAAATGCGCCGAAAGGCCGCAGGTTCGCACACACTACTAAATAGGCACTTGGGGGAGTGCATCCCTCCACTCCAAAGCCCCAGGGCTCCACCGGGTACCCGCCCGCCGCCCGCCGACCCTCCAAAGGCAAGATTTTTTTTCTTGATGGTTGGAGGGCGGTGGGCGGCGGCCCCAAAGTCGCCCAAATACACCCACAAACGACCCACAGAGCACAGGAAACCCACCCAACAGGCCCCCACACCCCCCAGGGTCCGGGGCGCGTGCCTAGCGCACGCCAATGCCGCTCTCGGCACCTGGGAGCCCCTAGCCGCCCCCAGCGGTATTAAAACGAGCCGCAGCGCACACGGCACACGGCGCGCCTCCGCCGGCGCCACCGCCACTCGCAGCGCTCCCTGCTGCGACGAGAGCGCGCGTCGAGACGGTCCTGGTGCTGGGCCCGCTGTTGCCGCCGCCGCCGCCGCCACGGCCTCTGCAGACACAAAAGGCGCGACGAACAGGGGGTGTGAAACAATTTATTATTATATATGTGTAAAAAAAAAAAAAAAAAAAAACCACCTACCACCCACCCGCCGCCCCCCTCTCGGCATCTGCTGCCGCCGCGCGCGCCGCACGCGCGGCCGCACACAGCCCGCCGTACACGCCGACGCCTTGGGCTGCACCCCTGATGGCCCCGCTGCCCCAGGTGTGCATCAGCAGAGCAGGTGGGCAGCACGGCGGAGCTGTGCGTGCGCAGGTGAGCGGGATCGGGATGGCGCGAGGCACGGCAAGGGCGGTGGCCGCACCTGCTGGTCGAGGCGCGCGGCGGTTCTAGATGGTACACGCAACGACGGCCGCCACAGACGCGGAAAGGCCTCATTGGTCGGCCGAGCGCCGTGTGCCTGTCCAACCTGCGGAGTCCCATGCCCATGCCCCGCCAGTAGGGAGGGAGGGGGGGGGCAATAACGCACACACCGCCGCCACCCCTCGGCATATTCTGCCGCCGCGCGCGCCGCGCGTGCGGTCGCACTAGCCCACCGTGCACGACGTCGATTTGCGCCGCCGCCACCACAACCACGTGGCAGGTACCACCACGTCGGCTTCACCTGAGCAGCAGAGTACGGCGCGGAGGGGTGAGTGGGGGCGCGAAGGGGGGTGGCGCGAGGCACGGCAGGGGGCGGTCGGGCGGTCGTCATCGGTTATGGACCTGTGCCCTCAAACTGAGTGATTTTCATTCAAATTGAGTACGGTTTTGAAACGGCCACAGCGGCTGATTCCCTCGGAATTAGGATAAAAGGAGACCATGGTTTGAAAAAGGAGACCGAGCCGAGTGAGGAGACCGAGCTGAGTGTTCCTATGACCAGAAGTTATTTATATAACTTTAATCGTTCCCCCTTTTAGACCACGTTTCACAGCAAGTTTAGCCAAAATAACGCGAAAATACGCCATGCGCGCCGTTTTGCCCAAACCTGTCAAACAGGGCACTGGCCACGGACGCCTCCAGGGTACGCTGAACAGGCCTAGCTCTTCAGGGGAGCTACCCTTGACATGTGCCCCACGCCCTGTCCCGCTCACGCTCCTCCTCGAACGCGCGTCCCTCCTCCCAGGACCGGCTAGTCGGCCGGCGGCGCGACCACCGCGACGCGTTGCTAGATGATGAAGGTGACGTGAACCTGTTAGGCCCTCGCCAAAGCTATAGTGCTG
>Ga0209491_10010079_pt1 | contig 11446 bp, 6 predicted proteins | sample BON02_FD_187213 | JGI IMG/M metagenome (GOLD analysis project Ga0209491, IMG submission 187213) | Freshwater microbial communities from Lake Bonney liftoff mats and glacier meltwater in Antarctica - BON-02 (SPAdes) (version 2) | ecosystem: Environmental > Aquatic > Freshwater > Ice > Glacier...
CGGCAGGCACTGCTGATGCTGGCAAGCGGCGATTGCCACATGCGCGTGAGGATCGTGCGCAGGCGTGCATCCAAGCGTGCGTCGCCCAAGTCCGTGCTCTTGAACTCGCTCTCAATCCACTCGCTCATAATCCTTGCTCCCCTCCCATGCAAGCACCTCCGCTAAGCGGAGCGCAGAGCACTTTGCGAAAATCTTTTCCCAGCGGGCGTAGCCAGATCCGCTTGCGGGGTTGCCGGGCAATCGCAGCTCGGGTCGTCCAGCGCGCGGCGGCTATCTCCTCGCGAACCGCCCGCAGGCCTTCCACACCGAAGGTTCTTCCCAAGAGAAACTTGGGTTAACCGACCAGGATTTTGATTTTTATCGAAATGTAAACGATTCGCAATGACGTCAGAGCTTTTGGGTTGAAAATCTGGATTTGCAAGCACCGGCGAATTGAAGATGTGCCTTGATCAAAAGTCCCAATGCTGCCGAAGGTTCACCAGATCGGTCACCAGACCGGTCCATCCCGTTTGATGACTGGAACCACATCCGCGCCCGGTTTCCGCGTGAAAATACTCGTTGAATAAAAGCAGATCCTTCCAGTGGGGATCATTGGCATAGAGCGGTTGATCACCGTGACAGGGCCGCTGCCCATCCGGTTGAATCTCAAAAAGGGAAATCAATCGGTCTGCAAGCAATTCTGCCGCCTTCCCCAGCGATACAAATTTACCAGAGCGCGTGGGGAACTCGACCTGAAATTGGTCGCCGTAGAAGCGATGGTAGGTCCGCAGACTCTCGATAATCAGGTAGTTCACGGGCATCCAGATCGGTCCTCTCCAGTTAGAGTTGCCTCCAAACATGCCGGTTGTTCCCTCGCCGGGCTCGTAATCCACAGAATATGGAACCCCATGCGCCCAGTAAACGTAAGGCGATTTTTCGTGGAATTTCGACACGGAGCGAATCCCGAATGGCGAGAGAAATTCCTCTTCATCAAACATATATTTCAGAATCCGCTCAAGATGTTCACGGGTCGGGATCGAAAGCAAGTGACTCGCGGTTCCGTCCCGACCATCGCCCGGTTGGGACACGTGCTTTACGAGCACCGGGTGGTTTTTGATGAACCAACCCAATCGGCTTGCGAATTCGGGACATCGGGCGAGATACGAATCCGGTATGATTGTTGTCGCGAGCAACGGCATGAACCCGACTATCGATCTTATGCGCAAGGGTTCGTGTTTCCCATCGACCTCGAGCATATCGTAATAGAACCCATCCTGTTCGTCCCAGAGGCCGGTGCCACCGAGGTCGTTCATCGCATGTACGATGCGAGCAAAATGCTCCACGAACTTCGATGCCATGTCCTCATAGACGGGGTCTTTTTGGGCGAGTTCGAGCGCTATCGATAGCATTTGGACGCAATAGAATGCCATCCATGCCGTGCCGTCAGCTTGCTTGAGGACACCGCCCGTCGGCAGAGGTTTGGAGCGGTCGAAGACACCCACATTATCGAGGCCGAGGAAGCCGCCAGAGAAGAGGTTATTTCCGTCCAGATCCTTGCGGTTCACCCACCAAGTGAAGTTAATCAGCAGCTTTTGAAAGACACTTTCGAGGAACCGGTCGTCGGGCTCATCTAATAACCATGGCAGCCGGTAAACTCTCCATGCGGCCCATGCGTGGACGGGTGGGTTCACATCCGAGAAATTCCATTCATAGGCAGGGACCTGGCCGTTCGGATGCATGTACCATTCACGAAGCATCAGGACGAGCTGCTGCTTCGCTAACGGCGGATCGACAAACGAAAGCGAAATCGCGTGGAATGCCAGGTCCCACGAGCAGTAGTAAGGATACTCCCATTTGTCGGGCATGGATAAGACATCCCGGTTGAACAAGCTTTCCCAGTCGGCGTTGCGGAGGGCGTGACCAGCCGGTGGTGGCGGCTGCGTGGCATCTCCCTCACTCCACTCGGTCTGGATCAGATTATAAAACTGCTTCGACCATAACATCCCTGCGTAGCCTTGACGGAGGATAGCGCGGTGAGATGCGGATTGGGTGCGGTCGATCCGGGCGGTGTAAAATGCGTCGGCTTCCCGCTTGCGCTCGGCGAATTCTGCGTCGAATCGCTCGTCCAGCGGGGCAGCCAGCACTTCCTCTGCGACGGTCAGGCGGAACCGCAATGTGACTTCCCCGCCGGCTGGAATGTTCAAAATGTAGTGTGCTGCGGCCTTAGTACCTGTCTGAGCCGGATTCACGGCGGACGTCTTGCCGTGGATCACGAAATCGTGAAATGCATCCTTCACAAACGGGACCTCATTCGGGACCTGATACAGCCGCTCGCGATTGGTTTCATTTTCCGTAAATAAAAATCCAGGGCTGCTATTTCCGCCCGGCGATGCGCCGAAATCCATAACATATTCACCCATCTTCTCATGCGTGCATCGGAGTCGATTGGACCCGTCTTGGCGAATTTCAGGACGTGTCGTACATTCCTCTCGCATCTCTCCCCAGGCCCATGTATTGCGATACCAGACTGTTGGCAGTACATGGAGCGGGGCAGAGTCCGGACCTCGGTTTACGATACGGATACGGATGAGGATATCCCGGATCGATGCCTTCGCATACTCGACAAAGACGTCAAAATACCGGCCCTCATTGAAGACCCCCGTATCTTCAAGCTCGTATTCGGGCTGCATGCGGGAGCGCCGTGCATTTTCTGCAATCAGGTCTGCATACGGAAATTCTGCCTGAGGGTATTTATACAGTGCCCGGCAATACGAATGCGTGGGTGTCGCATCCAAATAGTAATAGTTTTCCTTTACGTCCTCCCCATGATTTCCCTGCGGCCCACTCAACCCGAAGAGCCGTTCCTTCAAGATGGGGTCACGGCCATTCCAGAATGTCGGAGCAAAACACAGACGTCCAAATCGGTCGCAAATCCCAAGAATTCCATCCTCTCCCCAACGATAGGTTCGGCTGCGTGCATGGTCGTGCGGAAATGAATTCCACGGATCACCATCGGCAGAATAGTCCTCACGCACGGTGCCCCACTGCCGCTCAGACAAATAGGTGCCCCACAATTTCCAGAATTGCTCGTGCCGCGTGTCCTCCAGCAATCGGACCACTTCGGCATCGAGTTGATTGGGATCTCTTGCCATGATAAAAAATAATACATCCCGGCAAGCCAACCACAGCGTCCGGTTGCATTTGTTTTATTCCTGTGGCTGTAGAGTCACCACTAAAAAATGTCCTGCCCGCATTCAAATGCGGGGATCCGTGCAAGCACGGTGCGTCGTAGCACTGGCAGTATCGGAGCGATGAGAGATATTGAGCCATGATGGATGTGCGGTACGACCGGGGCGTGTGGCTTCCGGAATTGAGCTTGTGGCTGGACCCGCGCGGGCCCCGGGATTTTGCCTTTGTTTCCCACGCGCACAGCGATCACACCGGACGGCATCGCGAGACGGTCGTCACGCCGGAGACTGGAGTATTGATGGAGGCACGGATGGGTGCGGCTCCGGGGATTGAGCATCGAATTCCCTATTATGAGCGACGTGATTTTGGAAAATTCGCTATCACACTGATCCCGGCCGGACACGTGCTTGGGTCGGCGCAATGCCATATCGAGTCAGATGCCGGGTCGTTATTATACACGGGCGATTTTAAGCTGCGGCAGGGGCTGAGTAGCACGTCTGCGGACGCTGTTGCCGCAGAAACATTGATCATGGAGACCACTTTTGGCCGGCCGCATTACGTGTTCCCGCCTACGGCTGACGTTGTGGCGGGCGTGGTGCGGTTTTGCCGGGAGACACTGGAGGACGGTGATGTGCCGGTGTTGCTCGGATATTCCCTTGGCAAAGCACAGGAGATTCTCGCGGCCTTGAGCGATACGGCATTGCCAGTAATGTTGCATGGCGCTGTGGCTAAAATCACGGCCGTTTACGAGGCGCTTGGTGTTCGGTTTCCCGCCTATGAAAAATACCGTTCTGGAGCGACCGCCGGCCACGTGGTGATTTGTCCGCCCAGCGCCAGTGGCACCCCAATGATGCAAAAGATAGCACGTCGCCGAGTGGCGGCACTTACCGGTTGGGCGATGGATCCCGGGGCAATTCATCGCATGCGCTGCGACGCCGTATTTCCGTTGTCTGATCATGCAGGCTATCCAGATCTCCTTAAGCACGTGGAAGCAGTGAGTCCTAAGCGCGTACTTACGTTGCATGGATTTGCTCAGGACTTTGCCAGAGACCTGCGGACGCGTGGAGTCGAGGCATGGGCACTTACGGGCGCGGATCAATTGGAACTCCGGCTGAGTTCTGAACGCCCTCACGTGGGTTTTGTTATAGGGTCCGATGCTCCTATGGAAGTGTCCAGTGGCCCAGCAGTGCTCCACGGGCTGGAACAGTTCGCGACGCTCTGTGGGGAAATTGCGGCGTGCTCCGGCAAGTTGGCTAAAACCCGATTGTTGGCAGACTATTTCACCACGCTCAATGATGACGATCTTCGGATGGCGGTGACCTGGCTGACAGGCAATCCCTTTTCCCGTGCTTCCGGGCGGACGTTGCAGATCGGATGGGCATTGATCCGGCGGGCACTGATCGCTGTTGCCGGGTGCACTCCTTCGGAATTCCAGGCGGTCTCGCGGCGTTTCAATGATGCGGGACTCACCACCCACGCAATCTTGGGCCGCAAGACGGTCCTCAGTGCGTGGAAGCTTCGTGAAACAGCAGAGCTATTTGAGGCGCTTGCTGCAACCCGGGCACCAACGAGCAAGCAGGCGCTGCTGGAAGACGCGCTCCGCGAGCAGTCGGCGACATCAGCCATGGTGATTGTAAAAATCCTGACGGGCGACCTGCGAATCGGTCTTAAAGAAGGATTGGTTGAAGACGCGATCGCATCTGCTTTTGAGGTGCCGGGCGAGGCATTGCGCGAGGCGCACATGCTTTTGGGCGATTTGGGTGTGGCGGCCCTTCATGCACGTCATGGCACCCTACATACGGCTGAGCTGTGTCCATTTCGTCCGGTGCGTGCGATGTTGGCGAGTCCTGAGCCGGACGCGGAGGCGGTGTGGCAGCGGATGACCGCGGATGGTGAATCTGATATTTGGGTGGAAGACAAATTGGACGGCATTCGGGCGCAGTTGCATGTGGCTGACGGTCGCGTGGAGATTTACTCGCGCGACCTGCGACGGATCACTGCGACATTTCCAGAAATCACCAGTGCCATGTCCGGGTCAAATCTCGGCTGCGTCCTCGACGGCGAAATGATCGCATCCGATGGTTACCGCCTCCTCGGATTCGCGGAGTTGCAGAAGCGCTTGGGACGTGTCGAGCCGGATTTATTTCTCAGGCAGGATATTCCGGTGTGGTTCGTCGCGTTTGATATTCTCTGGCTTGCAGGCGAATCGCTGTTTCGCCAACTGCTGAGCGAGCGAAGGCTGGCGCTGGAGTCAATAACTCTGCCCGCTCCGCTGCGAGTGGCGCCGATCACACGCATCTCATCCGCCTCGGCGTTGGACAATGCGTTTGACGCGGCCCGCAAACGAGGGAACGAGGGCCTCATGATCAAGAACCCCGAGAGTGCATACCTGCCGGGCCGCCGCGGAATGGCATGGATCAAACTAAAGAAGGCGGCGGCCACACTGGATGTGGTGGTGACCTCCGTGGAGTACGGCCACGGACGCCGGAATCAGGTGCTCAGCGACTACACGTTTTCGGTGCGCACCCCGGAGGGAGGACTCGCAGTTATTGGTAAGGCCTACTCCGGACTCACGGATGCAGAGCTTGCCGCGCTCACACCCAAATTTCAGAAAACCACGGTGCGTCAGCGAGGACGAGTGTTTGATGTTGAAGCGCTGATTGTGCTGGAGGTGGCATTTGATTCCATCCAACCGAGCACACGCCATCCGTCCGGATTTTCTCTCCGCTTTCCGCGGATCGTTCGCATCCGATCCGATAAGTCACCGACTGAGATCGACACCATTGAAACTGCCAGCCGACTGGCTTCACGCGACCCCGACTGATCACTTCGAGACAAACGGCCAGAATATCGGGATCATTGCCGTTGCCGTGGCAAATAGCAGGGCGTTCAAGGGCACGCCGACCTTAGCAAAATCTGAAAATCGATATCCGCCAGCTCCAAATACGTACGTATTCGTTTGGTATCCGATCGGCGTGCAAAAACTTGCACTTGCGGCGAACATCACGGCCACAATGAAGGGACGTGGAGATAGTCCCATGCTTGTGGCCATGGTGATGACAATGGGCGTAAGGATAATTGCCACGGCGTTATTTGTGACGAGTTCCGTCAGGATCGTTGCCAATAGATAGACTCCAGCCAATAGAAGATAAGGACCTAGCGCGCCGAAGTTCGCCACCAGATGTCCGGCGACCCATTCGGCAGCGCCTGTTGTTTCCAACGACTTACCTAACCCGAGCATTCCAACGATCAAAAACAAGATCGGCCAATCGATGCTTTCATAGGCTTCCTCTGCATCGAGACAGCGCGTGAGGACAACGACGACGGCAGCGATCAGTGCGGCTGACACAATCGGGAGCACCCCGGTTGCAGATAGAATCACTACTGCCGCGAGCGCGCCGATGGAAACGAGGGCCTTGGATTTCCGGAATGGTTTTTGGACGGTTTCATTGAGGCTCAAAAAGTCATCTTCCTCGCGCAGGCGCACCAGGTTTGCTTCCGGGCCTTCAAATAGGACGGTGTCACCAAACTCCAGCGGAATATTCGCAAACTGATCCAGCAGGTTTTGTCCGCGACGGTGCAGTGCCACAGCGATGACACCATATCTACGCCGTAATCCTAGATCTAGAATCGTCCGGCCCACCATCGGTGAATGCGGCCCGATAATCGCCTCCACCATCCGCACCTCTCTGCGCCCGGAATCCGACTCCGGGTTTTCATTTTCCAGCAGGAGGTCACTTGCCTCGCGGATCATTGCCACATCCCGGGCCAATCCCTTGAGCACGAGCGTGTCCCCGCTACGCAAGGGAAGCAAATCCAACGGGACGTCCGAGACGCGCAATCCGTCGCGAATAATTTCGAAAACCCGCACCGTCCTGCTTTTCCCAAAATCCGTCTCAGGCAGACATTTTCCGATGAGATTTGATTGGAGACCAATAATCGCCTGGGTGCAAAAACTCCGGGTATCCTCACTGGAAAGGAGCGACGACAGGGTGGGGCGATCCGGCAGCAGTTTCGCTCCAAACACGATCATGTAAACGGCACCGATAGCTGCGTAGATCACACCGAGCTTAGTGATTTCAAACACTCCAAACGGTTCTTGCCCCATCTCCACAGCCACCCCGGAAACAAGGATGTTGGTCGAAGTCCCGATCAACGTGGTCGTGCCTCCGAGGATCGCAAAGAATGAAAGCGGAATAAGCAGCTTGGACGCGCTCACACCGGACTCCCGTGCATATGCCATGAGGACTGGCAGAAAGACGACAACCACCGGCGTATTATTTGCGAATGCAGACAGCGGAATAACCACCATGGCAAGCAGTCCCATCGCGCGAAACAGGCTGCGCCCCGCGAGGCGTGAAAAATTCCCTGCCAGCCAATCCATGACGCCCGTGCGTTCCAGCGAGGCGCTGAGGACAAACATGGCTCCGATCGTGATTGGTGCGCTATTACTGAAGAGCGCAAGCACCTCAGTGCCTGGAAGTGCCCCGGTAACGATGACCAGCCCCAGCGCCGTGAGCGCGATCACATCCGGAGTCGCCCATTCTTTTACGAATGCCACGAAGACCACAAGGGTCAGCAGCATTACAAAAATCATCTGGATATCGATGGAAATGGGCATTGTGGAGATAAGACTCGGAGATTAGTGGCTTGAATTAAGATGAAAAGCGATGCAGAACCCGTTGGTTTCGAAATCGCTTCAGAGCACTTACCGCCGGATAAATGACCTCGTGATGCAGAATTCGTCATTCATTCCCGCAAAATGAATGAACCGACCCTCATCCAGGAGACTAGACATCAATGTGCGATTTCCGCGTGCATAAGTACCGCACATCCGGAATAGAACGGAAAACCAAATCGTCCTCAACCGCGACGCGGGCGGCACTCGTGAGCAAAATCGATTTACCGTGGATCGAATACGCTGGACCTCTGGAAGCCTGTGCCCGCGGTCGGAATATAGAAGTGTGTTGTATAGGTAGCGCATCCGCTTGAATGCAGGATGGCGCAGCATGAAATCGCTCACGATGGGCTGTTCAAACACCCGGGTTCGAAAATCAATCTTTGTTCGGTTTTCGCGAATGAACGCGATCACATCCCAAATGAATGCAGCCCCCGCGTCCCCAGACAAATACATCACCCCCGCGTTGATCATTCGGAAATCCTCCGACGGAGCCAGCCCGCAGGCCTCACGCCAGAGGTGTGCTTTCGTTACCGGAATTGTTTCCTCGATAATTGCCGAGACAGTTTCCTCCGGAAGCAGCGCAAAATAATCTTCGGCGACAGCACTCACAAAAACATCCGCATCGAGGTACAAAATATGGCGAAACCCGCGTGCCTGCACGGATTCAATAGCGAAAAGTTTGAGCCACGATGGAGGGACTTTGGCCAGTGTGGCATTGGCTGGCTCTCCACGCAGCCGCTCCCTAACCTCCGAGACTGCGACTACGATAAGTTCATACTGATGTCGGAGAGCAAAGTCGCGGATTCCTGGTAAAAATATCCGGTCAAATGCCGCGCGATATTTGACGCCCTCCACGCATACGACAATCGCCCCGCCCTTCATTCGATAATGTTCCGAAATTGCATTGGATTCCTGTAGTCTCCTGCATTACCCAGCACCACCAATGACGTCAAGATGTGATGGGCTACCGTCGTCTTGTGTGATAGGTCTATCCGATGTTCGATCACGAGACGATAGCCGCAATTTCTACACCACCCGGCGAGGGGGCGCTTGCCGTTGTGAGGGTTTCCGGTCCCTCTGCGTTTACCATCGCAGACCGCGTTTTTTCCAAACCCGTCCGGTTCGGGCAAATTCAGGTCGGACGCATCATCGATCCGGATGGCGGCACGGTGGACGAAGTGATCGTGACCACCTTCCGTGCGCCGCGCAGCTACACGGGCGAGGACGTCGTAGAAATCTCCGGCCACGGGGGCCCTGTGGTTTCCGCGTCGGTGCTTGAGAGGGTGCTGACAGCCGGCGCCCGCGCGGCGGGACCCGGTGAATTCACGTTGCGTGCATTCTTGAATGGCAAACTGGACCTTACGCAGGCGGAAGCAGTCATGGATTTGATCCGGGCGCAAACTCCGTTGGCCGCTCGTGCCGCTGCGCTCCAGCTGGAGGGACGCATTGGCGATGAGGCACGTGCGATTGCGGATGCCATCCTTTGCGTCGTTGCCCACCTTGAAGCGTATATTGATTTTCCGGATGAGGATATTGAGCCTGCCGTTGGGCAGGCAATGATCGTATCCGTGGGCGCCGTCCAGGAGCGGGTGAGGCGATTACTGGCAACCGCGCCGGAGGGGCGGATTTTACGCGACGGTGTGCGGCTCACCCTCTGCGGCCGGCCCAATGCGGGGAAATCGAGTCTATTAAATCGTCTTACCGGATTTGAACGTGCCATCGTGAGTCCGATCGCAGGAACCACCCGTGATACCATCGAGGAGTTTGTAAATTTGCGGGGCATTCCCTTCAGGGTCGTTGATACTGCGGGTCTACGTGAGGCATCGGATGCTGTCGAAAAAGAGGGCGTCACCCGCGCCCGAAACGCCATCGCCTCTGCGGATGTCGTTATCCGTGTGGTGGATTCCACAGAACCCGATGTCGACCTTCCAGCACACGAAGACGAAATTCTCGTCTTCAATAAATCGGATCTGAAGCGTGAGCTGCCGGCGGATGGATCCCAGCGCGGCGTTTTAGTGTCATGCCTCACCGGGGCTGGAATCGAGACACTCGTCGATGCGGTCGTCTCGCGAGTACGGGGCGGAAATGTGGCGATGGGGGAAAGCAATGCGGCAATCAATGCACGCCATCAGGCATGTCTTCACCGGGCGTCCACCGCACTCGATGCAGCACACGATGCCATGGTGGCTCAACTTGCACCGGAATTCATTGCGGTGGAACTGCGTCTCGCATTGGATGCAGTCGGTGAAGTCACGGGGCGTTTGGATACGGAGGATATCTTAGACCGGATCTTCGGCACCTTTTGTATCGGCAAATGATTCTTATGAAAGTTTCGACAGATCTGGATTTGCAGACATCGCGGCCTCACGTGTGCTGGATCGCGGTAATGCTTATTTTCCTCTGGAGCTCCTGCCCCGCATTAAATGCTCAAGAGGATAAGGTCCCTTTGGACACCTTGGGGCGTCCCCTGGCGGAGGTGACCATTATCGGCCCGGAGACGCGCATCAAAATCGATCTTCCGGGAGCGAAAGACAACGTGAAGGTAGTTCGGCTGGATGACGGCAGCGTCGCGTATGTTGTGAAGCGGCTGGGGGCCGAGCGGGACCGGGTGCTGACACCGGACGAATTTACGCAATTTCTTTACGAGAGTCGGATGCGTGCGGGTTGGCTGGAGACATTGTTTAATATCACGAGTCCGGTTGGCATTCTTTGGGTTACCGTGGGTTTGCTGGGGCAGGTGCTTTTTACCGGCCGAATGCTGATCCAGTGGTTCGCCAGCGAAAAATCAGGGCGCTCGGTTATACCGGTGGCATTCTGGTGGATGAGCTTGATCGGAGCGACCATGCTACTTGTCTATTTCATATGGCGACGAGATATCGTCGGCATTCTTGGACAAGCCACAGGCTGGGGGATATACGTGCGAAATCTCGTTTTGATCCGCCGGTCAAGGGCGTGAGCTAGATTCCGGGATCGGAATCCACGTCGATCACTTCCATTGCCGAGGGCAGGGGTTGCTCCGGCGGCAGTTCGACGGATCCAGGAGTGACGGGTGCGGCGCGCGTGATGCCGCCGACGAGCGATTCCAGCGCCATCAGAGTATTCTGTGCAGCGGAGCCGGCCACCGACGACGGATGCTGGCGGGACAATGCTTGAAATGCAGCCAGTGCGCCTTGCCGGTCGCCGGAAGCCAAGAGAATCTCAGCTTCCGAGAGCATGGCAAACGGCACTGCAAACGACGTCGGAAATTCACTCAGTATCCGTTGAAGATCCGCTTTGGCGGCAGCCACATCATCACTCTGCGCGGAAAGCCCCGAAAGCCCGACCAACGCCAGCGGAGCCAGCGGGTGCTTCGGCTGCGATTTTAAAAATTCCTCCAGAACCCCACGCGCTTCGTCCGGCTTTTTTTCTTCCCGCAACGAAGCAGAGAGCAACAGCGAGGCACTGCCAGCTTCGACAGATCCCGGGAATTTCGCAATGAATGCCTGTAGCTCATCCGCCGTGAATGCTACGGAAAAACTATCCATCGCCGCAATGCGGTTAGAGTGTGAAACCGTCATCACACCGAAGAATCCAACCAGCGCGACTACAATCGCTCCA
>Ga0209491_10010080_pt1 | contig 11445 bp, 10 predicted proteins | sample BON02_FD_187213 | JGI IMG/M metagenome (GOLD analysis project Ga0209491, IMG submission 187213) | Freshwater microbial communities from Lake Bonney liftoff mats and glacier meltwater in Antarctica - BON-02 (SPAdes) (version 2) | ecosystem: Environmental > Aquatic > Freshwater > Ice > Glacier...
TATATATGTGTGTGTATATACGTATATATACGTATATATATGCATATATGTATATACGTATATATACGTATATATATATGCAGCATTTCTATTAAGAAAATTAAGCACCGTTAGTATTGACGTCCATAATCATACTAATCGGATCCATTAATCCTAGCTAGTCATGGAGTGACGCAGGCCCCGGGCTGCCCCCCCCCGCCATAGCGACGCTGAATGGAGGATCCTACAGAGGAATCAACACCTCGTCCCAGCGCCACGCACCCCTGCAACGACAACGCCCCACAAGGGGGTGAGCATAGGCCGTTTGAGTTGGCGCGCTGTGGGACTGTGTTCCCCGTGTCTGTGGGGTTAACCGGAGCGGGTTAACCCGAGGGTTAGGGTTAACCGCGTCTGTGTGGTTAACCCGAGCGCCAACTCAAGCGGCCTATGCTCACCCCTTGTGCGGCGTTGTCGTTGCAGGGGGGCGTGGCGCTTGGGTGAAACCTGCTCGCAAAACCACGGAGGCGCCGTGGGGCAGGCACCGGGTTAACCGCGCTAACTTATAACGTTAGTCACGAGTTGTAATGTTAGTATGCTCGCTGCGTGTCGTGGGTGGGCTGTCTGTCCGGGGCGACGTATCTATCGGCTTCTGCTCTAGAACGTAGTTCTGTTGCGTCAGCCCAATAATACAATTAAGCACCCTTGTTACGATTCCGACTGATGAAAGTGCGCACCATCCTCCGCCTCGAGTCTCCTCCCGCCCATGGTGAGGTCCGCCTGCAGCCCGCGCATCCAGACGTATATAGTCATACCAATCAAAAGAATCCATCCTAACTAGTAATCATGTATAACAAGAAATTGAATTCCGACTGATGAAAGTGCGCACCGTCCTCCGCCTCGAGTCTTCTCCCACCAATGGTGAGGTCCAGCTGGAGTCCGCGCATCCAGACGTATATAGTCATACCAATCAAAAGATTCCTGACTTAACTAGTAATAGTGATTCCTACTGACAAGTCCGCACCGTCCTCCGCCTCGAGTCTCCTCCCACCCATGGTGAGGTCCAGCTGGAGTACGCGCATCCAGACGTATATAGTCATACCAATCAGAAGAATCCATCCGAACTAGTAATAGTGATTCCTACTGATACAAGTCCGCACCGTCCTCCGCCTCGAGTCTCCTCCCACCCATGGTCAAATCCAGCTGTAGTCCGCGCATCCAGACGTGTAGCGGGACGCGCCAGGGCGGGATGGGGACGTCGATGAGCGTTGCGAAGTTGAACTCGGACGCGAGGAACGCGTCGGCGAAATTGAGCATTAACTGAGAAAAAAAATTAAAAAAAACGATCAGCTTGTGTGGTGTGAGATGTAGCTCAGCTCGTGTGGTGTGAGGTGTATGATATCGGGTTAAGGGTTAACCCTAACCCTAACCCTTAACCTGTTTGGCTGCGTTGAACTCGGACGCGAGGAACGCATCGGCGAAGTTGAGCATTAGCTGAACAAAAAGAAAAGCAAAGAAAAAAATGATCAGCTTGTGTGGTGTGAGTTGTATGATATGAAGAATTGACACCAAAAAAAAGATCAGCTTGTGTGGTGTAAGGTGTATAATATAAGAAATCAAAAGGAGAACATTGCCAAAGTTGAATTCGGACGCGAGGAACGCGTCGGCGAAGTTGAGCATTAGCTGAACAAAAAAAATAAAAAAAAAGCTCAGCTTGTGTGGTGTGAGATGTATAATACAAGGAATCAAAAGGAGAACGAAACGCAGGAATGGGGACGTCGATTAGCGTGGCGAAGTTGAATTCGGACGCGAGGAACGCGTCGGCCAAGTTGAGCATTAGCTGATTAAAAAAAAAAATCTCAGCTTGTGTGGTGTGAGTTGTATGATATAAGGAATCAAAAGAAGAACAAGCTGAAAAAAAAATAGAAAAAAAACGATCAGCTTGTGTGGTGTGAGATGTATGATATAAGGAATCAGGGTTTAACCCGGAAGAAGAAGACGCACGCCAGCTCGGGTGAACCCGGAATCAGAAACCGAGAGAGTGAAGAGGAGCAGGGCGGCGGTTAATTTGGCTGCGTTGAACTCGGATGCGAGGAATGCGTCGGCGTAGTTGAGAATCAGCTAGCAAAAAGACAAAAAAATGCGGGTTGACGATGGATAGATAGATAGATAGATAGATATAGATATAGAAAGATAGATAGATAGATGGATAGATACATAGAGGATGGTTCCGCTCTGTGCTCAGCTTGTGTAGTGGGTTATGCTAAACTAGCTGTTCGGGTTTAACCCGATACATATATATATATATATATATATATATATGTATATATACATATATTTATATATATATATATATATATATATATATATATATATATATATATATATATATATATATATATATATATATATATATATATATTTACATATATATATATATACATATATATATATAGGTAGATAGATAGGTAGATAGATAGATAGATAGATAGATAGAGATAGACAGAGATAGATAGATAAAGATAGGAAGATAGATATATAGAGAGAGAGAGAGAATGATCTATGTACCTGTATGCTAGATAGAGATATAGATATATATATAAATAGCCTCGCCTCACCTGTATCTCGTCGATGAAAGTGACCGAGCAGACGGGCTCAGCCTCGTCGGCCGGCGGAGGCGTCGCCGAACCGGAGGAGGGACCAGCGCCGCCCTGGGCCGCTGCGGCCGGAGTCTCATCGGCGGGAGACGTGGCCTCGGCGCGCTTGGCCGAGGGGAGACTGGGCGGCGAGGGCGGCGTGCTGGCGAGGGCCGGGCTGCCAGGCCGAAAGGGCGAGCTCGCAGGCTGTGGCCGCTTGCCGGCTGCGTCGGCGGATGGCTTGGCTCGGGCTGTCACCGGCGGCTCGCCGCCGCTGGTTGTGGGCTGTTTGGCGGCTAGTGCCGGGCTGGGTGGCGGTTTTGGGATGCGCCGTAGAATGGCTGCAGCCGCCTCTGCGGCGCCGCGCCTTCGCGCAGCTGCTGCTGCGGCGGCGGGCGGCGTGTGGACCGCGGTGATGTGTGCGTGGAAAAGACCCGCGGTGGGCGAGCAGTCGACGAAGAAGTCGCTGCGCCGCACGCGCACGAGCGTCGTGGTGGAGAGCGAGAGTCGCACCGGCTGGTCGGCCGACTTTCCTAGCGTCGTGAAGAGTGAGACGCTCACTCGGATGGTGGGATCGTAGACGCGGAGGGGAAGCCCCGTAGCGGGGTCCGTCTTGCTCTGATGGAAGATGCGCGAGGCGGGAACGGCGAGGTCCGTCTTTAGGTTTGCGTGCGCTACGACGCAGCCGCGCACGCCGAGCCCCGGCATGAATGCCCATCGCTTGAGCCCGTGCAGCAGCGCGCGCGGGAAGCGTAGCTCGTCGGGCGGCGCCATCTGCTCCTCCTGGGCCTTTAGCGCGCCGAGGCCACTGCGCAGCAGCACACGGCCGCGGCGCGAGAGCAGCACGTCGTGCAGCAGCGAGCTGAGCAGCGCGCCGCCCACGGGCCAGAGCGCCTTTGCGCCGGCGGCGATACGCCCGTCGTTGGCGGCGCGGTAGGCGTAGTCGAGCAGCAGTCTGGGGGGGGAGGGGCGTGAGTCAAACTCATAGTAAAAAGATCAACAGATCACACACACACACACATACTGACAGAGAACAACACCCCCGACACCGACACACACACACGACAAGAACAACACCCCAAACCCCCAAAAGAAAACAAGCTCATAGTAAGAAAAAGACGAATAGAAGCGTGATTCAGAAGGGGGGGAATAGAGTATACTACTGGTGTGGTAGCACGAGTGGTGGGGGGAGAGGAGGGCGTGAGTCAAGCTCATACTAAGAACAAGACGCCGCCGACGCCGGACCTCTTAGCTTAGCTTAGGATAGCCAGCCGTAGTCTAGCCGCCGACGCCGATGCCGGACCTCTTAGCCTAGGATAGCCCGCTGCCGACGATTAGCCTAGGTGTCTTTAGTTTATATGATTCAGAATAGAAGCGTGATACAGGAACATACACTACTGGTGTGGTAGCACGAGTGGGGGCCGCCGGGTGGTGGTGGAGGGTTCAGGGTGATCCCGAAAGTAATACATAGGGGGGAGACGAATAGAAGCTGATACAGGAGGGGGGGCATACAGTATACTACTGGTGTGGTAGCACGAGTGGTGGCCGCGGGGGTGGGGTGGAGGGTTCAGGGCTGTAATACATAGCAAAGCGTTCGCCCTGACTTGGTACCGTGCCCTAACTTGGTACTCTTCGCCAGCACGACCGTTTGCTGCGCTGGACGTCCCGCTACTCGTTACCAGGCAGCAAGGGAGCCCCTCCCCCGCGTGCCGACAGCTTTCCAGGGCTCGAAATGCTTGCGCGGGGGGCTCCAGGGAACACGGTACCAAGTTAAAGCACGATACCTGCGAACGCTTTGCTAGGGGGGGGGGTTACCGCGGGTTAACCCGTCGCGCGGGTTAACCCCTGAACCCGGGGCGGAGCTCCAACGGGATGGGGTGGCCGCGGGGGGGGGTCAGGGTTAACCCAAAAGTAATACATAGGGGGGGATTACCGCGCCACTGGGCGGAGCTCCAGCGGTATGGGCGAGGCGCCCGAGGCCCAGAGCGAGCGCTGGAGCGGCCCGTCGCGGGCGAGCAGCTCCGCCAGCACGTTAAGCGCGACGGAGGTGCGCTTGCGGCGGGTCGCGCGGGCCGAGGGCAGCAGCGGCTCGAGCTCGGTGCGCCCAGTCACGAGCCAGACCAGACCGCGCAACGACGCGTTGTGGTGGGTCACGTCGCCGAAGGCGTCCTCGTCCTCATCCTCCTCCGAGGGAAGGGATACCGCAGGGGGTCCCTTGAGGGAGGAAACGCCCTCGTCACTAGCCTCGGCCGGCCCCTCGGCGCCCATGGCGGCCAGCAGGTCGCTGCTGCTGCCCCCGGGCGCAGGGCTGCCGATACCGGCGGGGAGGAGCGCGCGCGCCGGGCTGCGCCCTGCGGCGCCTGGCTTGCTCTGGTGTCCGCCCACCTGGCATGCGCGGGGGGGGGTAACGTATGTAGCAGTTAGTAGTTAAAGACGCAAGATGCAGAGTCTCAGCTGCAGGGGTAGGAACAGAAGCGTTGGTAGCGAACGATAGTCATGAGGGGGTGTAGGTAGAGTGGAAGGCACCAAGTGAGCAATTGGGACGATCTCTGCTCTCCTCGGTATCTCCGCGATCACCCGTCGTCCCAGCTATGTTTAGATGCTGGGAATCGGGTTCGGGGTTGGGGTTAGGGATTAGTTGTCTTCTGCCCTGGGGGTAGCGCGGTGTGGCCGCAGTGCTGGCTGTGTGCTGTGTGTGCTGTGGGCCATGCCGGAGGGGAGTATCCTGTGGGAGTAATCATATAATCTCCTCGGTACCTAACCCTCTTGTGGCCGCGCACCTTGGCCTTTATAAGAGATTGTTTCACTTTAAAGCTTTTTTGTGGAAGTCAATCATCCCACTACCCCCCCCCCCACCTGCAAAGCCTCCACTAGTGCAATACTATTGCGCGTCCAATGCGCAATATACGACCCCCTTCCCGCCCGTTTGCATGCCATACGCCATACAATATTGGTAGTGGTAATATCGTGCAAAGGCCAACTTGGCCTTTGCACGATATTGTGATTGCCAATATTGTATATGTATGGCACACAAACGGGAGGTCGAGAGGGGGTCGTACATTGCCTAATAGTCGTGCAAACGTATTGCAAGAGTGTGGGCCATGCAGGTGGGCGGAAGAAATGGAAGGACGATTGATTCGTGCATAAACGACTCGAAGTAAAAGAATATCTTGTAACGGCCAACGCGCACCTTGCGCGACGGCCCCTCGAGTAGGACGAGGGCCGCGAGGACGGAGGGCGCCAGCAAAGCTAGGGTTGACCCGGGGGAATCGGGTTAGGGGTCAGGGTTAGGGATTGGAGTTATCTAACCCGTGACGCTAATCTGTGTTGAAGTGCGCGAGCTCGAGCTGTTGATTTCACAGCAGCATTCACAGCAGCGCGCGGCGGGTAGAATTACCACGCCGACGTTTGGCCTTTACACGATATTGCCATTACCAATATTGTATAATGAATGGCAACACAGGGGGGGCGGGGGAAACCATATATTGCGAAATATTCATTGCGAAATACACCGTGGGGGGTTGCAATAAAGGAGGTGTTGAATGCCAAGAATAGTATTGACTAGTGCACAATCCCCGAATACACAAACGAATATCTTGTAAAGGCCACGCCGACGTGCTTCGGAATGATGTCTCTCGTAGCCACGCACCTTGCGCGGCGGCCCCTCGAGCAGAACGAGGGCCGCGAGGACGGAGGGCGCCAGCAGGGCAAGCAGCGTACGCGGCGGGGTTCGCCACCCGGCTCCCTGCGGGGGAGGGATGACGTCGAAGTCAATCAACCAAAGATCCTCACAGAGCCGCACACGGTTTCAGGGTGAACCCAGCGTGCGCGGCGGATGGTGCGCCACCCGGCTCCCTGCGGGGGAGGGATTACGTGGGTTAGGGTTAACCCGACCTGGGGTTAGGGTTAACCCACGTTGGGGTTAGGGTTAGGGTGAACCCAGCATACGCGGCGGGGTGCGCCACCCGGCTCCCTGCGGGGGAAGGATACGTCGAAGTCAATCAATCAAAGTGAGGGCGTTTTCCCATTACAACAAAACAGGTGTCCTCAACGGAGAGACTGACTGGGTGCCATCACCCAAACTGCCCGCCGCGAACGACTCGCGCTACGAGCATCCCCCATGGGATTCGAACTCTTGATTTGCTGTAATGTGGAAAGGACAGAAGAGCGTTTTCCCAGGGTTAACCCAGCTCCCTGCGGGGCACGCACACATCTGGGTTAGGGTTAAAGGTGCTCTGCAGCTACTAATCAACCGCTATGGTTAAATTCGCTTTGCTCAGGTACCTGAGCGAGTTTCGACTAAGAGATTCGTCGTTTTGATTATAGGACACTCGAAGTCGAATCACTTAGGCGCACAGAGCACCTTTAACCCCATGCGCTCCGTTGGTGCGAGTGCCGTTGCCTGCGCGTGGTGGCCCGCACAGCATTTTTCTGAAAAAAATAAAAATAAAAAAGGGTCCGAGCGAGCTGCATAATGAATAACTTGTGTATAATCTATAATGATTACAATCGTTACAAGTGCTTAGAGGGATACGTTGAAGTCAATCCATCAAAGGTCCTCACAGGGCCACGCACGGGCAGGGAGAAGCCCCATCCCAGCAGCGCCAGATGGGGCAGCAAACCCTGCGTCACGAAGCGACGCAGACTTGGGGGGTTGACAATATACGTCGAAGTTGAAGTCAGTGGTTAGCAGCGACATACAGAGTTGCAGCGTTTCTTACACGCGGGGGCTTTATGAGTATACGTATGTGTTAGCAGTACACGTTAGTAGTCAACGACGGAGAGGGAGATCCCGCTTTCCCAGCGTTGCTTACCTGCGGGGGTGGGATACGTCTTGGCCTTTACACGATATTGCCAAGACCCATATTGTATGGTGTATGGCATACAAAGGGGGGTCGGGGGAGTTGGTGTATATTGCGCAATGGTCGTGCAATAGAAGTGCAACAGTGTGGGCAATGCGGGTGGGTGGCGGAATACAAGAGGATTGATTCGTGCACATGAGCCTCAAAGTGAAAGAATATCTTGTAAAGGGCAAGATACGTCCAAGTCTAAATTAGTAGCCACAGGAAGAGATGCAGCGTTTCTAACATGCGGGGGTAGTATACGTATAGGTATAAGTCAGTAGTACACGTTCGTAGTTAAAGGTGCCCTGTGCGCCTGAGTAAATCTCAAGCAGTTTCTCTTATTCAACATGTACTAATGACTTTGGTGCTGCGACTCATAATAAACGGCGGTTTCAGTTTCGACTCGGCCAATCGCGTGTTCCGAGTTTTTACGGGTTTCATGGGTAAATCGCTGGTGATCGGCGTCAGAAGTTCAACCTAACGTAACAACAAAACTCGCTCATGTACATGAGCAAAGCGAATTTACATATGGCGGTTCATTAGTAGCTGCAGAGCACCTTTAACGATAGAGGAGGAGACCCCCGGGTTGACCCGAACTACTAACTTCGACTTCGACTTCTACTAGCCTCGGAGTTCACCCGAGCGTTCTAGCTCGCTAACCCGCGCCGCCGCCTGCTGATTCCTTCGACCGTAAACAGGATCTACTTTTACAACCTAAAACAACATTACGAACTATAACACGTAAAATCTCCTCGATGCCTCTTCTGGTCTTCTGGCCACTGCCAGCGCCTCGGCGCCGGCACTGTTTCTCGACTTTGCGCTCTGCTGTTGTGGTGTGAGTTGTATGATATGAGAGATACACACCCAAAAAAAACTAAACTGATTCGTACCGTTCCGAGCGGTGTGAGTGCGACGATTGGCGTGAGGGGTTCACCCTTAACCCGTAAATAGGCTCTATTTTTACAACCTAAAAACAATTGCGAACTATAAAGCGTAAAAACTAAACTCATTCGTACCGTGCCTAGCGGCGTGAGTGCGACGATTGGTGTGAGTGCGCCTAGCAGCTCTCCTGGGGTCTATTTTGAGTTTTTAAATCTGCTCGACACACCTTTTTGAGTTTCGTTAGAAACAATTCAGCATAAGACATGTTTTTAAATTGATTCGTACCGTGCCGAGCGGCGTGAGGGCAACGATTGGGGTGAGTGCGCCGAGCAGCTCAGCCGCCGCCTGCTGATTCCTTCGACCGTAAATAGGATCTACTATCACAACCTAAACAAACATTACTAACTGTGAAACGTAAAAGCGCTCTCCTGTTGTGGTGTGAGTTGTATGATATGCGAGGCATACACACACACACACAAACTGATTCGTACCGTTCCAAGCGGCGTGAGGGCGACGATAGGCGTGAGTGCGCCGAGCAACTCTGCAGACGCCTGCTGATTCCTTCGACCATAAATAGGATCTACTATTAGGACCTTAAAAAAACATTACTAACTATGAAACGTAAAAGCGCTCTGCAGTTGTGATGTGAGTTGTATGATATGCGAGATAAACATAAAATAAAAAAATATTCGTACCGTTCCGAGCGGCGTGAGTGCGACGATTGGCGTGAGGATTAACCCTTAACCCGTAAATAGGCTCTATTTTTACAACCTAAAAAGAAATTACGAACTATAAAGCGTAAAGACTAAACTCATTCGTACCGTGCCGAGCGGCGTGAGGGCGACGATTGGCGTGAGGGTTCACCTTTAACCCGTAAATAGGATCTACTTTTACAACCTAAAAACAAAATACGAACTATAAAGCGGAAAGCGGAAAACTAAACTGATTCGTACCGTTCCAAGCGGCGTGAGGGCGACGATTGGTGTGAGTGCGCCTAGCAGCTCCGCCGCCGCCTGCCAGAGAGGTAAATAGACTCTACGTTTACAACCTAAAAACACATTACGAACTATAAAACGTAACAACTAAATTGATTCGTACCGTTCCGAGCGGCGTGAGTGCGACAATTGGGGTGAGTGCGCCGAGCAGTTCTGCGGCCGCCTGCCAGAGAGGCGCGTTGGGCGCGGACGGCGCGAGCGAGGTGGCCGAGGCGAAGCACTGTGAGAGCCCTAGGCCGCACGCAAGGAGCACCAGCTGGACAAGTGGTGTGCCGCGCGAGGCGAGCAGCTCTTGTGCTGCCGCGTACCAGAAAACATAGCTAAAGAAGGGGGGGTGGGGGGGGGGGAGGTCATCGTGGCCGATTAAAAAAATGTCCTATGTTTAATATTTTCTAACGAAACTCAACAAAATCGGTCGAGCTCATACAAAAACTCAGAATAGACCCCAGATCCGTTTCGGGCGCTAGCCTAAGGCCACTCATAGAGGCTAAAAAATCTCAGAATAGACCCTAGGTCCGTTTCGGGCGCTAGCCCAGGTAGCGTGCCGCGCGAGGCGAGCAGCTCCTACGCCGCCGCGTACCAGAAGACGTAGCTAAAGACGAGGGGGGGCGGAGGTCAGCGTGGCCGATTTGGATAGGGAAGAATATTTTTTTATTTTGTTGTATCTTTTTATTTTAAGTTTTTTTTGTGCCGCGCGAGGCGAGCAGCTCCTGCGCTGCCGCGTACCAGAAACATAGCTAAAGACGAGGGGAGGGGCGGAGGTCAGTGTGGCTGATTTGGATAAGGTGAGATACGTTTATTGTATGTTTAGAAGACGTAGCTAAAGACGAAGGGGGGGAGGAGGTCATCGTGACCGATTTGGATAGGGTGAGATATGTTTATTGTATTTTTAGTTTGATTGTTTCATGCCTCGGGTTAACCCGACGTAGCTAAACACGAGGGGGGGCGGATGTTATTGTGGCCGATTTGGATAGGGTGAGAGTTTTTATGTTTTTGGTAAATCCTTCATAACATACAACTCACACCGCAAAAGCTGAGCGCAGGGCAACAGAATATCCCCGGCGCCACAGGCGCCGGCGAGTGGCCAGAAGATCAGAAGAGGGATTGAGGGAGAATAAGACCCGGCCGCCGCCGGTATTTTTTTTATGCCATCATCGGCGCGCACACGAGCGTGCTGCGTGCGCTGGTGGCGATAGGCCGATGCAACGGGGGGGGGGCTATGTTGAATACGCGGAGCGAATAAAATAATACGGTATTCTAATCGTATTCAGCCTGCCTTCAGAATACATTAACCTGGAATATGTACGTGTTCCTGTCTAATACAGGGTTAGCCAGGCGGAATACGTTATTCGTATTCTTGTGGCCGCGTCACAGGAATGCGTGAATATCTATTCAACACGTAGGGCGGGGGGTGGTCGGTGCGGCCACGGCCACGTGCACAGCCTGCTTAAGCAGGTAGTCATAACTACGAACTCTCTCACTACTAACGACTAACTGACTCCATCGACCCCTTCCGTATCCCGTATCCAGCCCCCCCCCCCCACACACACCCCCCACCCCGATACACGCAAGGGGTTGAGGGGTGGGTTGATAGTTCAAGGTGTACTGCAGCGCTAAGTAACTTTCCGATTCAAAATTCGACCTGCTCGAATGCACCTGTAACTGGCGATCTACGTACCTAGGCTTGACCCCTGAACCTGAGCCATTGCGAGTATGGGTGATAACAGGGTTGGCCCGTCCCGAACTTTCTTACCCTACCCGTTTCTTCTGTAGCGGTGCGTCTCGGGCCGGAACTGGCCGGCCCGGTACTCTGTGTGTTGGCGCTGCGGTGCGTGTCGCTGCGGTTTGTTGTGATCGGCTGTTTTGAGAGGTAAGATACTCTCCAACCCGAAACCATGGCCAACACTGCTGCACAACCCCGACCCTCGCGTCCCTCGGCAAGGACGTGTGGGCGGCGGTATGAGTCGCACGGACGCAGGCACGCGCGTCGCGTCACGGCGTCGCAGCGAGCTCCAGTTGGTGGCAACGCACCCTTATATATATATATATATACATGTATATATATATGTATATATATATATATACATATATATATATATATATATATATATA
>Ga0209491_10010081_pt1 | contig 11444 bp, 6 predicted proteins | sample BON02_FD_187213 | JGI IMG/M metagenome (GOLD analysis project Ga0209491, IMG submission 187213) | Freshwater microbial communities from Lake Bonney liftoff mats and glacier meltwater in Antarctica - BON-02 (SPAdes) (version 2) | ecosystem: Environmental > Aquatic > Freshwater > Ice > Glacier...
TATATATATATATATATCCCCTCTTTTACCCGAACTAACACCCCCTGCCATTCACAGGTGGCGCGCCTCCAAGCGCTTCTGGGCGGGAATGGCGCCACTGATACCGGCGCGGCGGCGCGGGTTAACCCGTGTGTTTGTGTGTGACCTGTTTCTCTTCTTACAGGTGGCTCGCCTGCAGGCGTTGCTTGGCGCCAACGGCGCCGCGGCTGCGACTGGCGCGGCGGCGCGGGTGGGCGGCAGCGAGGTGGAGGCTGAGGGTCTGCGGCGCCAGCTTGGGTTAACCCTTAATCCTTAACCCAAGAGTACCAAGTTAAAGCACGGCACCAAATTAGGGCGAACCCTTTGCTACAGGTGGCTCGCCTGCAGGCGTTGCTTGGCGACAACGGCGCCACTGCGACTGGCGCGACGGCGCGGGTGGGCGGCAGCGATGCGGAGGCAGAGGGTCTGCGGCGCCAGCTTAAAGAGACGCGCGCCATGGCGCGGGACGCTCGCGAGGCTTTGCGCCAGTGGCGCGAGGAGACGGGGATGGAGCACCTAAAGGCGGTCGTCTGCAAATACATTGAGCTGGACGAGGAGCAGGTCAGCACAAGAGATACACCACACTACGCACACCCACTTCAAAGCTAAGCTACGAGTGAGTCTACTCTCGGACTAGCGACCGAGCACCTAAAGGCGGTGGTCTGCAAGTACATTGAGCTCGACGAGGAGCAGGTTAAGCACAATGACTACACCACAAATACACCACACCCACACACCTACTTCAAAGCTAAGCTACGCGTGAATCTACTCTCGGACTAGCGACCGAGCACCTCAAGGCGGTGGTCTGCAAGTACATTGAGCTCGACGAGGAGCAGGTAAGCACAAGAGATACACCACACTACGCACACCTACTTCAAAGCTAAGCTACGAGTGAGTCTACTCTCGGACTAGCGACCGAGCACCTCAAGGCGGTGGTCTGCAAGTACGTTGAACTGGACGAGGAGCAGGCGAGCACAATAACTACACCACAAATACACCACATCCACACACCTACTTCAAAGCTAAGCTACAAGTGAATCTACTCTCGGACTAGCGACCGAGCTACTCAAGGCGGTGGTCTGCAAGTACATTGAGCTAGACGAGGAGCAGGAAAGCACTTGACCTTTATAAGACATTTCTTTACTTCGAGTCGTGTGTGCACGAACCAATCGTCCTTTCATTCCTTCCGCCCACCTGCACTGCCCGCACTGTTGTAATACTATTGCACGACTATTAGGCAATATAAGACCCCCTCTCGACCTCTCTTTTGTATGCCATACACCATCCAATATTGGCAGTAACAATATCGTGTAAAGGCCAAGCAAGCACAACAAATACACCACACCTACACACCTACTACACAACTAAGCTACGAGTCTACTCTCGGACTACCGACCGAGCTACTGAGGAGCCAGCTCGGACGACCGACTAGCACAACGAATACACAATAAATACACCACACCTACACACCTACTACACAACTAAGCTACGAGTCTGCTCTCGGGGTACCGACCGAGCTACTGAGGAGCCAGCTCGGACGACCGACTAGCACAACAAATACACAACAAATACACGACACCCGCACACCTACTACAAAACTAAGCTACGAGTCTACTCTCGGGGTACCGACCAAGCTACGTAGTGGCCAGCTCGGACGACTTGGCCTTTACAAGATATTCTTTTACCTCGGAGCGTTTGTGCACGAATCAATCCTCCTATGATTGCCCACCCCCACTTGCGTTGCCCACACTATTGAAATATTATTGCACGACTATTGCGCAGTATACACCCCCCCCCGACCCCCCTTGTGTCTGCGAAACACCATATACAATATTGGCTATAGCAATATCGTGTAAAGGCCAACGGACGACCGACTGCCTATGCAGGCAACGACACCCGGGCAACGCCAACAACGAATCGAACACATAAAATAACAACGATCCTAACCAGGCATTTTTTTCTTTTTCTTTTTCTTTTTTCAATCCTTCATATCATACAACTTACACCACACAAGCTGAGCACAGAGCTCAAGAATCGCCCCGGCGTCAAAGGCGCCAGCGCGTGGCCACAAGACCAGAGGTTGTCACGAGCGAATGTCGTCCCGTAAAGACGCGACGTCCTTCCCAAAGGGAAGGAAAGGGGAGCTGGTTTCGAACGTAAACACGCCCCCCACTCCCCCCATGTGTTTAGTTCCTTATATCATACCCTTACACTACACAAGCTGCGCACAGAGCGGAACGTAACCACGCCCCCGAACGTAAACCTCCCTCTTGTTGTTAGCCAGAAGGGAGGTTCGCCCACTGGACTAATATCAGCGCTGATATTAGTCCAGTTGGCGAACCTCCCTTCTAGCTAACAACAAAACAGGAGTCCTCACTGGAGAGACTACTGGGTGTCGACCACCCATACTGCCCGCAGCGAACCACTCGCGCGAGCGTCCCCCATGGGATTCGAACTCTTGATTTGTTGTTAGCTAGAAGGGCGTGCTCCCAACTAGACTAATATCAGCGCTGATATTAGTCCAGTTGGCGAACCTCCCTTCTGGCTAACAACACCTTTCTAACCTGCACACGCCCCTTTCTGTGCATAGGCGGAGAGCGCCTTCCAGGTGATCGCCAGGCCGCTCGGGCTCGAGCTGAGCACAGAGCGGAACGTAACCACGCCCCCGAACGTAAACACCCCTTTCTAACCTACACCCGCACGCCCCCGAACGTAAACACCCCTTTTTAACGTACACACGCACGCCCCCGAACGTAAACACCCCTTTTTAACGTACACACGCACGCCCCCGAACGTAATCATCCCTTTCTTACGTACACACGCCCTTTCTATGCATAGGCGGAGAGCGCCTTCCAGGTGATCGCCAGGCTGCTCCGGCACTCACACTACACAAGTTGAGCACAGAGCGGAACGTAACCACGCCCCCGAACGTAAACACCCCTTTCTAACCTACACACGTCCTTAGCGCGGCGGCCAGAAAGGATGATCCTTCACGCCTTAGCGATACAGATCAGAGCTGAACTTCGCGTTCGACTTAGCCTAAACGCGGCCAGCGATCGACTGATGCCTCTAGCTACTAGCTAGCTTTAGTTTTCTTTTGTGATGATGTTCACAGAAAACTGTTCATTTTCCTGTGCATAGGCGGAGAGCGCCTTCCAGGTGATCGCCAGGCTGCTCGGCCTCTCGCCGCAGGAGCACAACGCGCTGCAGCAGGCGCGAGCCAGGAAGATGAAGCGCGCCGCCTCGCTCTTCAGCTGACGAGTTGAGACCCTACGTGTTGAATAGATGTTCACGTATTCCTGTGGCGCAACCACAAGAATATGGGTATCGTTTTCCGCCTGGTTACCCCCTGTATATGGCATGAATACGTACATATTCAAACTGAATGTATTCACAAAACAGGCTAAATCCGAATAGAATACCGTATTATTTTCCTCGTTCCGCATATTCAACATGTAGGGTTAAGACTCGCTGGCCATTCGTAGCTGGCTGGAGCGAGGGGGGGGGCATGTGCAGGAGTGCAGAGCCAGAGGTTAGGAAGGTGGCATCGTGTGGATGGATCGAATGACGATTCATTTCTTATTTGCGTCGCGCGCGGCGCCGCGGCCGGGGGCGAGGGTGCGATATGTATATAGTTATGAGAGTATAACAGAGACGATATACATGATTTGACCCATATAGGTGCTGCATATGCCGAAGTGTTAGCCCATGATGCATAGAATAGCACCTACTCTACTGCTTATGTTGTGGTGCCGTATTCCGTATTGCATTATATTATTAGATTAGCAAGAGGAAGAGGGCACACGATCCCTACAACTACAACGGAAACGGAAATCACGCAGCAGCAGGTACCATACCGTAGTATGCCATACAGTTACAATGCGAGCGCCAAAGTGAGAGGGTCCCTGTCCCTGTCCCTGGACCGCACACCGGTCTATAATGTAAAGTTGTGTACGAGTACTAATGAAGTTCAGTATTGTCAGTATACGTATATTATTTGACGATCGATACGATACATACATAATGTAATACATTGACGTTAATGTTAATATTATTATATATATACATATATTTATATATATATATATATATATACATATACATGGTATTATGCAATAAGTTAAAGTTATTCATTTTTGGTATATCATTACATCATATGTGCATCGCATCAAAATCTCAAACAGTAATAACAATATAATCAAATAAGAAAAGAATTATTTATTATTCATAATTCACCTCTCTGTCTCTGCCTCTGTCTTCTTTTTGTAGTGGTAGTAATTTTTTTCTCAGCTCGGATATATATATATATATATATGCGCGTACGTATATACACATGCCATTGTTGTTGTCCCGCGAGCAAAGGCAAAGCCCAAAGCAAAGTAGGCACATCACACATCTCACAGAGATAATGCCTCCCCTCACGACACACACACATCTCTCGTAGCTCGCAACTTGTTGGCAACTTGCCAATTCACTCGCCCCTCGGCACCACAAGCCGCCACTCTCGACCACGCTGTGCTCTCTCGTCTACTCTCTCCCATCCATCACCCCCACACACATCGCAGCTAGGCGCGGCGGCGCGGCAGAGGACCCGCGCAGGAGCAGCGTAAAAAATCAAAACGTATACATTTATATAGTTTTAGTTTATTTATTAATGTTTATAGTTTGTAAGTATATATATAAATACTATATACGCGGCTCGGCTCTTCAATCTATCTTCGGGTTAATTAACCGGTTAATAACCCGAACCCCCCCCCCCCCCAAAAAATCGTTATATTTTTTCACACCCACAATAACTCTCCCTTACATTCTCTCCGCTTTCCAAAACCAAAATCTTGCTTTCAAATCGCACATTCCCCAAAGCCCCACAAACCCTGCTCTCTTGCACTTACATTTATAGAAGATATATAGTGGTAACAATATCAATCTCAATATATAAAACCCTGTAACTGATAACTTTAACTTGTATTTGTATGTAACTTGCAACTAAAATAACACGCCATTTTGCATGAAACATCAAATCTAAATCCAAATAACAAAATATCAGTCTGCTTCTCAAACAAATAAAGTATAATAAATAATAGATATACATGTTCTCCCCGCCCGCGCCACCAGCGAGAGGTCTCCCGACACCCGACTCCGCGACCGCTCATCCATGATGTCCATGTATGATTATGTCGTCCACCACATCTTTGCTATACCTGCTGCACCTACCTATACCTATACATATGGTATAGCTACAGCTACAACATTTATCAATAATACTATATATATAGCTTAGCCCATGCCTAAGTTGCCTGTATGCTGGAACAAGTTCTAGCATGTAGAATCTTATATATGTATATTTATATGATAAATCTATAATAATTAACATGCATCTGCATCTGCAGAATACCTTATGAACACTACTAATGAATATTTAACATTATATATACCAATTATGAACAACATAATAGTAATATAATATCAAGCTCAGACTCTACCGCGCGCCTGGAAAGGGTTTGCCTGTGGCATAGGGGGCAAGGTAAAGCTTTAGCCCAAAAGCTAAAACAAGACGCTGCCCGCGTCTGCCGACCTGAAGCAGTCCCGCTTAAATAAACAAAATTTATCAAATAAATCAAATTAATTAAATAAATAAATAAATACGCGTGGAGGGCGAAGAAAAGCCGTCCGAGTACTGTCCGCCGAGACGGAGAGTCACCCCCCGACTCGGAGTCCATTACCCACTGAACCGGCCAGCCGACTCGTCGGGCTCGTGGATCGAGGCGAGCGGCGATGAGCAGCTGGGGCGTGAGCTCTTGTGGGAAGAAAAGGAAGAATGACGACTGGAGCGCGACGAGCCGCGGATCAGCCGCAGCCCCATAAGGTGCTCTGCCGGCGGCGCGGTTTCGGGCCAATCGTGCACCAGCCAGCCGGGGGGCGGGCACGTCTCTGGAAGAAGCTCGGCCGGCTTGCGCTGCTGCTGCTCCGACTCCGGCAGACGCTCGGGATCGGCCGGCTTGCTCTGCTGCTGCTCAGCGTCGATGACGCGGCGTCGGTCGCTCACGCTCTTGATGTGAACCTGCTCCGCGTCGATGGCGCGACGCAGGTGGCTCACGGTTAAACCCGTGAGCTGTTCACGCCGCCGCATCTCAAGCTGCGCCACGACGTGCTCGCGCTGCCACGAGGCGCCAAGCGCGTGGAGGCCCATGTAGGTGAGTAGTGCACTAAACACCGAAGCCACGACGCGCACGTCGGCCCAGGGGGAGGCATTCGGCTCGCTCAACACAACGCAGCCGATGGTCAGCGCCACGTTGAGCCCGCGGTGGAGCTCCGTCGTGGGCTGCGCCGTGGCGAGGAAGGAGAGGACCAGGTTGCGGCACACACGAATCACCGCGTGGGGCTCCTGCAGCGCAAACAGGCCCAGCGGCCCCTCCAGTGGTGCCGGCACCCCGCTCAACGTCGCCTCGCACTTTGGGGCGGCGGCGATTTGGAAGGACGCCTCGCCCAGGGTGGCCGCGATGCAGCCCCCCGCGTAGAAGGTGTGGGCCAGCGCCACCACGAGGCAGATCTCGTGGCCGCGGACCGCGTCCGACGAATGAACGAGCGGCAGCCAGACGACGGACAACGCGAGCACGGCGAGCACGTAGCGCACGCAGAGGATGCTTGGCTCGTCCATGGCGTAGCAGCCGTGGGCCCAACACGCAGTGACCACGTCGCAGGCGTGGCAGACGAGGCCGACCAGGATGCCCCACTTGTAGATGGCCGCGAGCGGCCCCTGCGTCCACTTTAGGGTGATGTCGGCCGTGTCGACCAGCTCCTTCACGGCACCGCCGTCTGCGTCGAGCATGCGCCGGAGGTCACCCATCACCTCTTCTCGCCCCACCGTGTGGCGCAGCGCGGCCGCCACGGTGATGTGCGACAGGTGTCCACACAGCGCACAGAGCAGCGCGGGCGCGAGCAGGACCACGGCGCCGCCGTCGACGACGTTCCACAGGCGAAGGTAGTGCACGGCCATCCAGAGGGTACATAGGCCGATGTAGAAGTACCTCCCGCGCAAAGCGGGCATCACGCCCACAAGCACACCGACGCTGCTGCCATGGCCTTTGCTCACCTCAAGAAAGAACTCCGCGTTCTCTCTGACCGACTCCGGCGATGAGCTGGCCTGCTGCGCGAGGTCCGCGAGTATGATCAACGGCGCGACGATCACGCTCGCTCGCAAGCCCAGGGTCTTCGGGTCAACCCCGAGCTTGGCGAGGAACTCGCCCCTGCACCACGCCGGGCCAAGCTGCAAATACGCGTTGATGCTCAAAGCATCCGTAACCAGGAGTGGAAACCCAAGCACCGCCCTGGGCCAAAAGAAGGGCACGCTCCGCGAGACAGCGATCATCCAGACTAGCCAAACGAGCGGCGTGAGCATGAGGACGACCAGCTGGCGACGGAGGCGCAGCACAAAGGGCCGATCGGCCACCGCTCGACCCGCCCAACGCCGAACGTGCCGCTGCACACAGATCGCCGCCGTCGCGTGGCGCAAGGCGGCCTGCTTGGCGTGCCGGCGCCGGCGCTGGCGACGCGTAACTGCCTGAATGAGATTGGCGGCGCGCCAGCGCGCAACTGCTGGGATGGACACATCGGGCATTCTCGTTTCCGTTTCCATGGCGACGGGTGTGTGCAATCCTGCCAAGGTTTTCACCGAAAAATTGCAAATTACTTGATTGATTTAAAACTTGGTTGGAATCACGGTGATCTCGTTGCTAAGGAATCAAGGGTGGACTAGAATGAATCTCGTATTGACGGCAATGAATATTCATTGATGAATATCATTCATTGATGCAACCGAATCCGGGATTACTCAACAACGTGTCCATGAGTGCCCCCCTGAGTGCCCCCCTACTAAGGGAGCCCTCATATCGGGTTTTGGGTTACCCGAGCGAGAGGGTAACCCGCTGTTCTTGGGAAGGCGTTCTGACCGCCCATGAAGCGCATAAGCTCAGACGTCGCCTACGCTACAGCAGGCGACAGTACAGTCGAGCCCCCAAGTTAACCCTTTGTAGCGTTTACTTTTATACTCGTACAGCGCACAGCCCAGGGCGATGTGGGTAGAATTGTCGCTGATAATTGATGATGATATATGATATGCTAACCCCCACATGGTACCCCCCCCCCCCCCCCCCACACAACACAGTAGCCGACACGGCCCATGCGCACACAGCACACATCTAGCACTGCGACGCCGCCGCGCTTGAAGGTTACGTAGAAAACAAACCTCCAGAAGTTTGTTCACATTCACAGCGATTTTGATTTTCGCGCTTTCAAGCTAGCCGCACGGGCCTTAGAGGCTGTTGCCCATGCCGACGTGCCGCCCCGGCACGATTGCCCTCGCCTGCCTGGCGCTGCTAGCGCTGCTCGTCGTTTTTGACGAGCAACCTGCTCGACACGGCCCACGCGACGCTCCCCCTCGGCGCTTGCAGCAGGAGGGTGGCCGCGGCCGCTGGGCAACGGGCCGCGGGGCCAAGGGGCTGTTTCGAAGGCAGCGGCGGGCGGCGCAGGAGGCGGCGGTGGCGGAACCGCCGGCCCAGGCTCTGCTGACGACGCCGGCCGACGTCGCGTGGCGGCTGGAGCACTGCGCTCCGCTGCCGCAGTGGCCGGCGTCGCGCTTCAGCCACGACCAGGACTGGGTGCCCATCGCGGATGGCAGCCAGGTGGCCCCCGACACACTCTGGCGGTGGGAGGGCGGGGGCCGGGGGCGGTTGCTCAACCAGGGGAGCGGCGGCTACCTCAACTACCGAGGCGACGGGCTGGTGCGCGGGCACGGCGACTCGCCGCCGTTTGTCGCCGCGCCAGCCACCGCCAAGGGCACGCTCTTCACCCGCGAGGCGGTGGACGCTGAGCCGTACCGGCAGGACGCGCCGCCGTGCTCCCGGCCGCCCGCAACGTACGCGCTGCGCTTCGTCGGCGGCGGCACCTACCTCGAGGTGGAGGCGTCGGATGGGACTGCGAACGCGCGCGTGAGCGAGTGCTCGGACCTGGCGCTCTGCCTCTGGGACCTCGAGCCGCAGCCGCCGCCAAACAGCGGCTGGCTGGGCCTGCGCTCGCGGCTCACGGGCCGGCTGCTGCGGATGGTGGGCAAGGACCACGTGCCCTTTGGCGGATGGGACGGTGTGGCGCACAAGGCGACGCCAAAGACGGACGCGAGGCTCGCCGCCGAGCGCACCGCCGCGGCGAGCGCGCTCTCCGCCTCCGCGCGCTGCCCCCTCAAGCTCACACCCGCGATCTCATCGGCGGCGCCGGCCGGCTGGTCGTTCAACGGCAGTGCGTACGCGCCGGCGATCCGGCGCGCGCTCGAGCCGTGGAACGCGGGCGGGCTCTCTGCCACGGCGCTCGACATGGTCTTCTGGCACGAGCTCTACCCGCCGCAGAACAAGGCCGAGCAGCCCTCGCTCCACGTCTCTTACTCGCGAGCCAACGGGCTGCGCTACGTCTACCAGCACCGCGACGGCTTGCCCGGCGGGGCGCCGCCGCCCAACAGCACCGACGCCGCCTTTTTGGCGATGCTGCTCCAGGTCTCGCACCTCGTCGAGTTGCCCGACATCGAGGCGGTGGCGCACACCGCTTCCCTCCCGAAGATCCCGAAGCAGAACCCCGAGCCGGTACTTTCCCCTGTGGCCAACGCGGCGCACGCCGACATCCCCGCGCCGTCGGTCTGGGCGTGGGCCGAGGCTGGCGCGGGCGCCGCCCGCGGCCGCTGCCCCGCGGCGCGGACGCGCACGCCGCGGCTGCTGCTGAGCGCAGAGTGCGAGGGGCCGACCGACGGCTTCCGCGGCCCGCTCTGGCGCTGGTACGCGCCCCATCTGGCGGCGGCTCTCGCGGCGCGCCACCCGCGGCTGATGCATGTGGTGCTGCGCCGGGCCTGCACCGGGCCAGTCTTGCCTGGCGGCGGCATGCCCGTGCTGGAGCACAAGTGGGACCGGCTGGCCGAGGCGTCGCTCGAGGCGGCGCTAACGGAGGCGGCGGCGGCCGCAGAGGCACGGCACGCGGCACGCCGGCGCGGCGGCGCCGCCGCGCTGCGTGGGGTCACTGCGGAGGCTGTGGCGGACCCTTGCGAATACCGGTGGGTGCTCCTCCTCGACGGCACCGGCCCCCCGCGCGATTTGCTCGCGCGGCTGCGCCAGGGCTTCACGGTATTCAAGCAGGCGTCGCCGCACCGCGAGTTTTTTACACCCGCGCTCCGGCCGTGGGTGCACTACGTGCCTGTGGCCGAGAACCTCTCCGACCTTCCCGCGCGCGTCCGATGGGCCGCCGCCAACCCAGAGGCCGCGGCCGCCATCGCGCGGCGCGGCCGGGCGCTCGCGACCTCGATGCACGAGCTCGAGATTGCCTGCTACTGGTGGCAGTTGCTCACGGCCTACGCACCGCTCCAGAGCTACGCGCCGAGGGGAGGGCAGTTCGGACGGCGCGTCATGCAGAGGACGAGGTGACACGATTGGGCGGGCACGTGTGTAGGTCTCAGGGTGTATAGGCTATATTTAGGTTATAGGCGCGATCTCTCTGGTCTCTGATCTTCTAGCTTCGCAGACTTGTTGCCGCTGCTATGTGCACTTCCAGAGTGTGCAATGACCCGTGGTGTGAGTGTTTATTCGCGTTGCCGCGAGCGACGAACGCGCGCGGCAACGCGAATAAACACTCACACCACGGGTCACCACACGACCCACAGCATGTGACACGTCGAGCCCGACACCAGGGGACCACACAGCAGCACACAGGCGCGGGTGCGGGCGCGCGCTGAAGAACCGCGCACGCTTACGCTTAAAGAAAACACCAACACGATGACACATACGACACACGAGAAACCAAAATTAATTCAAAGCAAAAACAGCGGAGAAGACGCGGAGTCGTCGCTCGTCGCACAGCCGTATAATACCCGTACCCGTACAGCCGCGCGCCGCGCGCGCCACCCACTTCCTTATCATCGTATATCGTATATGCCCGCCCCAAAATCAAAATACACATATTAATAATATATATGCGTATGCACTTACACACTCACATATAACACATATAAAATACGCGTTACGCGCGACGAGGCATCGACATAAATGGAATGATGAGCCAGATCTGAGTCTGAGGCAAGAGCAGAGAGTCAGAGGCCAGTCAGTCTCAGTCTTTTAGCACAGTCTACCACCTGAATGAATAAGTAAAAGTAAGTCTTGCCATTCACATTCACCATTCTCTCCAGAATCTCGATTGTCGATTGGCGCACTCTTCGGGGCTTTCCGGACCTACCGGGGGCTGTGATGTCCCTTGTTGTGGGCTGGGGACCGCAGGTGGAGCCATTCGAGCAGGGTTGCCATAGCGACCACACGTGTGCACCCTTCACGCCCTCCCGACGTTGCACACACACACTGCCCCCCCCCCCCCCCCCCCCTCACCCCCCCCCCCCCCCCCCC
>Ga0209491_10010082_pt1 | contig 11444 bp, 9 predicted proteins | sample BON02_FD_187213 | JGI IMG/M metagenome (GOLD analysis project Ga0209491, IMG submission 187213) | Freshwater microbial communities from Lake Bonney liftoff mats and glacier meltwater in Antarctica - BON-02 (SPAdes) (version 2) | ecosystem: Environmental > Aquatic > Freshwater > Ice > Glacier...
GCCCTCCTTGCCGATGTGGAACGCACCTTCCAGTCGGGGATCAACTTCCAACAGTTTGCGGCGGCGCTGGCGTGGGAGGACAAAAAGCCCGACGTAATGCGCAGCAGAGAGATGATTGCATCGAGGGTGATGGTGGGCGCCCCGGGCTCTGCTTTGCGGATGTCGCGCGAGCAGAATCAAGGGCAGACATTGCCGGCTGGTGTCCAGCGCCCCGGAAGCAGTGTCCAGCGCCCCGGAAGCCCGGCGACGCGTTCGCCTGCCACACGTTCGCCTGGCGCCGACGATGGTTCTCGGGACAGATTGCTCTTCCCCGACTGGAAAGGCAAAAAATGGACTGGCAGCAAGGCTCCACCTGCACACTTTATGCAGCAGCAGCGACGCACGGCTGCGTTGCACGCAGGTCTCTACATTTAACTCGCAAATCTCAGGATGAGGCGTGCAGCGGCGAGGGGCTTTGACCCCGAAGCTGCCGCACGCCATCCGGCTACCATCACGTCATTAGTCAACCTGACATCAACGTACATTGATTGATGTTGCTTTTACTATGATTACAATTTATAATCAACTTATGAACCCATAATTCACGTATGATCAACTCTAATTATTACATTCAACTTATAAACCTATAATTCACATATGATCAACTCTAATTTTTGCCTCACGCGATGGTAACCCAGCCGCTTGCCACCTCGAATATTTTTCATTGCACTACCCAACTCTGACTCCCATGCACCTACAGCTGTGAGCCAGGACAAGAACGCAAAACTTCTCAAAAAACTGAATTTGAACACTCGCATGGACGCGATAGAGGCTGCTGATGCCAAGTTGACAAAACTGGTGGAAATTGACAATGCCCATAAAGCCAGGCAGCCCCAAGAGCCCAGCAAACCTATGATTAGACAGCCAAAGGAACCACCCAGACTATCCCCAACACAAGTACAATACCCGTCCCCGCCTCCGGCTTCTCCCCTAGCACGCCCGCGTTCACCTACTGATAGGGCAGGAATGGTGCAAGGCACAGGAGTCGCTATGTCGTCGAAGGCGGCGGAATTGTCAGAACGTCTGGCTTCGCTAAATTCCTCAGTGTTCCAGCAGAAATTGTCGCTGGCTGAAACGGAAAAACACATTTTAGTCAAGGAGCGGCAGGAGCTGCAGGCACAGATCCGGCAGATGAATCAAATCCAAAAGCAAACGCAGATGGATATGCAAAACAAAATGACGGACCAATTTGGACAGGCCATGAAAGAGACGTTTGAACAAATCAAGGACGTTATGAAAAGCATGCAGGGCACAGACAAAAAGGATTTAGTCTCTCTGAACGAGGCTTATGAGCACAAGTTCCGCAGAGAAGTGCTGCCAATGGCTGCCGAGGGTGAAAATCATTCGACCTCCCTCAGTGACAAACGCATCAAGATGTACGGTGCCCTCAATACCGGTCTGCACAATTACTTTGACAGTGTCATGTCTGTGCGCGCTGAGACAGAGGGTGAGGCTGTGGGGAATGGCTTTTGCTTTCATCTATACGATGCTGTCCAGAAGATGCGTCCCGAAATGAAACAGACCAAGGACCACATAGACGCAGGCAACCCGCACTCGACCGAATCACCATTCCTCAGAGCCATTGTTAATACCGTGCAGTACAATCCGGTCCTTTCGTGGTACACGGTCGACTCGCAGGACTTTCCAAATGCAGGGTCCGTGGGCAAGTTGGCACGACTAGACCCCATTAATGGGCAGGATTACGTTGACGACTTCCTCTTGGAGCTGCTCATCGCAATCCGTCTCAACCAAATCTTTCCTGCCGGTGCAGATCCCCAGAGCGGGCAGTCGATTCTGGGTACAATCATGCCCATCTTCTTCGGTGGCGAGCATCCGCAGCGCTTCAGCAAGTCCTTCAAGCTCTTCCCGCGTGAAAAGCTGCATCTTCTCTCGAGCAAACCGTCGATTGAAACCGCCAAAGTCGCAGCCGCGCTCCTGCACAGCGTCGGAGTGTCAACGCCCGAGCACTTTCTGCGTTTGTCGATCCGAGAGATCGTGGGCAAGATTATGGATTGTCCGGGAGTATGGATGGACAGATATGAGTCCAAAAATGAATCGCAAATTGAAGCAGCCAAGATGATAGTTGGATTGTCTCGGGCTGAGGGTGCAGCTCTTGTTGCAAAAACTATCGAGGCGCGTGGCCTTGCTGAAGAGAATGCCGACGCACAGCAAGGCGGTGCAGAGGATGGCGAAGAAATAGCTGTGACCGAGGGAGGCGATGATTTTGATGGGGAGGACAGTGGCGATGACGAGCTCTCTCAGCAGCAAAAGGTATTCCAAATCCTGTTCATGTCGTTTCTGTTACTGCGACATTCGGCAGCACTTGGCAGCATACTGCAACACACTGCAACATACTGCAACGCACTGCAACACACTGCAACACACTGCAACACACTGCGACGCACCGTGTATCAAATGCAAGACCAGCCCTTGGTTTCCCTCTTACCGTGTCTGCTCAATAAGCCCTGTGAAAGAGAAAGCACGCGACTCACATGTATTATGTTACCTTGCGATGGCAACAGCGAACACGGCGCGAACAGTTGAAAGCAATGGCCGAGGAAAAAATTCAGCGGTTGGTACAGCGGAGACGGGAAGAGCAGGAGGGCATGCTCGACGTTGAAAAGAAGAAGAAAGAGTGTTTCGGTCACTTTGAGAAGTGCTTTCGCGAGCTGGGATTTGACACCCAAGCCAGGAACCTAGCCGTGGAAGCCCTCAAGAATCGAAAACTCCATTTGCGAGAGATCATAGAAGAGGTTTTCACCCACCCCCCGCAACTTCTTGCGTGTGACCTCTGGATTATTTCAGAGTTTTCTGCTTTCAGAGTTTTGCTTCAGCGTTACCGGGCGCGCGGCAAGCGGAGGGGCTTTAGAAACGGAGCCGCCGCGCGCCACTCGCAGTCAGCCAGAGCCCATACGGGTTTTTTTTCATTTTCTCCTTGTTCATCCCTCTCATTTTTCATTCTCAATCACAACATCTTGGCGCTCCGCGCTCCGCGCACTGCGCTCGGATATCTATTGGAAAATAGAAAAAGTGGAAAAAAAAACCCGTATGAACTCTGGCTGACTGCGAGTGGCGCACGGCGGCTCCGGGGCTAAAGCCCCTCCGCTTGCCGCGCGCCCGATTTCGGTAGATGCTAATGAAATCTGGTGTGTGCAGAACACGAGCGGAGGGGGGGATGGGGATGCAGCGATGAAAAGAAGGCTAGAAAAGGCGATGCGGCGTTTTGTGCGCACTGAGGGGCTGCTGAAAAAGCAGTCGTTTGAAAACTGGGTGAATGACTATACGACAATCAAAGATTTCAAAGCAAAAGTCGGCATGCGATCCAATCTGAAGCGACTATATTTCGACCAATGGACGGATTGGTGCTCCGAGCGGCAGAATTCAGTAGCATTGTGCGAGAAAATGCATGCCAAAAAGAACACGCTTCAGCTTCGGGAGGCGTGGCATGCTTGGGGGGAGCTGCACGAAGAAGAAGCGGAGAAGGAGGCGGAAATGGCAGTCGATACAACTGATCCGGCTCATCTGGCATCACTGCTGCGCAAGTTGGAGGCTGCTGTGGTGGAGACGCACCAGAAGCACTCGTGTCTGCTTGAAATGACTCACAACGAGGAGGTCATGGGCACGTTGCTGCAAAGGTTATCGCCAGCAGCCTGTGACACGCTGAGGCATGCAGGAATCACCAAAATAGAGCATTTAGTCCATCTCACGATGGGCCAAGACAAGGTAGGGCCGTATGACGATACCAAGCTCAAAAGCTATGGCATCGACGATCCTCACGATCTGAAACGAATTGAGATGTTCCTAGTCAACCCCGAATCGTTCGAGCTCGGTGGAGCTCCCCCCGCCGGTGACTTTGACCAGAAGCGAGAACAGCTCCTTGACGACATGAGCAGTTTGCGCGAGAAACTTGACTTGAAGAAAGAGAAACTCATGCGGGAGTTTCCTGACGAAAGCGCGCAGAGTCAAGCCAACCAACAGGCTGGCAAGCCCAAGGACCCCAACCTCGGGGTGCTGCACGAGCTGCTGGGTGCACTTGGTGTGGCGCAGCAGGAAGAGCCTGCAGAAGCTGACGTCCCAGATGCACCAGAGGTTGAAGACACAGATTACGTGGGGCAAAAGGCGCAAGCGCAGCGAGACAAGGATACCAACAATTACATTGCCAAATTAAAATCAGAGGGAACTGCCAATCAGTCGGTGCTGCAGGCGCTCGCACTGTCGCTCGGCGAAGTGGGGGAACCCGCTGATGACAACGAGGTCGTGGATACCGACACTGATATCGCAAAGAAAGCCTTTTCAGACAAAATCGAATCCATGGAGGCCACGATGGATGTTTTTGTCAAGGCCATGACCCGCGCACGAGAGCTGCTCGATAACGACGACCCTGATGAGGAGGAAACGGCGCTAGCTAAGGGTGCCTTGGTTGAGCCATATGACCGGGCAGAAGAATTGTCTCTAGGCACTCACACCAACGCCGAGTTGGAGTCGCAAAAACTTGCCGAAGATGTCGAGCGCAGGCACAAGCAGACCGACGCGCTGGAAAGCGAAAACATGCAATTAAAGGAGCAGCTTCGATCCTTACGCATGATGCAGGCGCGTCCACCAGTTTCAAGTTCGAGACCTGCCAAATCATCCAGTGTGTCCGACGGTCGAAAAAGTAGTTCCAAACAACACTGGTCTGCAAGCATTTCTGACCCTGAGCTTGCTCAGAAATACGGGCAACTACCAGATGAAGGTGAATCTTCGTTTGTGGGAGACGGCGATGATGAAGACAATGATGAGTATGCTCTTGAAGACAGGTATCTCGACACAGGATTCGTTGACAGTCTGCTAGCAAAGGAAAATACACCTACCAACTTTGCTTGGTCTCTGAATTCAGTGGACAGCAGCACTCCTTTCTCTGTGAGCAGCGTCTTTGATTCTCTTCTGGAGGACACGATCCAACGCGGCCGAGAAGCTGTACGCGCACATATTGATTTGACACAGGTGGAGCTGGACGATTTACAAAAGGATGTAGTTGACGCCCGTGATATCGTGGACAGATTTCACGCCAGGCAGGAGGAGTTACAGAAAAAAGGCCCTAAATCCAGTCGTCCAAACACGAAGCAACTGCAGGAGCAGGCGCTGGTCAACGATCGCGAGTGGCGCGACGCCGAAGACTGCCTGAAATCACTCACCACTCGCGAGGATGCGCTGCAAGATTCGCTAACGCAGCTCAAGTTGCAGTTTGATGCGCTGGATGTGCGCACGGAACTCGACAACATGGATCGTAAGATGAATGATGAAGTAGCTGCTGCCACTGAAGAGCTGCGGGGACTGATCGACGCCGAGGAGCTTGATCCCACTCCCGAAGTCACAGAGCGGATTGCTGAGGTCCGTGACAAGGTGCAGCGCATTGAGGCGTCGTGGAAGCTCAAGCGGAATCTGCGCATCAAGGAAATTGAAATAGAAATCATGGGCCAGAAAATGGCAGACGACGAAGCAATGTTGAAGAATGACGTGGCAAAATCCAAAGGGGTCTACGCACACAATGCCAACAATGCTCGTGGTGAGCTTTCCAAGGTGCTACAGAACATGGAAGATTCTGTGACAGTCACAGCGCGCGGGCGCTGCCGGCCAGAGGTGCTGGCAAGCATGCCCGCGGTGCAGAAGCTGCGAGGCGCTGTCAACAGACACAAGCTTGCCCTGCAGACAACACAGTTGGCAGAACGCAAGAAGTTGCTGGAGGAGCAGAAGGCTGACAACGAGAGGAAGGAGGCGGATGAGTTGGAAAAAGTTGAAGAGGCAGAGATGAAGAAGATGCGTGCCACGGCAGATCTCTCTCACCGGGAAAAGCGTCTTGCAGATATTTCCGAGGCATTGAACAAAAGAAAGCGCGAAATGTTTTCGGAGGCAAGTGAATTGCTTGCAGATGCGAAAAGTGCTGCAGATGGCAAGTCTTTGTTCTCGCAAATGTATATTACAAAGGTCGACGGCACCAAACGGCATGCAAAGTCCTTTTTGACAGACGCAAAGGCCATCTACGACGATATTGAAGGCTCCATCGACCCTGTCACCGAGCAGACTGGAAAGGCAGACCTCGACGCTCGCAAAACGGAGCTCGAGACGTTAGAACAAGCAGTCGCTGCAAATGAGAAACAGATTGTTGACGATGCTAAACAGGCACTCGTGCAAATCGACGGTCTGCTTAAAAAGGATTTGCGGAAAATGTCGGAGCCTGAGGTTGAGGTAATGGCCACCGTGCGTAAGACCATGGAATCGTTATTGCCAAGTCTAAACGAGATCAACACACTCGAAGATGCGACGCGTGTCAAGAGTCGTGACCTGTCGGGCACCGAGGAAAAGCTGCGGCACAGCTGGGCGCGACTCGCTCCCAAGCTCGATGACGCGCTGTACAAGGAGCTGACGGTTGGCGACAAGTCTCTTGATGTGGTGCAGGCAGCGCTCGCGAATGGAAAATTGTCGACGGCTACCAAAGAGTTGCTCAAGGCTGGTCAGGCCTACAACAAAGTCAAGAGCGCAAACAAATAAAATAGTAGAACTGTACTAAAAATTACCTAATAAAGATTTTTTTGTGATTTCATGGCATGCATTGATCGAGTCGATCTGTTCGTTTGTCGATCTTCAACATTCCCCCACAACGTTACTATGTATACCGTGACATATGTCGGCGAGACCACGATCTGAAAAAATTGCGCGAATCATCCTCTGTGAATCACAAAATTGATAATTTTTATGGATTGCTTGTCTCGAATCTCAAAATCGAAATGGTATAGGATTTTTGGTCTGTGGTGTATTCCCCAAAAAAAAATAGGGCACTCTTGCCCGGGCTTTAATTTCTTTTGCCCGGGCTTTAATTTCTCTTGCCCGGGCTTTAATATGCCCAGGGTTTTATATATGAGCCCAGGTTTTGACGTAATGTGCCCGGGTTTTGCCCCCGGGTTATATATCCTGAAAATCTGGATCTGTATTTCATATCGACTTTGAGATTCAAAAGTAATTGCAAGAACACAGGAATGCATAATTGCATGCACTTGCATAGACTGGATCAAACGCTGAATGTACGTGTATAGACTGGACCATGGCACCAAGGTTTATCTTCGTGCCGTTGATGCTGTTGCGCAGACACCTCCACACTCCTTGCCTTCAGAGAAAGAGAGAGCGCCATCTCTTTACAACCGCCCACTGCTCTCTTTGCAATCCCACACTGCTCGCTCAACCCACCTGCCACCTCCTTGCACCTCTTTCCAAACCAGTCCTTGCAGATCTCTATCTAACCCCACTACACCACAAATACCCACCTGCAACGATTTTTGTTTTGCACGGCTCTCGTTGACGGCTCTCGTTGATGGCTCTCCTTGCAGCTCTCCGTGACGGCCTCTCCTTGCACAGCTCTCCTTGATGGCTCTCTTTTCACGGCTTTCCTTGCTCCGTGCCACACTGCATCGTTGCTCACCTAAACCACAACCCACCTGAAAGCCCATCATATTTTCTTTGCGCCCCGTGTCTGGCTGAGATGAAGCGAGCCACTCATCTTTCCCTCTCATTCTCCTGCAAAAAATGAGCATGTCTGTGCTGCCTCACAAAGACAGTGTCATTTTGAGATTCGGTCTCCTTGCAACATGTGGCGGTGTCTGCACTCCTTGCCATACACCACCATCTCTCGTCGCACCACACCCCAAACGATCCTATCAAAGCACGTCTGAACTCTTTGCATCAGTGACTGCTTCTGAAGAATCGGGAAATCCACACACACGTTTGTCCACATTCTCCTGCGGCGGGGTACTATCATATGCTGACACACCTTTGACTGGCGTGTCGGCCATAGACAGCTCAATTTCTCCGACTGATGTGTTGAGCGATGTGTTGTTGAGGGATTTGTTTGCTTCGTCAGCTGCGGCAACAGCAGGCACTTGCAGTCCTACGAGTTTGTTTTGCAAGTAGGCTGTTTGGTTCTCAACTTTTGAATTCTCTTGGTAGTCGAGTTTGTCCCAATCCCAATAGGGTACAGTAGCGAGCTGATAGCCCAACAGCGCAAGATGATGTTCTTTCAATCGCGTGGCACCAATTTTATCACGATTGTGAGAACCTGCAAAATAGTGAGATGGTCCGTTGACCTCCACACTCCAGACGTTGCCCTCTTTGCACGTTGTCTGGTTGTGTAGAAAGAGAGAGGAAGTGAGAGAGAAAAACGGGTAGGAACATAAACATCCGGAAAGACAAAGCGTGCGGTGCTGTGTGCATTGAGAGAATGAAGGTGTCTTCACGTGTGTTCACAATGAGCACCTGGTACGACCAAAAGCAAAAAAGCAGCAGTTGGGAAAGAAAGCACGAGAGAAGAAGCCGGGAAAAGATAATCAAATAAGACGAGGAAATAAAGCAATATTCAAACACACCTGCATGTCGATGGAGTAGCCAGAACGCTGGCAGCGGAACTCACTTTCGACTTGCAGGTGCATATGGTGCACCAAGACATTGTGCACTCGTGTCTGCATATCCGAAGCAGCCGAAGACGTGCTCACAAACGCCTGCTTACACCGCGTGGAGTACCGCGTGCTAACACGGTGCATCAGGCAGTCACGAGCGCCAATGGCTACCGCAAAACGCTCATCAATATCACATGAAAGGAAAAACTGGTGCATCATACACATGTCGCTTCTGTCAAACTCGTGCTCCACACGGCTCCGTGGGCTGCGCGGACTTGCCGCACGCGGCGCCTGTCCATCTTGTCCACACGCCTCAACTTCTTTCATCAAGCTAAACACGCTATCGACCCGCTGCGCACATACACCGACTAACTGCCGGAATTGAAACAGTAAGGCACTTTCATCAAAATCGAGCTCTTGACTCATGACTACCAGCGCCCACATCATTGTAGTGACATCTGACGTTCTCAAATCCTCAGCACGCATGTTGATGTTCTTAAACACACTTGCACACATGCCCATCTCCGCCTTCCGCTCACTCGAGTGCGGAGACATGGCCTCTGGAGGCACAGTAGAAAATGCCCATAGAATCTGTGCCAAGTGTGAAACGGCAAACTTCTCAACGTGCGCAGTGATGTAGGTGGCAAAGCGCATACGCAAATGCGCGGACAGGCGTGTTTGAATTTTGGCGAGTGCCCATACGAATGTGGGCACATCAAGAAAGCTGAATCCAGCGCTGGACGAACTCGGAGTCTCGAGAATTTCGAATGCACGCTTTGACACAATGTCCAAAAGCTCGCAAGTAATCTGGCGCCCAGTACGGGCGATTGCCCAGACAAGCTCTGTAAGGCAGCGCCCGTCGAGCAGCGGCGTCATGGTGACTGCGCGATTGAGGAGGCCTTCCATGAGTCGGCCTTGTACCTTGCCACTCCATTCCAGGTTCACAGTAGCATTTAGCACATTGCTCATGTCAGCCGCATTGAACTTGTGAATGAGATCTATGCACATATCTGCTAAAATATTCAGCAGCACATTGAACCGCGCCCGGTCACCAATTTTTTCGTCGAGGAAGACTCGGTTCATTGACAGGGCGTGCAGGATTTGTGCTATGTCGCGCGGGTCGAGAGAGCCCTTGTTGCCTTGCGCCATGGCTGGAGCTTGCTCCTCAAGACCATCGCACAGCGCCATGAAAAAATCGTTGCATTCCTCGCCAAGGCGTGTGACGGCCCACAATATATTCGCGAAGTCACGCGGCAGGAAGTTCTGCATGATTGCTTTGGACCTTTCTGTCAAGGCTCTCATTACTAGAGAAGGGTCGTAGACGTTGTGAATATCTGAGGCGTACTCGACACGTGGCCCCCGTTGGGAAGATAGCAAATCAATCAGGAGATCGTTATTATCCTCTTTTTCGCTGTCCGACAGATGCCATCTGGCAGTATTAATAGCCCATGCTACCAGCGACACATCCTGCGGGATGAGATCGCGCTGAATCTCGATGAGACGATTTGCCATGCTCGACATAAGCTGCGCATCAGGGCGAATCTTGAGAGTAGCATAGGACCAGTAGAGCCCAGCAAGATCTTGACCGTTGAAACTTGGCATCAGAACACAGGCCCTGCGAGATAAGACGTCGAGGGCATTCGTGGTCATTGATGAGTCGGTTTGCAGGATGGCAAGAGCACGCAAGATTTGCGTCACGTTCTGGGGCGTACTATCGTCCATGGCACCAGGCAGTCGGAGGAGTAAGTCCTTTAGTATCGGCCCGGGCTGATGGCCCATTAGCCCAAGTGCGTGGAAAAACATTGAAGTGTCCTGCGCATTTAAGTCATGGACGAGTTCGTGCATGCGGCTCATCATACCTTCCCAATACTCGTTGCCGGGCGCGAGGCGCACGTTCAACATAGCAGTCGACCACCACATAGTTGACATCTCCTGCCTGTTGAAGCTACTCAGCGTGGCCATCATACGCCGGTAGAGAATATCAAACAGAAGAGCTGGCGGCTGCCAGCCCATCTTGGCCATGCCCCATGACAAGTTGGACACGTCTTGGGAATTGGCGCCAACAAAAATGTGGATGGCGCGAAGGCAAAGTTTGGCTTTCACCGAGTCGTGAGGATCGCGGTCCAACTTGGCCAACCCTGTTACGGTTGTCACCACACCCTGGGGATTCAACGACATCGACTCGGTCCCTGCGTACTTTTCAAGACGTTGGAAAAAGTCATCAGAAGCCTTCCAACCGCAGGCATTTTCGATCAGCACCAGCGCCTGCAGAATGTTGGCAATATCCACGCCCTCAAACCTGACTTTATTCGTCGTCTTGTCAAAGGCCGTGCAACACGCGGTATCAATCTTCGACAAAAGCTCTTTATCTGCAGCAAAGAACCAGCCCATTTTTGCGAAGCCCCAAAGTGTTTGCGAAAGATCCCATGGGCTGAACACATGCAGCGAATCGAAGATGTGTAGCGCCAGCACCTCCTTGAGCATCAAGTTGCGCGAAATCGTCGAGACCCCAGCAATATGAATCAGTGCCAGTCCATGCAGCACGGAGCTCAGTGCACGAGTATTCCCTGCGAAATCTTGTCTACGCAGCATCGTAATGAAGTGATCTGCTAGCCTATGGATGGTGTCTTCTAGCGTGTCGCCAAAAGTGCCATGAGAACCCTTGGAGAGCAGCTTCCCGAGCGTGTCAATTGCACAGGACATATGTATGGCATTGAGATTTTTGAGGTTGTTGCCCTCGCGCATTAGTTGGCAAAGCCGTGTCATACCGTAGTCAGTGTTCTTTTCATTAACGTACTGGCCGAGGATTTTGTTGAAAATCTTGTCCACGTTTTCTTCTGCAAGCTGCACCCCCGTCTTCTTGTCCATCCCAATCGTTCGTCCATTAAGAAGAAATTTACCCACAGCCACACCCCCACCCCCCATTACTCTTACGCCTCCTCCCCCGCCTCCTCTGCCTCCTCCCCCATTTCTTTCCCAGCT
>Ga0209491_10010083_pt1 | contig 11443 bp, 9 predicted proteins | sample BON02_FD_187213 | JGI IMG/M metagenome (GOLD analysis project Ga0209491, IMG submission 187213) | Freshwater microbial communities from Lake Bonney liftoff mats and glacier meltwater in Antarctica - BON-02 (SPAdes) (version 2) | ecosystem: Environmental > Aquatic > Freshwater > Ice > Glacier...
GTGGGGTCTTGCCCCGGCTCCGGGCCCCTTCTGACCGGCGCTGAGGCCTCCATTGGGCGCCGCCGCGGGCTGGCGCAAAGGCTTCCCTTTTGGCGAAAAGCTGCGGGGCATGGAATTAGGCCTTTAATACGTCATGGAGATACCGCCGGTATTTCCGGTGACTGTTCGGCGACCCCGAGGCTCCCCTCCGGTATTCCTCATCCCGTTATTGGGCGCGCCAGTGTAGGCGCTTGGGCGAGCTGCACGCTATCTCACCATACTCACGTGAGTACGTACCGCTAGATGCGGCTGTCACTCGTGTGACGTGGAGACCTTCCACAAGGAGCCCTCGTGACCTACCAAGATCGTCAACATGGGCCGAACCTACTCCATGCTGACCACCATCTCGATGGCCAAAGGCGCAGCTGGCTTCGTTTCAACGAGTCCATCTGCGACCACCTCAGCGGCCTGATCTGCAAGCAGGGCATGACCTGCTACGGCGTCATCAGCGGCGAGCCGCAGAACGTGGGCGGCAACGCCCAGCCAGTAGTGGCGAGCCGGCACTGGCGCCAGCAGCAGGCGTGGAACGTCATGATCGACGCCATCGGCGACGACTCCCTGCGGGGCTACCTGCGCTCGACGTTCGGCAGTGGCCTGAATGCAGTCGCAGGCGGCCCGCAGCGCAGAATCGACCCGCTCGGAGCCTGGATGCACCTTCTCGCGATTTTTGACGCCCCCCTCAACCAGATGGAGATCAGCGAGGCAAAGATGAAGTGGCAGATGGTCGAGATCGCCACCCACATCGGCAGCTCGGCCAGGACGGTGCAGAAGCTGCACAACCTGCTGTACGCGATCGACTACAAACTGCCGGCGATCGAGCGCCACACGGAGGAGGAGACGGCGAGGAAGATCCTCATATGTGCATGTCGAAAAACGACACCTACTTGCGCGGGAAATGCCACGACATCATCAACGGCGAGCCGGGCCAGCGCGGGCTCTGCGAGCGCGGCACGCCTATTCTCGAAGTCGACGAAGACGGCGTCGCTGCGCCCACGGGCGAGTACGACTACGCCCTGAGCCTCGCGGACGTGCTCGACTACTTCGGCAAGCTCTGAGAGACCCGCATCGAGTCGCGCGACCTGCCCATCACCAGCCCGACCAACGACGTCTCGCGCAGCTCCGAGAACGAGGCCCACGCTGCTGCTCCCGGTCCTCGGCGCGCTGCTGTGGGCCCTCTGAGCGTGGTTTTCGAGCATGCCTTCGCCGCCACGAGCGCCTTCACAGTGAGGCGCCCGTCGGGTAAGGATGTACGAATATAACGAACATAACGAATCGTTATTTAGCGGCGCCGTAGGCGCCGCTCAACATATCAACATAACGACGTTATTTAGCGGTGTGCGCACCGTTATCTGTCATCTCATTTAGCGGCGCCTCGGCGGTTTACCCGAATTTTTTTATACACACGAATAAATGTTCCCACCAGGGCACCAGAGTCGTTATACGAGTACTCGTAGCACAACCTTAGCACAACTAACACACTGTGTACACTAACACTATAGGAAGAGGCGCCCTAACACGTATATAATGTTTGACTATAATCACGGGTTAAGCCTGAGCTAAGCGCTAAGCACGAGAATAGCCTGTGAATAGGATATGTGAATGGAATATCGATATATATTGTTGATTTTTTTTTTTTGGTGTGTGTGTGACGGGATCGTTATGTGTCGTTATTTAGCGGGGAGGTCATCGTCATTCGTTATCAACATATATCGGGGTGCCAATCGTTATATTCGTACATCCTTACCGTCGGGCGACTTCAACCGCAGGAACTCGCTCGAGGCACTCTACGCCGCCGGCTTCAAGGACATGGACAGCTCCTTCGGGACCTTCGTCGCTAAGGATGTACGGATATAATGATTGTCACCCCGCTATATGTTGATATAACGAATGACGATGACCTCCCCGCTAAATAACGACACATATAACGTTCCCGTCACACACACACACACACAAAAAAAAAATCAATGATATATCGATATTCCATTCACACATCCTATTCGCAGGCTATTCTCGTGCTTAGCGCTTAGCTCAGGCTTAACCCGTGGTTATAGTCAAACATTATATACGTGTTGGGGCGCCTCTTCCTATAGTGTTAGTGTGTTAGGTGTGCTAAGGTTGTGCTACGAGTACTCGTATAACGACTCTGGTGCCCTGGTGGGAACATTTATTCGTGTGTATAAAAAAATTCGGGGTAAATCGCCGAGGCGCCGCTAAATGAGATGACAGATAACGGTGCGCACACCGCTAAATAACTGAGCGGCGCCTATGGCGCCGCTAAATAACGATTCGTTATGTTCGTTATATTTGTACATCCTTATTCGTCACCTCCTCCGACTTCGCCGCCCTCGACCAGGACGAGCTTGCGAACGTGTTGCGCAACGGGGGGGGTGCGCCACGGCTGCTACTCCATCTCCGTCCGCAAGGACGCCAACGGCGTCGAGTCCGTCGAGATCATCTGCTACAACTGCTACGGTCTCGGGCACACCGTGCGCTCGTGCCCCTCGCCCAAGAAGAGCCGCGAGCTCGACTTCGTCATCGAGACCCTGAACGAGCTCAACAAGAACCGCAAGCAGAACCCGCGCGCTGGCCCGCCCAACAGGGTGCCCTACGGCCAGAAGCCGCGCAACCGCAAGGAGACGGCGCGGCCGGCGCGGCGCCAGCCCACCAACCACCAAGTTCAATGGCAGCGGCGCGCGCGTGGCTGTGCAGGAGGACGAGTGCAGCGTCTGCAGCGACGACGAGTCCTCGCAGTCGGACTACGCTGGCTCCATTCTACCTGCGCCAGCTCGCTGGGTCGCCCACATCGCCTCGGCGCGCGCCACCTCGGCGGGCGCCAGGACGAGCAACCTCTCCTTCACCGGCGCGAGCGCGGGCGAGCTGTTCAGCGACGAGGACGGCGAGACGGACGCGGAGGGCGCCACCGACGCCTTCACCGTCCACCACGCCTATTTCGCTGCGCCGGCCGCCGACGCGCACGCGCACGAGCCCGCCGCGCTGCTAGACATCGACCTCCCCGCGCCCGCCGCCGTGCCCGTGCTCGCCGCCCCGTACGCGGACAAGCTCAACGACCTTGGCCTGCTGGCGACGACGAGCCGGTCCTGGCGCGCGGACGCGTCGTGGAACGTCGCGCTCGCGGCCACGCGGCTCGACCTCAACCCCGTCGCGCCCGCCGCCGAGCCCGAGCCCGCCGAGCCGCACGACGGATGGCTCGACGCGCACGACGGCCCCAACGCGCAGTGGGCCGCCGAGGAGTGGCAGGCCGAGATCAAGGCCAACTCCATGTCCAGCAAGTACGATGACGAGCCCAAGATCGACAGCTACGCCGACCTCGCGCAGTGCGACTCCGACCTAGAGGCCTACGTGCAGCTCCACGACGACGTGGCCGCCTCCGCGCAGGACGACCCCGACGGCCTCTTCCTCAGGCAGATCGACGCCAAGGCCATCTTCGAGCAGTGTGGCATCGACGACGTCGGGCCCTGGCCGGACATACCCGTTCGTGAATACCGTCTTCCTCGCCCAGTGCCGAAGGGCATCAACTTTGCTGCCTGCTACCTCAACGAGCCGCCTCTGCCGGACCCCGACTTCGCCGAGCCGGACCCCGTCGAGACGCACAAGTAGGACATCCGCAGCGACGCCGCAAGCTCAACGGCGCCGTGCGCGATCCCACCGTGCCCGGAGAAGGTGCCTCCCATCGACGACTTCTTCGACGGCCTCGTCACCCACTACGCGCTGCTCGGCGCCTGCTCGGGGGACGCGAGGGGCCGCATCCTCCTCGACAGCGGCGCCACGGCCTCGTGCATCGCCAAAAACAACAAGATGCTCAAGGCGCTGTGCACCGCGGTCGTCGACCCGTCCCCCAACGCTGGCGTCAAGGTGGGCAGCGCCGAGGTGCTCAACGTTGACAAGGTCGTCAACCTCTGCTTCGGCGGTGACCTCGGCTTCGACGGCCACCGCGTCGTCAACGACCGGCGCGTCAAGGAGCGCGGCGAGGTGCAGTGCCACAACGTGCTCGTTGTCGACGGGCTCGACGTGGACGTCATCCTGCTGAGCGTGCGCGACCTCCTCGAGCGCGACGGTGTCAAGGCCTACTTCAACGCCGACAACGCGCACAAGGTGTCCAACTCGCTGCTGCTGCCCAACGGCGTCGTCGTCCCGTTCGCCGCTGACTCCAAGTCCTACGAGCTCCGTCTGGCCGGCGAGAGGCCTGCGCGCGCGGCGGTCGCGGACGACCAGGGCGCCCGGCTCACGCCGCGCATGCGGGCGCATGCCGCCTTGGGGCACGCGGGCAGGACGCGCGTCGAGCTGAGCAACATCGTGATCCACGGCAAGCCCGTCGCCACCATCCAGGAGCCGAGCCAGTGCCGCGCCTGCCGCCTCATGCACAAGGCGCCCGTCACCAAGCAGAGCCGGCGTGTGCCGCCGCGTGGCGCGCGCGCTGAGTCGACCTTCAAGGGCGAGCGCATCTACACCGACCACTCCACCACGCACGAGCCTGGCTGGCCGATCCAGTTCACGTCCATCGTCAACTTCACCGACGACTACACCAAGGACAGCGACTTCATGTTCACCATGACCAAGAGCTCGACGGAGGTCGCCTCGGCGCTGCGCGAGTACGTCCACAAGAACACGCATCTGTTCAAGGACGGCATGGTGTACTACTGGAAGGTGGACAATGCGCTCGAGTATCATGGCGTGCTCATTGACGGCCCCGACGGCGCCGCGACGCAGCTCGTCGTCAAGCGCCTCTTCCTCCGCGTGCCGCACGAGAGCAACAGCAACGCCAAGGCCGAGCGCTCGCTCGGCGTGCTGCAGCGCGATATCGGCGCTTTCCTCAGCCATGCTGACGCCCCCATGTGCCTTTGGCCCTGGGCCGCCTCGCAGTTGTGGCTCATCAACCGCTGCCTCGCCACCACCGCGCACGACCCGCCCGTCTCGGCGCGCGACTTCGAGTACCCCGACTCCGACCCGGCCGAGATGGGGTGCTTCCACGTGCTGTTCTGCAACGTCGTCGTCGCCCTCCCGCCGCGCGACAAGGGCAACAAGTCGTCCCACACGGCGGCCGACGGGTGCTACCTCGGCTACGACGAGCAGCGCAGGGCCGACATCGTCTACGTCCCGAGCCTCCTGCGCATCGCCACCTTCAGGGTGGTCGACTGGTGCGGCGAGAACAAGTTCACCATCATCAAGCTCATCCACGCTGGGACGCCCGTCTCGTACCACCAGACGGACGACATGCCCGTCGGCCAGGCGACGCGCGCGCTCGTGCCCGGCCTCCTTTGTGCCCGTGCCCACGTAGCTGGCGACGCAGCGCCGCTCAACACGCCGTCCAAGCCCGAGGTGCCCGACGAGCTCGTCACCTCCGAGATCTCGCCGGCCGACTACGACGTGGCGGACGCCTTCTTTGGCAAGGTGGTCAACGAATGGTGCGACGACAAGCTGAACGAGCTGACGTGGCTCGACGAGGGCCCGGACCTCCCGCTCGCCGTCGCGCTCGCCGCCGCCGCCGCCGCGCCGGGCGCCGCCACGTTCCCCGCCACCGTCAAGGAGGCCGTGCTCACCCCCTTCTGGCCGATGGTGCGCCAGGCGATGGAGGACGAGATCTACGGCAAGGTGGAGGAGAACAAGGCGTGGACCGTCGTCAAGCGCGAGAAGTGGATGCGCGTGCTCAAGGTCAAGTGGATCCTCAAGGGCAAGTTCGAGGCGGACGGCTCGCTGCGCGCGGTCAAGGCGCGCCTCGTCGCCTGCGGCTATGGGCAGCGACAGGGGCATCGACTACACCGAGGTGTTCGCCGCGACGCTCGCCGCCTCCTCCTTCCGCCTGCTGTGTGCCATCATCGCCGTCGACGGCCTCGAGACCGACCAGATCGACGCCGTCAAGGCCTTCACCCAGGCGGACGCTGACTGCAAGCTCTTCGCGGAGATGCCGCATGGCTTCGCCGTCGACGGCTGTGTGCTCGAGCTCAACAAGGCGCTCGAGGGGATCAAGCAGGGCGCTCACCTCTGGTTCAACCTCAACCGCAGAGTGCTGCTCAAGATCGGCTTCGAGAGCTCCGTCAGCGAGCCCAACCTCTACCGCCTGCCGGGCCAGCGCATCATCGTGGGCGTCTTCGCGGACGACATCCTCGCTGGTTTCCACCGCTCGGCGATTGAGGTGTACAAGAACATCAAGCGCGAGTACTCCGAGAAGATCCGGATCGGCGACATCGCGATCAAGCCAGCCGACGTCTTCATCGGGGTACAGCTGCGGCGCGACCGCCACTTCGAGACCATCACGCTCACGCAGGAGTCGTACATCAAGGCGACGCTCGAGCGCTACAAGACGGAGGCGCGCCAGTGCGCCACGCCCTACGGCGGGCGCGAGAAGACGGAGCGGTTCGACAAGATGGTCAAGGCGCCGGAGGAGAGCTGCATCGACCGGATCATGTACCTCAAGCTGTGCGGCGCGCTCGTGTCGCCCGCGTGCATGACGCGCCCCGACATCCAGTACGCGGTGAGCTTCCTCTGCACCTTCTCCGCCTCGCCGGGCGCCACGCACTACGCCGCGCTCCTCAACGTGCTCGGCTACCTGCACAAGACCAAGCACCTCGGGCTCACCTACGGCGGCAGGATGCACGTGCCGCTCGGCCTCTCGTCGATAACCGAGCGCTTCTGAGGGTCGCACGGCCTGCACGCCTACCACGACTCGTCCTTCGACAAGGAGGTCTACCCGTGGGGCGGCTACGCGGTCTTCATCGTCAATGCCGCCATCGCGTGGAGGAAGGCTTCCCGCTCCAAGGTCGTTCCCGACAGTACCGCCTACGCCTAGATGGCGGTCGCGTCCAAGACCGCCCACGCCGCCGTCGCCATCCGCACCGTGCTCGAAGGCCTCGGCTACGGCGTCGCTGGCGCCACCCCCCTGCTCGGCGACAACAAGGCGGTGCGCGACATCATGGTCAAGAACGGCGCCTCGGCCAAGACGCGCCACTTCGAGCGGGTCACCATGACCGTCAAGCGCTTCTACCAGCAGCTCGTGGTCGTCCCGTACCTCGTCGGCACAAAGCATATGGCGGCGGACATCTACACCAAGGCGCTCGACCAGCAGACGTTCTTCTCGCTCAGGGACTACACCCTCAACCTGGACGGCGGCCCCGGCTCGCGCGTCGTCCTCACTGGACAGACGGCGCGGCTGTGGAAGAAACTTATTAGTCCATAGATAAATATATATCGGCTCAGGCTCATATATCTATATGTATATATATATCGCAGTATCGACACCAGTCCGCGCGTGGGAAACCCCCGGCGATCGATACTTATTCAATTGTTCGGCTGATAGATAGCCGCTTCGATATTCATGTTCCGTCTAGATGTGGAGGTCATAGTCAGAGATCCTCCTCTTCCAGAACGCTGTCGACTCGAGTCGAGTGTGCCTAGTTATCACCGGCAGCGCCTCGTTTCGTGTTTTCCTCTTTTGTGTTAGTTACTCATTACGTGTGCAACTAGGGGGGAGCGTCACGGAGATACCGCCGGTATCTCCGGGGACACCGTCGGCGACTCCGAGGCTCCCCTCCGGTATTCCTCATCCCGTTGTTGGGCGCGCCAGTGTAGGCGCTTGGGCGAGCTGCCCGCTATCTCACCGTACTCGTGTACGTACCGCTAGACGCGGCTGTCACTCGTGTGACGTAATACAGTTTCAGTCCTCCCTCCGCGGTATGAGTGATATGGAGATGGGGTTTTGTTTTAAACAAATTGAATCCTTAGTCCTTAGAGAAGCGTTTTACCATTCAAACAACGCCCAGCTGTTAGTAAAAGGCTGTTTGAAAAGTGCCGAGCCGATTCAATGGCCGTTTTGCGCGACTCCGGTCCACAGAGGCACACACCGATAAGCTGGTGCGTGGGCGTCGCTTGGAGAGCCGTGCTGGACCGACTGCGAGGCGTGTGACCGTGGGATGACCCGGATGCGGATGGGCATTGAAAGGCTGCTCCCTCATCATCGACGTGGAGGGCTGCTGGCTTGAAGACGTCCATGTGCACCGCACAGTCTTCAACCGGGGTCGCTGAACTGTGCATGTTGCTCGATTGCGGTTACAGCTTACTCAACCGGCTCCGCTCCGATGGAGATACGCCTCCAGCAGCCCGGCCCGACTCTGCTACACCCCTTCACCTATGGCGAAGGCGCGACGGACTGCTGTCGGCCGCGCAAGCTCTTTGCATATGAATGCGCCGCTGTCGGCGAACAGCCGCCAAGGCCACGAGCGCCGCCACGCCCTCTTGTCTTGGTCAAGATGCTCAACTTGATGCTCTGCGCGATGCTTACCGACGCGCCGCTGGCAGACGGGTAGTCGCGCGCTGCCGCTGCCCTCCTACCAGATAATCGCCGCTCGCGCCGCGCTGCATACCTGTTGGCCTGTTGGTGTGGCAGTGGCCTGCGGGCTATCAGACGTGCATGCTATGCCACGCCGTGCTGTGCCGTGCGCGGCGCGTGTCCAGAGTCAAGAAGGCAAGAGGGGCGTGTGGTGTGCGGTAGTGCGCCGTGTGTCGTGTAGTGTGTAGTGTGTGTGTGTGTAGTAGCATGTAGTGGTGAGGGGTAATGGTAGTAGTAGCCCTCCCCTGGCGTGTATTTTGGGGATCTCCCGCCTGTATTTCACCTATATCCTCCGTGTATCTCACCATATCTTAGGTATCCCGCTGTATCCCTGTATCGGTATATGTATAGCCATGTCCATGTTCCAGCAGATCCACTGTATCCTGTAGCCCGCTGTATCTCACTGTATCTGTATCTGTACCCAGCTGTATCCGTGCGTATCTAGCTGTTTCTAGCTGTATCCCGCTGTATCTCACCGTATAACACCGCCTCAAAAACGGGATATGGCCAAAAATACACTCCAGGGGAGGGCTTAGTAGTAGTGAGGTAGTAGTAGTAGTAGTATTAGAGGTACATCAGAGAGAATGAGAAGGAGAGGAGTAGATATCTGTGACATTGCAAAAACAACATACAACATATATCTAGCTGTGATTTGCTTGTGCAGATTATAGAGACACAAAATATAGAAAGAGACTTAAAGAAGCCCTCCCCTGGCGTGTATTTTTGGGATGTCCCGCCTGTATTCAACCTGTATCCCGCCCGCCTGTATCTCACTGTATCCTTGGTATCCCGCTGTGTATCCCTGTATCTGTATCTATCTACATCCACTAGCCATTTTGCAGCAGATCCACTGTATCCCGCTGTATCCCACACTGTTGTATCCAGCTGTATGATATCCGTACGTATCTGATGTACCGTATTGAGCTGTGTATCTAGCTGTATCCCGCTGTATCTCACCATATCCCACCGCCTCGAAAACGGGATATATAACCAAAAATACACTCCAGGGGCGGAGGGCTTCGCTTCGATGCATCATGATGCTCGCGAGGAATTGATCCAAGCGTGGGAAGATATTGTTGTGAGCAGCACAGGCCGCGTACGACGCGCCGCGCTCCACACATATGTCCCGATATATGAGGCGATGGATTCCAGTACCACGTACCACTTATCACAGCTGACCTTTTCAGATGTGAGTGGTACTGTCCCCAGACATGCAGCCCAGAGGACGTATCGGGATCATTCATGGGGACATCCATCGGGGTGTGTGTTGTGAGCAGCACAGGCCGCGTACGACGCGCCGCGCTCCACACATATATCCCGATATATGAGGCGCATGGATTCCAGTACCACTTATCACAACTGACCTTTTCAGATGAGTGGTACTGTCCCCAGACGTTGCACCCAGAGGTCGTGGGTTCGACTCCCGGTCTATCACATTCCCGACGCCGGGTCTTGACAGATATGTATGACGATGACAGTGAATGAGTGAGAGTAAGAGAAGAGAGAAGAGAACCCAAGAACACGAATCCAGAATCCGGGCGATATCATATGATATCCTGCTGCCTGCTGGATGCTGGTTATCTTGGGTTCTTGGATTCTTCTGCTGTTGCTCTATAACGCATTTTAATTGTAAGCTTGTGTGTTAATATGATGTTGACCCGCTGCGGAAAATAAGTATATACTAAATTATATACGTAAAAAAAAAAAAAAAAAAAAAAAAAAAAAAACTTGTTAATAGATAGTCGGACCGCGAGACCTATATATTTTTTTTTAAGCGACACCGACTTAGGCAACACGCAAAGCGCGCCGCGCGGTGGAGAGAGAGCGACTAACAACTTGTTAATAGTCGGCCGGAAACTCAACCTATTACAGCCTGTTAACAAGAAGTTTTCGAGCGATTGATCCCGATCCCGGTCGAAAAGTTCGCCGCTTGAGAAAACCCGGTCAAGCAGTTTTAAAACATTATCAGGCAGTTTCCTTGCTTGTTGCTTGTTACTTGGTAATGATTATCTGATCCCTAGCCTTGACCGGAGAGGAGGGCACATCACGCGGGGCACCCCCGGCCGCCACAACAGGAGATGTATGAAGTATGCAGCAAGGTGCAAGGTGCAGGGGCAAGGGTTGGGGGCAAAAAAACTAAAAGCAAATAGCAAATAGCAAATGCCCACCCCTGCTTGGCCAGCAGAAGGACGAAGCTAGAACCCTGGAGGGATATCATCATGGAGAAAAATCGCATATGAGACTAAGGAGTAAGCCATAACCCCTCGGGGCACAATGCAATATGCAATATCCTCCACCACTCCACGGCCACGGGCTGTGTGTCTATTGCTTCAGCTGTAAAACGTGAATCGTGGCAATATGTGTCCATCGTCATCTTCCGATCTCCTCAGCGGTCCGTACATGACTGTCATGTCAAAAGGTCAACGGGTCACACACGACTGTCATGTGGTGCAGAGGTGTGGCTACTCCAAACCACTCTACTCGATACTACGCTGGTGCGGCGCGAGGGATCCTTGCCCTACACGCCCCCCTGCGCTTCTCTCTCTTCCTCCACGCGCGAGGCCCCTCACGCCTTGTCGAGCAGCTTGAGCGTGTTCTTGCCCATGAAGGTGGTGAGGCTCGAGGCTACCCGCCGCGCGAGTTCCGCGTGCGTGCCCAGCTGCGGCAAGTACGAGCGCACCAGCGTAAAGACCTGCAGAGGCACGCGCGGCGGTTTGGTGGCGGTGTGTTAGCTTGAAGTCTGTGCAAGGGTAGTCGCAGGGCGGTACTATAACGGGCAGCAGATCAGCACCACACGCACTAGGTTCCTGGACAGTTGGCGCAGCTGTCGGTCGTGCAGATCAGCACCACACTCACAAGGTTCCGACCCCTTTTTGGTCTGCACGATAGACAGCTGCGCCAACTTTCCAGGAACCTAGTTAGTGTGGTGCTGATCTGCTGCCCGTTATAGTACCGCCCTGCGACTACCCTTGCACAGAGTCGCTGCGGGCTTCGCCTGCTTCCTCGCCGGGGAGTCTCGTGGGGGCAAGTTCAGCCACCACCGCCAGCTAATATATATATATA
>Ga0209491_10010084_pt1 | contig 11443 bp, 5 predicted proteins | sample BON02_FD_187213 | JGI IMG/M metagenome (GOLD analysis project Ga0209491, IMG submission 187213) | Freshwater microbial communities from Lake Bonney liftoff mats and glacier meltwater in Antarctica - BON-02 (SPAdes) (version 2) | ecosystem: Environmental > Aquatic > Freshwater > Ice > Glacier...
GCTGGGCGTCGGGATGCTCGTCCAGGTTCAGCAGCGCGCCAAGCACCACCTGCTCGGGTGTAGCGTCACCCGCCGCCTGTGGCACCAGCCGCCGTACGCGGCGCTCGACCGACTCGTCGCCGATGAGCGTTGTCTCGGGCGTAAGCGTGGTGGACCCGCTCAAGCGTTCGAGCCACGCCCGACGACGCCGCGCAATCTCTTTGCGCGTGCGCTCACCCAGACCGGCGATAGCGTTGATGTCAACTGGGGACCGGGCGATTAGGTCACCGACTGTGAGCACCCGAATTCGCGCGAGCCCGGACTGGGCGTGCGCGGTAAGACCCGATTCTGCCAGCGACGTGTCGAGAGTGGCTTGTTCGGCGAGCGCCTTGCGGGCATCAATTGCCTCGTCGGCTTCACCTTCAGCCTGCACGCGCGCGAAGGTGTCCGCCCACGCCGCCCGCATGTCGGCAATGTTACCGAAACGTTTGGCCACGTCAGGGGCGAGGGCCTTCTCAAAGAATGCGCAAAGGTCCGCGGAGACCACGGTCTCGAACTGGCCGGCGACGATCACCGCTCGATCGTCGAGACCCGTTGGTGCGTTCTCGCCATCACGCCACCATGGCTTCTGCGCCGTCGCCATCTCGAACAGCGTGACCGATACCGCGTAGAGCTCGGCCGCGCGATCGTACTGTCGACGAGTGCCGCGGCCCAGAAACGGGTCGAGGTAGGGGTGCGAGCCCGATTCGATCTTCTGCAAAGGTTCCCGCGAGAGCGAAAAGTCGAACAGGTTGGCGCGCGGTTTGCGAGTGGCCGGGTCTTCGCCGATTGCAATGCTCGCCGGTTTGATGTCGCGGTGGAAGACCCCTAATGAGTCGAGATAGGCCACCGCCTCGAGCACATCGGCGCCGTAATTCTGCAACTGCTCGAGCGTGGACCGCCCCTCGCTCTGCATGCGCTCTGCGAGCGTGGAGCGGCCAGCATCAGTCATGAGAACGGCGGTGCGACCATCGACGTCGATCGGGCCCTCAATCATGCGCACCACACGCGGGTGGTCGAGAGCGGCTAGCGCCTCGGCTTCGACTCTGAGTCGTGCAGCCGCTCTGTCGTCACGGGCGAGCTTGAGAATTGCAGGTTTCGCGCCCTCGGTGGCACTGTCGTCGACCAGAATTGCTGTGCCGGTCGAACCCGAGCCGCGTCGGGTGATCACCGTAAAGCGGCCGGCCCCGATGCTTTGGCCCTGGGATGCTTCCAACGGGTCGAGCGTCGGCACCTCGATCGGATGCTCAGCGCTCTCAACCAGATCAGCTTCGGCCGCTGCCAGATTCTCGAGAAACTGCTCGACCGTGGCGGTGCGCTCAAACTCGGTGATGCGCGTGGCATCTTCGACCACCGTCGCGACAAAGTCGTTCAGTTCGGGCACGACCGCCTGGGGGTTAAACCCCGCTTGCTCGCGGTAGGCACGCTCAAGATCGCCGGTGCGAGCGGGAGCCTCGCCCGTCAGTACTAGATAGGACAGAGATCCGAGCCCGAAGACATCGAGCGGAGTCGGCGGCGCGTCTTTAGCGCGACGGACTGTCTCGGGCGCGAGGAATGGCCAATAGCTCGAGTCGACGCCGTCGTCGACTTCGCTAACACCGCGCGAGATGAGCGTGATCGAGGTCGTGCCGGCGGAGATTTTGCGGCCGAGCATCCAGTCGCGAATGCGCACTGATCGCACGCCATCGCGTTCGGTCACATAGACGTTGCGGGGGGTGAGCGCGCGATGCACGATGCTGCGCGCGTGTGCGTACTTGATGACCTCGGCGATCGAGCGGATGAGGCGCAGGCGGTCGAGAATCGTCAGACTCGCGTGGTGCTCGCGCATGAAGTCTTCGAGCGGCACCGCGATCGGGTCGTAGTTGAATATGAGCGCCGGGCCGTAGCTGGAATCTAGGTAGTGGAGAGGCGCGTCGATGCCCGGGTGGCCCTCACCTGGGGGCCCAATGCCGAGCGCGAACTGCCATTCGCGGCGAGCCGCCTGCTCGATCTCAGTGCGCACGTCGAGGGATGCCCCCAGTGGAACATCGAATAAACGGATGCGGCGCTTTTGTTTCACCACCGGGATTTCGGCCAGCAGATCTTGGTAGGTCTGTGCCGTCTCCAGTACATCAGCAGTGTCGAGCACGAACTCGCCAACCATCTTCGACTTGAGCGTGGGCTTAAAGCCGGCCTCATTTGCAAGCTTGATGATTTGACGGGCGCGCAGCAGGTCAATGGTGTCTCGGGCGTCGGCCGGGGCGGCCTCGAGGAAGGTTGAGAAGTCGCGCTTGCCGGTGAGGCCTTTGACCTCGAAGCCGTCGAGAGCCCACAGACCGAAAGTGGTCGGGTCGGCCGTTGTCACCGTCGACCCGGCGCCGTGCATCACCACGAGACTGCGGATCAACGGCACTTTCGGCCTACCCGGCACCTTGTCACCCACTTCACCCAAAATTGAGGCGAGCTTTTTCGCTTTGCTGTCAGCAGTGAGGTACGAGTTGCCGAAGCGGCGTATTGCTCGGCCAGTGTCTTGAGTCCAAGTGTTCAGCTCGCATGTGACCGAGCCGTGCCACCCCTTCAGCTCAACGATGAAGAGGCCAGCTTTTGTGAGCAGCAACACGTCGACCTCAGAGGTGCGGCCATCGCGGCTGATGAAAGTCAGGTTTGCCCACGCGTGGGTAATGCCGTCGTCGCGCAGCAGATCGCGCACAACGTCGAGGGCCTGCTGCTCGGCAGGGCTCGCCGGCGCACCGACAACGACCCAGTGGCCCGATTTCGACTGCATTCTCACGCTCCTGTTTCAGCATAGGACCGGGCATGTTGGATTCTGCTTCGAAGGGGGCCCTTCGGGAAGTCCATCATTTCAGGGCACGAGGAGGTGCGGCGAGCGCAGCTTCGGGAATGATTGCGGCAAGTCCAACGAGCGCCTGTAATGCAAAAAGTCCGAGCAAGAGGGGGACGAGAGGGACAAGTGAGTCTGACTCTTGGGGGAGTGCTAGGACACTGGCGGTAAAGACTGCGAGAAAACCGATGGGCGCGAGACCGGCGCCTATCATCCATTGATGAAATGCGCTCCGGGTACGACCCCACCACCGTGAGGAGATGAGGGAGAATCCAAGGCCCAAGGTGATCAATGTCAGCAGCATCATGACAACCGTGAATTCTGTCCTCCGCCGAGGTTGACGCCATGTTTCGCGGTTATCTAAATATATGTAGCGGGCACCGCCCCCAATCCATGACCCAAGTAGAAAACTCAATGGCGTAATTAGCCCATTCGGGATTGAAGCCAACCATCTCGGCCTGGTGAAGCCACCCACTGAGGGTGCCGCTGTCGGTCCGCTTTTACGCGGTGGTGAAGGGGGCGGGGTTTTCGTGGACTTTGGGGAGTCCAAAGGTTTCCCGCTTCTATCCTCGCCATCGGGCAACGGCTTGCTCTTCCATGCCAGAGCAACAAAATATCCTCCAAAGAGGATCAAAAGAGTCAGCGAGAGTGGTGTGAGACTGGCATCTCTCAGTCTTCGCACCGCTGCGGCGATGAGAGGGAGTAGAAAAATGAGGAGAGCTAGAAAAGGCAAGTCAGGTTCAATTTGGCCCAAGACCGCCATGGTGAGTAGAACGAAGAGACCAAACCACCAGAATTCGGACCGCGATGCTCTGCCTCCGAAGTCAGCGAACTTGGAGAAAAGTGACGTCCTGACGGCTGTGCCGAAACCTACAAAGTTGGATGCAGGCCTCGTCGGGGTGGACGGTTTCTCTCTCCGGGCAGGGTTGGCACCGGCTAGCGCTGCGGAAGCCCTTGCTGCTGCCCGCGGTGCCTCTGGCTTTTTTTGTTGAGTCGCTGTGGTCACTGCGGTTGCAGCGAGTGGAATCTCTCCCTCTTTGAGGTCAGCTAATTGCTCTGGTGTGGCTGGCCAAAAGCCCTGAGTCTTCATTGGCTTCCCGTTGTTTCCTCACATCATCTTTAGACAACAACCCTGGGCTTCCCTGGACCCCTCTTGTCCACGGAAGGCTAAGGACTAGAGCACTTCTGCTGATTATCTCGGCGCAGAAAATGTTCTTAGGGACAGAACAATTTGTGGCTTATGATGAAAACTTAGCTTAGTTACGAGCGCCTAACAAAACCGGCCGAGATGGGGGAGACCGTGGATTCAGTCGAGACATCGAACGGGAGTCCCGTGGCCGCAGAAAAGATTTTGGAGTCTCATCTGGCGCTTGCTTTAGAGAGCTGGAAGATGTCCACGTTGTTGTTGACCGTAGTGTCTCAGCTGGACGTGTCTGAAAGTCAAAAATATCTTGCGAGAGCGCGCTATTTTCGAAAACGCGTCTCAGACTCTCTTGACGAGGTGGGCTTGCGTCTTGTCCACCTTGACGGACAACCCTTCGATTCCGGGATGGCGGCCACAGCTCTGAATCTTGAAGATTTTGACCCAACCGACGAGCTCCTCGTCGATGTTGTTATCGAACCTCTCGTCATGGGCCCCAGCGGGGTTCTCCACTCAGCCATAGTTTCACTTCGAAAGGAATTCCCGTGACGACATTTGTCGGAATAGATTTGGGCACCACTAACAGTGCAATCAGCACGTTCGATGGCACTGCGGTTCGGACGTACAAGAGCCCCGAGCAAAACGACGTGACGCCGTCTGCGCTTTATTTTGCCAAGCGTGGTGGTCTGATTGTCGGTCAGCGCGCGTACGAAAGTGCTGCCCGTGACCCAGGTTCATCGGCGATGCACTTCAAACGCATTTTAGGGAGCAGAACGCCCGTACGTGTAGCCACAAGCGAAGGGGAAAAGGAGCTCACGGCAGAGGAGTGTTCCGCTGAGGTGTTGAAAGCGCTTTTTGCTTACCTTCCAGAAGAAACCCGCAAGGGTGGCGACATCGCCACCGTCATCACCGTTCCCGCTGCATTTAATACGATGCAACGAGAGGCGACGATGAATGCGGCTCACAAAGCCAAGATAGGTCGGGTCCGACTGATGCAGGAGCCGGTTGCTGCGGTCATGAGTGTCATGCGAGGAAACAATGACAACGGAACCTTTCTTGTTTTCGATTTGGGCGGCGGCACGTTGGACATAGCGATCGCGGAAAGCACCAACGGGCGGGTCACTATTCAGTGGCATGGGGGTGTTCAGATGCTGGGGGGCCGCGACTTTGATCGGATTCTTGTTGACAACGTTGTTAAACCTTGGTTGAAAGAGAATTTTGATTTGCCTGACAATTTCTCGGCCTCGGATAAATACAAGGCGCTACTGCGGGCAGCGGCGTGGTCTGCCGAGAAAGCCAAAATCGAATTATCCTCGAGGGAAGAATCCGTGATTGCTCTCGACGAACAACAAGCCGCAACGAGGGACGAGAGAGGCACCGATGTGTATCTGCATATTCCACTGTTCCGGGAGACTCTCAACACTCTCATTGAGCCGCGGGTGCTCGAAGCTGTAGAGGCGACCAGGAAAACTCTGTCTGATGCACACCTTCAGCATGACCAAGTGGAACGCATCGTGTTTGTTGGCGGGCCCACACACTACGCACCACTGCGTGAGCGAGTGGTGCAGGAGTTAGGAATCAAAGGAAGCACCGAAGTGAACCCCATGACGGCCGTCTCTGAGGGTGCGGCAATTTTTGCGGAATCTACTGAGTGGGAAGATGCTCCTGTTGAGCCGGCAAAACCGTCCACCGGTAACACTGATCTGGGACTTGTCTTGAAATACGAGAATCGCACAGCAGACAAAAGGACCCTGGTGCTCGTGCAGTTTTCCGCCGATGTCGAAGGCTATGAAATCAGTTTTTCAAATCTCGACAACGGCTGGGTCTCGGGACGGCTGTCTCTGAAAAACAATCTTGAGCTGAAACTTGACCTGCCTAACGCCGGAGATAACAACTTCCGACTCGAGGTTGTTGATGCTTCTGGTTTGCCAATAAAGGTGGAAGCCGAACATTTTGTTATCAAGAGGACAGCTGCAGTTATTGACTCGGTTCCTGCGTCACACCGGGTGGGCCTCCAAGTTCAAGATAGCCGCGGGAATGCAAAGCTTTTGTCCCTCGTGGAAGCGGGAGAGCCACTTCCCAAGTCTGGTCAGTTTGAAGTGAAGGCACTCGAAGCCGTCAAGGCAGGAGAGGCGAGGGCCATTCGATTAAGATTGTGGGAAGGTGAAATAGATGCGCCGGTGGAAGACAACAGGCCGGTAGGGATGTTGAAGATTTCTGGGGCCGACTTTGACTCGGGGGAAATTGGTGTCGGGTCTGCAATTGTTTGTCAATACACGGTGAAAGAGTCAGGGGAAATTTTCCTTGATGTCGAAGTACCTGCAATTCAAGGTTCCTTCAACTCAGCGATGCGCAACCTTTACTCCCGTGAGGATGACGAGCAAAATTTCGAGTCTGCCGGCGAGGAAGTTGAACGTCAACTGGACCGCACGTCTCACCGTATTCACGAATTCAACGAAGTTATTGCGCACCCCGACCTCGGCAACGCAATCGAAAGGCTGAGCGCTGCGGGAGAAGCAATCCGTGACGGCGATGTGGAATCAATCCAGGCAGCACGCGAGCTGAACTTACAGGCGCTGAAAACGCTTGCTGCGGTAACGAAGGAAAACCCGGGGGTAATGCTCCGTATTAAGCTCGCGAACCTGAAACAACACTATGCGACCGACATCGAGCCAATAGCCTCAGAAAAGGCGAAGCAAAAAATCGACCTCCTTTTCTCGGCGCTTGACGAAGACCTCGTCGACTCAGTTGACTACTTTGACGAGCATTACAGCGAGCTAAAAGACCTTTTTAGTTATATTTGGTTTTCCGATTTCAAGAACCTCGCCGCGCACTTTCACCGGCTTATCAAAAGGTCGCAAAATTTCTCCGACAAAACTGAGTTCGAGAGGCTTGCTTCGGCGGGCAAAGCAGCTATCTCTTCGAAAGATCAGGAAAGACTCATACGAGCGGTTTTGGCTCTGCAGAATTTGTGGCCTGACCAGGAGACCGTTGACGAAAACTTCTTCCTTAGTACGACAAACGTGGGCGTTTAGGCAGGGGCAGTGCTAATCCTCGGCCGAGCAGTTGTCCGTCAGAGTCCCGTCTTCTAATGCTGCGCGAGAACGCGTTTCATGCGCTGGGAGCTAACCCTTTCGACGACCGAGAAAAGCTTGACGATTTACTGTCCCGTGCCCGACTGATGGGCAATACGGAACAAGCACAAAAAGCACACACCCACCTTGTCACCATGAAGATGCGTCTTGGAGAAGAGTTGCGGTGGCTGTCCGGTGTGACTCCGCAGCAGACTGATGCGGCCAAGGCCGCACTTGAGGACGGCTTCACTACGGGCGCGGCGTTAGATGATATGCCAGCGCTCGCTCGTGCAAACTTGATGGTGACTCTGCTTCCACCCTCTCTCGCGGCTCTCGTCCGGCATGTCTCGTTTGGGGACATCTTCTCTGATGCCATCGATGCCGTTGTCGCAATTGACGACACATCCGTCCTTGCTCAAGTCAACAAGGACCGTAAAGATGCCGGTTGGCCCCTTGTGCAAGATATTGCTCAGGTCCAGGAGAAACTCGCTTTGGTCGAAAAGGACCATGCCCGGCTGCTCGCAGGGATTCTCAACGAACTCCCGGTGGGGGAGCAGTCCGCAATTTTGACCTCTCTGCTCGAAGACCGTATTGACGGCGGGGCTAAAAAAGCACCAAAAGTCCTGATTTCTCTTGTGGACGCATACGAGAAGACCGTGACAGCTGAACTACTCGCCCGCCAAGAGGAGATCGGTGAACAGGTCGCGGCCTGTTACAGACTTCTTGGTTCTTCGGCGCAAGCACAGAGCTTTGGCACATACGTCTCTGAGATGGTCGATGGGATTTATGCGTGGGACGCTGTGGCCCAACCAATCCAGCTGTGTCGTCGAAGCCAGAAGCTCAAGCATCAGCCCACGGCCGCTCTTGCGAGCGACGCTTTCCAGATCGCCATCAGCTTGCATAACGACGGTGGACATACAAAAGCATCTTTGAAGCTTGTTAAGTGTGTCGCGGACGCTTTTCGGGAAGAGCGCAACGTCGCAGATGACGCTCACCAATACTTGGAAAGGCTCGAGGAAGTCCTCGACCTCAAGAGGCCCCATAGTCAGAAGAACAATTCAGGCTGGCGCAAATCAGTTACGTGGGAGTCAAAAAGTCGAGCGGGCCATCTGCGCATATCCCCAGATGGTGTCGAATACGGTAACCGTTTCCTGTCCCTCGACCAGATTAGACGCGTGAAGCTAGTGGGCGGTGACTCTTTTGGTATCCAGGTGGGTAATCGCTCGGAGACTATGAGAATCGCGACACCTAGCGCAAAGACCCTCAACGCCTTTGTCGACCGTTTGATTATTGCTGTCGGAAACGAAATTTTGTTTGAGTGGGGCGAAGCGTTGGCTGGAGGTAAGAAGATACCGATGGGGCCTGTCCAGCTTGTGGACCGAGGGCTCGTTGTGTCAATACCCAAATTTTGGCGCGCCCCGGAGATAGCGGTCGTTCCCTGGCAAAACATCAAATTATCCACTGGAGGCAGTGGCCTGAGTCTTTCGTTTTACCCGGGCAAACCGTTCGAAGAGTTCCTCTCTTACTTCGAGGTTGAGAACGCCATATTCCTCCGGATTGCTATTAAGAGGCTCAAGGAGAGCGGCACAACCCTGATTAGCGAACTCTTCTAGAAAGTACTATTCCCTCTAACAAAGGCGCCCAAAAATGTTGCATCCCATTGAGCAGAAATCTTTTGAACTTGCCGCAAGTTTGAGCCACGATCGTGTTGTGGAGCTTCACGTAGCAGTTGCCTGGCTCCAACAGCCCTCGTGTCCAGAATTCGAGGGTAGAGACACGATGCGCGTCAATGCCCACATCTTGTTGCGCGAACTCTTGGTGGGGGGGAAAGTCTCCAAAGGCGACTCGCAACATATCGCCGTTACGGAGAGGGCGCGGTATTGGATCGACAGAGCGCTAGGCGAATCAAGCTCTGAAGATTCGATCCGTGAGCTGGTCGCTGAGCTCGGGTTGAGTGGTGAAGCCTTAGTTACTGCCGGACCGCGGGTGAGCGACATGAGCAACAAGGACAAAGACGTAGACCAGGAGACACTGGACGAGGTGGTGAAGGAACTTGATTCTCTCGTCGGACTTGAATCGGTGAAAGCACGGGTGAAGACGCTCGTGCAACAACAAAAGGTCAATGCAAAAATGCGTGAGAAGGGTGCAACACCGCCACACTCAGGCCTAAACCTCATTTTCACCGGAAACCCAGGAACCGGCAAAACCACCGTCGCGAGGATCATTTCCCGCCTATATAAGGAGCTGGGACTCATCTCTAAAGGTCACCTGGTGGAGACGTCCCAGGTGGATTTAGTAGGCCGGTTTGTGGGTGAAACAGCACAAAAGACGGACGCGCGACTCGACGAGGCTCTGGGAGGCACCCTGTTCATCGACGAGGCCTATTCTTTGAGTGCATCACACGGGAGTTTTGGGCAAGAAGCGATCAACACCTTGGTCTCCAACATGGAGAACAACCGCGACAATCTTGCGGTTATTGCTGCTGGGTACACCGAGCCAATGCAGGAATTTTTGAGAGCCAACTCTGGCCTGGAATCTCGCTTCACCGCTACGATTCATTTCGATGATTATTCGGCAAGCCAACTGGTTGAGATCGTTGGTCTTCTGGCGACTGAGCACGGCATCCGCGTCACGAAAGATGTCAACGCGGCCGTGTCCCGGCACCTCACGCGGAACCGAACCAGTGGGGCAAACGGCAACGGCCGTTACGCAAGAAAGCTGTTCCTGCGAATGTATGAGCTGATGTCCCTCCGCGCCATGGAGGATGGCGTGATTGAGGACCACGAAATTGAAGAGTTCCAGGTCTCTGATGTGCCCGACAATCTTGAATACGGCGAGAAAGCCGTGACTATTCAAGACGTGCTTCAGGAGCTTGATGGTCTGGTCGGTATCGACGAGGTTAAAATCCATGTGAGGAAGCTGATAGACCGAATGAGGGCACGGGTTGTTACCGACGCGCAGGGCCGGCCGAGCGTTGACCTTAATCTCAACCTGATTTTTGCGGGAGACCCCGGCACGGGCAAAACCACGGTCGCACGGCTCCTTGCCCGCGCGTACCAGGCTCTAGGAGTGCTCCCGCGAGGCCACCTTGTCGAGGTGGGGAGGTCTGACCTCGTGGCCGAGTATCACGGTCAGACTGCCATCAAGACGAAGAAGAAAATCGAAGAGGCGATGGGTGGGGTCCTGTTTATCGACGAAGCGTACGCGCTCACTCATTCTGCGGGAGGAAACTCCGGCTCCTATGGGCAAGAGGCTGTCACTGCACTCGTTCAAGAGATGGAAAACAATCGTGGAGGTTTCGCTGTTATCGCCGCAGGCTATCGGGAGGATATGAAGTTTTTTGTGGAGAGCAACCCAGGTCTAAAGTCGCGTTTCGACGAACACGTTCTGTTTCCCAACTTCTCAAAAGACGAGTTATTGGAGATCTTCTTAACCACAGCGCGTGACAAGCAGATCGAGGTGTCTGAGGAGGTTCGAGAAGCAGTTTTTGCTCACTTGAATAGAAACCAGACAAGTGGCGACAGCGGCAACGGGCGTTACATGAGGAAGCTTTTCGAGAAGATGTATGACAGCATGGTGACACGCGCCGCAGGTCACGAGTTCGAAGGTGACGCACTCTTCAGGTTTGATGCGAGCGATGTGCCGGAGAAAATCGGAGATCAGAGCCGGCCCACAATCGGCTTCGGATAACGAAGCGCAGCCTGTCACTGGTCCCATTTAGGCTTATTCCAGCATCAGGAGTCATAGCTGTCAGTACCTAGCTGGCTATGCGGCAACCCGCTTCTTACGAGCCGGGTGCCCTAGGGAAAGATGTGGCCTCACGCCATCTGGCAAGGGCAAGTCGTGAGTCTTAAGAGAACGGGGAAACCTGGTCTTTGGGGGCTCGTGATCCAGTAACCGCTGGAGAGAGAAACATCATGGATGATCACAACACCGCTCACCCCGATGCCATGCCTGTGGCATTGCTTCTGTATTCCCCCGCCAAAGGGACTAACAATGAAACGGACCCGCTGGGGGCTCTTCCTCGGGAGGACCTCGTGACAAGTTATGAAAGACAGTGGTACCGCTTCGAGTTCGAAGGCAAGCATTATGCCCTTCGCCCCACGCACGCGGCACACTCGCCGTTCAATTATCTGTGGCCAGACGCCAGTGAGCCTGACGGTGAGCTTGCTCACCGGTTAGGAGCTGGCATCATCATCGGGGCCTGGCATCCAGAAGGAGTCACCAGCACCACAGCACAGCGGCGCGTTCAGTGGAACATGCTTCTGGAGTTGGTGGAAGAAACAGGGTTGCCCTCTCTGGTGATGACTGCGCTCCAGAGCGGATCACAATGGGTGGAACCCGTGGTGTTCATCACAGGGCTGAGCCGTGGCGCAGCCGAGGAGATTG